>Ga0255053_10000394_pt1 | contig 24103 bp, 24 predicted proteins | sample JV7_2_22_MG_FD_188635 | JGI IMG/M metagenome (GOLD analysis project Ga0255053, IMG submission 188635) | Seawater microbial communities from Jervis Inlet, British Columbia, Canada - JV7_2_22 | ecosystem: Environmental > Aquatic > Marine > Inlet | place: Canada: British Columbia | collected... | reverse complement strand
TCTGAGGCTGCGTTTAAGGCAAAGTCTTGTATTGTATTATTGTCTGATTCAACTCCTTGATTAAGTGTCTTCTGAAACTCTCTTGAAGCTTCATCAATACTTGCCTTCTCAGTCTCTCTTCTAGTTGCTTCGTCAGTTAATGTCTTAGAAATATCAGAACCAATCTTAGACCAATCAATAGCATCGTCTCTTTTTTGGTACTTATAATATGTTTTAGCCATTAGTCGCTTGTTTTATAAAATTTATTAATGCCTTCAGTATCAAACATATCTAGTAAACCACCTTGAAAAGCTTGGTTTCCTTGTTCAAAGAAATCAGCCTCTAAATCTTTTTTGTTTAATCTATATCCTGTTAGCTTACCTGTATCATCTTTAATCTCGCTAGCTTTACTTTTGAGAAATTCTTGAGGAGTCATTCCTTTAGCCTCTGCAGCTTTATCAAGTCCTTTGAATGCTTTGTTTTGTTGATACAACGGAACCATTTGAAGACCTGCTTGAACAGTTTCTCCAATCCCTGCAACACCTTGCATAGTAGATGCCTGTGCTTGTTCTGCAAATTGTGCCGCTGCTGATTGTGCACCTGCAACTTCTTCTAAATCTAATTGAATACCTACATCACGTAGCCTGCTTTCTTCTTTAGCAACAAGTTGTTCTAACTTATTTACATCAGCTATCTCTGCTTGTCTAATCTTAGCTTGACCTGCCTCTTGTGCTTTTTGAGTTCTTGCTACTGCCGCAGATAAACCTCTTTGGCTTTCTTTACCCGCTTCAATAGCTTGAGCACCTGCACTAAGCATTGCTTGACGCTGAGCCTCATAAGCCTCTTTGTTTACAGCCAACTCTTCGTAGAAATTAACATCTGTTTTTTTACGAGCTTCAGCCATTGCTTTTTCAGCATCGGCTTCTGCTTGTTTTTGTTTTTTTCTTTGGTCTGATGCTTGTATAAATGATGCAGTGGTTGTACCTGCTGACATTGTTAAACTAGCTATAGCTATTGCTGTTTCTAATCCCATTATATATTTTTTATTAACTCTGTGCTTTTACTTCCTTTTAAATATCCATTGGATAAAAATGTATCTATTAAATAAGTGTTGTTGTTGTTAGCGTATACATATTTATATTTTTTATCTTTAGCTGTATTAGTTAAAGTTTGTATCAGTAAATTCAAACCATTTTTTCTATGAGGTTTTTTTCTATACTCTCTATTAGATACTATCCAATCAACCCAAACAACTTTTGAATTAGTGGTATACAAAAACCCTGCACAAACAGGGGTGTCTCCATCTAAAACCATTATACCACCTGTACCATTGTCAGGTAAAAAATCTTTTGGAGGAGCAGAAAATCCCCAACTCTTCCACCATCCTGAAAGGATGTCTTCATAATCTGATTCTATAATTGGTCTTAAATTAAATATCATTTGATTACAAAGATACTATTTTTTATGGAAAGCTTTTCATTACATTAGAAACTACAGCAAATAATTCAACAGCAGTTGATTTTGTATTGGTTAATGTTATTTCCCCATAATGACCTAATATACCATGTGACTCTGCTTCACTATTCTTTACGCTAATTGTAAATACAGAGGTTGCTCCAAGAAGAGGAGCAATACTTTCAGAGTCAATTTGAACAAAAACTGAAGGATTGGTACTAGGGTCAATAACTTTATCAGAAACTTTTCCCCAATAATAAACTTCTCCACCGGAGTCTTGCCACAAAAAACTATCTCCAATATTTACATTATATATATTTGTACCCATAGGGTATGATGCTGAACCAATAAATATTTCTAATGCATTACCTATTCCGTTTACTGCTCTTGACTTAAGATTTTCAAGAACTCTTGCTCCGTTTGATGATTCAGTTCTTATGTATGAAAATAAAGCTCCTTCTTTTTCTTCAAAATAATTAGCATTTATTCTTCCATAATTTTCAATATCACTTGTCATCTCTACATCCCAAGAATCATTTGAATGTAGTGTAATTGTTTTAAACAATTTAGAAACTAATGGTTCTGAATTAAATACTGTTTTAATTACTGAAGGGTAAGATGTTCCATAAAAATTATTTCTATTTGAATTTGTACTGTGTTTATACAAATTACCCTTGTCAAAAGTATAGAAGTAATTATTACACCCAATCATAAATTGAGGTACAAAGCTATAAAAGGATGGAAATCCTTGAACTGATTCGCTATATGATATTGTTACGTTTGACATATATTATTTTTATTTAAGGACAAGCAGAACATGATGTTGCATTACCAAGAGAACTAGATGTTTTTACTCTATAAGTTCTTCCTGTTCCTACCGGACCTGTTGTTGTATACCAACCATTACTTACTGTTTGAGATAAAGTATCATCAGTATAAAATTGTGCCGCTGTAGAAAAGTTTTCTCCTGTAACAATCCAAACAAATATACTATAAGGAGGGTTACTTGCTGCACAACAAGCTGTAAGCAATGAATTAGCATTGTATAAAACAGTTAATCTTTGAGGACAAAGAGGGCATTGAAATGAAGAGGTCATTTGTCCATTCGATAAAACTCTATAAGTACTCATATATTTATATTAATCATTACTATAAAATCCATTTGGAGCTATTACTGTTAACTCTTCATTAGTATATAACGTATTAGTAGTTGCAAATGTTTCTCCTTGAGCAACATAATATGTTCCTGTTGGTAAAGGGTCACAACAAACATCATTTGCAGAAGAACTAGAATATTGTATTCCTGTTAATGTATCAAAACAAGTTGCACAATTTGCTGCAGTTCCTGCAGGTGAAGCTCCATTAAACTCTTTAACCTTTCCATCATTTATTGAATAGAAAAACCCTGTTAAAGGAGTTGATAAATTTGTATCATTTGCTGCATAAATTTTATCTGCAGTTAAAAATGTCGTACCATAAGGGAGTAGGTAATTACTTGGAAAGTCATTTCCACAACAAGCATCATACGAAGTATTTAAACCAACAGTTGCACTACTTTCTTTTATATTACTAACAGATGTACTACAAGTATCACAACTTGAAGCAAATGATAATGAAGGATTTTGTCCTTGACCTGTTAATTCCCTAACAGTTCTAGAACCGGGAGCTACATTCTCAGTATAAAAACCATTTTGAGCTGCTAGTTGCAAGTCAGTCTCAATATAAAACATAGGTGCAGTCATAAAAGTCCTTCCTTGAGCTACGTACACTGTTGTAACAACAGGGTAATTTCCACCTGTTGCTGCACAACAAGCTGTCGTCTCTCCTCCTTGACCTGTGTAAAGTACAGTTAATGAATCATAGCAAACTGAACACGTAGTTAAACTTCCTAGAGCTCCACCTGATTGCTGTCTAAAATTACTCATATTTTTTTTTTAATTCTTTTTACAAAGATAGTTAATATATTATTTATGAATTGGTTTTATTATATTACTATTCCACAGTAGTGATTAGAGGTAACTATCTGTTGAGAATTTAATTGCTGTGAATAAAAATCACAAGCTGTAGCTGAAGGAGCACAAGCTGTAGGGCTACCTGAACAAATAAAAGTACCTAAGGTAGTGTCTCTTGCAACAATATTAGTATCAACCCAACTAATCTCTCCATCAAGAGTAATATTACCTGCATCAAATGTTACATTCTCTGTGCTTTGAATTTCTATTCTAAAGTTTCCTTCTGAAAAGTTAAGCAATCCATTTGAACGTCTTCTTGTTATAGTTGTTATGTTGTTTCCTGTTCCGGATGATGTAGTACTAAAAATAGGAGATACTTGTTCAATACTTCCTACAGGTGTAAAGTACACATTTAAAGTATAAATTTTTTGATGGTCTGCACTAATTGGCTCTGCTGTTAATTCAAATCCCCATCCTAAACTTATACCGTTACCTGCCCCAAATTCACATACACCATAAGAAATAGTTTTCCAACCGTTATTATTTGAATCTATATTTGAATTGATAGATACATTAACTATATTTCCTAGGTAGTCTGTTTTTGTACATTGATTACTACCATAATCTATCCCATACATACTTCCTAATGTAGGATAAGTTCCTAGCATTGTTGGTTGACCTGTAAACAAATCACAAGCATATCCTTGAGTACCATAAATGGTAGATGATGAAGTTCCTGATGAGTTTACATTAGCAACAACACCACACTCTACTGTATTCAAAACTGCATTGGATATAAATCTTATTTCATCTCCAACAGAAACAGGATATGTAGATTCAGCATAATATGTATTTGTATCACATCCTGTTATTTCAATAATATTACCTGTACAATCAACACAATCTGATGTTGAAACCAACACACCTCCTGATTGAAACCTTACAATTCCATCTGCTGCGTAGTATCCATCAAGAGCTTTTATAGTTAAATCTATATTACTATAAATTGCTGTTGAATTAGATAATGTACTACCATCTAAAAAATATTCACCTTCTACTGCTGCCATTTTATATTAATTTTATTAAACACAATTTTGTATTTGAACTACTCCTCCATTATTATTAATCGTATAAATTCTACTTCCTGCACTCATATAATAGTTTCCTGCACTAAGATAGTTACCACCTGTTTGAAGGTAATAAACCACATCTCCCAATTCAGGTGTACTTGCTGTATTACCAACATTCTTCCAAGTATAGTAAAACTCAGGAGATGTAGTACAAGCTACAGAACTTCCAAGGTTCATAGATGAACTAAACACACTTCTTGTACAGGATGCACAAGCTACAATATTCTCTAATAACCCTGAGTTATTATTAAGTATTTGCCTAGTGTCAGTTCCTGCTACATCTTCTATGTAGTACCCTGCAGGTGCTGCTACTGTTCCTTCTTCATCTAACCATATTGAGTGAGCTGTATTAAAAGTTACAACTTGGTCAAAGTTCTGACTAGACATATAATAAGTAGTTCCCGGTCCTCCTGAGAAACAACACAAAGAAGTTTCATTAGTATTAGTATCTAGAGATACTGATGTTAACACTCTTGAAGGTACATAAAAACCATCCGCTGCAGGTACATTCAAAGTATCTTCACTATATATATTTGTTGCTGTTTGAAATGTTTCTCCTTGAGCTACATAAACATTAGTAGTACTAGGTATTTCACAACAAACTCCATCCGAACTATTTGCATCATACCCTACTTCCAATAAAGATGTACATGAAGCACAATTAGATAATGTTCCTAAAGTACCATTTCCATCTGATATTTCTCTAACAGGTTGAGTACCTGTTCCATCTCCCTCTACATAAAAAGCATTAGGAGCAGGTGTAGATAAATTTACATCTGTATAAAGAATAGTAGCTGTAGTCCAATCTGTTTCTGCATAAGCAAAATAATAAACATCTGTATTAACAGCTCCACAACAAGCGTTATCTTCATTAGTTGATGTCTTTAACTCAACAGACCTCCATACACTACTAATACAATCACAACAAACATCATAACTATCACTAGAGTCATAACATAATAACTTACTAGTAGAAAGATTTGTTCTATACAATAAATATAAATATGCATCCGATGTATTTGGCATTGTAAATGTAGCCGCATACACAGTGGGAACAAAAATCTCTAAAGGTATATCTTGATTTCCTGTTCCTTCGCAATTAGGACAAGCAGTATAACCCGAAATAACAGTACCATTGCCACCACTTCTTCTAATTATAGTAGGAAAGCTAGGGCTATGTAAAGATAACCCTGATGCAACTGCCATTGGAATTGTTAAAGCTGCATCAACATAAAATGTATTTGCGTTTATAAAACTTTCATTGTAAGGAATAAAGAAATTTTGATTAAATCCTTCACCGCAGCAATTATCTCGGTCTCCTGCTTCTCCATAATTTGGTGCAATACTAACTTCTATCTGTTTAGAAACTAAGTACGTGGCTTCATTTGAAGCAGATACTAATGTATTTATATCTACAGCATTATTGGTATATAAAGTATTACTTGTATAAAACCTAAGTTCATCATTTGCTTCTTCCCAATCAAATGTATCACCATCTTGTTTTGTTACATACATAGTAACAGTACTTCCATTTGTAGGCATATTTGACTGACCTTTATCACCTGATGTAGCAAAGTACTCACTTACAATAGGAGTAGTACCTTCTACCATTTCAACTCTAAATTGTTGTCTTGGAGAATTGTATCCATTTAAAGAATAGTCATATCCATAATGAATGCTTTGTTCAGCATCATAATTAGCTGTTAAAGCTAATTGAATAATAGTTAAAGGTTCAGCAGAAACACAGTTTGTTGTAAGTTGAAGTGTTTCACCTACAGAAGCTTGACCTGTAACAGTTACAGTAGCTGTTGATTTTAAGGCATTTGTTTTATTAAAAGTAAATGAACCATTATTAGTAACAGGTCCTGAAGAAGTTGTTTGTCCATCAAAATTTACAGTAATATTGTAAGAACCTCCTAAAACTACATAATCAATTGTAGAAGTTCCTACATTAGAACCTAGTTCTACACAAAATGATTTTTCATTAGAATCTATAGAGAAATCATAACCTACTGTAATACCACAGTTTACACATTGAGAATCAACAGGTAAACTTGTATCTGTAACTGTTAATATATATTCATCGTGGTAAGGGTCGTACCCTCCTAATTTTTGAGTATTTACATTAGAGGTAAATAAATCTCTAAAATAACTTCTCATCCCTGATGTAGATATAACAGATAGCTGTTCATTGTTATATGAACCTCCTTTTAACTGTAATACAGCTCCACGTTTTTGGTCAGTAAAATATTTATTAAAACCAAATTGAGCAAAGCTTTCAGGGTTTTCACTTATTCCATAATCTTCTAATCTTGCTATCTGAGTACCTAATACTTCAGGTATAGATGTAATAGCTCCACCTGCTGCGGCATCAGATAATAAATTTTTACCTGCAAGTACATAAGATATTTTATCTTCCTGAAAAGTAAGTATATCTGTGCTTCTAGAATATAATTTTTGAATTGAACCAAATGATTCTTCTAAAGGTTTGTAATTTACTAATCCTAAGTTAAATTCATTTAGCTTGTTTACATTGTTCTCATTATTATATACACCACTATAGGTTAAATCAGCTTTTCTTTTTGCTTCCTTATAATCTTGTGAAGCAACAGCAGTTACTCTTTCTCCAAAACCAAAAGCTTTTCCCTTTATAGAATCTTTTATTTTGTAACTTTCTGAACCATTTCCAAAACTAAAACAGTTAAAGAAATCAGTCAATACAATACCTGCTTGAGATGGTGATTGATTAGCTACGTTTCCTTGATGAAATCCATTTACAATAGGATATGTAGTAGGAGACTCAAAGAAAATATCAGGAGCAGTTTCACTAGGTTCAGTTTCAAAAATAAAAGTGGAGTCAGCTCTATAAACTGTAAGTTGAGCAGAAACACTTGAGCTTGAACTCCAATTACCACAACCTTTGTATTTACTTTGAATTGATAATACCATTTCATTTGTAACACTATCTCTTTGAAACTCAAAAGCATAATCTGTTGTTTGTGGAGTTGGTGGTATAAATGCAGTAACTGATTTAGGGTTAGGATTATTTGCACCAAGAAGTTCCGTAGTGTAATTTGTATCACACTCACCTTCTCCTTGATTTAATAATTCAGCTACATTTTCTCCAATAAAAAAATCATACATATTACTATATGTTCTACTAGAAACTAAATCTAAATCAATTGTATATATTGCTCTTTCACAATCAGAAGAACATCTATTCTTATAACCCCTTCTATATCCTTTAAAATAAAAACTTATTCTACTGTTCTCAGGAACAGTATAATCTACCCACTCTGCATTTTCATCTTGCTCGTTCATTGGGTAAGTTATCCAAGGTCTATTTCTTGAATTTCTTGTATTTTCTATTTCTCCGGGGGATATTACTGCATTAGCAATATTTGCAGTTGAAAAATTTGTAGCATTAAGTTTTATATAAACACCTGAAGGAACCTCAAGAGCATCTCCACCCGCAGGATTTATAGGCTCAATAAAATCAGCTTCTTGTGATTTTTTTTCTAAAACAGTAGTTAATGTTTTATTTGTTCTTGCTCCATTAACATCTGTCTTTACAATAAGAACATCACCCTCTTCTACTTTAGCTGAGTTTTCTCCTTCAAGTAAAAAGTAAGTGTCGTTTGTTATAGGGTCTAAATAAGCAATATTGCTAAATATAGTTTTATAAGAACCACCATCAGACTTAATTGCAAACTTATAACCCTTAGCCCAATAAGGAGGTGTTTGAGAAGTTGGTATATTAACCTGTATTTTATTTTGAGTAATAGAAGATGAAGGAGGTGTACTAATAGTATTTGTATTGCTAACCAATGCTGTTGTAGCTCTATTATAATCATCAACATATATCATTGAAACTTCATAGCTTCTATCACTATGTAAGCTTTTAGGATTACCAACTGAATTATAAGTAACAGTTGGAATGCCTATTATTTTATAATATTCAAAAACAATATCCCCTGAGCTATTTTTAAACTCCATAGCAATGTTAGAAAGAGTAACAGTATTCCCTGACAAACTAATAGCAATAGCTTGGTCTAGTTGTGTTATTCCACTCCTTTGTTTTTCATAACCTCCAAGTGTTGCAGGAATAGAACAATTTACTGTATCTGTAAAAGTAAATCCATTACAAGAATTTGTAACACTTAATATATTACCTCCTGTTACACCAATTATATTTGTAAATTCATCAGATGTAATTAGTTCATTTATATTATTGTATATTTTATTAATAGGAAATATAAGAGACACTATAACATCTTCTGATGTTTCGGTAGGAGCAGTTGCTCCACTAACCGCATGAAAAGAATCATGCTCTAAAACATATTCAAAAGAAAGCTCTGCTCCTATTTCTGTAGGAAATATATCTAATGGTATTTCAAAACTCAAAGAAGAATCTTGAATTACTGTACTAAAGTTTCCAACAGTATAAGAAGTTTGGGTAGTATTTACTGTTAAAGGTGCATCAGTTGCATCTACAGAATTTAAAGATAAGTTATATCTTAAATCAATTGGCTGTCCATCTTCATCTTTTAAATCATACCCATCTATATAGTTTCCATAAATTAATCTATTACCCATTAATGTTTGGGCTTTAGCTTTATGAGGAACATTATCATACAGTCTTAATAATTCTGACTCAGGTAATACTGTAAATATTTTACTGTTACTAAAAGTAAAAGAATATTTTGTGTTGTCTGAATAACCTAAGTTTGATTTATTTATCTTTTCAATAACCTTAATAACATTGCTTTCAGACTCTTTAAACAAAAGGTCAACACCTATAACTAAATTTCCTCCCGTGTCAAATGTTACGTCTACAGCATTATACTGATTAACCATACCATCATTTACACCGCTTTTTATTGAAGGCTTGTAAGATTTAGGATTAAATGCAATTTCACTCCAAGGGGAGGTTGCACTATATTCTCCATTTTCATATAAATATCTATAAGCAAAACAAATAAATCTTTCAGTTATAAAATCAGAATTATTATTTACATTAGTCATAACTAATGTAGGTGCTGTAAATGGAGGTTTTTTAATAACTAAAATATCTTCAGAAGAAAACCTGTCTATATAGTTAGCAGGGTTCTCATAGTTATTCATTACATTAATAACCCTTGGAGGATTAAAGTTGTCTGTAAAAAATAACAAATCATCAATTTTATTTACACCTGTAATAAGATATTTAGGGTCAAAATTTAATGTAGTATTCTGACCTCCTCCATCATCAGAACTAATTACATGATATGCTAACACATCTGAATTAGTATTATATGATAGTATCATATCTATCTTACCTGTAGCTGAAGCAGTAAATGAACTATCGTGTACAAACCAATATATAGTATCTTTCTGACTATCATGAATACTACCAATACAAGTTGCATCATCACTTAAACTTATACTATTAAAGTTTAACATAGTTAAAGAAGTGTTTCCTAATGCATTCTCTACAGAACCAATTTCAGAAGCTTCAGTAGAACCTAGTCTTACATTTAATGCATCTACATACTGACCGTTAGGAACAAGTCTCTCATCGACACTTTTGTTCATCTTACCGGCAACAAAATTCTTTTGAATATCCGCCATATTACTTTATCCACTTATCTCTTCCTCGAAGATTCATTAATAGTCTTCCGGGATGAATATTACTAATTCTAATTTTTGCATTTCTTAAAAGAGCTGTCTTGCTTTTACGTGCTCTATTTACTATGTACTCTTGCACCCCAAGTTTACTATTTAAAATAGCGTATTGAATGTAAGCATAGACATAATCTTCAAACAATTTATTTACAGTTATTAAAGTGTTGTCTCCACCTTCCATACCATCTGATACATATTCCACAACAACAACTTCATCATCAAGAGATGAATCAAAATTTATAACCCCTGCTTTAGAGTCTATTCTAAACGTAGGATTCATATTTGCTGTCTCGGTATTTAATCCAAATCTAGCACCTATTTCAAAATCAAAGTACCATCTACCATCGTAGTTATAACCATATTGATTATTGTATGGGCTATTACCGTTTAGGTACATTGTTTTTAGTTGCTGAGTTATTCTCAAAGTATCAAGCTCAGAAGTTGTTGATTCTATATTTCCTTCAGAATCAAATAAAATTTTTCCTTGACTATTTTGAAGATAACTAGAAGCACCATTTGCTTGAATGTTTTCACCACAAGGCATAAGAACTCCGTTTCTTAACACAGATACTCTAACCCAATTAACATAATCACTAGGAAGAACAAACCTAAACTCATCATCTAGCTTTAGTTCTAAAACTTTAATTTCTTTAAAAGCATCATAGTTCAATTCTTGAACAGCTCTTTTTGCGTGAAACAAAACTTTGTATTGTTCTTCGTTATTAATTAAAGAATGATTGCCACTGTACATTAACATAAAGTTATTTACAATGTCTTCTAAGCTAACGTATTGATACGAACCCCAATTTTTATTTGTTGGAGCAGTACCTTCGTTTTCGTAATATTGATATTCACTTAAGTATGCCATTATCTTTCATCGTTATTTTCTTGTTGCTCTTGAGCAATTCCAAAATTAGTTACTGTGTTTTCCCTAATAGATACACCTGCATATTGTAAAATTTTATTTACTAAATCAGGTTCATAGTCAGCCGGTAATTCAAAATCTTGATACCCAACTTGCGATGGGTTAAAAACAGGTGCACCTTCAAATAAAACATTATATGTCCAATTAGGTACTAAAGGATACCTTATGTAATTTATCTCTATTACATTTCCTGTAATATTGGAAGGATAAGCATCTAAAACATTTTGTCTTAAAACATAAGCAGGAAATGCAGAAGTAGGTGCTGTTAAGTTTGAATTTAGTAATCTTTTTATTTTACTAGCAGATATTTTTTCTACAGTTTTATTATTGTAATAAACATCATTAATAAAATACCAATCATCAGGTAAAGAATATGTATTTAGAGAAACATTCTGTAAAGGTGAAGAATCATTAAAACCCTCTATAACTTCAGCTAAAGATTTAGATATGTTTGCATACCCTGTTCCTGATTGCCTTGCGTTTTCTTTATTAATTTGATAATTGTATTCGTAAAATACATCTTCAAATAAATCTAATTGAGCTTGTTTAGCAAATAGATTAAAATCTGAAGGAGATAAGTATCCATAGTTGTTTTTATTTAATACCGATAATACAGTATTTCTTACAGAGTTTATCATTGTTATTATTTTTCTACAAAGATAACTAAAAAAAAAGAGGCATCTTAGTTTCCTAAATTGCCTCTCAATATAAATAATTATTGCTATTATTCTAATTTTGATTCTAACATTTTTAATGCTTCAATTCCTTCATCGCTTTTTAAGAAAGAAGAAACTATATAAATAGGGTCTTCACCATAAGGAACAGTTAACATTTTTTTCTTGTTAGATGATGTGTTGTAAAATACATCTTTTCTATTGTTTCTAAATGACAAAATGTTTTGGTCAAACAACAAAGCTACTTTACCTTGAAGCTTTAACATAGGGTCATTAATTGCATTCATAAAAGAATACGGGTCTCTTTTTGCAAAAACTAAAATATCTCTTTTAAGTTCTGAAGTTGTAAACTTACTAATATCATATCCAAATAAAACTCTAGATAATGTTTCTACTTGTTCTATGTTTAGTTTTCTAGCTTCAATTAAAGCATCAACTTCTACATTTAAAATTTCAACTTCTTTAGATGCATCTTTTTCAGCATCAACCTCAACAAATACACTTCCGTTCTGAGGGTGATAATGAAGAAACTCCTGAAGAACAGGATTGTTTTTAGGAACAAACAAAAACCCATCTTCAAAAATAATAGGTTCTAAAATTGCATTTCCATCTTGGTCATCTTCAAAAGGTGTTTTTTGATTAACAGCATATCTTAAAGGCTTGTTTATTCCTTCTGTAGTATCGAAGTGTAATAATGGAAGTCTTCTGCTGTTTCTTGAGGGTAACATATAACTTAAAGGAGCTACTTCTTTTTTAAGTTTATACGATTTGTCTTTGGCTGTTTTTACTTTTTTCATTAGATAAAATTTAAAATTAAAATTAAAATAAAAAAGGGAGGAGTTACCCTCCCTTTAGTTTTACTATTTACTAGTTCTTGAATAAGAAGAAGTTGTTTGCACCTAGAGTACATACTGCTCTTTCAGAAAGGAAGTGTACTTCCATTGCATCCAAATCAGAGTTTCTTGCCGCTCCGGCAGAACCTGTAATCCAAGTTTTGTAACGTCTATCTTCTGTTTCAGAAGCTCTGTATCGAACGTGTAAGAATGGTCTCTTAGCGTTTTTACCAAGTACTTGGTCGTATACAGTTGTAGAACCTGCAGGAACTAAAAGTCCGTTGATAGCTCCACCTGTAATTCCACCACGCATTGTTGGGTCGTTTAAGTATTTCCAATCTGACTTGTAGAAATCATATCCTCTTCGGAATCCTGTGAATCCTAAGTTCAAAGCCATGTCTTCGTCATTGTCAAAAAGACCATAAGACGAACCACCACCTCCATAAGAGTTTTGAGCAGCTAACATATCGTCAATGTCAAATGAGAAATCACGATTTACAAAAATAACATTCTCTTCGATAGAACCTTGCTTGTCTAATCTTTGTATAATAGAATCAAAATCTGCAAGTGTTGTTGGGTTTCCACCTCCAAATACATTTCCTCTTTGGTTTACACTGTAGAAAACACCTTCAGAACCTTTGTTACCTACATCGCCTCCTGCAGCGATAGCTCCTGAATTTGCTTCAGCAGGTACTGCTTCAACCATTGCAGTCTCAAGATAATCGTCAAAACGTAATCTTGTTTCATGCTCAGACTTTATGTACCATAAGAATCCTGTTGCTCCATTTTCAGTTGTTACTTCAATCCATCCGATTTGAGCCATATCAGAACCTGATACTGCATACTTATCTTTGATGATGATTGGAGAGTTTTCGAAGATGAAATCATCAGCTTCCAAAGAACCTACCATTCCGTTAGTTCCTTTTTTAAATTCAGAACCATAAATGAATACAGAAATAACTACTCCTGCTGCAAAAGTTTGTCCTCCTCCTTCGTAGTAAGCTACATCAAAAGTTCCATTAGCTGTATCTACAGAAGTAACAATACCTTTATTACTGTTTGTAGAGTTAATAGAGTTGTCAGAAATCATTACTGTTTGACCTACTCTAATTGCAATCTGACCTGCACCGCCTGCAGGCTGAGTTGCAGGAACTAATACATCTGCTACAGTAATAGTAGCTGTATCTGCTCCTGCTGCTGCACCTGATGTACAGTTTACATATTTAGTATGCAAACGACCTTGCTCTGCCCATTTAATAAGGTCAGAATTAGAAGGAAGCTCTGCTCCTACCAAACGTAAGAAAGAACTTACACTTCTGTTTCCATAACGCTCAAACTCTTTTTCATAAGTATCAGGAAGATACTGATTTAAAAAGTTGAAGTCAGTTATATAATTTGTTGATAAGGGTACTTGTTGAGCCGAAGGCTGCAAGTCAAAACCCGGTGTATTTAATACTGCCATTTTTTTTTAGTGGTAAGTCACTACCTTTTTGTTGTTAATTAATTATTTGTTACTTCGAATCTTTAAGCCTTTACCTGAGTTATTGCTTAAAGCTTTAATTTGCATTCCACCTTTGTTAACTGTTTCAGGTGATTTTCGCATAGTCATGTTTATATTTTTAGCTTTGCGAGCATCCCCTTCAATAGCATCTGATTTACCTTGCTCATAAAAAAACTTGGCAAACTTGTCAGGATTCATTGCTACCGATAATGCTTTATGGTATCCTGCGGCATCAGTCATCAAACCTTCTTCATTCATAAACTTATTTATAAAGTTCATTGGTGTAGAGTTTGATTTCTTTAACTCGTCAGCATCTCCCGGATTAAAGGTAACATTACTTTCTCCTACCTCGAACTCAAAACCTTTGAACTCAGAAGAAAAAACTTCGTTAGTTTTACTTGTAAACCACTCAGATTTTTTTAAGTTAGTATCTTCTACCGTTTTTGCATTATCTAAATACTGTTGATAAGCTTTTAATTTTTCATCTACTTCAGGAGAACTAGTTTCCCTTGTCGACTCGACAGGTTGCTTATATGTTTCCTTTTGTTCGTTGAAAAACTTTTTAGCTTTGGCAACAATTCTTTTCTTTTTTAATTTAGCCTTTTTAATATCTGACTCATCATCTAAATCTTCATCATATCTATAGTCTTCCATTATAGCATCTACGTCTTCTGCATCAATGGCTTCATCTGTAGCCAAAAAATATTCAGACAACAATGCGTCTTCAGGCATTTCATCAAAATCACGTTGAAGCTTAACATAATCATTAATACTTCTACCTGTTTCTTTTTTAAACTTAAAGTAAGCACTTACGTCTTCAGGTAATTCTTCAGACTCTTTTCTTTCTTCAAGTAACTCTTCAAAAGAATTAATTTCTTTTTGATACTTATCTTTTATAAAAGACAAAACCCTTTCTTCATTTATTTCTAATTCAGTAGATGGTTCTTCTTTTTTACCTTCTATATTTTCAGGTTGGTTTTCCTGAACATACTCACCTTCAATTTGTTGCTCATGCTTTTCAAGCAACTCTTTTTCTACTTGTTGAGTTCCTTTTTCCTCAACAGGATTTACTTCTTTTACTTTAAATTCCATTTGATTATAATTTTTACAAAGTTAATATTAATTTAATTATTTTTTTTAGGTATTATCTAGGCTCAAATTCTGCTAAATCAAATCCATCTAAACTATCTTCGTTAGACTCAAACCTTTGAGGTGGAAGATTATTTTTTCTTTGATTAATTAAACTTGACTGTTCGGTATTTGCTTGAGAAATTCTATCTGATTTTGCTTTTTCTCTTTGGTCTTCTCTAGACTTCAAAGCGTTTTCACTAACGTTTCTAAGTTCTTGATTGTACGCAAACTCTTGCTTCATTAAGTTAGCTTTAAGCATAGCTTCGTTATTCATTTTTTCAATTTCAAATGCAATCTCCGCTTGTTTAACTTTCATCTTAGATTGAGTTTCCATTTCAAGCTTTTGCATTTCAGCACCTGATTTCATTTGCTGTAACTGCTGTGCTTGTTGAGAAGCCATAGCCTGTTGTTGCATTTGGAACTTTTCATCTCTTTCCTGCTTCTTAATCCTTTTAACTTTAAGAAGTTGGTTAGCCATTTTTAAATTTCGAAGCTCTCTAATATCAATAGCATCCTCTAGATTTATATCTCCTTTAGATAAAGCCATATTTATATTTGCTTCTAGCTGTGCTCTTTCTTCTTCATCCGGAGCTACTTCAATAAATATTCCAAAGTCATAAATATATAAATCACTAATTTGACTTAGTATTGATACATTGTATTTTCCAATTTGGTTTATAAACTCTTCTTTGAAATCTGAGTATTCAAGAATATCTGAAACTCTAAGAGCTAAAGCTTCTGCCATTGTTCTGTACATATACAGACTTGCATCTAGTATATGCCTAGTTGCTGTATTAGAACTTAATGCTGCTAACTTCTGAACACCAACTAAAGCATCCGGGTTAGGAGTACTAGCATCTCTAGCCTCATTAAGACCTGTCACTTGCCTAATCATATTTAAGTAATGATTATAATTAGTGATAAGCATTTGAGTCTTACTAGCTCCTGAGTTAGAATTTAGTTCTTTAATAGGAATTTTACCTTGATTGTATTCCCCATCTCCTGTATAACTTCTACCAATAACACTACCTGTTTGGAAGTAAAGTCTTAGTGCGTCTTCAGGATTGTATGCATTACCTGTTCCCAAGTCTACTTCATTCAATCCATCTGCATCAATATATACACCATCCGGTACTGTTCTAGATATAACTTGCTGAAGTTTCAGATGAGTCATCTGAATTAAATCTGCAAAAGGAATCATTCTTCTAACTAAAGACTCTACATTTCCTTTATACATTCTAGGTGCAACAGCAACATAGTTAGGTATTGCGTGTTGGCTTGCTGACTTAGGTCTTACCATGTTTTCAGACATTTCCCATTTAAGGATAATGTTTGTTCCCATAACCATAATACCTTCATACCAAACATCAATTGTTTTAGATACTTTTTCAAAATTGTTTTCTTCCATCATTTCTATTGGAGGATTAAAAGTATCATCTTTCTCAATTACTTTAGAACCACCACCTTCTGTTACTTTCTTTTTGTAAACAAAAGTTTTGGTAGTTTTATAATTAAAGTATAAAAGAGTAACACTATCTCTAGCAAACAAACTATCTTGGTAGTATTGAGCAACATTAAAATAGTCATACCACGATTGACTATACTTTGATATTTCTTCTAAATCAGAATTAGTTAGACTTTGGTCTATCTTCATTAACTCTGTAACTCCAACAGTCTTAATCTCACCCCAATAAAAACAATCCTTGAAATGAGGGTCTTCTGTATAACTATAAACTACATTGGCAGGGTCTACATAAGAAACCTTAACTCCATCTCCTTGAAGGAACTCGTGCTTACCTATAGCAATACCTAATACACTTAAATCGTAGTCATATCTTTTTCTTAAATCTATATAGTGGTTATCATCTAATAAAGTATTAATTGCCTCTTCCTCTGCTATTTCAATTGCAGGTTTATAATTTAACTGCATATATAAAGATAGCTCTTCATCATTAGCAGGAAGTTGGTCAGGAGATACTGTAAAAGGGTCTACTCCAAATTTTTCTTGAATACTAAGCAACTCAGTTTTAGCAGCCATTTGACCTTCAATCATATCCTGATACTTACTTCTTTTAGCTTGAGACATTGCATCTTGTGAATAAGCTCCAACCTTAAATAATCTATCAGACATTCCGTTTACAACAATATCTACAAACTTTGGAATAATAGGAACAGGGGTCCAATCTAAATTCATATAAGATAAATCTCCATCAATAGCTAATTCATTTTTATATTTAGCTACTGATTGCTCTCCACGAGCATAAAGTCTAAGACGATTAAATTCTCCCCATTGATTATAAAATCTACATTGATTACTATCCTTTCTAAACCATTCATATTGAATAGCTTGACCCACCATTAATCCATATTGGTCAGTTGCTTTTTCTGAATCTGAAGCAAACTGATTTGGAAAACCTGTTGAATCAATATTTATTTTTATATTATCTTCCATTTATTTATAATAATTGACTTGTTGTTCCTGAGTTACTATATCTTGCAAAGTTAAGACTAATTTTTGACTCTTTTTTTTGAGGTGTATATAAGTGTTTTTGATTAGCCATTATAGCTAATCCTGAACTTATAGTTGCATCAAACTTTGTTCTATTACTAATATCAAACTTTGCCCAATCTTCTAACGTTCTGACAAAAGGCATTGTACCCATATCAGCTTCTAAACTATCGGAGTTGCTTTCATCTATATTTAATCCTATGTGGTTTTCTATATAAGACTCGATAGCTGCTGCGTGAGCCTGCTTCACATCTTCAGATGAGTTAGGTATCCCACCTAGCTCTCTTTCTGTCTTAGATAGCTTGTTATAAGCTTTATCGGGTCTATTCATACTAAACCCCCTGTATCCTCTATTCTTGAAATGATAGAGTAATCTTGGCTTGTTGTTCTCACAAAGTATTGGCATACCATAAAAAATACAAGCCATCAATACTTCTTCAAAAAATATCTCTGCGGTTTGAGGTCTAGCTACATATTCTAAAAAGAAAGCGTTACTAGGGGCATCATCCATATTAAACTTAGTCACACCATGTAATGCTCCATTAGAACCTCCTCCACCAACTGTTCCTGATATATCATAACTATCACAGCCAAAAGAACCTATGTGTTCGTTTCCGGGATATTTAATACCGTTCTTTGTTATTATTCTATTCTGTAAACTTTTCTTTGGTCTCCAACCAATATTAAATCTACCGTGTTTGTCGGGTCTAAATATAACCTCAGTATCTTTGATTCCGTTCTTCCAATAAAACGAACCCCTAGTTACATGATGCTCATTTATTAAAGTATCATTGTAATCTATCTGTTGATATATCTTGGTTAGATTAAATAAAGATTGTTTACTTTCATCTCTAAATGCGTGTGACTCTGTTCTAGGAAACTGACGATAAAATTCATTAAGAGCATCAGGGTCATCTTTTAAAGAATCAACTTCTGCTTCCCAATAATCTACAGCTCCTTGATTAATCATTTCCCTATCCATACCTAGTATAGGTTTCTTAGGGTTATGTAAAACAGGCATACCATATATATCTATAAAGCCTTCCATGTTTTGTTCCATAGGGATGAAAAGTGAATACATTCCACTTTTAGTTTGACCATTAGAGTTTCGTGTTCCCACATTAGAGTCTTCAAATAATTTTTTAAAGTTACCCCCTCCTTTTTCTAAAGCGTTTGATGTTGAACCCATCATACATTTGCCAATAATTTTACTACCTAATCTCAAACAAGTTTTAGTAACTCGCCAATTGTTTAATATATTATTTGGCTTTACCCATTTACCACTTTCATCATGGACTAATAACAATAATTTTTCCCCATCATAAGAGTTGTCATCTGTATTCTTCCAATCAATAGTTGTATCCAACCCGGTCATCTCTTCAGAGTCAACCTCATGCATATTTTTTTTAGTAATCTTAGAAGCAGGTATTCTAAAGGCTAGTTCTGTTTTTGGCTTATCCATACCATCCTGAACAGGTTTAAAGAAAAAAGGCAACCTGTTACATATTGGAACTACTTTGTCTGTAAACATTTTTTTAGCATCTGCTCCTGTCTTGGAAAGTATTCCAACCCTTGCGTCTTTTGCTAAAGTTCCCGTGTTAGCACATTCATTAGACCCCATAAAAGAAAATCCTGAACGTCTAATTTTTAAGTAAGACATTCCAAAACTTCTCTTGTCAGCTTTACATGCTTCCCAAAAAATCCAAAATATTCTATTAGCTTCTCTAAAGTCAGGGTATCCAACATCTATACTTGACCATTGAAGGTATATGTAGTGAGAACCTGTAATATAAGTTTTGACTCCGTTATTCATAAACCACACCCCATCCTCTCTTCTGTCAAATTCATTCTCAATATAATCCACCCATCTATCTTTAAAAGCAGTAGGCATTTCATTCCATTGAAATATGGATTTTATTTTTGAAAGCTGTTTTGGAATCTCATGTCTTTCCCAATACTGATGTTGTTTATCTTTGTGTCTTTGAAGACACTCTTTGGGAGTAAGAGGTAAACCTATCTTTAAACCGGAAATCTCTATAACATCTCCAAGCTTTCCTGTTTTAGATATAATAACTAAATCATACTTTTCGTTATAGCCATACACCCAACTACTATTCCTATTCTTGTTAGTAATAACATTCTTAGGAACATAATTAGATACTACCCTGTATAATTTATTTTGACCTACGTTCTGCAAATCCTTGGTTTGTATGTTTTATATTACCTCCCTTTTCTAATAACTCTAAAGCTTCTTTCTCAGTTTCTATTCTATTAAGTATTTCAAATGCATCAAATATAGCAAGCTTCTTAGTTGCTGCTGCATTCTTTAATCTATCAGCAGCCAACTCATCTTCAGGGTCAGGCTTAATGATATCTTCTTTTGCAACTTTAATCAGTTGCTTTACAGCACGCATACCTGCTTCTATAATCTGTTTCTTTAGTTCGTTTGATGTCATAATACAGCAACTATATTATTAGTAAACATTCTAAACAACTTCTCACCATCTACCGTAAACTCATACTCGCTTTCAGGCTGAAATACAACTTCACATCCTGTATCAATTCCAATACTTTTAAGTTGACTATTAGAGTATTTTATCACCCCATGAAGAGGCTCTTCTTTTATTCCTTTATAAAGATAGGAATCTTTAACGCTAGTAGGTTCAACAAAACAATACTTTCCTACAGAGTTCCAACCATCTTTATTTTTATACATATAAAATTGTTGGTCATCTATAAAAAATAAATCATCCTTAAAAAAACTTTTACCACTTTTTCTTCTGCCACGCATATCATTGTAAAACTTAAATACGTTGTGGTGAACTAAAAGTATATCTCCTTTTTCAATAGGACCATTATAGCCTATAGGTGTTTCAACAACCTCTGCTTCTCTATTAGATGCTTTGTGGTTTTCTTCTGAAGTATTAATTATTATTTCTAATCCGGCAATCTTTTTTGTATTGTTGTATCTTTTACCATTGACTGCACGAACTATAAAATCCGTTGGTGATTTCATTAAATAAAATTTATATTATATTCGATTGACACAGGAACTGTGTTGCTAAAAGACTTCCAAAGAAAAACTTCTTGGTCTTCATTCTCTATGTATATTAGAAAATTATTATTATTTGAATCTTGTGTTATTCGGTGAATCGTATAGTTACCACCTAATACTACTTGATTAATTAAATAATGCATCGCTCCTGATTTATAATCAGGACCTACTGAAATTTTTCTAATATCCATTATATTTTATTTTTTTGGAATCGTAACGTCTCCTGTCTTTATATCTATAACAGCATCCACTCCGTATTTTTCAATTAAGTCTGACTCTACTTTACTTAGTGAAGATTTATGCTCGTCTAACTTTTGAAGTAATCCGTACTTTATAATCTCTACATCAGCTATTTCGTTTTTTAATTTTAAAAACTTAGTGTTAATAGCTCTGATGTTTTCTAATTCTTCTTTACCTAATTTCATTTTGATTGTTATTTAATTACCACATTGAACTTATGTTCTCGTATTCTTTTCTAGCATTAAAGCTAGGACAGTCTTTATCTGAAAAATCTCTATGACCGTATATTTCTATTGATGGATATCTTATTTTATAAAACTCCAACATATCTACTAAAGCAGATTTTTGTTCATCAGTTCTAGTGTCTCCACCTTTGCCTCCTACGTAAGCTATTCCTATAGAATTTTTATTTTCACCTTTACAATGTGCCCCTGTTTTTTCAATAGGTCTTCCTTCATGAACACTTCCATCTAGTGAAATTACTATATGGTATCCAATATCTGACCAACCTCTTTCTTCAACATGCCATCTTCTTATCTCATCTACAGAAACTTCTCTCCCTTTAGGAGTATCAGTACAGTGAACTATTATTTTATCTATATCTCTAATGGCTATTTGTCTTTATTTAATAAGTACCATTTTTGAATTGTATACCCAATGGTTACTGCTAATAATAATATTTTTAATATTACATCAATGTTTGTAAGAGACATAGCAAAACCTGCAAAACTCAAACTATATAATTTTATATCTCCCACATCAATCATAATTAATTATATAATTAATAGTTAAATATTTACTATATGTATTGTTTTGTGTATATTTCATTTTATTCTTCTTCAGGGTTAATACCGTTCTCTAATAATACTTTTAACCATTCAGCTTCATCTATATAATAATCCATCTCATCCCATGGAGAAGTCATTGTTTGGGTTGGTGTTACTGAATCATAAGTATGTATTTCAGTTCTATTATTATCCCAACCTATAAACCAAGTTTCTACAGGTGGATAATCTAATCGTGATGTTTTTAAGTTTGACATATTTATTTTTTATTAAGCAGCACCGCCATCTATCATAGTCCAATTATAATTAGTATATAAAGATAATCTTGCTGCTTTTACATCTAAGTTATTTGTATATTCTGAATCACCAAAATTAGCTGTTACTCCTGCTCCTAAATAAGGATAACCTGAACCATTAGGATATGCAGCCTGTAAAGTAGCTTCCCAAGCTAATAATAATTTATCGTAATTTGTAGTTGATAATTTTTGATTTCTTAAAAAATTAAACAAATCACTTACCTTAAGTATATCCCAACTACTAATATCTTGGTCAAAGTTTCCTAATGGTGCTACAAATGTGTCTATATTAAACATAGCCCTCATCTTAGTAACATTACTTACATCCCAAGAACCTATATCTTGATTGAAAGATTTTGCATTTGAAAACATATTATTCATATCAGTTACACTACTAACATCCCAATCTACAAGGGGTTGGTTAAAAGACAATGCCCTTGAAAACATACCAAGCATGCTTGTAACATTACTCACATCCCAAGTTTTAATATTTCCGTTAAAAAATTCTGTTCCCGCAAACATCCATTGCATACCTAACACATTACTTGTATCCCAAGAACTAAGAGTTTGATTAAATGTTGAATTTCTGAAAGCACTACCCATATTAATAATACTGCTGACATCCCATTGATTAATATAATTAATTAATAAATTAGTAGATGTTCCTGCATTATAAAATATATTAAGAAGACTGTTAACATTTGTTAAAATAGGAGGAAACTCCGCTGAAGAATTAGTTAAATAAGAGCAATCTTTAAACGCTCCTACCATATTTTGCCATTGTATATTACCCCAATTATTTATAGAAATAAGATTATCGGAAGTAGCAATTGGTCTACCCATAAATATTCTAGGAAAAGTACCGTTAATTTTAACAAAATAATTTCCGGGGTTAGAATAAGTATGGGATATATTATTTCCAATTGTAATGGTTTCCTGATTATTATCACCCCAATCAACAGTAAAGTTGTATGTTAAATTAGTGTCAAGCCCTATAGTAATAATTTCATTAGATACTGTAGTTTTCCAAGTAGTAATAAAATCAGGTATTAACCTTCTATTACTAGTTTCACTAGAAAATAATATACCATTACCTATACCGATTGCGAGACCCATAAAATATATTTATTTTTACCAAAGAGCTACTATTCCTGTAGCTGTAGTGTTTGTTGAAAAAACTCTTAATACGTTTACAGGTAAAAATGAACCTGATGGAAAACCTGTAAAGGTAACATCATCACCTCCTACAGTCAATACTCTTAAGTCGCCTCCCGTTCCTACATATAAAACACATCCATTATTTCCTCTTCCATTTTCAGAGGATATACTTGGAATGTTTACTGTGTCACTTGCAACAACCACAGATGCTCTTCCTGCTTGTAATTTTTGATATGCCATCTTATAAAATTATTCGTTAATTATTTCTGATTGTTTCATAAGTTTTTCATATTGTGATTGTAAAAAATCTTCATAATCTTTCTTTACCTCATCTGTCCAAAACTCTTTTGCTAAATCTGCAACAGGTTTTTCCAAAGTATCTATATCTGTATTAGGTTGAAAAATAGACCTGTGATTTATGTTATCATCAATCTCATGAACTTCTAATGCGTAAAAATTATTTTTTAATACTTTTATTTTTATTTGCTTTCCCATTGTTTTATTTTAATTAACTGTTATATATGATACTATTCCTGAAACTATAAAAGGCTTGGTTGAATAAGTATACATCTTAGTATCAGTAAAAGTTGTATTAAGAGGTGGTGAACCTGTTGTTGGTAGGTACTCCCAAGTTATACCTGTTGGGGAGTTGTTATATGCAGCTACACCTTCTCCACCCATAAAAGCTGTTACTAATGTACCTTCCCTCCTACCAACAGTATGAACCATCGGTATAGATGTATCTCTAATAAACGGCATATTAATATAAGGTATAATAGTTGTTCCCGTCTGTTTACTGATAGTAAACGCTGAAAT
>Ga0255053_10000393_pt1 | contig 24103 bp, 17 predicted proteins | sample JV7_2_22_MG_FD_188635 | JGI IMG/M metagenome (GOLD analysis project Ga0255053, IMG submission 188635) | Seawater microbial communities from Jervis Inlet, British Columbia, Canada - JV7_2_22 | ecosystem: Environmental > Aquatic > Marine > Inlet | place: Canada: British Columbia | collected... | reverse complement strand
GGCGCAACGATGACTTCTTGCAAAGTCATCCGTATTGGTAGGGTCGTAAAAAGTCCATCCGTGGCTTTTTACTCCGCGGAAAGCGAAAAATGTCATTTTCACTTTCCTCACAAATCAATAACTTGCTACGCAAGTCATCGATTTGGGCGCCCCTCATTAGGCGCAACGATGACTTCTTGCAAAGTCATCCGTATTGGTAGGGTCGTAAAAAGTCCATCCGTGGCTTTTTACTCCGCGGAAAGCGAAAAATGTCATTTTCACTTTCCTCACAAATCAATAACTTGCTGCGCAAGTTATCGATTTGGGCGCCCCTCATTAGGCGCAACGATGACTTCTTGCAAAGTCATCGTTGATCCCTGGCCAGATCAGTTATCGTACCGGGTGCCAGGGAGTCCATGCTGTCTGTAAAACCAGGAAAAGAGGTGGCTACACATGCAGTATCCACAACTGTGCTGGTCGAACTTGCCATAAGAGACAGGATCGCCGAAGCCATGGCAATGCGATGGTCCCCATTGCTGTCATGATCCGTGGGGCGTATATCCGCCCCACCTTCAACTACGAATCCATCTGCTGTTTCGCTGATATCCACACCAGCGCGTCGGAGCATGTGTACGGTTGTGGCAATGCGGTCTGATTCCTTTACCCTGAGTTCTTCAGCACCCCTGATAACCGTCCTACCCTCGGCTGCTGCAGCAGCCACGGCCACAAGGGGGATCTCATCAATTATCCGCGGTATCCATTCCACAGGAACGTCTATACCCGCAAGAGACCCGGTCCCGGTAACTGTAATATCCGCCACCGGCTCTGAACCTGATTCATGCCGCTCATTTATGTCTATCCTGACGTCCATGGCCTCAAGAAGGTCCAGCAATCCCGTGCGCGTCGGATTTATCCCCACCCTTCTTATCGTTACCGATGAGCCCTTTAGAACAGCGGCCGCAACGAGGAAGAACGCCGCTGAAGATATATCCCCGGGAACTGTGATTTCGGAACCGGTTGGGCTCTGCTCCCCGTCCAGAGTAAGGGTATTGCCGTCTCTTTCGAAAGATATTCCCGTATGCTCCAATATCCTTTCTGTGTGATCTCTACTTAGGGAAGGTTCAGTGAAAACAGTCTGTCCCACAGCAGAAAGTGCCGCTATCAGGACGCAGGATTTTATCTGTGCACTGGCTACGGGAGATGTATACCTGATACCCTTCAGTCCTCCGCCCCTTATGCTCAGCGGGAGCAGCTTGTCTCCGTCCCTGCCTTCAATTTCAGCGCCCATCATGCGAAGAGGTTCCACTATCCTTGCCATAGGGCGGCTCCTCAGCGATTGATCACCGGTCAGCGTGGAGGGAAAGGAACACCCGGAAAGCAGGCCAGCCAGCAGTCGCACACCGGTTCCGGAGTTGCCCAGGTCCAGTGTGTCGCCGGGTTCGGTAAGTGACTCTTTCCCTTCCCCGTAAATGACCACTGCTCCTTCTTCCCTATCTATCTGAACTCCAAGGTTTGCTACAGCTTTCAACGTAGACTCGGTATCCTCGGCAATCAGCGGATTGCTGACAACAGTCCTGCCACGTGCCATTGCCCCGAAAATATATCCTCTGTGGGTAATGGACTTGTCACCGGGTACTTCTATCTCGCCGGAAAGAGGTCCGGAAGGTGTCACTTTCCAGATCACTTCATTTTCCTTCTTACCTTCGCTATTTTTTCGAAAAACTCGACGAGATCCTCCCGGTCACCCGCGGAGATGAGTTCCTCTATCTCTCCCAGTCGCACGCCCAGATCCTTCACTGCGCGGAGGAGGTATTTCCTGTTGGATATGGCTATATCAGCCCACATCGCCGGGTTGCTCGAGGCGATCCGCGTGTAGTCACGCAAGCCTCCCCCTGAGAAGGAAACCCAGGACTCGTCCTTTTTCAGTACCGAGTCGACTATGCCGTAGGCGGCCATATGTGGCATGTGGCTGACCCAGGCAAAGAGTGCATCGTGGAGTTCAGGATCCATTACCTCTACTACCGAGCCCACCCGCTGCCACATGTGAGCAATCACCTCAACATCATCATCATTATCTTCCACAGGAGTGATGATGACCCTGGCTCCCTTGAACAACCCTGCCCTGGCAGCAGTCGGCCCTGACTTCTCGTCACCGGCGATGGGGTGACCCGGGACATACCGGTAGGATGAGCCGGAATCCACTGATTCCCTGAAAGCCTTAATCAGTGGCAATTTTACGCTCCCCACGTCTGTGACCAGGGCTTGGGGCGGGAATCCGGAGCGGATTATGGATTCAATAGCTACAACCGGGACCGAAAGAATTATCAGATCACACCCAGCAAGGGTGTCCTCATCGAAGGGCGCTTCTTTATCCAGTATCCCAAGGTCCAGCGCCTGAGCCTGGGCAACAGGATCCACGTCGCTGCCCAGTAACCGGCCAACAAGTCCCCTCTCCCTGAGATCCAGGGCAAGAGAGCCTCCAATGAGGCCGGTTCCCAGCAGATACACCCTTTCAAAAAGGATGTCTTTCACAGACCTCTTCCCACTGCCGCTGCGATGGACTTTATATTATCCATCAGATCCCTGAAGTCATTTATCCTGAGGGACTGGGCCCCGTCACAGACGGCCTCTTCCGGATTATGGTGCACCTCGATCAGCAGACCGTCCGTTCCCGCGGCAACTGCAGCCAGAGACATAGATGGCACAAGGTCAGCTCTTCCTACAGCATGGCTCGGGTCCACGATTATCGGAAGGTGGCTCATGGATCTCACCATGGGTATGGCGGAAAGGTCCAGCGTATTTCTGGTATCCGTCTCAAAGGTCCTGACACCTCTCTCGCACAGGATTACGTCCTTGTTACCCTCATCAAGAATATACTCGGCCGACATGAGCAGTTCCTTGATCGTCGCCGAAAGGCCTCTCTTCAGGAGGACTGGCTTGTCTATCTTCCCCACTTCCCTGAGAAGGGAGAAATTGGACATATTGCGGGCGCCGATCTGAATTATATCTGTGTATTTGTAAACCAGATCCAAATCTCGAGGGTCCATAAGCTCGGTGATAACCAGCAGGCCCGTCTCATCCCTCGCCGCGGCAAGATACTCCAGGCCCTCCTTACCAAGACCCTGAAATGCATATGGCGACGATCTCGGTTTGAACGCTCCCCCTCTCAGGAAAGTCCCCCCGCACTCGGCGACTGCCCTTGCTACTGAAAGGAGACCATCCATGTCTTCGACGCTACACGGCCCCGCCATTACGGCAATCTCATTTCCTCCGATGGAGACATCCCCGATGCTGATAACCGTATTTTCCTGTTTGAATTCCCTGCTGGCCAGCTTGAAGGGCTTGAGGATCGGCAGAACCTTCTCCACAGCCGGATATGCGGCAAGGGACGTTTCACTGAGAAGCCTCTCATCGCCGATGGCGCCGATTATAGTTCTTTCCTCACCCTTTGACAGGTGCACCTTCAGACCCATCTTCTCGAGCTTCTCGCTTATATAATCAATATCTTTCTGATCGGACCCGGGTTTTAGAACAATTATCATTTGGGATTACCTCTTTTCTCTTTCTTGATTTCGGCCAGAGCCTCAAAGAAAAAATCGTTCTCCTCAGGCAAGCCTACCGTTACTCTGATATATTCGGGCAGACCGTACGCGTCCATTGCCCGGACAATAACTCCCTTATCCTGAAGACCTTCAAATATTTCGACACCGGGAAGGCCGGCAAGGTCTATTAAAATGAAATTGGCCGCGGAAGGAACTGTATTGAATCCCAGCGATCTTATCCGTGCCTCAAGCCTCTCCATTTCGGTGCGATTAAGTTCCAGGGTTTTTTCCAGGAAATCCACGTCGGATACAGCTGCCGCAGCAGCTGCCTGGGCTACACTGTTGACGTTGAAAGGCTGCCGGACCCTGTTTACCAGCTGGACGAGCTGCTGGGGCATGAGGGCGTAGCCCACCCTGAGCCCGGCCAGACCGTAGGCCTTTGAGAACGTTCTCATGACAACCAGATTCCTGCCCTCCTTTAAGAGAGATACTCCGTCCGGGAAATCAGCATTATCCCGGGCATATTCAAAATATGCCTCATCAAGTACCGGCAGGACACTCGGGGGAAGGCCGTCCAGAAAATTCACCAGTTCCCCTGTTTTGACAAAAGTTCCAGTTGGATTATTGGGGTTTGAAATGAACACCAATTTCGTCCTCTCGGTGATGGAACCAGCCATGGCGGGAAGGTCATGCTTCAGATCGCCGTCAAGCGGGACTTCTATCCCCACGGCCCCATGGGCCATTGTGGCAAGTCGATAGACTACAAACGCAGGCCAGGCATAAACAGTCTCATCATTGTCTGCCAGTAGCAGCTGGGCGAGGAGTTCCAGTATTTCATTGGAGCCGTTTCCAAGGACTATCATCTCTTCGGTCACGTTCAGGCTTTCGGAAATAGCCTCCTTCAGGTAAAACCCACCACCATCCGGGTACCTGCCCAGATCATCCAGCATACGGGCCACAGCATCCTTTGCCGCTGGAGAAGAACCAAGTGGATTCTCATTGGAGGCAAGCTTCACTATCCTGTCGAGCCCCTTCTCCCGGGCCAGTTCCTCAATTGGTTTCCCCGTTTGATATGGCATCAGGTCCTCTACCGACTTATGCGCAGGCCTGAATGTATGCTTCCGGGCTTTCTGTTTACTTTTCGACATTAGCTTTCTCCTGATGCCATATCGAGTTCCAGGTTCCAGGTTCCATGTTCCAAGAAAATCCAGATTTGCATTACCTGGAACCTGAACTTGGAACATGGAACTTTTACTTACCCCCTACTGGATACGACCCCAGCACTTTCAGAAAGGGGCACAGGTCTGCAAGGGAGGAAAGGGTGTTTTTTACGATCTCGTCCTCACAGTGTCCCTCGAAATCTATGAAAAACAGGTAGTCCCATGCCTTCTTTTTCGATGGTCGAGACTCTATCTTTGTAAGGTTTATACCGTTCTCATGAAAAGGCTTGAGCATCTCGTAAAGTGCCCCCACGCGATCCTTGATCGAGAAAACTACGGATGTCTTGTCGTTGCCCGTTTGTTTTGCCGGATGCTTGGAAAAGACCAGGAAACGGGTGAGGTTCTCCTCCCAATCCCCTATGTCCTTGGCAAGTACCCGAAGCCCGTATAGTTCCCCGGCCAGTTCTCCGGCTATAGCAGCTGTTCTATCCCTCTGAGTACATATGTAAGCAGCTTCTGACGTACTTTTAGTGTCCATGCTTGTACAGTACGGAAGGTGCTTTTTGAGCCATTTACGGCACTGGGCCAGTGCCTGCGGATGAGAATAAACTGTGCTGACTGAAGAGATATCATTCTCCCTGGCAAGGAGCATCAGGCGAATAGGCAGAATAATTTCACCTGATATGACCAGGGTCGAATCTACCAACAGATCCATTGTTGAGGTTACGACACCCTCATTTGAGTTCTCCACAGGAGCAACGCCACGGTGGGCTCTGTCATCCTGAACCATTGAAAAGATCTCATCGATAGTTTCAGACGGGGAATAACCGGACTTCTCCCCGAACGCCTTAACAGCAGCCTGATGCGTAAACGTGGCTTCGGGTCCCAGGTACGCTATGTTCAGGTTCTCACTCATCCTTTTTTCGGCTCGGTGTAAACACCAAGATTCCTGAACCGTCTCCATCTGTCCTCTACAAGTTCTTCCGGTGACATCTTTTCAAGTTGGGCAAGGTGAACCTTTACCGCCTTTCCGAGAGCCTCAGCCGTAGCCTGATAGTCCCTGTGGGCACCACCCAAAGGTTCCGGGATGATCTCATCAACGATCTTGTTTTCCAGGCTGTCCTTGGCTGTAATTTTCATCGCTTCGGCGGCATCCTTGGCGTAGTCCTGGTTTTTCCAGAGAATGGCTGCACACCCCTCCGGAGAGATCACGCTGTAGATGCTGTTTTCAAACATGAGCACACGGTTTGCCATTGCCAGTCCCAGCGCACCCCCACTGCCTCCCTCGCCGGTGACAACAGTTATGAAGGGAACGGTAAGGTCCGCCATCTCTATGAGGTTCCTTGCGATGGCTTCGGCCTGACCCCTCTCCTCGGCCTCGATGCCGGGGAAAGCTCCCGGTGTATCGACCAGAGTAAGGATCGGCATCCTGAACCTCTCGGCCATCTTCATCAGCCTCAGGGCCTTCCTGTAACCTTCCGGATGGGCCATCCCGAAGTTTCTCATGACCTTTTCCTTCGTGTTCCTGCCCTTCTGATGTCCGATAACCATGATCGGCTTACCGTACAGACGGGCAACGCCCCCGACAATGGATCTGTCATCAGCAAAGTTCCTGTCCCCGTGCAGCTCGATAAAATCGGTTAGCAGCATCTCAATGTAATCCAGCGTATGGGGTCTCATCGGGTGCCTTGCAAGCTGGGTCCTCTGATATCTGTTCAGTCGCGAGTAGACATCCTTTCGCATCTTGTCAAGCTTCTTTTCCAGCCTGGCGATATCATCGGTAAGATCCACACTGGGTTCTTCAGTTCCGGTGTGACGAAGTTCCGAGATCTTCCGTTCCAACTCCACTACCGGCTTTTCAAAATCCAGATAAAATTCCACCATATCAACTCCTCACTGGAAGGTGACGATTCCGTGTCCGAAGATTTCCTCTAACTCCAGCACCACATCCTCCGAGGAAGATACCTTGAAGTCCTCTCCGAGGCGGATCAAAGCTTCCGCTTTTGTGGGTATCGTCAGCTTCAGCTTGACGCTGCAGTTTCCCTCGTGTCTTTTCAGTACATCTTTGAGAGAATCCAGGTCCTCTCGGGAAAGCCCGATAGTGGTCAGGTCTATTTGCACGACCTTTGTGACTTTTTTTCTGTAGGACTCCAGGTCATACATCTTCTGCGCCTTGACCTTGGGCTTGTCTCCCGAGGTGTCCAGGATCCCCTGGACAAGGATCGGGTCCGATGACAGGATTATAGACGAGTTTTCCTTGAAAACATCTGAAAAGACTATAATCTCCGCACTGCCATGAAGGTCTTCAAGAGTAACGAAAGCCATTCTGTCGCCTTTTTTTGTGTTGATCTCTTTAATGTTCTGAGTGATACCGGCCACCCTGACGGACTCCCCGTCCGACAGTTCTGCCAGGCGTGAGAGGTCAGATGAAACGTACCGTTCCATTTCATGATCGTATTTTTCCAGTGGATGACCCGTGATATAGAACCCCAGGCTTTCCTTTTCATAAGTCAGCCTCTGCTGTTCGGTCCAGGGCTCCACATCCGGAAGTCCTTGGGAGACGCCAGCATCCGCCTGTGCATCGAACATGGTTATCTGGCCGTTTTCCCTGTCTCTTGCAGCCTTCTGTCCTCTTTCCATAGCTTTATCCAGGGCAGCGAGGTATTGTGCCCTGTGACCGTCAGATTCGTCGAATGCTCCCGATTTAATCAGGCTTTCCACCACCCTTCGGTTAACCTTTCTGAGGTCAACCCTCATACATAAATCCTCCAGGCTGGCGAAGGCACCGTCCTGGGTCCTCACCCGTAGAGTTTCCTCGAGAGCGGCAACCCCAACGTTCTTTACGGCACCGAGACCGAAGCGGATCCCGTCTCCGGACACGGTAAACCGGATACCGGATTCATTTATATCCGGTGGAAGCACACTTATACCCATCTCCTTGCATACACCGATATGGGCAGTTACCTTGTCTGAGTTGTCCATCTCGCTGGTAAGCAGGGCAGCCATGAATTCAGACGGATAATGGGCCTTCAGATAGGCGGTCCTGAAGGAGATAAGGGCGTAGGCAGCACTGTGGGACTTGTTGAAGCCGTACTCGGCAAAGTCCTTTAACTTCTCGAACTGCTCCGTTGCCTTTCTTTCGGGTGTTCCGTTCGCCTTGCACCCTTCAATGAAGCGCTCCCGCTGCTGCTGCATCTCGTCGCGTTTTTTCTTTCCCATTGCCCTGCGAAGAATATCCGCTTCTCCGAGACTGAAATTTGCAAGCTGCTGAGCGATCTGCATTACCTGCTCCTGGTACACGGCAACACCGTATGTTTCAGACAGGATCGTCTCCAGTTCATCAAGGTCGTAGGTTACCTCCTTGCGCCCGTGTTTCCTTTCAATGTAGTCAGTAACCATCCCGCTTCCCAGAGGGCCTGGTCGGTAAAGAGCAACAATTGCTATCAGGTCCTCGAAGGTTGTGGGCTTGATCTTCACTAACAGATCTCTCATCCCCGAGCTTTCAAGCTGGAATACACCGTCGGTCTCGCCCGAAGACAGAAGATCGTATGTTTCAGGGTCATTGAGATCCAGATCTTCAAGTACAAGGTTCTCTTTCTTCCCGATCTGCCTTTTCCTGTTTACAAGGGAGAGAGCATAGTCGATCATCGTAAGCGTCCTCAGTCCCAGGAAATCAAACTTGACCAGCCCCAGGCGCTCAAGGACGTTCATGTCAAACTGGGTGATCACCTCGTCCCCTTTGGTACCCTTGTATAGAGGAACACTTTCATCGAGATGACTGCTACTGATCACGACACCGGCAGCGTGAGTGGAGGCGTGCCTTTGAAGTCCCTCTACCTTCAGGGCCAGTTCCAGCAGGTCCGCCACCCTTTTATCCTTATCAGCAAGAGTTTTGAGTTGTGGCTCCTGCTCTATGGCTTTGGCGAGCTTGATATTGAGGACATCCGGAACAAGCTTGGCAATCCTGTCCACTTCGGCGTAGCTCATATCCAGTGCTCTTCCCACGTCCCTTATCGCACCCCTCGCAGCCATTGTCCCGAAGGTGATGATCTGCGCCACATGGTCCTCGCCATACTTTTCGTAAACATATTTCAGGACCTCTTCCCTGCGATCCATGCAGAAATCAACATCGATATCCGGCATGCTGATCCTCTCAGGGTTGAGAAAACGTTCGAAAAGCAGACCATATTCGATGGGATCGATATCGGTGATGGATAACGAGTAGGCCACCAGCGAACCAGCAGCCGAGCCACGTCCCGGCCCCACAGGGATACCTCTTCCCCTGGCAAAACGGATAAAATCCCAGACTACCAGGAAATAGCTGGAATATCCCATTTCAGTCACGGTCTCCAGCTCTGATCCCAGTCTCTTCTGGTATTTCTCCAGGGTCTCCTCCCACTGGTCCTCCGGGATCTTCTGCTTTAAGATCTCCATCCTGGACTCGAAGCCCTTTCTTGCTTCGCCGGCGAGGTAAGCTTCCGTTGACATATCATCCGACACATCGAATTTGGGCATTTGGGTCTTTCCCAGGGGGATCTCCAGATTGCAGCGTTCCGCGATTTCCAGAGTGTTTTCCATGGCTTCGGGGTAATCAGCAAACTGGGCCTTCATCTCTTCGGCGGATTTCAGGTGAAGCTCCTGAGAATCCATGCTCATCCTGTTCTCATCGTTAACGGTCTTGCCAGTCTGGATGCAGAGCAGGACATCGTGCATCCGCCTGTCGTCTCTCTTAAGATAGTGAACATCGTTGGTGGCAACTGTGGGTATGTTCAGATCTGCAGACATCTCTGCCAGGCGGGAGTTGATCCTGGTCTGCTCCTCAAGGCCATTGTGCTGGAGTTCGAGATAATACGAGTCCGGGAAAACGTCCCTGTACCACTGGGCCGACTGGATAGCTTCATTTTCCAAACCAAGTGACAGGCGTTTTGCTACCTCCCCACTGAGACAGCCTGAAAGAGCGATCAGTCCATCACTGTGTTCAGAAAGGATCTTCCTGTCGATTCTGGGTTTGTAGTAGAACCCGTCCAGGTATGCCACGGACGACAGTTTGAGCAGGTTGTGGTAGCCGTCGAGGTTCCTGGCAAGCAGTATGACGTGATAGGCAGTTTCACCGCTCTTGTCAGCCTGCCTTTCGGTCCTGCTTCCAGGCGCAATGTAGAACTCGCTGCCTATAATGGGTTTTATGCCCGCAGCCAGGGCTTTTTCGTAGAACTCCACAACTCCGAACATTCCGCCGTGATCGGTAATGGCCAGGGCGGGAAAACGCATGTCAGCTGCCAAACGGGTGAGGTCGCTGATCCGGCAAGCACCATCCAGAAGGCTGTAGGAAGTATGAACATGAAGATGGACGAAATCAGCGTGCTTCATCCCGGCAGATCACTCCCACTCAATTGTCGCGGGGGGCTTTGAACTGACATCATAGACAACCCTGTTCACCCCGCGAACTTCGTTTATGATCCTGTTGGATATGCTCCCAAGCAGATCGTAGGGGAGCTTGACCCAATCGGCCGTCATACCGTCCAGGCTGTGAACGGCCCTGATCACTATAACGTTCTCGTAGGTCCTCTCATCTCCCATTACGCCCACCGTTTTTGTGGGCAACAGAACCGCAAGGGCCTGCCAGATAGTGTCGTGGAGGCCCGAAGACCTGATCTCCTCACGCATTATTGCGTCTGCCTCTCTGAGCACCTCCAGCCTTTCGTTGGTTACTTCGCCCAGAATCCTTATCCCGAGCCCGGGACCAGGGAAGGGATGTCTCATAACGATCTCGTCCGGCATGCCCAGCTCTTTTCCGACTTCCCTCACCTCATCCTTGAAAAGCTCCCGGAGGGGTTCAATAAGCTCCAGGTTCATCACATCAGGCAGACCGCCTACATTGTGATGGGTCTTGATAGTAGCCGACGGGCCCTTGAAAGAGACGCTCTCAATAACGTCAGGGTAAAGGGTTCCCTGGGCCAGGTATTTGATGTCGCCGAGTTTTTCGGCTTCCTTTTCGAAAATGTCTATGAACACGTTTCCGATGATGACTCTCTTCTCTTCAGGGTCGGTAACTCCTTTTAGCTTATCTACGAAAGGATCTGCCGCGCTTACAACCACCAGCGGAATATGAAAGTAATCCGTAAAGACAGTCTTTACCCTCTCAACTTCACCTTTTCGCATTAAACCATTGTCTACAAAAACACAGGTGAGCCGGTCTCCGATCGCCCGGTGAATTAAAACAGCTACCACGGATGAGTCTACACCTCCCGAAAGGGCGCACAGGATCCTGCCGTCTTCACCGACTGTTTGTCTGATCTGCTCAACTGCCATATCTATGTAGGAACGGGCTGTCCAGAGTGGTGACAGGCCGCAAATCTTGAAGAGGAAATTCTCCAGGATCTCCTTGCCCCTGGGTGTATGGACAACTTCCGGGTGAAACTGTACCGCGAAAATTTTCGATGCGGCATTTTTCATGGCAGCCACAGGTGAATTGTCTGTGTGGGCCAACGGCGTAAACCCATTAGGAGGTGATTCTATCCTGTCACCGTGGCTCATCCAGACCTTGGTCCGGTTTTTAGTACCGGTAGCAAACCCCGAGAACAGATCCTCGTTATCATCAATCTGAAGGGTGGCCGATCCATATTCCCTTTTTGCGGCCTTGCTGACCACACCTCCCAGGAGATGCGTGAGAAGCTGCAAACCGTAACAGATACCCAGGATGGGCACATCCAGTTCGAAGACTTCCTTTTCCAGCTGGGGCGCACCCTCATCCAGGACACTCGCAGGCCCCCCTGAGAGTATGATCCCCTTGGGACGGAATTCTCTTATTTTCTCAAGGTCGACGGTACATGGCATGATCTCACAGTAGACCTTAAGCTCCCTTACCCGCCGGGCTATGAGCTGAGTGTACTGGCTCCCGAAATCGAGGATCAGTACCTTTTCGTTGTGAATATCAACTTCGGTCAAGGATGACCTCCGGATGAGGTGTTCGTGAACGCGCTGTTGAGCAGCGACCTGGTTTCACGTTTCAAGTTCCAGGCTCCAAGGGTAGGTTTTTGACTAACATGAAACCTGAAACATTAAACTTGAAACCCGATCTTAATATTATTCAAGCCAGTAATTGGGGGCTTCCTTAGTGATTATAACATCGTGAACGTGGCTTTCCTTGAGGCCGGCGGCTGTTATTCTCACGAATTTGGTGTCCTTCCTCAGGGCCTCCAGGTCACCGCTCCCTGTATATCCCATGCCAGATCTGAGACCCCCTATGAGCTGGAAAACAGTTGCCGATAGCAGGCCCCTGTGAGGTACTCGCCCCTCGATGCCCTCAGGAACCAGCTTGCCATCCAAAGTGTCAGGATCCTGGAAGTAGCGGTCGCCACTCCCCTGCTTCATGGCCTCCAGTGACCCCATGCCCCGGTAAACCTTGTAGGAGCGGCCTTGAAACAGGACCAGCTCTCCCGGACTCTCATCTGTACCAGCAAACAGACTCCCGATCATGACCGAGTGGGCTCCTGCAGCTATTGCCTTTACGATATCACCGGAGAACTTTATTCCACCGTCCGCCACAATGGGCACTCCGGTCCCCTCAACAGCCCTGGCACATTCATTTATAGCCGAGACCTGTGGCACACCAACGCCGGAAACGATGCGTGTCGTACAGATAGATCCAGGACCTACCCCTATTTTTACGGCATCTGCCCCGACATCGACAAGGGCTTTCGTTCCTTCCTCAGTGGCCACATTACCGGCCATGATCTCCATATCGCCAAAACGATCCTTGAGAGCTTTAACCGCCCTGATCACCCCATCAGAGTGGCCATGGGCCGTATCTACGCAGAGAAGATCTACTCCGGATGCCACAAGCGCCTGCGTCCTCTCGTCAAGGTCCTCGCCAACACCAACAGCAGCCCCCACGCGGAGCCGGCCCATTGTATCCTTGCAGGCATTGGGGTATTTACGGGATTTCTCAATATCCTTGATAGTAATGAGTCCGGTAAGCCTGTAATCGTCATCCACTACCAGGAGTTTCTCAATACGGTGTTCATGCAGAAGGCTTTTTGCGCTCTCCAGGTTGATACCCTCAGATACTGTTATCAGGTTCTCCTTTGTCATGACTTCAGACACTTTCCTGTTAAGCTGCGTTTCGAACCTGAGATCCCTGTTTGTAAGGATCCCCACAAGTTTGCCCCCCCTTTTACCATCTGCCGTGATCGGCAGCCCCGAGATCCTGTATTTTTTCATCTGTTCGAGAGCTTCGTGGATCTTCTGGTCAGGATGCATGGTAATGGGATCGACGATCATGCCGCTTTCGGACTTCTTGACCTTGTCCACTTCGCTTGCCTGCGTGGTAACGTCCATATTCTTGTGGATAATCCCGATACCGCCCTCCTGTGCCATCGCTATGGCGGTCCTGGATTCAGTAACAGTATCCATTGCGGCTGACAGGAGTGGTATTTTGAGGTCAATATTGCGCGAAAGCTTAGTGTCGAGATTTACCTCGGAAGGCACAATTCCGGATTTGGCGGGGAGGAGAAGGACATCGTCGAATGTCAGCCCCTGTTTAAGCTTTTCAGGCAGCATTTTTTGCTCCTTTTTTCCACCCTGGCAAAGGGTGAATCACTGTTAAATTCCGAAAACCCCGCCTCAGGCGGGGCCGGTATTCCCGCCTGGGGCGGGTTCAACTGCTTTTTTTGTACAACCTCCCGTACATAAAAGAATTTTTAAGATTAGAATTATTGGTAGGAACTGTCAAGTATGCAATTGGTGTTTGACAGGAAAGAGGAAAAAGGAAAGAGGGAGGAGTACTAATAGTGCTCTGACCCTCTTTTGAACCATCAATGTGCTCTGACCCCATCGTGCTCTGAGTGCCAATTGCAGTGCGAAGGGCGAAGTGCGTAGCCGAAGGAACTAGCACGTTGGATATTGGACGTTGGGCATTGGACTTTGAGTACTAATAGTGCTCTGACCCCATTGTATTGAGTACTAATAGTGCTCTGACCCCATTGTATTGAGTACTAATAGTGCTCTGACCCCATTGTACGCGATGACCTTACTTGGAACCTGGAACTTGGAATCTGGAACACGGTCGCCCCTGATCAGCGTGCTCTCGTTATTTTTTCCCAAAACCAAGCTTTTCTCTGTGTACTCTGTGACTCTGTGGTGAAAAAAAAGATCCGACCCCGCCCTTACCGGCGGAGCCAGACCCATCATATCAACGTGCTCTGACCCCATTGTGCTCTCTGACCCCATTGTGCTCTAAGTGGGCAATTGGCTTAAATATTGAGTGCCAATTGCAGTGCGTAGGGCGAAGTGCGTAGCCGAAGGAACTAGCACGTTGGATATTGGACGTTGGACATCCTTCGACTCTGCTCAGGACCGTGAGCTTGTCAAACGGTTGGACTTTGGACGCAGGACGCAATCGCCCCTGATCAGAAAATGGGTCCGACCCCGCCACTCTGGTGGAGCCTGACCCATTACCCCCGATCCAAGTACCCCCAGGTGCCCGGACCGTACCAAAGGCGCTTTTCACTCGCCTGTACTGGTCTTGTTCTCGGTCTCTTCCTGTTGTTTGAGCACAGTTTGGGCGTTCACGTACCTGTTGATCATCTCCTCACCGACGTGATCAAGGTCTGTAAATTTTACACCTGCACCTATTGGGCCCTTATCACCAAGTTTTCCGACCCAGACGATCTCGGCGGACACGTTCACCTCCCATCTGGTTTTCGGGAGCGAAAATGTCGCCTCGATGGTTTCTCCTGGAAGGCCCGGATTTTCCATCTCTATAAAGGCTCCACTCCTGGACATTGAATGGATCCACGTTTCACTGTCATATTCTCCGTGGCTCACAAAGCACGTCAGATAGGTGTATGCGCGCTTCTCCGCCCTGCTCCCCATCTTGAGGTGCTCGGTAACTGTTGCCAGAAGAGTATCCTGCCTTATCGGCTTGTAAAGAAAAGCGTCACATCCGGCCTCGATGCAACGCTCTTTGACCGACTCCCCCCAAAGGGAGCTTACTATAATGATGGGTATTTTCCCTGTTTTCGGATCCCTTTTCAGGGTTCGGCAGACTTCATCACCCGTAGCTCCAGACATTACAAGGTCCAGTATTATAAGATCTGGCAGGATCGATATGGCCTTTTCAATCCCCTCTTCACCAGATTGAGCTGTGAAGGTCTCAAATGAGGTTCTGCCTAAATATGTTTTTATGAGATGTCGGAAAATAGCGACATCGTCAATGATGAGTACTTTTTTCTTTTCCATATCCTGAACCTCTTTGGACATAATTAAGCCATAAAAACGCCTGAGAATGCTGGTTCTCCAATGTATATGGAGCAAGTTTTGAGCCAAAAAGCCTTTTTTCTTAACTATCTGAATTTACAAGGTAATATTTAGCTGGCCGGGAAAATAGCCCTGAAGGTTGCATACGATTGAGTGCAGTGCGCACATGGATGTGTGCAGTTATTAGGGAGAAGGGAAGAGGAAAGAGGGAGGAGTAAAAGTGCTCTGACCCCACTTTCATAAAAACAGACAAGAGCCTTTAACGCAGTGCAGCTACTCACAAGCTGCTCCGCAGGGAGGGCTATTCAGCCCTTACCGCAGGGGACCGCAGAGTAAGGCCTTGGGCTTGGGTTTCAGTACTCCTCTCCCCTCCCCTGGCGGGAGGGGAACATAAGGGGAGGGGGCAATATTCGATGGTTAATTGTTTGCTAGAAACCAGAAATTGGACTCTGAATTGAATTAGCTTAATGAACCCTTCATAGTCCAAGGAATGCTTCACGAATCTCATCAGATTGTTTTATGACATCCGGGGTTCCCTCGGCCTTGATGGAGCCCTCTTGCATGATGTAGACATAATCGGCGGCACTGAGTGAAGCGTCGGTGTTCTGCTCCACCAGGAGGATCGTCAGACCTACCTCCTCCTTCATCTTCTCAACGGTCTCGAAAACCTCCAGTACCAGCTTTGGCGCAAGCCCCTGGCTTGGCTCATCCAGCATTATGAGCTTCGGCCTTGCCATAAGTGCCCTTCCAATGGTGACCATCTGCTGCTCCCCCCCGGACAGTGTGCCCGCAACCTGTTTTTCCCTCTCCTTCAGGATGGGGAACAGGGAGTAGACAAGCTCCAGGGATTCGTCAAGTTTCGCCATATTCTCCTTCAGGTATGCCCCCATCATCAGGTTCTCATATACCGTCATCTCCTTGAAGATGTGCTTACCCTCCGGCACCAGGGTAATTCCCTTTGCCACCTTCTGGTGAGGGGGCATCGCTGTGATATCCGCATCCTCGAAAATGATCTTTCCCGCACTAGGAGCGACGGAACCGAAAATCGTCCAGAGCATAGTGGATTTACCCGCACCGTTGGGACCCAGTACTGTCGTTATGGAGCCTTTTTTAACCTCAATATCGGGGCCCCAGAGTACCTGCATGGCCCCGTAACCGGATTCCAGTTTCTGGACTTTAAGCATCTTTTTCCTCCGGCGGATGACCCAGGTATACTTCTATCACCCTCGGGTCTGTAAGGGCTTCCTGCGTTGGCTCATCTACCAGTTTGGCGCCCTGGTGCATAACAAGGACCCTTTCTGCAAGGCGCGCCACAGCCCTCATGATATGCTCCACCATGGAAACAATGGCAATTCCCTCCGTATCCCTGATATGCCTGATAAAATCCACCATATCGTCGATGTCCTTGGGGTTCATTCCAGCCATTGCTTCATCCATGAGTAGCAGCCTCGGCTTCATGGCGAGCGCCCTGGCAAGCTCCACCATCTTCTTTTCAATGGGAGTCAGTCCCCCTGCCGGTTTATCCCTGTGATCTTTCAAGCCGATAAGATCGATATAGTGATCCGCCATCTCCATGGCCGTGTTAACATTTATCTCGCTGCCCTGCGCTCCGAACATGGCGCCTATGGCAATGTTCTCCAGCACGGAAGCGGAGGCGAAGGGTCGTGGAATCTGAAAGGTTCTCCCGATACCCAGGTGGGCCCTTTTATAGGCAGGATAGTTGGTAACATCCAGATCCTCGAAGAATATCCTGCCCTCATCGAGGGGATAAACTCCGTTTATCAGGTTGAAAAGGGTGGTCTTGCCAGCCCCATTGGGTCCTACAATGGCCATTATTTCACCATGGGTGATCTCCAGGCTGATGTCGTCCACGGCAACAAGCCCGCCGAAACGTTTTGTGACATTTTCCAGTTTAAGCAACGCCATGGCTCACCTCAGATAATATATTTTTCAAGTACCGTTCCCTGAACCCTGGTCCTGAGCATCCCGACGATCCCCTCGGGGAACATAGTTATTATCACGATTATTATGGGAGCGAATATCAGAAGCTGAAGACCCGGCAAAGTAATGGCAAGGTAGTACTTTGTGAGACCGTAAATGAGGCCTCCCACTATTGGCCCAAGTAGAGTCCCGGCACCCCCGAGAAGCACTATGATAATGGCTTCCACCGTGTAGTGAATTTCAAAGACGTCATCCGGATAGACGTAGGAAAGCTTAAGCGCCCAGGCTGTCGCACCAAGAAGGCCGGCGAAAATGGCGCTGGTTATGAAGGCGATGATCTTGTACCTGGTAACGTTGATGCCCATTACTTTCGCTGCGTCTTCATCCTCACGGAGCGCTGTGAGGGCGTAACCCACCTTGTTCCTCATATAGATGAGAGTCATTAATGCCGCACCGATCGCAACAGCGAATATAAGTACGTCAGCCCAGAAAGTTGAGATTATACCGGCCATCTCCTTGCCGAAGGCAGTCTTCATGTGCCTGGAGAAGATAATGCCGTCGGCGCCGTTCCATATCCTGGCGCCCTCAATAAGATATCGGAATCCCTCATTAACTCCGATGGTTGCAATAGCAAAGTATGCCCCCCGCAGTCTGAGAGCGACTGCTCCCACCGCAAGGGAAAGAAGTGTCGAGAATAGAGCCGCCATCAGGAGGCCGATGATGATCAGCCAAACGCCCAGGCCTTTATCGTAAAGCCCCCAGATGGATATAGCCATGCCGTAGGTGCCGACACCCATGAAGGCCACATAACCGAAATCCACATAACCCGTCATGCCCATGAACATGTTGAAGGCCTGGCCCAATGCACAGTAGAAGGCAAGCTGAGAGATCAACTGCCATTTCCCCGGTACGAACAGGCCGGTGGCAAAGAGGGCGGCATACCCGGCAATAACGGGGACGATAGGTAAATATTTATTATGTTTACCCATTGACAAGTTACCCTCTCCGTTACTTGGCCTTCAGGATGCCGGTAGGCCTTACCAGAAGGATCACCAGGAGCATTACAAAGGAGAAGAACCTGGTTAAAGCAAAGGGTTCCGCACCCGGTATGATAGCAAAAAGCGTGTATGTTCCGTTTTCTATGAGTCCGAAGACCAGCCCCCCGAAAAAAGCTCCATAGGGCGAAGAAAGCCCGCCAAGCACAGCAATAACGAAAGCTTTTAGCGTATAACTGCCGCCCATGTATGGATTGATTCCCACGGGAATGAACATGGTAAGAAGCACGCCGGATGTCACGGTCAGGCCGATTCCCAGTGAAAAGCTCAGAGCGTAAATCCAGTCGACGTTGATGCCACAGACCCTGGCTCCTTCGTCATCCTCCACCACACTCCTCATGGCCATTCCCGCCCGTGTCTTGTTGAACCACATATAAAGCAGTAGGGCGATGATGATACTTCCCCCAAAAGCCAGGATCTTCGTATATGGGAGTACTGTAACACCGAGGTCCAATTTTCCCAGGCTCCAGTTGTAGCCCCACGACTCGCTTGTGAAAATCTGCTTCATGGTCTCTTCCAGAATCACCCCTAAAGAAAATGTCGCGAGCAAAGTAGCCATTTCCGGGGCTTTTAGAATCTTCTTCATTACAGTGTAGTAGAAGAGTAATCCCAGGGCCATTCCGATCACCATTGCCACAGGAATGGCAACCAGGGGTATGATACCCAGAGACTTGAACATCCAGAGAGCCACAAAAGCCCCCACCATGATGAAAGCACCGTGGCCGACGTTAACAATTCTCAGGACACCGAAGATCAGGGAAAGTCCCATCGTGGCCATACCGTAAACGCCACCCAGTATAATCCCCTGTATGAGGTTCCCTGCCAACTGATCAGCAATCACTTTAAGCCCTCACATTCCAGAAATACGATACACAGAACAAAAATAGACAAGAGGGCTCCTTTCCAGGAAGTCTATCCTGACAAGGAGCCCGAAAATAAGTTGTTGTTACCTAGTAAGCGTGTCGGTGTACTTCGACACGCTTACTAGGAGCCTGATAGGTTCTCCGACAGGCTCCTAGATGCGGTACCTACTGTTTTTGTCCAGACCGTTATGCAATTCCAAAATCGACTGGCAGGGTCTGGCCTGCTTATCAGCCAAGCTTTAGTGTTTGCCTAGAACTTCTTTTTCGGGTAGGCAACGTCACCTGTTTTGGCAGCCAGGGGCCAGACGATTATTCTCTCGCCATTTTGCCACTGGACGTCTACCATCGGGTGCCCGATCTGCTTGCCCGTATCATCCACATCCCAGGTTCCATAATAGGACATGAACTCCAGGTCACCAAGGGTCTTGCGGACTGTATCGGAGTCCACTGTTCCAGCTTCCTCAACTGCCAGGACCAGCGCGAGAACCGCGGCTCCTGCTTCAGCAGCATGATAAGATGGCAGCGTATCTTTGCCCACAGCCTTCTTGAAGAGGGACACAAACTCATCCTGGCTTGGGCCGATCCACTTCATGTTTGCCTTCTTGGCGGCCTTCTCGGAGAATGTAACTCCATACTCCCAGTGGGAGGGGCCCATAACATGCTCGGACAGATCTCCCAGAGCTTCCTTGAATGCGGGGAGCGTCGCAGCGGCAATAAGGGACAGGAGTTTGGGATTGATGTTCAGGTCGGCAAGCTGCCTGTTGAAAAGCTGCCCGTCCTGGAAGTGTCCGCCACCGATAATTATCTCGGGATTGGTTGCCTTCAGGTCGGAAAGGAGCGGGGTCAGATCGGTCACGCCCTTGGGATAGGTGCGCCTGAATACCACATCAAAGCCCAACTCTTCGGCCTTTACAGCGGCACCGTCCATAACTGACCTTGCGAATTCCGAGTCCTCATAAGCAAGGGCAACCCTCTTGGCACCGGGATCGATCTTCCTGACCATATCCAGTGTACCGGCATGGTATCTGGAGCCGGGACCGATTGTCTGGACGACATATTCGAATCCCTGACGGAAGATCTTGTCAGATGCTCCACCGTGATCCATATAGACTATGCCATACTTCTCGGCGATAGTTGCACCAGCCAGGGTCAGGCCGGAACTGTAGGCAGAAAATGTAAAGTTTACCTTGTCTGTGGTGATCAACCTCTCCAGGAGACTTGTAACCATCTCTTTCCTGGACTCATTATCGTAGTTCTTATAAACAAGGGGGACTTTCTTTCCGCCGACATTGACACCGCCTCGCGCGGAGTTGACCCAGTCCACGATGGCCGTAATGCCACCCGTTGCCTGGTTGCCAGCCTTGGCGTACTTGCCTGAGAGCGCCGCAGGATGTCCGATGACCACATTTTCTATAGCCATGGAGAGCGCGGGCACCATCAGAAGGCCAAGAGCTACTGCCATTACAATAATAACCTTCATTGTTCTCATGCTCATCTCCTTTTCTACCAGTTAATGAGTTATTTGAGCGAATGCACACAGCCGAAAGCGTGTGCAGAAATAGTATCTTCAGATTGCTAACAGGAATTACAAATCCGGTTTATTTACTGCTGCTCCACTCCCCTTTTATTTTAGGACCTTAACCGGAGATGCACTTTAGTAGTAAACTGATACCAGACAACATTTGCTGCGTCAAATAAAAAGTGGTTTTATTATCGGAACTCAAGATTCGAAATTGGAAATTCGATACTGTTCCTAATGGGGTCAGGGTTTTATTATCGGAACTCAAGATTCGAAATTGGTGTTCCTAATGGGGTCAGAGCATATTGATAAGGGGCGAGCGTGTTCCAGGCTCCAAGTTCCAGGTTCCAGGTAAATCATGATTAAGTACTTCGACTTCGTACTTCGACAACGCACTCGCCTAAAGGGCGAAACAGGGTCAGAGCAAAACTTGAAAAATATGGAAACATCTTCAAATTAACCGGTTCCAGGCGATTTTTCATTACAAAACCGCTGCTAACATTGGCTTTTTTGCCGGAAAAATGATATCTTGCAGTGTTTGAAAACATGGCACAGGGAGGGAGGGGAGATACAACCAATACACAGATATATTTGAGGGAGGATACCGACCAACATCCCGACAAGTCGAGGAATATTGGGGCACAGCGCCCCGTCCGAGCAACTTGCTGGCTTTGTGGATAGATGGTTTTTTTTGTTTAATTTTTGATATGGTCGTAAAAAGTCCATCCATGGCTTTTTACTCCTCGGAAAGCGAAAAGTGTCATTTTCACTTTCCTCTCAAATCAACAACTTGCGGTGCAAGTCTTTGATTTGGGCGCCCCTCAATGGGCGCGTTGATGACTTTTTGCAAAGTCATCATTATTAATTTAGACAATTCGACACAGTTCCAGGGAGGGTAGTTATGGCAAAGAAGTATGTTTACTATTTCGGAGACGGTAAAGCTGATGGAAACACAAAGATGAAGGATATCCTTGGCGGAAAGGGAGCCGGACTCGCAAACATGATAAACCTGAAGATCCCCGTCCCAGCCGGATTTACCATCACAACCGACGCGTGTAATTCCTATTTTAAAAGCAAAAAGAAATATCCCCCGCGAATGTGGGATCAGGTACTTGTAAATCTGAAAAAAGTTGAAAAATCTATGGGAATGAAGCTTGGTGATCCAGTGAATCCACTTCTCCTGTCTGTCCGCTCGGGCTCTAAATTCTCTATGCCCGGAATGATGGACACGGTTCTTAATCTCGGCCTCAACGAAAAGACACTAAAGGCAATTATCAAAAAAACGGAAAATGAGCGCTTTGCTTATGATACCTACAGAAGACTCATTATGATGTTCGGAAGCACTGTAATGGGCATTGATCGGTTAGTCTTCGAAAGCGCATTGGATAAAGTGAAGAAGAAAAAGCGTGTTTCTGAGGATACGGACCTGACGGCCGCTGACCTGAAAGAGCTTTCCGTTCAGTTCAAGAAAATCTACAAGAAGGAGACCGGAAAGAATTTCCCCAGCGACCCATTACAGCAGCTCAGACTTGCCATTAACGCCGTATTTGACTCATGGTTCGGTGAGAGGGCCAAGACATACAGAAACCTGAACGCCATCCCCCATGATCTTGGCACAGCGTGCAACGTCCAGGCCATGGTTTTCGGCAATATGGGCGACAGTTCCGGAACTGGTGTCGGCTTTACAAGAGATCCATCCACGGGACGAAAGAAGTTCTTCGCTGAGTATCTTATTAATGCTCAAGGCGAGGACGTTGTAGCGGGAATTCGGACGCCTCTTCATATCAACGAGTTAAAAAAATCCCAGCCAGCCGCATACAGGGATCTGGACAGGACCTACAAGAAGCTGGAAAAACATTATAAAGACATGCTGGACCTTGAGTTCACAGTTCAGGATGGCAAACTCTACATGCTCCAGACCAGGATCGGTAAGAGAACGGCCGCAGCATCCCTGAAAATTGCGATTCAGATGGTTAAGGAGGGACTGATCGACAAGGAGACTGCCATCATGAGGATCGACCCTGATCAGTTTGAGCAGCTCATGCACCCAATGATCGATCCGAAGGCATCCGTTGAGTCCATTGCTAAAGGGCTGCCTGCTTCCCCCGGCGCAGCTGTCGGGAAGGTAGTGTTCACCGCAGCAGATGCGGAAAAGGCCGCGGCTAAAGACGAGAAGGTTATTCTCGTCAGGCCCGAAACATCCCCCGAGGATATCGGTGGCATGGACGCTGCACAGGGAATACTTACCGCAAGAGGAGGCATGACTTCACACGCAGCCGTCGTTGCTAGAGGCATGGGTAAACCGTGTGTAGCAGGGTGCACTGATGTCAACGTCGATGAGAAGAAAAAGAACTTCTGGATCGGACCCCACACAGTAAAAGAAGGTGAAATAATCACGCTCAATGGTACAACCGGTGAGGTGATCCTTGGTGAGGTTCCTCTAATTCAACCCGAAATGACTAGTGATTTCAACACCATCATGAAATGGGCCGACGACTTTAGAGATCTTGGGATCAGGGCCAATGCGGACACGCCCACCGACGCCCGGAATGCGCTGAAGTTCGGAGCTGAGGGTATCGGCCTTGTCCGCACGGAGCATATGTTCTTCGATGCCGAAAGGGTCCAGGCAGTCCGCGAAATGATCCTGGCAGACGACGAAAAAGGCAGACGAAGGGCTCTTAAGAAGATCCTGCCCATGCAGCGGAAGGATTTTAGTGAGATATTCAAGGTAATGGACGGGCTGCCAGTTACTATTAGACTCCTGGATCCGCCACTGCACGAGTTCCTGCCCAAGACTGACGCTGAGCTCAGGGTGATCGCCAAGGAACTGGGTGTAACTTTCAAGAAGCTCCAGGCCAGGAACAAGGCTCTTCACGAATTCAATCCCATGCTGGGTCACAGGGGATGCAGGCTTGCAATCACCTATCCGGAGATCTACGAGATGCAGGTCCAGGCCATCATGGAGGCCGCATGCCAGGTGGCCAAGAGGAAGGTCAAGGCAATTCCCGAGATCATGATCCCCCTTATTGCCGATGTGAACGAATTGACGGTTCTACGTGAGTTGACGATAAAGATCGCCACTGCGGTGGAGGAGAAGTACAAGATCAAGATCCCTTACGATGTGGGTACGATGATCGAGATCGCCAGAGCCGCTCTTTTAGCCCATGAAGTCGCTCCACAAGCAGATTTCTACTCCTTCGGCACAAACGATCTGACACAAACCCTGTATGGGCTATCAAGAGATGACGCTGGTAGATTCCTCCCCTACTACGTTGAACAGGGGATCTTTGAGGAAGACCCCTTCATGACCATTGACCAGAAGGGTGTCGGACTTCTCATGAAGATGGCCATCGATAGCAGCAGGAAGATCAAAAAGGGAATGAAAATGGGTATCTGCGGTGAGCAGGTTGATCCCAAGTCAGTAGAGTTCTGCTACCTGATTGGACTCACTTACGTCAGCGGCTCACCCTTCAGGCTGCCGGTGGCGCGGCTCGCAGCTGCACAGGCCACACTGAGAAAAAAGAAGCCGAAAAAATTCGCTGATTACTCCATAGCGTAACATCTCAACTACTTCGTAAAAGGGCTCCCGATAAAAACCGGGAGCCCTTTTTTTTATTATTCACCGGGGTCAGAGCATTTTAGTATGGCGTCGTAGTATATTTGGCATGATACATGCTCATACAGGTGTATGGCAAGGAAACCAAGGATAATACAGACCGAATACCCATATCACCTTCTGTGCAGGACCAACAACAGAACCTTCAGGTTCCATAAAAGACAGATTACA
>Ga0255053_10000392_pt1 | contig 24132 bp, 36 predicted proteins | sample JV7_2_22_MG_FD_188635 | JGI IMG/M metagenome (GOLD analysis project Ga0255053, IMG submission 188635) | Seawater microbial communities from Jervis Inlet, British Columbia, Canada - JV7_2_22 | ecosystem: Environmental > Aquatic > Marine > Inlet | place: Canada: British Columbia | collected... | reverse complement strand
CCGATGGCCTGAAGACTATGCCGTATAGAGTGGAGCCAGTCGGCCAGGCCGTTCTTATTTCGTTTGCCATGATTCGTACCGACTTTCATTCGTTTAATATCCGACTGCTATATAGCTGAATCCGGCTGCTGACGTTCCGCCGGTGGCCCTGGTTACCGTAATGCAACCCGCCGTAACCACCCTGTCGCTTTTGACGGTCACATTATCGTCCTCAACTACACCGAGGAAAGCCAGAACAGTTGACAGAGTTGTGGGCAATTCGACGGTAACACCACTCGTTACGAAGTCGTAAGTACCAGCGTCGAACCTGCCGCCCATTCCACCTATCGAGCGTTGAAGTGCGTTATCTCTCGCCATTTCATTTACTCCTTACTTTCATTTGTTATCGTTATTCCGCAATGCGGGCAGCGATACGCAAAGCCGCCCGTTTCGTTTTGCGAAGCCTTTTTACATGCGTTGCAATAAATAATTCTGTAACGTGAATCTATTTTGATAATCCCTTCGGAAGAATAATCGTTCAGTTCTTCTTCCGGCCATTCCAGGGGAATTGAAGTCTGTGTTGGTTCTGTTTCACATATAGCATCCGCCGCCCTTTGGTGGGCCTTGCCGTCTATCGGGCCGAAGAAGGACTTTTCAAGATCGGATATTTCCGATATGTTCGCATTGGTGTTGTCGAAATCAATACTGTCTATACTTTCGATAAGCTCGGGAACATCTTCGCATTGTGGCGATATTCGGCCAATCAATTCATCCTGCGCCGTATTCCCGAACCTTAAGGCCGGTTTATTGAAAAGGTGGGCCTCAATCGCCATCGTCGAGCCGGAATGGACCATTAAGTCGCTATAGAAAAGGCTTTCCCCGGCACTCCCTTCGGTTGATACCCGCGTATTACCGTTAAGAGAAGACCAGAAGGAAAGGTTTTCACCGTGATGGGGACGGACAATAATATTATAAGTGCCCGTTGCCACAATTCTTTCAATGGCTTTGAACCACAAGTCTCTCAGCCGCCTGTCCCTATCGTATAGCTCTTTGTGTATCGGGTCGCCTATAGGGGCTTCGGGCAGTGTATATTCAGTCCTCTCCGCGTGGACGAAGCCGGTTATGAAGTACAGGGTCTTTTTATTCGGGTCGAGGTCCTTTTCAGTCAGCCATTCGGATTTGTCTTTTGTAAATACCTTATGTGAATATTTCTGTAAGTTCCACTTGAAGTAAGGGTCGAGAGTAATTGCACCGATAACTTTGGCCTGCTCTCGCCTGATTTTACCTTCCTCAACGAGAATGTCCGCGAACTCACTACTCCAGATAAGCTCAAGGTCAATGAGGTCTTTATAGTCGTATCGGCCTATGTGGTCGAGCTGCCAGTGGCGTGGAAGTTTCTCGTACTGCTTGCGCGAGACCCCGGCTTCGCTCCGCCTTGAAACGATACGGACTCCCCACTGCCTGAGCCTTATAGCCAGGTCGCGGGTGTACTCGCAGCGAATAACGGGAATTACAGCCACGTCCGGCCTCTCAAAAATGACTGCGGTGCGGTCATCGGAAAGGAACTTGCGAAGAAAGACCTCGTGCCCCTTTTCTTTGACCGCATCCGCAATCATGGAATCGATAAGCCAATCGCGCTGCGGAACCATTGATATAATCAATATTCTCACAGTCAATTCCTCTTACGTGTCCGCTATGAACGAAATACCTTGGATGCCTATATCGGATACCGCTGACGCTATGGCTATAGCAAGAGCTATCTTGCCATCTGCCGTAGAATCGGCGAAACCGAAAGCTGCACCAGCAGCCAAAGTACCGTCCGTTACCAGGGTCGTATCGAGCGCCGATACGAAAGAGACCGGGCATACTCCGCCGCACCAGAACCACCCGTAATAAAGGGTAGTCATGGCACTAAGAGCGATAGCACCCGGCCCGGACAGTAACGCTTCGCCGCCGTCACTACCGACTTTGTAGTAGACCTGCGTAGTAGCCACCGTCGCCTGCTCCGAGGTATCGGGGGCGACCGGGTTGGTAACTGCAACGGCACCGGCCGTACCTTGAATGTTCTGAAGGTAGATAAAGGTCGCATAACCCTTGGCCGTCGGGTCCCATACGGTACGCTTCTGACCGAGTGGATAAATAGCCGTCGCCACGTTATGGTGACTTGAGCCGGTAAATCCGTCGGGAGGCTTGCCTAACCGGGGGTCGGCCACTCCGGGCCATCTGTCGATTAGCATGATCTTTTCGTTTACAATCGTTGAATTAGCCATTTGTTACCTCCTTTCTTTTAGGTCACGTTCGTAAGGAACATGTTCGCGTTGGGTTGAGTGGTAAAACAGTTTCCGGCTAACAGTATCCTGGCAAGATAAAAATCGTATCCGCCGGGTAAGTCGCCGCACCATTTGAACGGGGTCATTTTGAAGTTCCGGGCCTTATTGAAATGCAACTGCCAGGTAGCGAGATTGAGAACAAATACCCACTTCTTCATAACCGCAGAAGTTTCGAGATAGTCCCAGTCTACGAATTGATGGCCGTCAAAATACATCTTATTAAAGCCCACATCGGCGGTGTCCTTGGCACCCTCATACTGCATGAAGCTCATCATTTCAGCTTTGAACTTCTGATAGAGGGTCGGGCAACATACAATCATCAAGTCCTTCTTGGCCTGAATGCTGTGCTGCACGGGGATGATCCACTTTCTCAGGTTGGCCATACACAAATCGACTGCCGTGCCCTGCGTGGAAGAAGCTGCTGTACCCTCTGCAATATTCTGAAAAATACTGCCGGGGTCGGCGCCCTGCCACCAGTTGCGAAGACCGGCGCTTATGTCCCTTGCCAAATGACCGTATGTACCCGTAGTGGCCGTGTCCTCGTGAAGCAGGCCATGCACCATTGAGTTGAAGCTATTGCCGCCGTCACTGTATTCGGCATCGTAAGCGGCCCCGCCACCGTTGGCGACCATCTTTTCGAGCTTTATCCTGATACCTATCGTGGCCTTTTTAGCGATATACTCCGCCAAGTCCACAAGCTGTTCCTCTTTGCCGGCGTTAAGGTTCTGGATTTCAACGTCACCATCGTACTTCATGGGGATTTGAACTTTCTTCCAGTTCCAGTAAGGCATCGTCAGCGTAGTCTTCTCGCCGTCCGTCAACTGCTCGTCAGTACTGTAAGCCTGAGCGAGATCGTCAACCTCGGCATAATCGGCTATACCTTTGATGGTCTTACCGCCCGAAGTGATAATCTGACTTCGTTTTTGCAGCTCGTCAAGGAATGCCATTCGGCGATACACCTGTTCGTGAATAGTACGCTGCACCAAGTCTCTGGTGATCGTACTCAAATTAGGAGACGCCATATAGTATTGTCCTTTCTATGTTTTTCTGCGGAGCTTCTGGCGCCATTCGTTTGCCGCCTGCTTTAGTGTTACAGGCTTGGACGGCTCGTTTGATACAATGCCGCTTTGTGCTCCGCCCGTATCGGTGGCGACAGTCTCAGTTTTTTTGGAAGGTTTCGGAGAGTTCTTCGTTTCCGCATCGGCGAGTTGCTTGTAAAAGCCTCGAAGAATTTTGGCCGCTTCGTAACGGTCGGCCGGGGCCGAGCCACGCTTAGTACAGTATTCATTGGCCAGTCTGATGGCCTCGTTCCTATGCTTGGCCGGGAACTCCTGCTCTATGTCCGCTACGATTTCCGCCCTGTTCCTCTGTTTGTCGGCTTCCTGTGCCTGGGCTTCGAGCGATTTAGTGATCCTGTCTCTCGACTGTTCGAGACTCTCTGCCCGTGCATTCGCACTGTCAAGCTTCATTTGCATTGACTTCAATACACCCTTGATTGCCGGATCGACCAATTCCTCGTCGAGTTCGTCGATATTGACCTCATTGGCCTTGACGTAAGCATCAAGCTTGTCCTGCAAGGTCTTTACGAGACCCGCCTGCGAATCAAGCTCTGTCTTAGTCGCCGACAATTCAGACGCCGCCTTGCGATAATTGGCCTGCGCCTGGTCAATCTCCTGCCTGTCCTTGTCCCAGTCTGTTTCCTCTTTTTCTTTATGCGGCTCTTTAGCCTTGTTGGTATCTTCTACCTCAGAGGTCTCTTCCTGAAACTCTTCGGACGCAGTGGTATCAACGTTCAATTCGTCGTCGAATTCCGACTCGGGAACATCGCCGAATGCGTTCTCTAATTGTTCCAACTGTTCTGATTCTGTCTTTGCCATCGTTCTGACCTTTCCTTATGTTTGAGCCCATGTCTCTATCCGGTTGTTCATGCCGTCCCGCTTGCCTATTGGCACTGTGTCCTGTCGGCCGCTTCGGGCAAAAAAATAAAGCCCCGCCTTCCCGTATGGGAAAACAGGGCTTCGTTATTTACGATTGTCCCTTTAACTATTCAGTTGTACTATAGCGCTATTTCTTCTCCGGCTTTGTCGTCCAGTGAATATTCGAGTTTACATATTTACCATTTACATAATTTAACTGCACATGACCATAAAAGCCATTAAATAGCTCGGAATTCATTAACTCCTTACCTATCTTGTCAATATATTGCTCAAGTTGTTTAATGTCCATTAAAGTTCTAAACCAAGAGCCATTACGCATTCTTTATAAAACGATAAAAGAAGTTTATCATCTTCCGAAACAACCTTTGATTCAAATTTAGATATTATATATAATAACCTCTTTTTAACATTGACTATTAACGTAGATAAAGGTACTTCTTTATCGCAATTAAGACAAGTGCCATAACCAATGCGATTATCTAATTGTATTTTCCAATTCTTATGTTCACATTCATTTTTAGCCATCAAAGTCTTTCTGTTCGAGTAAAAATTCTTTCCTATCGACGTCAATGACCGTCTTTAACATCTTATCGCCGTAGTCGTCCTCGTATTCGACTCGGTTTAATCTCAGGCCGCAGTTCGGGCATACGAGCTTGTTGTTCTTATACTTAACGGTCTCGCCACAGGTACATTGAACCCGCTTGGAGCCGCCGAACAAGGCCCGCATATACTCCTGTGCCCTGCGGGAAGCCATTGCATGATCTTCGGCATCTATAGCAGCTTGTCCTATCATATATGCCATACTAAACTAACCATCCATTTTCTCTTGTTATACCTGCTTAGGAGGTTCTTCTTTTGTAACCATTAGTATTGTCCTTTATAAATTCTTTTAATTGGTTACGATTAGGATGCTTAATATTCTTGCCTTTACAATAAATAAACCATACATCGTCCGGGTATCGCCTGCCTATATCCACAAAAGCTTTCTTAATCATACTTTCATAGGCTTTGTATAAGTCTATATCATCTATAGTTATTTTGAATGGGCCTAAATATGTGCCAGTTCTATGGTCTCGACAGAAAAAATCATCTTCTATTGCTTTTATAACTTCACTTTCACTCTTCTGATTACCATCTAATACACAATCATAACAACTATCTGTATGGGGCGATCTTGATATAAGTAGTCTTTGACTCATTTAGTATTGTCCTCTATAAATTCTCGTCCCACGTATGCTGTTTCTTCTTCTTACTCGCGTAGTCGTGAAGCTGCTTCTTAGTCATCTTCTTTAGTCCCTTGTTCCGCTTGTATAACTTCTCCGGCTCATGCTCGGCGATCGCGGCGGCTACTCTCTGTTTTTCACTGACGGCTGGCATCGTTCATTCCCCTTTCACTATCATAACGGGAGTGTCCCCTTCCGTGTGACGCTGAAACGTCTCAATAACGTCCCACTGAAAAGCCGGGTATATCTCATTTAGTAATTCCAGCCACCCTTCGGGACTTAATACCGTTTCATGCAGTAAGCGGTTCGCTGCATAACAGCCTATCGAGGCGATGACCTTCCCGGCACGCGCGAAAAGAGGTGGCAGAATGTCCCTTATCTCGTCTATCTTGAGATGTTCAAAGACGTCAAAGGACACGATACAGTCGTATTCGCAGACAAGATATACCGGCTCTTTAGTGAATTCGTAGCCTATGTGCTCGTAATCGCCGGATATATCATAGCCGGTGACGTCGTGACCCATCTTGGCCAAGACCCTGCACAAAAACCCGTTACCGCAGCCGAACTCCAATATCCTGGCCGGGACCGGGGGCAGGTATTTCGACCACTTGTGAAAAGTCATAACGCCCTGGTTTATCAGTTGATACTGAAAATTGTTCGCGTGAAGAGCGTCGTATAACTGACTCTTGGCTGTCACTTCGGTTATCATATCTCCTCTTCCAGTTCGATCCCGACTATATCGGGAAGGACGTTGTGAATGAGTTTACTCTTTAAGCCTTCGTAAGTAGTCGGCAGTTTAAGCCATTCAGGGGAACCTTCCTGGGTCTTGGAGTAAGCAGACCATAACTCGTTACACTGCTTCATAGTGACCTCAAGGCCCAAACTCTCAAAAATTCTGCGGATAAGCCAGCAGTCCTCGGCGTGAGGTATCCTGCTAACCTTGAGGTGCGCCCACTGGTCCGGCTTGCTGACTGTTTTGATTGTTTTCTTGACTGTTTTGCTCATTGTTCATTGCTCCTTCTGAAAGTGACTGGCCCTGTATTTCCATGAGACGGTTGACTATCATCTGCATCGCCTGCTCCGGGGCAACCTGGCCGGCTTTGACGCCTTCTACGAGCTTCAAAAGAGCTACGTAGTCCTGCCATGCCTCGTACTTGGCTAAAAGCTTCTTCACATTGCCTATCTCAAGTTCCCTGAGCATCTCCGGCAGCATCGGGTTGACTACCGGGTTCTGCAAAAGGTCGTAGGCCATCTTGTATCTTGCTATCCGCTTCTCCTCGTCGAAAGGAAGGGTAGTACCGGGCTGGACTTTTATATCGTATTTGACACTCTTCAGTTTGTCCGTTATCTGTTGTATGGCCTGGACGTTCTCATCGCCGACTATCCTGATAAAACGGCCTATATCGTACTTGTCCTGCATTATCTCCGCAATAAGCTTGGCACTTTCCTCTACCCAGTAGTCCTCAAAAACCGACTGAAGATAAATACGGTCGTTAGTCGAAATCGTAAGCATCTGGGCTTCGGTAGCCGTAGTGCCGCTCTTCAACTGCAAGCCCCGCCCGACGTCCTGAAGGCCGGTCATGTTCTTAAAGTCCTGCGAGCATAACTCGAAGAAACCGACCGCACTTTGAGATATTTGAACCGGAGGCTCTATCTTGTACTTCATCAAGCCACCTGGCAACAGCCTTATGAGAGCACCGGCACCGGAACGAATAGACCACGGCTTCTTAGTCTTCGGATTGAGGGCAATAGCACCGTCTTCTATGGCGATCCGGGGATCCCCATGCTGCTTCAGGTTGTTGTATAAGTGGGTAACGGAGACGTTTATCATGTCCTGAGTGCCCTTATAGAGCGTGACAGCATTAACGCCCTGCCACATGAACGGTAGTAAATAGTGAGGCACTACCACAAAAGGCCACCGACTGTAACGATAGACCTGGTTTTCCTTCTTGGGATTGAGAATGAACCGCTTATCACCCTGACCGGCACTCAAGACGTTCCTGCCATCCGGGAATACGGGTTCTTCATACTCGCGTATAAGCTTTTCCGGCCACTTTTCCGGGTTGTACTCCTCGTTTTTTTCGTTATACAGCTTCTGGTCCATGCCCTGATAAGCCACACCGGACTGGATAATCTCCTCGGCACTAAAAGGCTCCTTCTCCGCTACGTGCTTATCGGTGTAGTCGTGAAAATAACAGTTCGAGATACGAACGTACTTCTGGTCGCTTTCAACCGTCTCCGAAGAATTCTGCCGAGTGCCGGAAATAAGCTCCAATAATCGGTTGTGCCGCTTCTTAACCGCATTATCAGACTCGTCCTCAGTCTGCACCATCGTAGCACCGGACATCCAAGACTGGAACTTGGAATCGCCGAAAGAAGCCTCCTCGGAGTCCTTAGCTACGACCGCCACCTCGTCGAACGCCGTATCATTGCCGGGCCAGTGCTTCTTGGCCCACTCTACCCTGACCCACCGGACGGTGCCGCAGTTGCCGTCATCAACAGTCTCCACCCCATCTGACCAGAAAAAGGCCGGATGCCACAGCCTGTACTTGATATTGTTCTCCCATGACTTGGTCTGCTTGTTCCACTTGGATCGAGGTTCATTGTAGAACATCGAAACTCGATAGCCGAATATCTTACCGCATTGAATAGCAGCTATCTGGTTGAGACGCATCTTCAAACCTTCGTTCCACTGCCATTGAACTGCACCCTGCCATATCTCCGCGGCTTCAGTGTCTGATTCCTCAGTAGGCTGGGCGATGATCTTGGGAAAGTTCTTCGATAGCTTGGCTATCTCCTGAATCATCGTCGGCCAAATATAGTTTAAGACTACGAATTCCCACTCCTCCTGCGAACTCCTAAGCATCCTGTCGTGGTCGCTAAAGACGTAACGCATGGACTCCGACCATAACTCATACCACTGCTTGGTCGTATTCATTCCGGCGGTCTCAAGCCGGTTTATCTGGTCGAGCAGCTTTTCGTTCTCCGTTTGGGCCATCACTAATACCCCGTCATTTCACAAGAAATCGAAGCCATCACCGGAGCCGTCGGTAGGTCTAACTCACAGTATAGCCAAGAAATACCCTTCAATCCCGTCAAATGAAGAACACATATCCTGTTTCCAGCACTGTCAGTTACCGCAGACGTCGCGTGAACGTCGGTCTCGGTGATAGTATCGCCGTAATATGTGGTAGTCCCACCAGTTACCGCTGTGCCAAGAGTGGCCACCCCGGATGTAAGAAGTAAGGCTGGGCCGTTGTCCTTATAGCCGTAAAGTTTATAACTTGCTATCTCATTGGCTGCGTCCGTACCGTAAAAGTAGACGTCTATCGAGTTCCACGTCGATGGTATCTCTACCGCAGTTGTAGGCTTGTCGGCGAAAGCATAGGTCAAAGTGGCCGTCGTACCGTCGAGAACGCTATCATTGGCGTCTACGGCAGTCCTTAACGGTATCCACGGCTCCTGCCGGGTCTCGACCGTAAGACCCATACAAAAACCAACTACGGCCAATGCTAAAAAAACAACTATAAGCGTATTTAATCCTCTATTCTGTCTCATTCTTCGTCTCCTGTAAATTCCTGTAAAACCTGTGGTATCTTCTTGCCTAATGGTAAGTCGTTCTGTGCGGCAATAGTCAGCTTCTGACCGAGACCTATCCCGTACCGAACCAGACCGGCCCCGACTACCATAGCCGCTATCAATGCTATACTTATTATGACTATATCATTCATTCAGTGTAAGCCCCCTCAGTATCAGCACTTACGAGCATATCGCTCTCATCGTCTATCGCTCCGGGCCGAGCTATGTCGGTCGTATGAGGCTTGTAGTCCAAACCGCCTGTGTGAGAACTTGGATAAGAAGAAGCCCGAACAAAGTCCTTCTCGAAGGCCATTGACATATAACGCATAGCATCAGCACAATGATCAAATCCGTCCTTCGCTGGAATTTTTGTAAATACTGGCTTATCCTCTGTACTCATGGCTTGGTTTTGGGCCTCGTGATATAACCTGAGACTGTCTATACCAAGCTCACATTGATCATAATCAAACCAACACCGCCGTAGGAACTTCTCCGTCCTCGGTATGCCCTCACGGACTACGTTGGTCTCCCTGGGAAGCGGTACGCAGTCAAAGCCTAATTCTCTAAGCACATCCAACGCCGTCTCACCCCTTGTTACCTTATGGGCGTTGGAGTCCATATCACATGGAACAAAGACCTTACCGTAATTGTAGTGGTGGTCATGCTCCCATTGCCTAAATAGCTTGCCAAATCCGTCAATACCAAGCCCTATGTCCTCATAATACCTCAATACAGGCACTTCCGTACCATAAGGGGCCTGGAATAACCACACAGCAGTAGTATAGCCTGGGTCAAGGACTATGTGTGTCGCTAAGTCTCTATCGTGAAAACTACGCTGGAAATGACCTTCAGCCTCTATCTCATTCAGGACATTGGAATAATACGCACCTATCATGCCGTAATCAAACGAGCAATAAAACTCCTGTTGGATTAGTCCCTCAGTCATACCGGCCCGGCGCTCTGCATCAATATATTCTAACTCCACAGCACCAGTATCATCTACCGATAGCTTCTCGACAAACCAGTCCGGGTTTTTTAATACCTGCCGATACAACCGGTAAGCGTGGTTACGGCCTCGTGGTGTAAAGTTAAATATCGCCCATCCTTTATTTTCTGCTAAAATCGGCCTAACATAAGACCATCCCCGTGGATTTTGCAGGCTGAATTCACTAAATACACAACCAACTGGATTAGGTCCAACAACCTCCAGCCTGTCAGTGCCTACAATTTGGAATAATGAGCCGTTAACCGCCTTAATCTGCATCATCTGGTCGTTTTTGCTTGATATAAATGCCTTCGGAAAATGCCCCATAAACTTGAATCCGTCGCGGTCAATACCATCCCATAATATCTTCCGGCCTTGTGTCATCGTGGGAAAGTAATAATAATATTGGCCTACTCGCTTTCCCATTTCCTTTATTGTGTAATTCAGATCTGTCTTGTCCTTGCCGCTCCGCCTATGCCAAACAGTCAACGCACGCCTTATGCCGTTATCCATCGCACGCAACAATGGCTTCTGGTAGTCTCTTGGGTTAAACTTGTGAGGTAATATTATTGTATTCATATTTTGGAATAATCAATTACTTTTAGTGTTATTGTCTGATCCACTTCCTGTTTATCAGCCTGGCCGAGATAATTCTTACCCAGAAATATCGCCATCGCTGGCGTATTTGTCTGATTTTTCTGAGCTTCCCGCAAATCAATTTTGAACTCTGCTCTTTTTTTCCGTAATCTCTTTAGTATATCCTTTCTTTCCTTAATAAAGTTAACATGCCATCCTAAAGCTGTCGCTATTGTGCCGTCTTGACAATTCAATCCTGCCATTCTTTCAGCTTCAGCCATTACTTCTTTGGTAATTATCTTTTTTTTTCCTCTTCCTGCCATCTTTAGAATGCGTACCTTACTTCTTCTTAGCTATAACAGTATTACTACTTTAATTACTTATCACACCCTACCATCCGTCCAAGTAGTAGCGCCATTATATCGGAGATTTCATAGTTAGTGACTTTAATAGTAGAGCTGTGAAATCGTACAAAACGTTGTGATTTCTTTATGTTGATGAAAAATAATTGTACTCGTAAGATGTTTACTATCAATAACTTGCAAGTATTTCTGTAAATTTATCTTGACAGCTGCTATAAATTGTCGATAATTGTATCTATGAACGCTGCGAATAATACAAGACACCAAATCAATTCCGCAAATCCAAACACATACAGTCCGAGCCTGGGCAGCCACGTTTCGCAGCGTTCAAGCCTGGGCCGGGCTGTTTATTTAGAAAGGGCAGGAAAATGGCAACTTTAAAACGAATCCGAGAACTGTCAAATATAATTCGCGCCAAACAGTTCAAAGTTAAGAGAGCAAATCAGCCATTCACTGAATCGGAACGCCGACGCCTAAGTAGTTTAAGGAGATGTTTGAACAACATCCAAGAAGATGGATTTATCGGTGGTGAATCTGGCGTAAGCCCTTCTCATTTAGAGCGTGAATGTGACTGGCTCGAACAGAATATCAACCGTTGGTATCCATGATATAAGCGGCGACTTGGGATTGAATAGCGGCCAATTTAGAGGCTTAGAAAGGACGTGACGAATCTCACCAAGCCCTATTCCTCCCCTGCCCTTTTGAGTTCATCCTCTAAATTCTCAAGCGCCTCGCACCACGCGGCATCGGCATTGTTAATGTAATGTTTTAGCCTTGAGGCGTGCCATGAGTTCTTGTCGAATTTGCGTAGCCGCTGAATCAGTAAATTGGCAAAGTCGTAAGTGAGCAGTACGCCTACCAACGGTTCATCTCGGCCGAGCCGCAGCATTTCAATTAGGAGCTGGTGATTTGTCGCGCACACCTTTTCGATGCGATTTTCGAGCTGCTTTACGGCTTCCTGCCGGCCCTCCTGCCAGCCCTCCTGCCAGCCACGGGCATACGCCGCCTTTATAGCCTGTACGTTTTCGAGCAGGCCCAGGCGATACCATCCCCTATCGGTATCCGTTATTTTCCTGTCCTTCCGTGGCATTGTTGCTGCCCTTAATCCATTAATTTCGGCGCTTTGGGATACATCTTCTTCACTATCACAGATAACTGTTTTAATGTTTTCTCTCGTTCGGCGGCATCGGCGGCATCGGCATAGGAGGCATCGGCTGCATAGGCGGCTGCATAGGCGGCATCGGCGGCATCGGCATAGGCGGCATGGGCGGCGGCTTCGGCATAGGAGGCATAGGCGGCGGCATCGGCGGCATCGGCGGCGGCATAGGCGGCATCGGCGGCGAGTTTGACATTACCGAGCGTCTCTTCTCCCCGAGCCCATTTTTCCGCCGTTTCAATCGCTACCAATGGCCTCTTTTCTTTTTTTGGAATGTATTTCAAAGATAGACGCGCACATTTACAAGTGGTTAATACAAGTTTTTTCCTGCTCTTGCTTTCCGATGGTCCCGATAATTTACCCAATAGCCAGAGCATCCAATCCCCTCTCTCGCATTTATCCCATGCAGCCTGCCAGTTCGGTTGCTGCCTGGCATAGCTTACCGCCTTCTTACAGGCTTTGATCTTCATCAATTTTCTTATTATTACTGTTCTCATTCTGATTTCCTTTCTTAATTCTCTTCCTTCGTGTCACATAGCAACGTTCCTCGAATTTCTTCACGACATCAATGAGCTTCTCGTAAACAGACTGCTCGATAATATCTTCGCAGCCCCTTATGATATTTGCGAGCTTGACCAGGTCCTTGCCGCGCTCGGCCATTTCCTGCAAATCGCGGGTATTGGCCTTTGTAAGATTCTCGATTCTCTTGTGTAATCGTTCTATTGTCTTTACAGTGTCTTTGTCTTGCGGTTTCCTTCCCACGATTAACTCCTAATGATTAATGATTAATATATTGTTGATACAATCTCAAACCTCGCATCCACCTCGCATCGGGATAGACGATTGAAAAGTATTGACCTATTACAAATAGGGCTTTTTGTTTTTTATTTCGCGCGTAAACCAACGCATCGTGAAATGGGTCCTCGGAAACAGTGGCCCCGATACTGTCCATAGCACGATCCGCAAAAACTACTTCACATTCGGCCGCGACCTCCTCAATCGGGCGCTGTGGTGTAATCGCAGCCAGTTTCTCCAGTAAATTACTCATAGCTCATTCTTTGTAATTGATTATTTATTATTTCCTATTTACTATTGGCAAGCCCTTAAAGCCTCGCTGGAAAGCCTAATCAATTCTCCCCCCGGTCTTCCGTCAACGATTGCTGCGTTCAGACTTTTTATGGCTTCGTGCATTTTTATATATCGATCATATTGCCTCGCTCTGAAATTCATAGTCAACCACAACATATCAAATGCCATCGCATGGATGCTGCTGTCCGGCAAAACATTTAGTCTCGGCATTTTTAATTCTGTTAGGCCCTGGCCGTAGGGCGTCAGAAGTCCCCAGAAGTCGGGTAATTCTTGGGGCTTGCAAACGCCCTTATCAGCTACGACCCAATGGGCCGTGCCGACCGGCTCCATTCTTGCTTTTGCGTGCGGTGTGTCCTTGCCGTTGAAGGTATGTAGAAAGTCCGAACGCGATACTTTGACTTCAAATACGCATACGTACCAATGACTCATTGTCTTTTTTTTAAGCCCGGAGAAACGCGCATATCTTCCGTGTTCAGCATCGTGCATCCCGGCGATAGCCACAAAATCAGCTAAATAACCTACGCAATTAGCTTCCGAAATTCCACGCATCTTGAAAGAACGATTTTTAATCCACCGTTCAGCCATTTCCTGTAATTCTATATGTCTGGCGCTTGGTGCCATTTTTCCCTTGACCCTGCCCGGCATTGGCGTGTATGAAGGAGGCCGGCCGACTACTAATGTTAATACCTACGTTTCGTCCGGCGTTGGTTCGAGCTTCTTCTTAACGGTATCGTTAAACTTCGCCACGGAATCATTCACGCGCAGACTTCCCTGCTCGATTTCTTCATCGGTAATTGTTTCGCCGGCTTTGACACGACCAACCAGAACAACGAGCTCCTTGAATATATCAAATCCGAGCTTTGAAAGACTCTCTACCAAAAGAAGTGTTTGCAAGTTCATAAGTCACCGCCTTCCAATATCTGATATTCGATTAATTTGTTTAGAACGATCTGGAATGACTCGACAAGGGCCGTTATCGACTTGACCGCTTCTGCCCACTGCTGGAGGTAATCCTGCCCGAGACCGATGTATATGCTTATCTCTTTGAGTTCATCGTCATTGACCCTGTCGGCCTCGACAAGGGCCGTTATCGACTTGACCGTCGCCGTGAATACCTTCTGCGATGCAACTAAATCCGCTCTTGGGTTCTGCTGCTGCCAGCAGCCGGAAGTCAGTAGTATACAACACAGACTAAGAATCATTAAGGGCTGTACCGTTTTCTTCAACATCTTTTTTCTCCTTTTCCAATACCTATTCCGTAACACACTTAATCAAGGCGACAATGCCCCGAAAAATAAAGACCCACATAACAAGTCCTACAACACATGCCAACGTCCATCCTTGAGCCCGGTTCATTTTCTAATCTCCTAAATTCTCGATATTAAAATCATGGAGGCGGGAACTATCCGTCGATAAGCCGGTGGTGGAAACTTATTTTTTATTCACGAGCCGTCCCCGCCGCCGCAGGTGCTTATTTCATAATCGTGCCACCTCCTTTCTTAATTGTGTGATAAATATTTCCATTCTCGGTCGTTCCGAGTATTTTTTTATTATTCGGCCATCGCATACCTGCGAATCATTCAGGAAGAATACGCCTGTAATTGCATCCAGAACGAACTTGTCTAAGTTGTCACGGTCTGGTTTTGTATTTTTCCACAACGGCGCCGAGGCTTTGAGGTTGCCTGCGTTTTTGCCGGAACCATAGTGGCCCTTCAAGTGGCCGAAGTAGAAATGACAATCGACTCGCAACGGCCCCAACAACGGCTTGGCGGGGGCTTGTCTCTGGACTACATCGTGCAAGTTCTGTTTGTCTGTGGCCGATGGGTCGTATGTACGCACGAACTTCAGGGGATTGCCGGCACCGTCCCTGCCGGTGTGCCTGTGTCGCTTCTGTGCCTTCGGCTCGCCTAAGATTATCAATTCGTAATCAGCCATCAGTCACCGCGTTTTACAAATGATTATTGATTATTGATTATTTACTATTGATTATTCAAATTGCTTCTCATGTTGGCACTTCTCGCCGTCGGGATGTTCGCGGCAGACTTGCGGCTTCGCTTCGCGGCCATATCTTAATTCGATCATACACCAAGCCATGCCGTTAGTTATCCACAGCATTTGACAAGGCATAGCATCGTCACCACTCAACTCTACAGTTTCCGCCTGCCTCTTTAGTTCCGGCCACTGCTCGAAGTCGCCGTGAGCCCAGAATGTCGAACCGACCGACACACAGCACAAACCACAGCGTTTACATTTGAATTCACTCATAGTTGCTTCTTAAATTTTAGGTATAGCTCGTTGATTTTGTCACGGAAGGCGAGAGGGTTTACTTCATAATCATAATCGGTATTTATGCAGCTAAATGCGGGGTCAATTAGACAGCCGGGGCAGGAGCCACAATCAGATACTTGCTGTTTGCTGTATTCGCAGAAAAAACAGCCTTCAATTACATTTCCGTAGCCTTCGCCTTCAACCCACATTTCCTTGAATTCCATAATATCGAAGCCTTCCGGCAGTGGGTCTGGCAGGTCGTTCCACATCTGATGGCATAGTTCCCACGCTTCTTTTAGTGTAAGTTCATACATTAGTTCTCCCTTTCATATCTTCAATAATTCCCCGATCTGCTGTGCTCCGTCTTCGGCCTTGTATTTCTTTGTCAGGTATCTCTGCAACCATCGTTTTATCTTGGTGTCCGGGCCATTAAGAATGTCGGCAAAGGCTTTGTCTCGGGCTTGCCTGCAACGTTGTGTTATCGTACACCCTTCCTCTCCATAGTAGCCTTTGTCCTCTGTATCCGTCGAGTAATACTCGATGTAATGGCCGGTCTCTAACAGGTTGGCGTAGCGACAGAATTTTAAGGCCATTGCCTCAATATCCTGTTGGGCCATATTGAGATTGCCGGTAAATTTATGCCATCGCAGACGACCATCGGCACGTTTGATTCCAAACAACGGCCCCGTGAGTTCACCTTCTTTTTGGTCCTTCCGCTCTATGGAATTCCGCAATGCCGCTTTAAGGGAGGCCGGCGGCGGCTTACCTTGTTTTGTCTGGGCCATATAGAAAGTATTTATCGCCGTCTTTGCCCGGTCATAGTCATATCTGCGTAGTTCCTTTACCCAGACCGCCGCCTCCTCTAATGGGAAATTCCAGTTCGGCCAGTGCACTCTGAATACATCCTCAATTAGCTCAACAGCTTGTAAATCATTCATAATCTTCCCTCTGCTTTGAGTTGTTCTACATGATCTGCGACAGATTCTTTTTGTTTGCCTTGTTTTGTGAAATATTGCCTATTATTGCGCCAACGCTTGCAAGCATCAGCGGCGTTCATAACCGACCTGCCGGATCCAAAAAGAAATTGCTCACCTTTGTAGTAATCAAAACATGCTTCTGATTCAGCTACTGTAAGACCAACAAGAATACCAGCATCCAGAAAATCTTTAAGTTTGTATGATGGGATTTCCCCCCCCCACCCCCCCTTATTACCTTTACCTTTACCTTTACCTTTACCTTTACTTATACCTATGGGGCTAATTAGCCCCTGATTAGCCCCTAAAATAGATTGACTAGCCCCTACCTTGGGGCTTCCTGTTTTGTCTAACTCCTCGTAGAAATCTACATCAAAATCACAGTGCCTACTTATTAAAGCAATTATATGTTTATGAGCATTATTTTTTGGATTGAGTGGGTAGTTACCTTGATGGTAGATAAAATTTCTTAGCCATAGATATTTTCCACTTTCTAAGTAGCCCCTACTAAGCCCCTTCAATGCCCCTTCAATGCCCCTCTTTGTTATCTTCGTTTGAACAGCGGCAAGCTCAATATTAACCTCCCAAAAACCAGCTAAATCACATTTATCACACAGATAATTCCATAGAAGTTTTTCATTTGGTTTGAGAGACCAGAACCAACGATCTTCCCATTTTTCAGTTATCGTGAATCGTTTTGGCATCCTTGCCTCTCTATCTTTTTCCATCAATGACGCTTTTGTTTAAAAACGTGTTAGAAATTCATCTAACCCACAAAAAATTGCAAAACTCCTGCAATTTTTACTCAGTTTGCTCATGAAATTGCAAAACTCCTGCAATTTTTACTCAGTTTGCTCATGAAATTGCAAAACTCCTATTCTTTTGCCACAATACACACAAGTGAATCCATCTCTCTTAAATACTTCAAATCTAATTTTCTTTGATAATGCCATCATTGCATCCTTGCGTAAAATACTCCTCAAGTTCCCTGTCTATTTCGATTTCTATAAAAAAGCAGGCGGCGCCGGCCGAGAGGAAGACGTAATGCCAGTCACCGCCTGCCAGCTATAATCGTCTTTGTAAAGAATTCATCTTCAAACTCCGCTCGTGTCGTTTCCTGGTCGATATTGCCGCCGGACATGTGGAGCAAATATATCTCGGTCAGTTTGTCCGTGCAGCAATGGTCCCTGATATACGCCTTTGTGGTTTCCTTCTCCATGTGGCTTGTTAGAAGGCGTTTTGCCAGCGATGGGTCTATCTTGCCCGTTGCCTCAAGTTCACGCAGCACAGCACCGTCGTAAGAACAGCAGATGGCTATTATGGAGAAGGCAAGGCCGAATTTCGGCTTGATACTCCTGGTATCGGTGACGAACAGTAGGCACTGTTTGCTTGACCGATCATGCACCACAAAGCCTAACGGTTCTCCGGCATCATGGTCAACGTCGAACGGAAAAACATCGAACGTATTTGCTATGATGAACGGGCCGCGATCTTCTATTACGTGAGCTTTGCGATGCACGACGCCCAGGGCCTCGAACGTCCCGGCACTGGCGTACACATCTATCTCCGCAAGTAGGACGTCCTCTACCGCTTTAGAATGATCCTTATGCTCGTGCGTGACTAATGCCCCTGCTATATTGCTCAGGTCATGGCTTAACGCCTTCACCCGTTTCTTCCACGTCACGCCAGGGTCGATGAGCAGTCTTTTCCCATTCGAAGCCACGACTTCGTATAGGTTGCCTGTGCTGCTGCTGTAATGTGCCTTAAATTGCATTACTTGTCCCAACTATCAGTCAATCCTCATCATTGCTTCGAGTTCGTCTACTTCTACTTGCGATAATCCATCGTTCTCAGATGCTTTCCGTAAGAACTCTATCAATTTAATTCGATATTCATCTGGCCTATCTGTCCAGTCGATGAATAGTTTGAGACACTCAAAAGGCCGAAGCCAGTAACCTTTACGGGAATACTTCATACACCGAAGGGTCGAACTTACAGGACAATGAATATTTTTCAATCGAAGAAGTGTATGCTTTTCATCGTGCATAAAATCTGCGTCTACCATAACTTCTTCGGGACTGAGAATTGCGGCTCTTATCACAGTGAAATCAAAATTTTCAAGAATCGTTTTCTTGTCACCGAACGAAACGATGCGAGCTTCCTGCATAGGTTTAATAAGTTGAATCGGTGGCATGTATGCGTATTCGCCATCTTCTGGGCCTTCATAAGTCAGCGAGATATTATTTTCGTGCCGGACTTCCAAGCCTGATGTTTCTAATGCCTTTTGGAGAACATTAAAGACATCTTCTGTCTCACAATAAACATCTATATCCACCGCCTCTATTGGTTTTTTCCTCGGCGATGCGCAGAACCGAGCGTACCCACCGCAGATGAAACAGTCCTGTTTTGTCTGGCTTTTAACATCGTTGAGGATTTTCCATAGAGGCCGCATAACATCAAAGCCCCGTCTTAGTGGTACGTTTTCAAAGCCTTCTTTTGATACGTACATATTTTTTGAAGCATTTTCATTTTTCTTGTGTTCGTCTTTATCTACCATGATTATTCCTCATCTTCCATAATGCTCGGGTCGGGGATGTTCTCGTCCGTCTTCGCTTCCGGGTTGTTCAATTGTGTATTCCAGGTCAAACAGTTCGGGCATTGAGAGCCTTTGACGACGTTGGTTGCGTTGGGCTCCTGGAAATCTATTTTGCACTTAGAATTGTTACAGTGATACTTCGGCTTGGCGTCCTTGTCTTTGCCTTTGGTCTTTGCCTTCTTATCAGCAGCTGCGAGTTTAGCCTTCTCCTTATCGATCTTCGCCTGGGTCTCGGCGTCGGGCTTATCATCAGGGTCGGGCTTATCGTTTTCCTCGAACGTCGTATCGACGGGCTCTGAACCGGACTCCTCGGCAATCATCCTTGAAGCGTTCGTTTGGGCTTCCTCGAACGTTTCGTGTTCGGCAATAAGAGCATCCTGCATGTCGATTGACATTACACCGTAACGTTTAAGCTCTTTGAGAATCACGGTTTTGTTGCCCATCTCCACATAATTTGTTGACCAGGCACTCGTCGCCTTTTTGAATTTCAGATCATATTGGTAAGCCTTGCTGTACTTCTTGGCATGGGCGAGAGCTTCTTTGCAGCTTATGTATCCCGACTTTTCAAAGCCCGTTTTCAATCGGAAGTAAATGTAATGACCGACAACGTGCTTGTCCCTGTTATCCTGATAACGCATCTTGTAGGTTTCAGGGTCATTGAATGTTACTTCCCCGGTAATAGGATTGTTGCTTTTAAGCTCATCGGCGTAGATCTCAGAGCAGTTGATTGTCTTGTACTGCCTGGAACGTATGCACAATTGAATTACGCCCTTATACATGATTTGAAAACATGCCTCTTTACCGTAAGGCACAATCGCAGCCCAGCCCAGGGCCGGGTCAATAGGAAGGTTGACCGTCGCAGCCTTCATCGCCGCCCTCATTATGCTGCCCGGATTGTCACGGGCTATGTCCTGCAACTGCTTGCTGCCGCTTACGACGTTGATAATCGAATTACTGAAAGCCGCCGCACGTTTGCCCAGAATGTCCAACAGCCTGCCTTTGACGTCCGGGTTAGCCAGATATTCTCGAACCTTACCTATCGGGCCTTCCGTTCGTTTCTGAATTTCCTGTGCCTCTTTCATTTTGTTCCTCTCTTTCTTTTAAATCATCTTGTAATTCTTCGATTTTACTCTCATAATCTTCTTTCAGATCACATGCGGGACATATTCGCCCTTCATAACAAACTTCTTCGTGACCCTCGCTGCAAAGGTTCATGCCACTTCCGCCTTCCTTTCGGCTACTTCGGTTTGGGTTTCCAGCGTGATTTGTAGTTCCTTAACGCCCTGAACGGCTTGAAGGTAGATTGTTTGTGATTGTGCCTCCAATGGCATGGTTAGGGATTCAAAATGGTCAATAAACAGCGGGACTTCGACGCCGTAGTGGTCGCTCAAAGTGTTCCTGACGTCGATATTGCAATATATCTTCTGCCCATCCGACATATCCGGGTACGGCACACCATCTAATATCGCAACGCAGACCCTGTCGTCGATATCACCGTTCTGGAAGTAGTCGAATAGCTTATACGTAACGTGGTCGAACATGCCATTAACAGCGGACTCGACCATCCTGGACTGAGCGACGTTAAATTGCTTTATCTCGTCGAGCTTCTTATTGCAATCGGCTATCAACTGGGCAAGTACCTTTTGACGGGCTTCGAGTTCCGCAATTCTTGCCTTGCTCTTTTCAATGCTGTCGGCCTGGCCCAAGGCTCCGTCCATCTGCCTTAATAGTTCATCGGCCAACCCTTTCTCCGCTTCGAGTTTTTCAAGCTGTACGATTACGGGCTCGCCGAGTTCCGCTTGCAGCTTCTCGATCTGTGCCGTCAGCTCCTGCCACTCTTTATCGCCGCTCGTGTCCGCCTGGGGCCGGTTCATTATGGCCTCGTTAATCTCGGCGATGCGCTTGTCCTTTGCGGTCTTATCGGCTTCGAGGTCGGCAACAGTCGTAGTCCGCCTGGCAATCAAATCGCTCAATTGATCTTGCAGCTTGAGCAATACGGTCTTGCGCTCATTGATGGCTTCCTTTGTCTCATTGCCGCGAGCTTTGATATCCTCAAGTGCCATCTCGCGTTTGTTCATGTTCTCGGCCAGCTTGTCGGCAGGAAGTTTCTGGCCGCAGGCATAGCAAGTATCGGCGGCAGGTTTTTTCTTCGCCGCCTTCTGCTCTTCCTTAATTGACGTCAGCGTAAGCAGCTTCTGGGTGATCTCGGCCTGCATCCCTTCGATGTTTGTATTGACTGTCTGAATCTCGCTCTGCAATATGACAAGGGCCTGCGACTTATCGGCATGTTTCTGCTCAAGTCCATTCCGTTCATCTATCAAATCCTCTAACGCCCCGGACTGGTTCTTGACGATGGTTTCCCTGTGAAGTCTCAGGTTGGTTGTTTGATTGATTTTCGTGTAAATTTCCTGACGGTTTTTCTCGGTAGCCAGCAGTTCTTTTTGCTTGCCGGCGAGTCCGGCGACTTTCTCGATCAGGATTTCCCGCTTGGCCTGCATTTCAACATCGCTGTCACCCTGATTCCGAGCGTATTCATCAAGACCCAGTTGTTTTTCGTCTATTCGTGTTATGTTTTCTGTCTGCTCTTTTGTTAGAAGTACCAGGTGATCGCCGAGGCGTTTCTTCTCCTCGCTGACATCATGACCGTTAAGCCTTGCAATCAAAGATTCAAATCCTGCAGGCGTACCGATATTACCGGCCATATCTACAATCATTTCCCGCCGATTTAGCCTGCCGAACTTCTCGTCATTATTGAAGTAGTCAAGATCGGTCAACATTTTGAATTTATCTTCGGGAATGATATTAGCCATAGCCTCTTTGTACTTCCCTTCCGGCATGGCGTAATCGTCGATCCAGTATTTATTCTGATATGACAGTTTGCCGGACTTATCGATTTTCTCGTGCTGCTCCTTGCGGAATGTCCTGGCGACACCGTCGATAAGCATTGGGAATTCAACGGCGACAACCAGGCCAGGAATTGCTTTACAATATTTCGGACTTTCAGGATTAGTATCTACCGGACGTATCCCAAATCTTTTCCGGCCGGAAGCGTCCTTATCGTATAGCACCCAGAAGACACCATCCTTCAACGACGTCTTGCCTACGCCGTTCTCCCCCCTTGCTACGGCATTCCTGTACTGAAAGTCAGCCGTCAAGTCCTTAAAACATTTGAAATTCTTATAAGTGACTTTTCCTATTTTGATTCTCATTTTGGCTTCCTTCCTCTTTCTATTCTATTATATGAAGTTACTTCTCAATCTCATTCAGCCCCTCATTGGGCATGAAATAAGTAATAACCATCCATATTATTGCTTTGGCTATTCGCTTCATGTTCATTATCCTTTCAGGACTTGCTCAATGTTTACCTGTAAAACTTCCATGACTCATCAATCCCTTTTGTGCAGCTTTTGCTCGTAAAGCACCTATCTCTTTTTTCAGCTTGGTGTTCTCGGCTTTGAGGGCTATATATGTTTTCTCGGCTTGTCCCAATGCGTTTTGTAGCTCACAGCATCTATTGTACCATTCAAGCCTTGATTCTGAATCTGCCAGTTCCATATTTCATTATCCTTTCAAGGTTTGCTCAATATCCTTGCCACAGATTTTACATACTACGACCTGCCCTTCAGGTAAATGGTTTTGGATGTGGTCGTAAAAAGCTTTGTACTTTTCCAGCGTGGCAATCTCGTCTTCGTATTGTTCTTTGCATTTAGCACAACCGGCAAAAGATTCTTTCAGGGCTTTCTCGCCTATTTCAACAATGACCTGCAATTCGTTAGTCAACAAAGAAATTCTCTCTTTCAGCTTGGCGTTCGCAGTTTCGAGTTCCCAAATCTTATCCTGCAAAGGCTCAGCCGTCGCTGCCTTTGCATTATTCATATCAGTTGCCATTTGCATTCTCCTTCTAACATTTGGTTAGTCCATTTCCTTTCTTTAGGTGCCAGCACGGGACGGTCAGGGCTGAAAGCTATTATTCCCTGCTTATGGGCATCCGCCGCCGCCCCTGCTGACATTAACTTTTCAAATAATTGAGAATAGGCCAAGGCCATCCCTGGCCTATCTCCGGAGGGGGGTGATGAAACAAAATAATATGGATGGAAGATAAGAGGCCGCGTGTGGCCGGTTTTTGGCTTTATACTCAGAAATGTATTCCCTTACCGGCCGCCGTCCGTGGCCGTCCGTGCAACGATCCTTCCATCCATATCGGTTGGCTGAGCCCCGGAGGAGAGGAGAGACCCAACCATAAGCTGATAATACCGTGCCGGCGGGCATCAGCCACCGGCCGTGCCGCCATTAGTGCCGACGTGACGACATTGACAATTACGGGCAAGGGACGTAAACGCCGCTCTATCCCGCTAAATAAAACCGCTCGTGAAATCCTGCCGAGAATCAAACCGGCAAGGCCTAACGCACTATTGCTACAGTGCTATCGGATTGCAACGAAGGCTGAAATACCACAGTTCGGCCCGCACGCTATGAGGCATTGGTTCGCTACGCAGCTACTAATCAGAGGTGTCCAGATCGCTTTTGTAAGCAAGCTACTCGGACACGCCTCGATCCGTACAACCGAACGGGCTTATTCTCATATCCTTCCAAGTGACCTTGCTAATGCTACCGATGTTCTGGATGATTTATGAACTTATAAAAGAACTATTTACTATCAATCAGCCGGGCCGACGCCTTGGCGTGCTTGCTCCGGTCAGTTGTCACTTCGTTTACAAATCCTTTCTTAAAAAAAAGGCGGACAGGCACTGCGTTCCGGCTAAAGAAGTGCGTTTACACCCATCCGCCCTGCTGAACTTGTTATTATTGCATGAATCGCCGGAACGCATTATTCTCCTTTTGTTAAGTCTTCCTTGCTTTTGCTCCACATTCTTTACAGGGCATCGTTCCGATTCCTGTTATACCTATCCTGAAAAGCCTTCTAATTTCGCCGACAAGCTCTGTGTGCTCCTGTAGGAAGGCTTTTAGGGTTCTCTTGGTACTCTGCTTCATTTTCTTCGAGATAAGGCCTTCAACCAAGTCCTCGACACTCTGATAGAATCCTACAGCCCTTAGTCGTGTCTGTCCGGCAGTCTTTC
>Ga0255053_10000391_pt1 | contig 24173 bp, 20 predicted proteins | sample JV7_2_22_MG_FD_188635 | JGI IMG/M metagenome (GOLD analysis project Ga0255053, IMG submission 188635) | Seawater microbial communities from Jervis Inlet, British Columbia, Canada - JV7_2_22 | ecosystem: Environmental > Aquatic > Marine > Inlet | place: Canada: British Columbia | collected... | reverse complement strand
AATGACAGCGATAAAAATCAGGTATATGTATGCACCCGTTTTCAGCAGCGGGCCCGGTTCGATCACCCTGCCTTCAGACGTTGTTCCTTTCGAGAGGCCGGTATACTTTTTCCTTTCGACCCACCACCGGGTGAGCAAAAAGAGGGAAATACAGAAAACGGCCGAAACAACCACTGCCACGATCCCCATGTACTTGCGGTGCATATCGGTAAAATGATAGGCGATGTTGATGTACGCAACCGAGGGTAGAAGATTCGTCTGCCCCAGGATCATTGGTGTTAGCCAGTCAGTAAAGGGCCACAGGAATACGAGGACAGCACCCGCCAGATAACTAGGGGTGCACAGAGGCAGCGTTACTGTTATGAATCTCCGAAAGCCGTTGGCTCCCTCGACTTCGGCGGCCTCTTCAAAGGAAGGGTCGATGTTGGTGAAACCTGCGGAAAGACCGAGGACGATAAAAGGAAGCATGTGCAGAGATTGAACAAATACCAATCCGTGCATCCCGTAGATAAAGTTGATCGGCTCCTTGGTCCATTTCAAGACATCCATGAGGAGCAGGTTCATCGTGCCATACTTGCCGAAAAAGATGATGAAGGCAAATACGCCGGCGAAGGCGGGCAAGACTATGGGCAAAAGAATGAGAGCTGTGAAAACCGTCTTTCCCCGGTGCCTGTATCTTGCCAGAATGTACGCCAGGGGCACCCCGAACACAGTGGTCGTCAGGAGCACAAACGTACTCAGCAGCAAGGTGTTGCCAAAGATCTTGAGATAATAAGTGTCCTTGAAGAACTCCAGGTAATTACTTATGCCCCAGCTGTCAGTTCCAGAGATGTTGAAACTTTCCTGCAACAGAATTGACAGCGGATAAAGTATAAGGAAAGCGATGATCAACCACAGAAGTGCTGCCAGAATGATATTGCCACGGGACATATCACACCCTACCCTGTCTAAAAGCTGATGGACTACAGGATGACGAAAAAGTCCACTGCGGACTTTTTCAGCCGCTTGCTAGAGAACAGCGGCCCGCCCTGTCGAATCCCTTGAAAGCCTCAAAACGGCATCCTGCAGGACGGGCCTGTGTCTCAAACTAGGTAAATATTGGGTTATCTAGTTGTAAAATTCGTTGCCCGGGTTGCTTTTACTGCGAGACAAGCAGTGCGCGGGCCTTTCCTGCGGCCAGGCGGGCCGCGGCATATTTACCATCATATTCGAAAAGTTTCCTGGCTTCCTTGATCTTCGCAGCAGCCTTCCCTACATTCATCATTTCAGCTTTTGCAGCGTCAATTTCTCCCTCGACTTCCTCTATAAGGAACAGGCTGTTTTTCAGTTCGCCCCACTTTCGGTAGATCTCCATTTCATACTTTGTGTTGACCTCGTCCCATCTCCTTGTGGCGAGGTCCAGGTCGTACTCAATGAAGTCGACTTTCAGGTCCCAGAACGAATCAACGCCCAGCGCCTTCTTGGCATGCGTGGCCATCTCGACGCCTTCTTTTTCCAACTTGGAGAATTTAATGTCCGTACTGGCTGCGAAGTAACGGCCCTCCAGTACATGTTTTTGTCCGTCCATGCTGAACAGCCAGTCCAGAAAGATCTTCCCGACCTTCTCATTGGGCGCGCCTTTAAGCAAAGCCACCGCCTCCGGAACCAGGATCGTTTTTTCCGGGAGCAGATCCCGTACCGGAAAGCCATCTTTGCGGGCGGCCATTGCGTTCATTTGCGGCTGCGCCATCCCGATGGGAACTTCGCCACGGGCCACTAATTGCGTCGTATCCGTGCTTCCGGTGGAGAAGCGTGCTAACTGCGCCGCCAATAATCTGAGATATTTCCATCCTTCTTCTTCCCCAAAGCCCTGCAGGAGAATTTCAATGGCTTCATGCATTGTGCCGGAGGCATATGGCAGCGTATGCACGATGTTGCCCCTGTAGATGGGGTTGAGCAGATCGTTCCACGTTTTCGGCGGCGGCAATCTTAATTTTTTTAAAACCTTTTCGTTGTATAGATTGGTAACGATCCAGGGCGCGAAAGCGGTCCAATAATCACCCTTATCCTTTACCTTCATACCTTGCCATTCGGCAGGAACCTTATCCCAACCCTTTGGCCTGTAAGGGACGATCAGACCCTCTTTCTTTAAAAGTTCATGCGCCGGGGCCCCAGCGCCCAGAAAAACGTCAGCATCCGGTTTGCCACCCCATGCTCTCACTTTATCCACGCAGACCGGCCACCCGCCCGGCCGAACGAACGTGATGTCCACATCCTTACCATAGGTCTTTTTATAGTACGCTTTGAAACCCTTGTTCAGGCTGGCGGATAACTCTTTGTAAACGGGACCGACCCAGCCGAGTTTGTCAGCGGCCTGTGCTTGCACCGCAAATGTTGGTAACAGCAGCACCATTGCAAAAACTGTTACGGTTGTTATGGCCAAGATTCTTTTCCTCATTTTGACCTTCCTTTCAGTGTCATTGTCACATTCAAATAAATTCTTTCACCTCAATCACGATCTGCCGTAAGTGTTTCCGACTTTGATCTACTACGTGATACCTCTCCATCACCTCCTTGCAGTTGTTCTTAGAGAATTAATTTCAGCTACAGTACGCCAGCGAATTATCTTATCAAGATAGCATGTCTATTGTCTCTTTGGCAGCATCTTTGAGAATGCCCGTGTGAGCTGATATGTCGAGCACGGTGATCCTGTCTCTAATTGTCCGAGCCGAGATCGCGGCCAGGTAAAATTCGTCTTCTGAAATTCCAAGGGATGGCAGCGTCATTTCAAGCCCTGTTCTCCTGAACAGGTCAATAAAAAAGTCCGGCGTTCTGACTGTACTGAAAAGCACTTTTAGTTTTCGCCAGTTTATTGGCAGTGCAACGTCGAATTGCAAAAGCTGATCACGTTTTTTCAAAAACTGTTTTTCAACTTCAGATGCAAGATTACCCCAAACAGAGGGGATATTTCCAGTGTCGGCTTCAAAAATTTCTCTGGCACTGTTCTTCAATTCCTTTTCATCTGTAGCTGCAAGCTTCTGATAGCATACGGCGGAAAGTACAACCCCCGCGCCTACCTGAAGACCATGCAGATTCGGTTTTATCCCGGTTAAACCTTCACGCATATCCAAAAAATGAGAAATTAAATGTTCACCCCCGGATGCCGGAGCGCTTGAACCGGCAAGGCTCATTGCAACACCGGAAAATAAAAGTCCCTCAAAAAGTCCAAGCACAGTTTCCAGATCACCCTGATTAATTTTTTCTGGATGATTGACATACCTGCTCTCTGATTCATCAACAATAGCTGACGGCAAGCTGCAATAAGTGCCATTAAACAGTAAAGACTCAGTCTGCCAGTCAAGGTCTGACACTGATTTGGCCAGCACATCACAGAACCCGGCCTGTCGGAGCTTTAAAGGAGAATTTTGTATGACTTGGGGATCAACATAGATAAACTGAGGGGGCAGCGCAGGGAGTGTCCTTTTTACGCCCTTAACTTTTATACCTACGATTGAAGATGTGTAGCCGTTCATGGATGGTGCCGTGGGTACCGACCAGTATGGAATCCCCCTTTTATCTGAAACGTACTTTCCCAGGTCGTTTATAGTCCCTGCACCAACAGCGATGATTAAACTGTGTCCAATACTTAAATCATAAATTTGCTGGGCCAGCTCATCGGTAGCGACCGAATCACCCGGCAACTTGACCAGCTCACATGCAAGCGAACGTTCTTCGAGAAGTTCCAGGACCAATGCCCCTGCCGCCAGGTGAGTGTTTTCATCATCAAGGAGCAGTACGGACTCTTTTGCATATGTTTTTACACAATCTCTGGCGAGTACGGAGTAAGCATCTTCTGCCGAAATAACTTTGACTGAAGGAATGTTGTGTTTATGCCCACAGCTGCAAAGAGCCTCACATTTCTTCGCATCGATTATTTGATGTTTGGAGAGATGTTTGTTATTGACACTGCTCACAAGGAATCCTCAAAATTATGAAAAACAGGCGGGATTATTTCCTGATTGGCAGATTTCTTTTCAGAGGAACAATTTAAAATGAAAACAAATAAACGTCAATAACAGGATGTTGTTAATGTATCGTCTAAAAAAACGGGGTCGGACCTCATATTCTCAGGTCCGACCCTATAGGTTACACACAGGTCACATATTTCTATGTACCATTTCAGGCCCTACATAAGCTAAGATGTAGCCGCCTAGCTGGAGCCCGCTGCATCCATTATGGCATTGAAGGTAGCGCTTGGACGCATGCCCTTTGACGTCAGTTCTGGATCGGGATGATAATAGCCGCCGATATTCTGGGGAGATCCTTGTACACCGATGAGTTCATCAACGATCTTCTCCTCGTTTTCCTCCAGTTCCTTCGCCAACTTCGAAAAACGCGCTTTTAGTTCCTCGTCCTTGGCCTGCTCGGCAATCGCCTGCGCCCAGTAAAGGGCGAAGTAGAAGTGGCTTCCGCGGTTATCAATCCCGCCGAGCCTGCGAGTGGGCGCCTTGTTGTTTTCCAGGAACGTGGCGTTCGCCTGGTCAATAGACTTGGCCAGCTCCTTGGCCTTCTCGTTGCCGGTGACATTGCCCAGATGTCTCAACGATTCCGCGAGAGCGAGGAACTCGCCGATGGAATCCCATCTGAGATAATCTTCCGCAAGAAACTGCTGGATATGCTTGGGCGCAGAGCCGCCGGCACCGGTCTCGAAGAGGCCGCCTCCGTCCATAAGAGGCACGATGGAAAGCATCTTCGCGCTGGTGTTCAGCTCAAGGATCGGGAAGAGATCCGTGTTGTAGTCTCGAAGGACATTGCCTGTTACTGAAATAGTATCCTTCCCCTCTCTCATCCTTTCGACGGAGAATTTCGCCGCTTCGGCCACGGGCATGGTGTGGAACTCCAGGCCGTCCGTATCGTGATCCTTAAGGTATAGTTCGACCTTTTTTATGATCTGGGCATCGTGTGCCCTGTCCTTATCCAGCCAGAATACCGCCGGCACCTCTGTTGCCCGGGCTCTTGTTACAGCCAGTTTTACCCAGTCCCGTATGGGCGCGTCCTTAACGGTACAGGAGCGCCAGACATCCCCTTCTTCAACTTCGCTGTCAAGGATCGTGTTTCCGGCAGCGTCGACGATCCGGATGGTTCCCTTGCCGGGGCACTCAAATGTCTTGTCGTGTGAACCGTACTCTTCCGCTTTTTGCGCCATAAGGCCCACGTTGGGCACGGTTCCCATGGTCGTCGGATCATAGGCGCCATGCTTTTTGCAGTCCTCGACCACTACATTGTAAAGGCCCGAATAGCTCTGGTCGGGGATGACCGCCTTTGCATCGTAAGTATTGCCGTCGGGACCCCACATTTTGCCTCCATCGCGTATCATGGGGGGCATGGAGGCATCAATAATGATATCGCTGGGCACATGCAGGTTCGTGATCCCCCTGTCCGAGTCCACCATGGCCATATCGGGGCGGTTCTTGTAGACAGCCTCGATGTCCGCCTCGATCTCGGCCCTTTTGGCTTCGGGCAGTCTCTGAATCTTCGCGTACAGATCGCCCAGGCCGTTGTTGAAATCGACACCCAGCTCCGCGATGGTATCTGCATGCTTTTCGAGGGCCTCCCGGTAGTAGACCTTGACGCAGTGACCGAAGATGATCGGGTCGGAGATCTTCATCATGGTTGCCTTCAGGTGGAGCGAGAAAAGCACATCTCTGGCTTTCGCGTCTTCGATCTGCTCTTCGTAAAACTCAACGAGTGCCTTCTTGCTCATGAAGGTGGCGTCGATCACCTCACCGGCCTGGAGTGGCAGACTCTCCTTTAGGACTGTCACCTGGCCGCTCTCATCGACAAACTCGATCCTTGCTTCTGTTTCCTCGGCCATGGTTGTCGATTTCTCATTGGAAAAGAAATCCCCGCTGCTCATGGTCGACACATGTGTCTTCGAATCAGGCTTCCATTCACGCATCCTGTGGGGATGGTTTCTTGCAAACTGCTTGACCGCATCGGCCGCCCTGCGGTCCGAGTTTCCTTCACGCAGTACAGGGTTGACCGCGCTTCCAAGGACCTTGGCGTATTGCTCCCTGGTCTCCCTCTCACTGTCGTTTTTCGGCTCCTCCGGGTAGTCCGGGATGTCGTATCCCTGCTCCTGGAGTTCCTTGATCGCCTCCACGAGCTGGGGGATGGATGCGCTGATGTTGGGCAGTTTTACGATGTTGGCCGCAGGCGTCAGGGAGAGTTTGCCGAGAGCTGTCAGTTCGTCAGGAATTTTCTGCTCTTCGGTCAGGTTGTCGGGAAAATTCGCGATAATCCTCCCGGCAAGAGAGATGTCCCTTAGCTCAACTTCGATGCCGGACGCTTGCGCAAATGTCCGAATGATGGGGAGAAGGGAGTAGGTTGCCAGCATCGGGCCCTCGTCTGTTAAGGTCCAACTGATCTTCGGTGTCTCTGTACTCATGACATTCCTCCTAAATATATCAACACGGTTTTGGCAGCAGTTACTCGCTACTGCACAGACTCCTGCGTCATCTCGTCTATTTCTTCAGATTAATGAGCCGCTTCACCATATCTTCGACATGGCCAGTCTTCACTATCTGCCAAGAGCCTGGCTCAAGAATCAAGCGGTTTGTCTAGTTTGCCGGGAACCCCTAGAAGTATACAATATACAGTATACGTATATCTGCCGATAGCAGATTTGTCAATGATTTTCTCATAGTATGGCTGTAACAAAGGGTCTGCCAGAAATTGAAGTTGAGCTGAATATTATTAACTACGTCACGCTGACCTGTCACGTCATCCTGTCCTCCGAAGCTTTAGCGAAGGAGGAAGCTACGCTATATCGCAGCGACGGCGAAAAGCGTAAGAGGCAAGGCTGCCAGCCATCTTGTCCTCCATAGCCTGTAAAAGCGAAGGGGGAAGCTCACAGAACGAAGGTTGGATACGACCCCAAGGTTTCTCCCTTTTGCACTCTGGTTCCAAAATTCAAAAATCCATTAAGACTCAAGTCAGTATGAGTCTTTCATAATCCAGTGTATAAACAAAGCTTCGTAAGCTCTGGTAATGACGTAAAAAACTTGAAAATAGTGCTGGCATGTAATGTAAGCATGTTATATAACATGGGCCATGGCACGTGGAAAATCAGGTCGTATAGTTATCGAGATCGATCCCTCATTGAAGAGCGATCTTTACGAGGCTCTCCAGGAGGAGGGACTTACACTCAAGGAGTGGTTCCTCAGGCATACAGGATCATATCTGGCTCAAAAAGCTCAGCCGTCCTTATTTAATTCCGCTCAAGTGGCTGAAATGAATGTTAAGGCCGGGAAGAAGGAATAGTAGTCAGGACAAACACGAGCTGGAGCAAAGAAAGATGACAATTAAACAGAAGAAAGGTGTCGGGGCCGCCGCTCTATCGCTGCTGTTTCTGCTGCTTGTCATCGGTACATTTGATTTTCGGAAAGGTTATCTCGCTGCGGAGGGTGAATCGAGGGGTATCGCTTCAGCCGATAACTTGAATCTTCGGAAGGCAGAGGCCAATCTTCCCACTCAGAGGCTGGCTAAAGTCCAGGTTCCACCGAAGATCGTGAAGATCGAAAGGGTCGTCAAGGTCAAGAAGGTCGCTAAAAAAGAAGTGCTGGTGCCCGTAAAGGCGAAACCAGCTCCGACAACCTGGGAGTCACCACACAACAGGTCGGATGACCCTCATCCTGCTAAAAAACCTGATCCTGCGCCGGAACCCGAAGATCCCGGTCATTCAAAAGACCCGGGAGAAATAAATGACGGCAACAAGGGCCATGGAAATGACGATGATGGCCATGACGAAGACAACCCTGGAAATAGTCGCCATGGTGACGACGATGAAAAAGGCAAAGATCATGGCAACGATGAACCCGGTCCCGGAGCGGAAGGAGACGGAGACGAAAACAGGGGCCACGGCAACGACGAGGACGGTTACGATGAGGATAACCCGGGTCAGGGCGGTTTCGCCGGCGTGGGGTCCTCCAGTGGACAGAGCGAACACGGCGGTTCCGGCGGAGCGGAGTCCTCGGGTGGACGAGGCGGACATTGAGGTTCCGGCGGTTCTGACTTCTAATCCGTCTGGCACTGAGTAGATTGAAGAACCGTCAAAAGTGCTCTGACCCCTCATTTTTTAGATACCACCCCTATACTTTTCCCCGCACCAATTAACGGACCCCGGCAAGCTTAATTAATCAGCGATTGCTTCCGCGTCGATGGTGATCTCCACCAGGTCACCAACCACGACACCACCCGATTCCATGGGTGAGTTCCAGCTGACTCCAAAGTCGTGCCGGTTAATTACGGTCACTGCCTCGAAGCCGGCCCGGGTCTTGGGTCCTTTATCCTCGTTATCTTCCCACCAGGGCGTTTCCCATGATCCCAGGTAATTGACTTCCAATGTTGCTGGCTGGGTAACTCCCTTGAGGGTAAGTTCCCCTGCAAAGGTGAACTCATGGGGACCTGCCTGTTCCGACAAGGTTCCCTTGAAAGTGATCAGGGGATGATTCTCTACGTCCAGGAAATCTTCGCTTTTCAAATGTCCGTCTCTGGCGGCTTCCCCACTCCACAATTCGTTAGCGTCGATGGTTACCTCCACTGACGCGCCCTCTGGAGACTCCGGATCGAAGTCAAGCGTCCCATGTACATTCTTGAAATGTCCTCGGATGTTGGTCACCATCATGTGGCGCACTGAAAACTCTGCCGCGGTATGTCCCGGTTCGAACGTCCACTTGGCCATATTTTACCTCCCTTATCTTTTTGGGGGATATTCGTGTTCTTTCTTATATTTTAGCTCATTTTGGGGGTAGTGGGTGTTTCCGGAGGAAGTTTTATGTTTGCGCGAGAGTTAGAGTTCGTCAATTCTTCACGGAATAAGGATCTAAGGTCAGACCCTAAATTGGAAATGTAAAGAAGATTAACCTTCCGCCCTTCCACTCCCTCAAACCATTGACAAAGAGTGGAGCCGAAAGGTATTCTAGCTACCAAAACCAGGTTCTACCGACTAGAACCTGGTTTTTCATTTGGCATTGTGAGCCTGTGAAATTTTAATATATGATGTTTGGCTACTAATGAAGTTTTGAGTCTTTCATATAAGCCAACCACACATCATTAATGGATTGTCGTACAAAAAACTGTGTCGTCGTGTCTGTCTTTCCAACCGCCGGAGCGCTCGTGTTCGGCGATGACCAATTAGGGAGATGAAAAGAGCCAGAGAAACCCATATCGTGCATTTTTTGTCTCAAAACATTATTACCAGGAGCATAAAGGAGGAAAAATGAAACGCAGATTGTCACAGATCATGAAGATCAGTTGTCTTGTTCTGGCAGCAGCCCTTGTCATGGCACCAACCTTCGCCCAAGCTGCGCCGACGGTCATCAAGCTGGCCCACGTGGATCCGGCCGAGTGGCAGAGCTCTAAAAAGGGCGCCGCCAGTGTAATTTTCAAGAATATTGTTGAAGGCGAGAGCGACATGAAAGTCGAGCTCTTTCCGGCCAAAGCTCTCGGCAATGAAAACGACCTGGTACAGCAGGCGCAGGAAGGCACACTTCAAATGGCGCTGGTTTCCGGTGCCATGGCAAAGATCTGCAAAGTTGCAGACGTCCTCAACATTCCTTACACCTTTGCCTCGGCACCCATCGCCTGGGACGTGCTCGATGGTTCCTTCGGCAAGGAACTGGCTGACTTCTGCCTGAAGAAGTCGGGTCTGCGCACTCTCGCTTATGGTGAAACCGGATACCGCAACTTCACCAACGGCAAGCGGGAGATCAGGACTCCAGCCGACATGAAAGGTTTGAAATTCCGCGTTCAGCCGATCCCGCTATATGTAGAGATGGTCAAAGGTCTGGGCGGTGAACCGGCACCCATCGCCTGGTCAGAGCTCCCCAATGCTCTGGCAACCGGGGTTGTTGATGGCCAGGAAAACCCGGTTGGCGTTATCTACAATAACAAGCTCCACAAACTGCAGAAGTACATGACCCTGGACGGGCACGTTTACGCCGTCGATTTTATCCTCATCAATGAAGACTTCTTCCAGTCGCTCTCGGCCAAGAATCAGGCCCTGCTCAAGAAAGCTGCACGTACTGCCGGTCTTATGGGGCGTGCCATTCAGCAATTCAATACCGCTGAAGGTGTGACCAAGGTTGTTGCCGAAGGGATGCAGGTCTATTCACCGTCAGCAGCTGACCTGGAAAAGTTCAAAAAGGCCGCCCAGCCGGCCGTGGCCAAATGGCTGCGTGGAGAGCTGGGTAAAGATGCCAAATGGATCGATAAACTGGATAAGGCTGTCGCCACAGCGTCCAAAAATCAGTAATCCGATTTACTCAAAAGTGCTTTCCCGAGTGGTAGCTCCATTCGGGGAAGCACTGTAATAACATTCCCAGCTTTTCATCCGAACTGACAAGAAGATTTCAAGAGGCGGAGCATGTACCGGTCAGCTCTTCAAAAAATGTCACGTTTTTTCACGAATTTGTTTGCCGGCGGCGCATCGCTTTCAATGATGGGCATCTTCGTGATCATACTTTTTAACTCTGTGCGCCGATACACGATTGGCAAGTCAATCGTGTGGGGTGAGGAGTTGCCCGTTTTAATTGCTATCTACGGATTTATGTTCGGGGCGGCTTATGCGTACATGCAGGATCGTCACATTCGTTTCGCTATTCTGGTCGGATTCTTGCCGCGCACCTTCACAGAAAAGCTTTATATGCTGGTTGATCTCCTCACGGTGGGGATCGGCGGTCTTATGGCCTGGTCCGGCTGGCAGTTCGTCCTCAAGCGGGGCGGCATGGAAGCGTCCGGTCTGATCGGTGTGGCTAAAGATCTGAGGGATGTCACCGGTTGGGACTGGACGATCTGGCTGGGTCATTATTACCCTTACCACACAGCCATGATCCTGGGTGGGGTGATGCTATCTATCGCTGCAGTATTAAAGCTGTTACAGCGCGGGATCGATAAGGCGTGGATAATTGAGGAATCAGGTACCCGACCGGTGGATGGATAGATCATGATCTATATTATTCTGATCGTTGGTCTGGTCATCGGTTTGCCTGTCGCCTTCTCCATCCTGGCCGCTCTGTTCTACTTCATGGCAGTTGGCGACTTCCCCTATAGCCTGCGGCTCGTTGCCACCCAGATGTATGGTGGCATGAAGTCCTTTCCGCTGTTGGCGATCCCGTTGTTCATCCTTGCTGGTGAGTTAATGAACGAATCGGGGATCACCAGCCGTATAATATCTTTTACCACTTTGCTGGTGGGCCGATTCCGTGCCGGATTAGCTCTGGTCAACATCTGGGCCTCGGTGATCTTTGCCGGTCTGTCCGGATCTGCTGTGGCAGATACTTCCGCTATTGGCCGGATCTTTATCCCTGAAATGGAAAAACGCGGCTATCCGCGTGACTTTTCTGCCGCGGTTACCGCCGCGTCTTCGGTCATCGGCCCAATCATCCCGCCGAGCATTCCGGTGATCATCTATGCCCTGACCGTGACCGGTGTCTCCGTGCCCGGGCTTTTCCTGGGAGGGATCGGTCCCGGTCTGCTTCTGGCTGCGCTTCTATCCGTTTATGTCATGGTTTTTGCCGCGCATTTTGAGAAACCCGCCCCCCAAACCTCCAAGGCTTCCAGGATCAAGACCCTGGCGCAGGGAATTATCCCTATTTTTATGCCGGTTTTCGTCGTAGGCAGTATTCTCATGGGGGTGGTTACCCCGACGGAGGCAGCCTGTTTTGCTGTCGCCTACGCTCTGCTGGTCGGTATTCTTATCTACCGTGAATTGAGGATAAAAGACTTGCCCGCTATCTTTGGCCGTTCCATGCGTGACACTGCCACAATTCTGATGATCATCGGTGCGGTTTCAGCCGCGAACTGGTTGATGACCTATAACCGGGTTCCCAATATGATCACGGATTTTGCGCTGCAGTTCATGACCGCCAAATGGATGTTCCTGATCTCCTCGATGATTCTGTTCCTGATTGTTGGCCTGTTCCTCGAAGGGATTGCCGCCATGTTGGTTCTGGTGCCGATTCTGCATCCGATTGCCGTATCCATGGGGGTTGATCCGACACATTACGGCATTCTGGTGGTCTTTAACCTGATGATCGGCCTGATCACACCACCAATGGGACTCTGTCTATTCGTCGCGGATTCTATCGCTGGGGTGGGAATGGGACGTCTGATCCGTCAGATCTTCCCGCTGTTCCTGGTGGAACTGGCAGCACTTATCGTTATTACCTTTTTCCCAGTAACCGTGACCGCAATACCAAGGTTCTTTGGATTCTGAGGAAGCTAATCTGAATATGATAACTCGGGAAGCTGGAGGATCTATGGGGACAGGCCCCCGAGAACTCGCAAAATATGTTATTCATGATAACCTACTGAGTAGAGCGTAGCATTCAAACTAGCGGAGTCTGGTTAAGTTAGGCAGAACTCAGCAGGCCAACACTCTTGTCAACCAGATGTAGCCTTGCAACCCTTTTCTGCCTTGAAAAAAGCAGGAGTATCTATGAAAGCTTGTGTGCTTTACGCCCCCCGTAATTTGGTGGTCAAGGATCGGCCCATCCCTGAACCAGCACAGGGTGAGGTGCTCTGCCGGATCACTCTCGCAGGGACATGCGGAACGGATTACTCATTGTACAGTGGAAAATTCGACGTCCCCCTGCCTGTGATTCCGGGGCACGAAGGAATAGGCGTAGTTGAAAAGCTCGGACCCGGCGTCACTGATGTGTCTATCGGACAGAGGGTCGTCATCCAACCCAATTTCCCCTGCCGTGAATGCGTTCTGTGTAGTTCCGGATTCGATAACGTCTGTCCTGACAAGGTTCGATTAGGCCTGGATACAGACGGGGTTTTTGCAGAATACGCAAAGGTGCCCGCCAATTACGTGTGGTCTATCCCCGACGGCCTTGACGACAAGGTTGCCGTATTCACTGAGCCTATCGCAGTGGCAGTCCACGGCCTCAGGGTCATGCCCGCCGCCGAGGGGGACCGCGTCCTCATTCTGGGCGCTGGTGTCATCGGTCTTCTCACCCTCCAGTTAGCTGTCCTTGCGGGGGCTCAAGTAACCGCTTCTGACCTTCTGGATGAACGCCTGGCTATTGCAGCGAATACCGGGGCCAGCCATACCGCGAGAGCAGATGAAAAGAATAGCCTGGAACCGTCTTCCTTCGACCTCATCTACGAGACCAGCGGGGCGCCAGGGGCCCTGGCTGACGCTATTGAGCTAGCCACACCCGGAGGCCGTATCGCTCTTCTGGGCCTTCCTGCTGACGAACATCCGGTCTCCACCACACAGATCGTGCGCAAGGAACTGAGAATCGCCGGATCCATGATCTATACCGATGAGTTCCCCTACGTTCTAGACCTTCTGAGCGCCGGAAAGATCGACACTGCACCCTTGACCACAGGCGTTACCGGGCTGGACGGGGTGGGCGAGGCTCTTGAAATGTTCCACTCCCCGGACCGGGTGAAGGTTCTCGTGTCCATTTGACCCGAAAACCTTTGAAGTTTTGGGGTTAGATCTCATTATTCATTCAGGATTATCAGTTTTCCGATTACCATTCTTCAATCCTTTGCTATAGTATATTTTCAATCAGAATTTGAACACCGCACTTCCCTTCTGGAGGTTTGATGTGAGTGACGTAACAGAGCGCCTCAACAACGTTCGGGTACCTGAACTGGACGAGATTCTCGGAGAGGTTTTACCAGTTCTGGACAACGGTTTTGTAAGGCTTATCGACTATATGGGGTGCGATGATTCCATTGTTCAGGCGGCCAGGGTTTCCTACGGCAAGGGCACCAAAACTATCAGCGATGACAGAGGTCTTATCAGGTACCTGCTAAGACACCGCCACACTACACCCTTTGAGATGTGCGAGGTAAAGCTGCACGTCAGGGTTCCCATGGATATTTGGCGCCAGTGGATCAGGCACAGGACAGCCAATGTCAACGAATACTCAACCCGGTACTCAATAGCCATCGACACGGCCAGAACCACTCAGCCCGGCGAATGGAGGCTGCAGTCGGACATTAACAAACAGGGCAGCGAGGGCGGGGTTGAACTAGAGACCGGCCAACAGCTTACCAAGCGCGAGACCGAGACGCAGGCCTTAATGAAAGAAGTTTACGAGGAAAGGATCGATCTGGGCGTCGCCAGGGAGCAGGCGAGGAAGGACCTGCCCCTTTCGACCTATACCGAGGCGTACTGGAAAATAGACCTGCATAACCTTCTTCACTTCCTGGCTCTGCGAATGGACGAAAAAGCGCAACTTGAGATAAGAGAGTACGCGAAAACCATAGGCAACAGTATAGTGAAAAAATGGGTGCCCCTGGCCTGGGAAGCCTTCATGGATTACAGGTTCGGAGCCATGATGTTGTCCAGTGACGAGATTGAGATCCTGTCACTAATAAATAGCGGTCATATTGAAAAGGCCAACGAAATACTGCTGGAGACGGGATTTACATCAAAGGACGGGGCTGGCGTTAGACCCACCCTGGAAGGCAGGGAGCTTGCCCTCAAACTGGAAAAACTGGGCCTTGAAATACCGTGGGAGATAAAGGAATAGTTCCAGGCGCACTGAATAGAAAAAATGGATCATCTCCAATTTAGTTGGTGTAGTTACATGGTTATGCTCTCTCACCAAAGTTCAGACTTTCTTCAAAAACTGTGTTTTCAGGACAACAGTGTTTTTCCCATCGCGGCATTCTACTTCTCCACTCTTTGAAGTGAGGCGGATGTTTTTTAGCACCTTGCCTCTCTTGAGAGTGGTGGATGAACCCTTTACCTTTAGATCCTTGATTACCTGAACTGAATCCCCGTCATTAAGGGGATTTCCGTTGCTATCTCTTACTTCCATGATTACCTCCATGGTAGTGTCCAGAATTTTTCGCACATTTGATTTTTGTCAGTCTTCAATCCGCTAATTTCCTTAAGCCGAAGCCGCTATTAATTCTGATTCATACAGTCTATCCATTTTCAGGTACTTCCTCGTCCCCCATCTTGTACCGGCAATGTGCCTGAGCCGTGCTGCTGCGAGCATCAAGGCCGAATTTCCATCGGGGAAGGCACCGACTACTCTCGTACGGCGTCTTATCTCCCTCATAATCCTTTCCAACGGGTTGTTCGTACGTATCCGGAGCCAGTGCTCTGAGGGGAAATTATAGTAGGTTAACGTTTCATCAATGCTCTCGCGAACCATCCTGGCAGCTTTAGAGAGTTTCATCTCTTCAAGCTTTGCCACAACGTTCTCGGCCTTGGCAAGTGCCTCCTGGCGGTCTTCCTGGGCGTGGATCGCCTTGAGCATAGCCGCGACCTCCCTCACTTTGCCCTTGGGAACGACTGTGAATACGTTGCGGTAATAGTGCACCATACACCGCTGCCACAAAACCTCCGGGTAAAACTCACCCAAAGACTCCACCAAGCCAAGACACTTATCCGTAATGAACATCCGGACACCCTTTAATCCCCGCTCCTTCAGATACCTGATAAAGTTGCTCCAGCTCTTCTTGTCTTCCTTAGCACCCTCTGCGGCGCCCAGGACCTCACGGTAACCATCCTGGTTAACGCCGATGGCCACAAGCACTGAAACGTTGCGAACCTCACCACCCCAACTGCGCTTGAGCAATATCCCGTCCAGATACACGTAAGGATGCTCACCCTCAATAGGCCTGTTCCTCCACTCCTCGATATGCTTGTAGATCTTCTTGTTTAACGATGAAACAGTAGAAGGACTCACCTTAGTGCCCCACAACGCCTCTGTGACGTCCTCAATACGCCGTACCGAGATCCCAGCTAGATACATCTCGATCAAGGCTTCTTCCACAGAAGATTCCCGGCGCTGATAACGACCGATGATCGCCGTCTCAAACGGCAAGGTCCGAAGCTTCGGCATCTTAAGTTTCACTTCACCAGCCTTAGTGTGAAACGTACGCTGATAATGACCGGCACGAGTGTCCTTCCTGCCTTCGGTATGCTCGTAACGCTTTGCGTTGCACAATATATCGGCCTCAGCGTCCAACATAGCGTTGAGAGTCTCCTCAACCGTATCACGAACCATCTCACCTAGATGATCTTTTACCTGACCTTCGTCGATCTGTATCAAATTGCCGCTCTTTGAGGTAAGCTCTTTCTTGGACATGGGATCTCCTCTCTGGTTTTTGGGTTTCTACCGATGCTTAAATTACCAGATTGAAGACTTCCATGTCCCTTCTTAAATGTGCGAAACTTATCGTACGTTATCCCTCCATTTGCAATAGTTGTTGATGACCGGTCTTATTGTAGATGTTCAAACGCTTCTTTCACAGCCAAAAAAGCCCAAGGTGGGGAGGTTTTTTGCAAAAACACAAAAGTGCTCTGACCCCAATAATCAAAAGCCCCCGAAAGGGGGCTTTTGATTGGAGTTAAACGATGGGTGGGGTGAAAATTCTATTCCCTATTGATGAACTTAAGCCCAATCCTCTGAAAGAACCTCGCCCTGCAACGACACAACCACGTTCTTTACGGGGATCTTACGCTCCGCTTTTGCCAAGCCCTCCTGGGCAATGTTTAAAAGTCCACCGCAACAGGGAACCTGCATGATCATGACCGACAGGGTGTTTATCCTGGCCTCGTCGATAAGGGCCGCGATCTTGTCCACGTAAACTTCCTGGGCAGAATCCAGCTTGGGACAGGCTATTGCTATTGAGTTTCCCTTGAGATAATCCTTGTGAAAGTCCGCCATGGCAAAGGGCACACAGTCCGCAACGAGCAGCACATCTGCTTTCTCAAAATAGGGAGCCTGCGGTCCTATCAGGTGCATCTGAATGGGCCACTGTCTCAGTTCAGACTGCCTTATGCCTGTTTCATCTCCTGTCGTTTCTTTACCTTCTTTACTGAAATCCATTGTTTTTGATCCGGGACATCCTTGCATATCTATTTACCTCCTCTTTATTTTTTAAACAGCTCGTTTAAAGTTTCTAAAAAGTCAAGATTGCGCTTGGGCAATTCTTCGCCAAGGTCAGTGTTGGCCTCGGCAAACTTTTCAAATAGTTCTCCTACCTGGCTGGTGGTCAGGCCCCTGTCTATCCACGGGAAGAGTATTTCATCCTCTTTCCTGATGTGTTCGGTCAGCAGCGCCTGGTATGCTGTCAGATGGCTGATGATCTCCTCTTTGTTTCCAGTCTCGATCCCTTCAACCGCAGCCTTGACGTGACCCCGGCCGGTTACGTGATCCTCCAGGATGACATTGATGATCTCCATGGACTTATCGGTATAATCGAAAAGAATGTCCTCCTCCTTTGCGTGGTGATATTTATCCGCGTATTCCCGGATAAACCGGATGACGTTTGTGAGAAGGTCCTTGTCGATCTTTTCACTCTGCGCGACCAGCTCGAGGACATTTGATATGTAGGCGACCACTTGCTTTATGTACACATGTTCATCGACCAGCTGCTGCATCGGGGGTGAGTACTTGATCTCCTCTTTTTCTTCCCCTGCTTCATCTTCAGTCAATTCCTTTAACTGGACATTACGATCCGGATACAGCTCTTTTTCTATTTTGAACATGAGCATGGCTTCATCTTTTTTTGGTAGATTGTGGATCGTAACAACATCGTTCAGCAGACAAGTTGCAACCTGACAGGGAGCACATGCGATCTCGTATTCCTCAAGCAGTTCGTTGATCCTGGGGTGTCTTTCTATTACTTCCTTAACGGACATATTCATAAAATCCTGCATTTTTCCATCTCCTTTGAAGTAATAGTAACTCTGTTAAGAACCGGAAACATTGACTTAAGTCAGAAAAGCGCTTTTAGATTATATTTCCACAAAAGGCACCCTGACCCCGTTATCCCGTCACTCTGTATCCTTTTTACATCGAACCCCGTCTGTAAGGGTAAGAAGCTAATCGTTTTGAACTGAAAAAAGGGAGAAAAGACCATGAATACACAGGAAAACACAATTCAGGCAAACAAACAGTTCGGGATAACGACGAGAGCGTGGGCGGGATTATGTCACAATTGCGGAATATGTCCTTACGCTAGCCGGAAACCGGATTCCTCATTTGATAAGGTGATGCGCTGGCACCGGACATGGTGTCCTGGCTGGGCCTCCCACACGAAGATTTACGGCCTGAAGGACCTTTCATCCTGATCTGGAGTCAGGTCCTGATTGATCCAAGGTCCAAAGTCCAAGATCCAAAATCACAGGCTGCTGGATTGGCATTTTGGGGGTCAGATCCAAATACATCATTGCCAGGCCGGGGTTTTGGTGAATCACGAAGCAAAGCTAGCCTCACGCGTAGCCGAGTGATTACACCCAAAAACCCGGCCTTACGAGTACACTGTGAGAATCTGAGGTCCGACCTTATAAACCGCTTACTCTTTGTAGGCCTCCACCAGAGACGACATTTCTTTTTCCTGGAGCAGTTTTACGCGGACAAATCCAGCCTCTGACAGTCCCTCCCTGATCTCTTCGAGAGTGTAACTGTTTCCTCCATCGGTGTTTACCAGCATATTAACTGCAAAAAGAGCTCCCGATACAGGCTCGGTACGGTCATAATTCAGAACGTAGTCCCGGATCACTATGCGACCACCTGGATCAAGGGTATCGAAAACCTTCCTGTAAAGCTCCACATTCTGCTCATGGCTGTTCTGGTGAATGACAGCTGACAGGAAGGCAAGGTCGTGCCCTGAAGGAAGTTCATCTTCGTGATAGTCTCCGGATACCAGCTCCACCCTGTCCAACAATCCCTCCCCTGCGATCCGCTCCCGAGCCATGGGAATAACATCTGGCTGGTCGAAGATGGTCGCACGCATACCGGAAACAGCCTGGAGAAATGCTATGGTATAGGATCCAGATCCCCCACCAACGTCCAGCAGAGCTTTTGCCTTTCCCGGGCGGACTGCTTTTACCATATCTGGGGCGAGCCTTGCGGAACCGATGTGCATGGCCTCGATAAACGCCTCCATATAATCCTGGCGTTCGATCTCCAAATCCTTCGCAGGCCCACCCTCTCGTACTATTCGGGTATGCTGAGTCCACGTGGTCCAGAGGTGCGCTGTATGCATGAGCCCCGGAACGAGTGAATTATCTGAATCAGCAGAAAGCAAAGGCGCCACTGCAGGGTCTGTCCGGTAACGCCCTTTTTCTTTTACCAGATAACCCTGGGCGGACAGGATATCCAGAAGAATAGTCGTTGCCCTCAGGTCCGTTTCTAGTCTGGAAGTGATGTCCTCAGCAGGCAGAGGCACTTCTGAAAGTAGAGTGAACAGATCCAGCTCAACACCGGTGATCAGAATGCGTGCTTCCGTGAATTTCCGGCTGGTTTTCAGGATCGATTCGCGGGAAAGGTCAGTGGTCATTGTAAATCTCCATAGTTTGGGGTCGGGTCTCCTTTATCATTTAGCACCGGAAATCCATTCTCTTGCCTCATCAAGTTTTTTAAATGGAAAAACCGATATTTCAGCACTTACAAAATGAGCCGCTATTTTCGGCGCAAAACTGGCCAATTTGCTGTCTGAGACCAACGCAACCTTGCCTATCTGCCTGTGATGGTCCCTGACAAACCTGAAGTGCTCAACTAATCCTGTCAGGTCCTCCCATCCTGGAAAGTTCTGCACATGAATAATCAGTGCCTTAAGAGAGCCCGTCTCGAGTATGTACGGATCAACGACCTCTGCCAGAGTTCTGAAGTCCTCTCTGGCAAGAGGCCCCTCAGGCCGAACAATCAGGACGCTGGTATCTCTATCAAGTTCGCAGGAAAGCATTGATCGTCCCCAATTTCCTATTTAACCGGTTCAACCCTGAGAATCTGTCCGTTTTCTTCATCAGTCAGAAGGTAGATAAAACCGTCGAGCCCCTGCCGGACATCCCGAATGCGCCTGCCCATGTTTTTCAGTAAACGTTCTTCATTAACTACTTTATCACCGTCAAGTTTCAGACGCACAAGCATTCGGCCTTTAAGAGCACCAACCAGCAGGTTCCCTTTCCAGGCGGGGAACCTGTCACCCGTGTAGAAGGCCATCCCTGAAGGGGCGATGGAAGGATCCCAGTAATAGACCGGCTGCTCCATACCTTCTTTATGAGTACCGACCCCGATCTTAAACCTGGAGTAATGCACCCCATAAGAGATGACCGGCCAGCCGTAGTTTCGCCCGGCTCTCGGTATGTTTATCTCGTCCCCACCGCGAGCTCCATGTTCCACCGTCCACAGGTCTCCCGTATCAGGATGAATCGCCGCGCTCTGGGGGTTCCGATGACCGTGGGACCAGGTCTCAGGCCTGTAGCCAGCCTTGCCGATGAAAGGATTGTCCTTCGGAACGGATCCATCCGGATTAATACGGATCACCTGGCCTCTGTGAATGGAAAAATCCTGGGCGCGGTTGCGTTCACCCCTCTCGCCTAGAGTTACAAAAAGCTTACCGTCCCTTGCAAAGGCCAACCGGGATCCAAAGTGAACATTCGTTTTTGTCTTGGGGATCTGTCGAAAGATTGTACTGAAAGATACCAGACGGTTTCCGCTGAGACGTCCACGCCCCACAGCTGTACCGGCTCCGCCTTTGCCCGGTTCGGAATAGGACAGGTAGACCAGGCTGTTTTTCTCAAAAGCAGGGTCGAGGGCCACGTCCAGCAGCCCACCCTGACCTCTTGCAAAGACATCGGGAACACCACCGAGAGGGTCGGATAATTTACCGTCATTTGATATCAAACGAAGCTGTCCCGACCTCTCGGTAACCAGCATCCGTCCGTCCGGCAGGAAGGCAAGACCCCACGGATGAACAAGCCCGGTTGATACGGTAACTACTCTGACCCCAATGTGCTCTGCCTGATACACCTCGCCTGATACATGCTGACCACTGATTGCCAGCCTGCTTAAAAAGGGAAGGGATACGGCAACTAATACCACTACGGTCCGTTTCACAGAGCACCTCCTTACTTAAAAGTTATTGGTGAATACGGGGAGTGTCAAGGACAACCGGATAGTTTTTGACATGAATCAAAAGTTTCACGCTGTATTGTGCTATTATTTCAACTGGGGTTCCCAAACATTACCTGATTGCATATAGAGGAGGAGCATTATGAAAAGAGCCGGTCTTATTTTGACCTTGATGGCGGTATTTGCGTTCATTGTCATTGTCCCTGGTACAAGCATTGCCGCAGAAAGTGCCTGCATCAAGTGCCATCGGGATGTAACTCCCAATATTGTTACGGATTTTCTGAGTGGTGAGATGGGCAAGAGCGAGATCGACTGTTCAGCCTGCCACGGCGAAGGCCATATCAGCAGAGAAGACGTCTCCGAAGTGCAGCTGCCTACGGAAAAAACCTGCCAGGAGTGTCACGAAGAGAAACATGATCAATATATGGCCGGTAAGCATGCCTTGGGCTGGATCGCCATGACGGCCATGCCGAAGACGGGATTTCAGCCCCACGCATATATTCAGGGACTCAAGGGATGTGGGGGCTGCCACAAAATAGGTGTCCGTGACGAAGCCACAAGGGCGGACTACCGGTATGGTTCTCCATGTGATTCCTGCCATACCAGACACAAGTTCTCAAAGGCCGAAGCACAGCGTCCCGAGGCCTGCCGGACTTGCCATATGGGATTCGATCATCCCCAGTGGGAAATGTGGTCGTCCTCCAAGCACGGGGTTATCTATCTCACGGAGGGAGATACCGGCAGGGCGCCCAAATGCCAGACGTGCCATATGCAGGACGGCGACCATCGAGTTATGACTTCCTGGGGATTTTTAGGCCTCCGTCTGCCTGAGGCAGATGAGGAGTGGATGGGCTACAGGGCAACTATCCTGAAAGGACTTCACGTGCTGGATCCGGAGGGCAATCCCACGCCCAGGCTGGATGTCGTAAAAGCGGGCAAGTTAGTGAGACTCACGGCAGAAGAGTGGCAGGCTGAGCGCGACAAGATGCTCAAGGTCTGCTCGAACTGCCACAGCCGCAACTATGCAAAGACCAACCTGGACAATGCGGATAACATGATAAAAGAGGCCGACAAGTTGATGGCAGAGGCCATAGAGATCGTGGCTGACCTTTACAAGCGCGGCATCATAAAGCCCGAAGAGGGCAAGGCAGCGTATCCTGATCTGCTGACATTCTACGACGCGATAACTCCAGTGGAGCAGACCCTGTACGTCATGTTCCTGGAACACAGGATGAGGGCCTTCCAGGGAGCGTTCCACATGAATCCCGATTACGTTACCTGGTACGGCCTTGCGGAACTGAAAAGAGATCTGGTCGAAATAAAGCACGAGGCCAAGAGGATGATCCGTGAATCGCAGGTGAAGTAATTCCGAATACATATCGGAAAAAAGCCCCTTCTAAAGAGGGGCTTTTTTCTTTTGACCAGAACCTGATGCTTCAAAATGATATACTTCATGTAAATTGTCTGAAATCAGAGCAGCATATACTAAATATGAGGGAATGCAGGGTACGCAGCCGGCCGGCGGCTTCTGATATTTGCTCAGTTGTGACCGCCTTGGAGTGAAAACTGCCATGAAAGCATCAGACCTTTTTGTAAAAGCCCTGGAAAACGAAGGGGTCGAGTACATCTTCGGTATACCGGGGGAGGAAAACCTGGACCTGTTAGATTCTCTTCGCGAATCCTCCATAGAGCTGATCCTCACCCGCCATGAACAGGGTGCGGGTTTCATGGCGGCCACCTACGGGAGGCTCACAGGTAAGGCAGGAGTGTGTCTCTCGACCCTCGGTCCGGGCGCTACCAACCTTGTGACACCAGCTGCCTACGCACAGCTCGGGGCCATGCCCATGGTCATGATAACTGGCCAGAAACCGATAAAGACCAGCAAACAGGGTCAGTTCCAGATAGTGGAAGTGGTGGACATGATGCGGCCACTGACCAAACTCACGAGGCAGATAAAGAACGGCAATTCTATCCCCGCCGCGATTCGTGAGGCTTTCAGGCTGGCTCAGGAGGAGCGTCCAGGTGCGGTGCACCTGGAACTGCCTGAGGATATCGCCAGGGAAATGACAGATGCCCCTGTTATCGAAAAAAGCGCGGTGAGAAGGCCAGTGGCGGAAGAAAAGTCCATCCAGAGGGCTGTTGAGCTCATTACAGAGTCGGAACATCCCATTCTGCTCATCGGCGCGGCGGCTAACAGAAAGGTTACATGCAGGATGCTGAGGGATTTTCTGGAGAGGACAAATATACCCTTCTTCACAACACAGATGGGAAAGGGAGTTGTAGACGAGAGAAACCCCCACTTCCTGGGCAATGCAGCTTTGTCTGACCACGACTTTCTGCACAAGGCCATCCAGAAGGCTGACCTGATAATAAACGTGGGCCACGATGTCGTGGAAAAGCCCCCATTCTTCATGAGCAGCGATACCGATGTTATTCACATCAATTTCAAGTCCGCGGCAGTGGATCCAGTTTACTTCCCCCAGGCTGAGGTTGTAGGGGATATCGCAAACAGCATTTACCGGATAACAGAGGGTCTGGATGAACAGTGCTCCTGGGATCTTGGTTACTATCAGGAGATAAAGGAGGCCATTGAAAAGCACATCGAGAGGCGGGTGGACGACAGCTCCTTCCCTATTCTGCCCCAGCGGCTCGTGTCGGACATTCGCAAGGCCCTTTCCTCGGACGGGACCATCGCCCTGGACAACGGGATGTACAAGATCTGGTTCGCCCGCAACTACAAGGCATACATGCCCAACACCGTTCTGTTAGACAACGCCCTCGCCACCATGGGAGCCGGACTGTCTTCGGCAATGGCTGTGAAGCTTGTATACCCTGAAAGGGATGTTGTGGCTATCTGCGGGGACGGCGGGTTCATGATGAACTCCCAGGAGCTTGAGACGGCTGTCAGGCTCGACCTTCACTTTGTGGTCCTTATCCTGAGGGACGATGGATACGGTATGATCAAGTGGAAACAGGCACAGCAGGGCCTTGAGGCCTACGGCCTTGATTTCAGCAACCCTGACTTCGTTAAATATGCCGAAAGCTACGGAGCGTCAGGCCATCGGGTTGAATCTGCCGATGAACTGCTGCCGATGCTTAAACAATGCCTTAAGGAACCGGGACAACATGTTATCGACATTCCTGTAGACTATTCGGAGAACACCAAGATACTCTCACAGGAGATTAAGGATCTGAGCGAAAAAATAAGCTGAGCACTTTCGGGAGGCGATACCATGCTGAAAAAGAAATACCCCTATTACCTTGCAAATAAACCGAAGAGCCCTAACC
>Ga0255053_10000389_pt1 | contig 24186 bp, 22 predicted proteins | sample JV7_2_22_MG_FD_188635 | JGI IMG/M metagenome (GOLD analysis project Ga0255053, IMG submission 188635) | Seawater microbial communities from Jervis Inlet, British Columbia, Canada - JV7_2_22 | ecosystem: Environmental > Aquatic > Marine > Inlet | place: Canada: British Columbia | collected... | reverse complement strand
TATCAATACGGATGCCGAGACCTACATCGAGGCCTTGAAATCTCACCGGCCGAACATACTCGGCATGTCGGCCCTGCTCACGACCACGATGCCCTATATGAAAGTCGTCATCGATGCCTTGAAAGACGAAGGCATACGGGACGACTACATTGTCATGGTCGGCGGCGCACCCCTGAGCGATGAATTCGGCCAGGCAGTCGGCGCGGACGCCTACTGTCGTGATGCTGCTACAGCGGTCGAGGTCGCCAAGAAGCTGGTCGGCGAGAAACGCGCCGCGGTGGCGAATTAGGCTATCGTCGGCAATAAGCAATGACAGCGCCAGTGTTATTGATATCGTGCGGGGCGTTGGCCCGGGAGATCGTGGCACTCACGCGTCTCAATGATTGGAATCACCTGAAAATAAAGTGCCTGCCCGCTGAGCTGCACAACACCCCGGAAAAAATCCCGGGCGCCGTGCGCGACATGATCGACGACAACCGCGCGGACTTTGACCAGATCTTCGTTGCCTACGCGGATTGCGGAACCGGTGGAATGCTCGACAAAGTGCTGTCCGAATACGGCATCAGTCGCCTCTCCGGCGCGCACTGTTATGAAATTTTTGCCGGATCGGCCGCGTTTCGCGACCTCGCCGACGCCGAGACCGGTACGTTCTTCCTGACCGATTTCCTGGCTCGTCATTTTGACCGGCTTATCGTGAATGGCCTTGGTCTCGACGAGCATCCGGAGTTGATGCCGATGTACTTCGGCAATTACAGGCGACTCGTTTACCTGGCGCAGTCCGATTCGCCCGAGCTGGCTGCAAAGGCCGAGCAACATGCCGGCTATCTTGGTCTCGACTACGAGCATGTTCGCACCGGCCTTGAAAATGTGACTCGGCAAATTTCAGACAGTGTCATTCAACAACGGAAAATGACATGACAAACACGGTAATCAGCTCGGCGGGCAAAGAAGTCGTTATCGGCTTCGGCCAGCCTTTTGTCGTTATTGGTGAGCGTATCAACCCTACGGGGCGCAAACTGCTGGCGGAAGAGATGAAGGCCGGCGATTACAGTCGCGTCCAGGCAGACGCGTTGGCGCAAGTCGCTGCCGGTGCACAGGTCCTTGATGTAAACGCAGGTATTCCGCTCGCCGACGAAGCGGCGATTCTGGCGGAAACTGTCAGACTCGTGCAGTCGATTACCGACGTCCCGCTGTGCATCGACTCTTCGATGGTCGCGGCGCTCGAAGCCGGGCTCGCGGCCTACGATGGCAAGGCCCTTCTGAACTCCGTGACCGGCGAAGAGGAAAGACTCGAGCAGGTGTTGCCGCTCGTCAAGAAACACGGCTGCGCGGTGATTGCAATTTCGAACGATGATTCGGGTATCTCCGAAGACATCAACGTTCGATTCGAGGTCGCCAGGAAAATCGTCGAGCGCGCCCGGGATTTCGGCATTCCCCCGGACGACGTCGTTGTCGACCCGCTCGTCATGCCGATTGGCGCCATTAACAGCGCCGGTCGCCAGGTGTTGGAACTCGTGGGTCGTCTGCGCTCGGAACTCAAGGTCAACACGACTTGTGGCGTTTCCAACCTGAGCTTCGGCCTGCCGAACCGAAACGGCCTGAACGCCGCATTCATCAGCATGGCCATCGGCAGCGGCATGACGTCCGCAATAGCCAATCCGCTGCACGCCGAGCTGATGCAATCCGTGCGCGGTGCGAACGTCGTTATGGGCAACGACGCCGAATGCGCGCGGTGGATCAGCGCGTACCGGGAACCCGCGGCAGAGGGCCGCGAACGACGCGGCCGGAGAGGCGCCCGGCGCGGCCGTACCCACCGCTAGCAACCGGGTATTGCAATGGCTGAAACGGAAAAAAAGGACACCAGGGTGGTCTTTATGCCATCCGGCAGGCGCGGCCGTTTCCCCCGCGGCACTCGCGTACTCGACGCCGCGCGGAGCCTCGGTGTCGACATCGACTCGGTCTGTGGGGGGCGGGCAATCTGCGGCCGCTGTCAGGTCCTTGTGACCGAAGGTGAATTCCCGAAACTCAATATCACGTCCAGAAGTGACAGTGTGTCAGCCAGAGGCGATGCCGAGAACAACTACATGTTGCTGCATGGACTCGCAGACGATCGGCACCTGAGTTGCCAGGCAACCCTGCAGTCGGACGTTGTCATCGATGTTCCAGCCAGCTCGCAGGTACACCAACAAGTCGTGCGCAAGCCCCATGAGGCGCATGACATTGAAATCGATCCCGTTGTACGACTCTGCTTCGTGGAAGTTCCGGCGCCGGACATGCACATTCCAGGCGGAGAACAGCAACGTCTGATCGAGGCGCTCAGGAAGGACTGGCAACTCGATAGCCTGGGCTGCGCCCTGCACGTCACGCAATCGTTGCAGGCCTGTTTGCGCGAAGGAAACCGCCAGATCACAGTTGCAGTCAGACACGGCGAGCAAATCGTCACGGTCTGGCCGGGCTTCAAGGGCAACGCATACGGCGTCGCGGTCGATATCGGCTCGACGACAATTGCAGCGCACCTTTGCGACCTCACAAGCGGCGAGGTTCTCGCAAGTGCAGGCAAGATGAACCCGCAGATCCGTTTCGGCGAAGACCTCATGAGCCGGGTGTCCTACATCATGATGAACTCCGGCGGCGAGACGGACCTGATTCGGGTTGTGCGCGAGGCGATTTCCGAACTTGTATCCGAAGTATCGAAGGAGGCTGGCATCGAACCCACCGATGTCGTGGAGATGACCGTGGTCGGCAACCCGATCATGCAGCACCTCGTGCTCGGCATTAACCCGGTCGCACTGGGTACAGCACCCTTTGCACTTGCCAGCGATGCGGCCGTCGACGTGCTCGCGGCAGACATCGACATCGCCATCAACGCAGGGGGGCATGTTTACGCCCTGCCCTGCATCGCCGGACATGTCGGCGCGGATTGCGCCGGCGTGCTGCTTGCTGAATCGCCTTATGAACGGGACGACATTTCACTGATCGTCGATGTCGGCACCAATGCCGAAATCATCGTCGGCAACCGGGAACGTCTCCTGGCCGCTTCGAGTCCCACCGGGCCGGCATTCGAGGGTGCGCAAATCAGTTCTGGCCAACGCGCGTCGCCCGGAGCCATCGAGCGAGTGCGCATCGATCGCGAGACGCTCGAACCGAAATTCAAGGTTATTGGTAGCGAGCTGTGGTCAGACGATCCACAATTTGCAGAGGAGGTATCGGTTTCGGGTGTGACGGGCATTTGTGGCTCGGGCATTATCGAGGTCGTGGCCGAGATGTTTCTCGCCGGCATCATCAACCGGAACGGAAGAATATCGAACGACAACTGTCCGCAAACACCGCGCATTGTCCAGGACGGTCGGACGTTTGCGTATGTGTTGCACGAAGGACAGCCGGCAATCCGCATTCTGCAAAACGACGTGCGCGCCGTTCAGCTCGCGAAGGCCGCACTTTATGCCGGTACCAAGTTGTTGATGGAGCGGTTTGGCGTCGACAAGGTCGACCGGATCCGACTTGCCGGCGCATTTGGTGCGCACATTGACGGCAAGTACGCGATGGTGCTTGGCCTGATTCCCGATTGTGATCTGGAACAGGTTTCGTCGGCAGGTAATGCCGCTGGTACAGGAGCACGAATCGCGCTGCTCGATAGCAGTGCGAGGTCGCATATCGAGTCGCGGGTTCGGCAGATCGAGAAAATCGAGACTGCCACGGCAGGAAACTTCCAGGAGTTCTTTGTTGCAGCGATGTCCATTCCGCACGAGTCGGACGCATTCGACGAACTTGCCAAGGTGGTCGACCTGCCCGCCAGACTGGACGCCCAGCCGGCCACTAAGCGAAGGAAACGAAAACGCCGATGAACGGATCGCCCGTGACAAAATCGCGATCAGACGCGGAGCGCCAGGCTCTCCTGCATACCATCAGGGAAGCATACATGGAGATCTTCCCGACACCGACGATTGCGTCGAAACTTGATGTGCTGCAGCCTGCTTCCTACATCGCGGTGACCTGCTCGCCATCAAAAGGCGTGGAAACGACGCTCGACCTGGTCGAGCGTCTGGCACAGCGAGGTTTCAAGCTCGTGCCGCATATCGCCGCGAAGATGGTAAAGGACGATGCGCACCTGCGTGAGATCCTCAAGCGTCTCGACGATCTGCCTATCATCAGCATTTTCGTGCCGGGCGGGGATGCTGCGCAGCCGGTCGGCAAATTCGCTACCGCTCTCGATCTGTTGCGAGCGATCTCCGAATGTGACCACAAATTTACGGAAATCGGCGTTGCTGCGCATCCGGAAGGCCATCCGGCCGTCAGCGACGACAAACTCCTGGAGCAGTTGCTGAAGAAACAGGCGTACTCGAACTACATGGTGACACAAATGTGCTTCGACGCCGGCGTCCTTGATAAATGGTTACGCGACGTTCGTGAACTCGGCGTCATGCTTCCCGCCTGGATTGGTCTGCCCGGTGTCTCCGATCGCAGCACCCTGGTAACGACGTCGCTTCGAATCGGAGTCGGCGATTCAGTGCGTTACCTGAAAAAACACGGAAAGATAGCGGCGCGCTTGCTGAAGTCGGGAACGTACCAACCGGACAAGCTACTCTTGGGTCTGGCACGCCTCATCGCCGACCCGGCCTATGGCATCGCAGGGCACCACATCTACTGCTTCAACCAGGTCGAGCGAACCGAGCAATGGCGGCACGAATTTCTCGAGTCGCTGCAGACCCGGGACTAGAACGCGAGGCGCGCAAATGACAAAAATAAGTCGGCTAGTAACACGCCCATTCCCTCAAATCGCCAGTTAATCGGATAAATGCCATGCGACCAACATTGAATGTCCTGCCAGACGAACTTATCGCGAAGGTCCTCGACGAGGCCAAACGCATCATGGCCGAGACCGGCATGGAGATTCGCGGCGAAGCCCTACGAAAGCGCCTGCTCGACCACGGGCTAAAGACAGACGAGAGCGGCAAGCGGCTCCTGTTCCCCGCCGATGTCGTTGACAACGCGATCGCGAGCGCGCCGACGTCATTCACTCTTTACAATCGCGACGGCGAGCCGCATGCCGAGATCGGTGGCTACAACGTACATTACGTACCGGGATCCAGCGGACTCAAGATTCTCGATCACCGCAGTGGCGAGACGCGCCTCGCGAACACGAGCGATTTTGTCGAATACGCACGGCTTTGCGATGGCCTGGAAAACATCGCCTATCTCGCGACGGCGTTTTCGACCAACAAGGACATCGAGTCCCAGGTCTCCGATGCCTGGCGCCTTTATCTGAGCCTGGTCACATCGAAGAAACCCGTCGTCTCCGGCGCATTCTCCGAACACGGCGTTCCCCGCATGGTGGAGATGCTGCAGCTATTCCGCAGTGACCGCGCGGAACTGATTGACAAGCCGCTGACGATATTCACGATCACCGCGACCGGCAACTTCCGCTACGGTGAGGACTCCTGCCAGAATCTGTTGGACTGCGTCGAGGCCGGCATTCCGATCGAGATTGTGCCCGTGACACTGATGGGACTAATCGCACCCGTAACATTGGTCGGAGCATTAGTCTTCCATTGCGTTGACGTTTTGACCGGCCTGACAATGGCCCAAATCGTAAAACCCGGCGCGCCCGTGCTGTTCGGTGGTGCACCCGCGACCTTCCATATGAAGGCGGCAAGCTCACCGATGGCCGCGATCGAAGCGCAACACCTGAATGTTGCCTACGTTGCGGTCGCGAAGTCGCTCGAGCTACCGACGCAAGCGTACATGGCGTTGAGTGACGGCAAGTTTCTCGATGCACAGGGGGGCGGGGAAACCTTCAGTAGCGCATTGCTGGCCGCGATCGCAGGCGTGAATTCCGTGTCCGGTCCGGGGATGCTGGACTTCGTGCTTACTTTCAGCCTTCCCAAGCTTGTTTTCGACAACGAAGTTTGCGGTCAGGCGTTGCATTTTGTTCGGGATATGAAACCGCTCGACGACCTGCCGACCGCCGACCTCGTCGCGCAACTGATGCAGGAGGATCATTTGATCACGGCGCCGCATACACTCGAGCACTGGCCCCGGGAACTCTATCTGACGGATCCTGTCATTGACCGCGAAAATCGAGAGACCTGGGAAGAAAAAGGATCGCGCTATCTGTACGATAGGGCTTGCGAGCAGGTAGAGGAGCGACTCGCTCGTTACACGCCGTTCGAAACAGATTCTGCCACCGATACCGCAATGCGCGAACTCGTGAAGGACGGTCTGAATGAACAAAAGGACTTACCGGAACTGCCTGCCCTGCCTGCTGTGAAGGCGCCGGCAGCAAGCAGTCGTCGTCGTGGTCGAACCGGCCGCCGCCGGCGATCTGCTGAAAATACCTAGATCGGTCGTACAGGTTGTAACGTAGCATCACGGCGATTCAGGTGTGGGGCCGTAGCTCAGCTGGGAGAGCGTCGCGTTCGCAACGCGAAGGTCGGGAGTTCGATCCTCCTCGGCTCCACCAAATCCCGCGGGGAGATGCGTTGCTCAGGTAGCGACGCCCTTCCCGGTCCAGTGCTCATATTCCCGGATCAGATGCCAGGCATCTCGTAACCAGCTGCAAGTCTCGCACGCACATCGTCGTGGATTGTGATTTTGGCGGGATATGTAGGCATCGACGTAGTCAGTGCTGAAGACAAACGCCCCAACCAGGGCATCCATAGGCTGTTCCGCCAATACACTGAATTCATCGTTGCTGTTCAGCCAGTGGCATTCGTCGCCTTGCTCACAGATCTGGCAGGATTCGTGTCCGGGGTTGAAATACCGATTCATCGGGCATTCGTTGAAGTCCATAAGGGAGGTCATCAACATGCGCGGATAGGTGAGCGCTTCGATAAATCTTTGTCTCATATTGCCCTGAGCACAACTGCCCGAGTCAGGCCCTGAGTATACTCAAATTTTCATTGCTCTCTAAGCACTTCAATCGTTTCCAGCGCCGCAAGGTACTCCTGAAGGTACGCGAGCGGCACGTCGCCGAGTTCAGCCACCAGCCATTCCCGAATGTCGCTGACCGTTCGCTTGCCGTCCACGAAATTCAGTGCTTCGTAGGCGAACATGCCGCCGGAACCGTAGGGCGTGCTGTGCTGGCGTAGTCGTAACTTTTCGAACTCGGAGGCGCCTAGCTTATCCTCGATGTAGGAATAGCCGAAGGCCGTCATTGGTCCTTCGATGTCGGGGTCGCGCTCGTAGACGGTATCGTCCCGTTCGATATGGATTGCCGGCACCGGCATTACGAATAGTGCTTGCAGTTTGTCGAGATACGCGATGGCTGCCTCGTGATCGCTGTCTGCCAAATTCGCGAACGGTTCGACGCTGTGTACCTTACGGCGCTCGACCGTGAAGTGCACATTTGTTGTCGCTGCCGCATCGAGCGCCGCCAACTTCGCACGCCGTTCGAGCAGCATGGCACTGCGTTCGAGCGCATTGCGCCGCAGAAGATTGAGTATGGCGGGAACGTCGTCGTCCGACATATTCGCCAGGTACCAGGCGCTGACCGCACCGATAAATGCCGCTCGCTTGAGCTTGGTCGGGTCAATGTTGGCTGCGAGATCGAAATTGGTATGAATGTAGCGATCCGGCCAGTCGTGTAGGTACAGCCCCGGGATGCGCCATGTGCCTTCGAAAAAGACATCGTGATCGCTGCCCATGTCGAGCCCTTCCATCTGGGAGAGCAATGGCTCCTTGCCACCTTCCGGTGCATTCAGGGGGAATGCGACTTCCTTGCCGTCGGCAAAACCCTGCGTCTGTTCGTTCACAAAATGGCCGATCTCGTGGCCAAGATCGCTGACAAAAGACGGCACGCTGTACGGCCCGCCCGAGATCCGAAACACGGCCTTGGTTACCGGCCCGCCGCCGACCATGTCCATGTGAATATTGGCCTTGATGCGCGAGGGGTCATCGTGTTCCGACAGGTACATGATGCTGCCCTCGATTTCCGCCGGCCACAGGAAGCGAATGCTGCGGGACGGTTGCGGCAGAGTGCCATTCCTGATTAGCGTACTCAGCGTTCGTGCCACCTCGAGAATCGAAGCACACCCCGACGTATTGTCATTGGCACCCGGGCGCGGATGATCCAGGTGGCAAGTGAGATTGATTTCTTGCTTCGCCTTGTCGGTACCTTTGATCGTTGCAGTCGCGAACCGGAACCAGCCGCGCTCGTGACTCGCGTCGACTCTTGCGTGAAACAGTATGGTCTCCCCTGCCTCCAGTCGTTGCTGCAAGGCGCGCGCCTCGCCCAGGGAAATCATGAAGCCGAAGGATTTGGTTGTCGGGAAACTGCCGAGGTGTCCCCAACGCACCAGGCGGTCGTCTTCCTTCCACCAGGCCGACTTTTGATTCGGTGCGTAAGACACGATGCCAGCAGCACCCAACTCACCGACGGCACGCTCGACCACGGCCCCTGGCTGACTCGACGTCAGGACCAGTCTGCCCTGCAAGTCCTTGCCCTCGTAATCTTCGTCTTGTGTCCCGGCGCCGATATCGACGATCGATGCCGTTACATCAGCAGTCAGGCTGTCCTGCGCAAGGGATAGCGGTACGGAATCCCAGTCGGCAAACCTCCGTACCCGTCGGGTCTCACCATCGACCTCCTCGACTTCCCAGAGATCCGCGAAGCGAACGTCCCACACGGGCCGGGACTTCTGCGTGCCGAACATCGTCTTGCCATCGGCCGCGAACTCGAGCACATCGACCTCGTCCATGCCGTAACGCTCGAGTTGTTCGAGGATATGATCGGTCGCCCGGTCGAACTGCTTGCTTGCCCGCATGCGGTGCTGCAGCGTAATGGTGTCGAGGTTACGCTTAGCGGCCTCGCCCGACGTCTCTTCGGCGATTTGTTGGAGAACCTCCTCCGACACGAGGTCGCGGAGGTCGGCAATGGCGGGCAAAGACACAAACGGCAGCAGTGCTGCGAACAATCGAAGCATTGTGTTTTTTCTCTCGTGACGAATCGATGCGCTATACGCGGAACGCGATCATATCGAGTTCGTCGCGAACCTCAAAATCAGGTTAGCGAAACGACCTGCGGCGTCACCAGATTTGCATAGTCCTGATACGACATCTTGACGAGTTCTGTGTGTGAACCCGCATTGAACGCGATATCTTCGTCTTCGGTCAGCTGCTCTGCTACGTAAACGCCCATGTCGTAGAGATTGCCGAACGGCGGCATCGCGCCGAGTTCGCAATCGGGAAACAGGCGCTGAAATTCCGATTCAGATGCGAGCACGACCTCAGTCGCATCCACAGCGCTTTTCAGGTGATCGAGGTCCACGCGCCACGAAGCCGGCAGAACAGCCATTGCAAACTTGTCGTCAATTTTCACAATGACGGTCTTCGCGAGCTCCTTACCCGGGGTGTTCGTCAACTCCGCAATCCTCTGCGCGGTGTAGGCTGGCGAATGGCTGATCGTGACGTATTCAACGTCGTTGTCGTCGAGATAATCTCTGAGCTTCTGTACAGGCATTTTTCTTCCCCGTTTCTAATGAATCATCCGCTTCCGGTACGTATGGTCCAATGTCACCCGGTCATTCCTTCCCGAGCGTTAGTTGATCTAATGCGCAATCAAGCTGCAACGTCAATTCGGGGAACTACCTAAGCCAGCTGGCCTGGTCATTCGGCTGGCTCGATATCCACCGACTACATCCAGGGCGTAATTCGTCCGCTACCGAGAGGAACCTTTGTTACCCTGGGGAATCGAACATCAGGTCAACCGTCGATTAAGAGCAACGAGCCTGACGACAAGGCTGGCGCTCGAGACAATATGAGAAGCCGAACAGCCCTTCCAGCAGCTATTTTCCTGATTGCACTGCTGGCAACATCAAGCACAACAGCTGCGCCCGTCATCATTGAAAGCAAAGCGGCGCACGCCGCAGAATTGGAAGCGGTCAAGGGACACCGGGCGTCGATACAGGCGCTCGCAGATCGAAATGACGCCGCCGGATTAATGTTGGCGCTCGATCAGTTTGACGCTGACACAAATATTGATCCTGCCGTTCGGGATCATCTACTGGAGACCACGCTGCTCCAGTTGTCGAGAACGACGCCCGATCCCGCTACCAGGGCGGCCGTAAGTCGTTATGGCAATCGTCCGGTCACCACATTCGTGCGGCTGCATGAGGAACGCGGCCAACCGGCCGTGCCGCTATACGATCTGGCCGCCGCAGCCAGGCTGACTATCCGTGTCTGGAACACGGCTGACGCGATGGAATGGGTGTCAATGGCACTCCGCGCCGGGCGGTGGCAACCCGGCGACTTCCTGCAACCGCAACTGGGTCTGCCGCTCCAGGCGTGGCAGGCCGGCACGCAGCGCGCACTCGAATCCGCGGATCGCGCGTTGGTCGCCGCGACCAAATCGGCACTGCTGCAGTCGCAGACGCTGTCAAATGAGTATGACGCGCTGGTGCTCACCGCCGGGACACGTTTGGGTGACGCAGATCTGTATGGCGCTGTTATCGGCCAAGGTGGCACACACTACGCACGTTTAGCGATCCGGTCTGTGTATCGCGCGCTGGGTTTCGCTGACGCGACCAGGCTGCTGATGAGCGCGTCCGCAAGACCGGAGCTGGTGTCGGCCGCAATCCTCGAGTTGGGCGCCCATGCCTCGAACGACCCGGCGATCCGCGACTGGCTCCTGAATCAATTGGGCGATCCTGTAAACGGCGCGTCGGCGGCACTTGCATTGGCGCGCATTGCAGACGATGAGGTACTAAACGGAATTCAGGCCGTGATTCTCGGCGACGCATCTGAGTTAACCAAGTTACGTGCTGCGCTCGTGTTGCGGATCAGTGATTCGCCGGCCGCGCAATCTCTGCGACTCGAATTGTTGTCCCAGACACTGTCGAGCGAAAAACTCCGGGCAGCATTGCGATGAAGCGCCGCCTCCTTGTGCTTGGCGCGGGTATTTTCACCGTCGTACAAGTCCAGGCGCAGTGTCAGCTCGACAATGCCGATATCCTCAACACGACCGATCCGGCCTGTGCCGGCCGAATGCTCACGTATACGGAGTCGACAGTCGGCACGGACTTCATTCCCCTCGGCTACACGGTCCCCGTCCCGGTCAGTTCGCTGACACCCGTCGACGGGTTTCGAACCTACGACAGCTTGCTGGCCCTGCATCAGGACCTGGCGCTCACCGATGACAATGTGCGAGCAGACCGGATCGGCAATACTCTCGCAGGCCGGGACATCTGGGCCTATTCGATCGGCGATGCCGACAACCTGACGCTGGACGGCCTTCCGGAACCGGCAGTATTGGCAATGGCTGGCATTCATGCGCGCGAGTGGCAGCCACCCGAGGCGGTCTCCGCGCTGATCGAGACACTCACTGCCACTGCCGATGACCAATGGCTCGGGTCGTATCTTCGCGACAATCTCAATGTCGTGCTGATTCCGGTCCTGAACGTTGACGGGTTTCTGCAGACTCAAGCGCATCCGGACCGCACCAGCGCCGATCCCCTGCAGCCCCGCGAAGGACGCATGCGCCGCCGCAATCTGCGCAACCCGAACACCAACAACGCGATCGATAATTCGATCGATACGACCAACGATAATTTCTGGGGCATCGACCTGAATCGCAACAGTCCGATTGGCTGGGGTTTGAACGGTGGCTCGTCGGCGTCCGTGACCAGCCTGGTTTACCGTGGCCCGATCGCTTCGTCGGAACCGGAGATACAGGCACTGCAAAACGCGGCGACGCTCGGACCCGGTGACCGACTGCGCCTGTACATGGACATTCATTCGTTCACGCAGATTTATCTGGCACCGTCGACCGGCAATTTCCGGCGCGACAACTACACCAGTCGGCTCGCAGGCGTCATGCGCGCGGTGCAGGACTTCAAGTATGGCTACTCCGCCAGTCCGGTCGATGGTGGCATCGGCGTAACCCCTGACTACTTCGCTCACACCTACAATATTCCAGCTTGGACACTCGAGACAGAACCACTGCACGGCGCCCAGGATTATGGTGGTACCGCGAATCACGGTCACTCCGGATTCATCCTGCCGAACAGCGAAGTTGAGCGGATGCGTAACGAGATCGTTGCAAGCTCGCTGATCGGTTTCTACCGGCAGGCGGGCCCGCCGCACGTTATCGCGATTCGAATTCGCGACCTGAGCACCAATGAGATTCGTTACAGTGCCGAGTGGCAGGACGGCAATCCACGCAACCTGTCGGTCACACAAAACAATGCGCTGCAGCCCGGCGGCAACTATCGCCTCTGGATCGCATTCTCAAAGCCGATGCGAATGCTGACGGCGGCCGGTGACGCTGGAACGTATGCAGGCCAGCAAACGTCTCCCGATTCCGGGAGCGTTGAACTTCAGTTACCGGCGCTGGACGAAAGCAATGACGTTGTAGTCGACCTTGCGACTATTGTCTGGCTCGATCAGCCGGATGATGTAAACGATGGTTACCGAAACTATTTATTCGATGCCGCCAGTATCGATTTCTCGATTCCGGGCGCTTTGACGGTGGCCGGCAGCGAACCGGCGTTGCTGGCTCTATCCTTTGCCGATATGTCCGATTTTCTGCTCGACGCAGACCCCGCAACGCCAGTTGACTGGCAACAAGGTGGCTGGGCCGGCTACGAGGACGAAAACGGTGTTGCCGCGGATCGTGGCGGCATCGATTGTCAGATCAAGCCGTTTGTGGCGATGGATACCGCGGCGACGGCACCGGTAGTAGACGTGAATTGCCGCTCGGCGGTGACGCCACCACCTCCTCCTCCGCCACCGCCCGTACAGCCTTCATCGGGTGGCGGTGGCCATGCACTTTGGCTGTGCCTGCTGTTGCTGCCAGCGTTCGGAAGATTTCAGCGACGGCGAACGTCAGCTACCTGAAACGCGGCAGCAAACCGCTGATACCGGCACCGACGATCACCAGCGCAAAGGATGCAACATCGAGCCCTGGTATCGGCCCGCCGCCGAAGCCGTACATCGACAGAATCGCAAGACCCAGGCACAACATGATCGCGCCTGCGATCTGCCTCGCGGCTGACGGTATCGGCGAATCAGCGCCACGCGAACGGCGCTCGAACGACGACAACACGAACGCCGTCGGCAACAGCAATATAAGCAGTGCACCGATCCAGAGGGGACGCGTCAACCACCAACTCGACGTGCCGGGCTCGATACCGAGACCGAATCCACCCGTGTAGTAGAGCAAGGCCACCACCCCGGCCATTACCGTCATGTGCCAGAGATAAACCGTCATGATCATACTGTTGATCAGCACCGTCGCCGTCCACAGCCGCAATCCTGCCAGCGCCCGTCGCATCGGACCCTCGAGCGCCAACAGCAAGCCGAACTGCACGACACCCAGCGCCAACAGCGTGATCTTCGGTGGCAGTGTATTGCTGACACCCTCGCCCGGCGAGCTGACCATGGCCAATGGATACGGTCCGCGAAAGATCAACAGGTACAGAACTGCAAACGCAACGGCTGCATATGTAATCAGCATCCCCGGGCTACCCATACGGCCATCGCGCCAGGCGAATCCAAGTTGGTGAACCGCGAGCCACACCCAGAAATAATTACTCCAGCCCAGCCATTCCATGTCGGCCGCGAAAAATGCCACGTCCGTGAGTGCCGCCAGCGCGGCGAACAGCCAAAAAGAAACGAAGCCGAAACGCTGCCAGAGTTGATAGGCAACCGGCGCAAGAATGACGACCACGATATAGATTGCAAGAAACCAGGTTGGGATCAGGCTCGATCGGGACACGAACTGAATGGTCTTTGCAGGAACATTGAAGAAGTTGAGGACAAACGCGATCGCTGCCCACGCGATCAATACGATAAGCAATGGCGCGACGAGCCGATTCAGGCGCGCCGCCAGCCAGCCTGCATAGGCGATGCTTTTGCGACGCGCACTTTCGAGCGACACGGCGTTCGAATAGCCGCCGACAATAAAGAAGATCGGCATCACCTGGAATATCCACGTGAGCCAATGCATCTCGGGTTTCGCTTCGAGGAGGTGTCCTGGCGTTATGTCCCCGTCGACGACGTACATCGTCGCAATCAGCCAGTGTCCGATGACGACAAACAGGATCGATACCGCCCGCAACAGATCAACGTAACGGTTGCGTTCTTCCGGCGTCGCCGCCGCCATTTCACTTGCCTGTGACCAGATTCGCACTACACCCCCCCTGAAATTCCTTGTCCCTTTAGACCCCGATCACCTTGAAAACCGGGTCATTTGCCAAACGAGTCGTAATGTCGGCCCTCGTCAAGGCCCGCATCTTAGCATTCAGGGCCCTGGTCCCATGCCCCGGGCCCGACACATCAGTGCTTTCAACTGTATAGGTACCATTTTCCACTTTTTGTGTCTGTTATAGCCTCACCTGTCTCCCTACACTGATGTCGCTCGGAGAAACCCGGACGGTCACAGCGACCACAGGAGTCAGCCCGATGAAGCCACAGACACCGCAATATCTGCGCAGCCGCAAGGCACCTCGTGCGGGAGTCATGTCGATGCTGCTGGTGCTATTCGGTCTGGGGGATATCCCGGCGGACGTTCACGCCGAGACGCTCGACGGACACTGGGAAGTCAGTGTCCCGCTATACCTGTCCGCGAGCACTTTCTATCTCTCCAGCGGTGGCACGAGCGACTCCTTCGAGACCGTGGCTGCCTCGGCTTCACTCGACTTCTCATCAGGGCTTAGCCCCTGGTCGGGAAGCGTGTTCATCAATCATCACTTTTCGTCCGAGTCCGGCGTGGACCGCATGCTGAATCTCGGAGGCTCACTCAAATACCGCTTCGGAAATTGGGACGCGACCGGATTTCTGGTCCGGAACAAGCTGCCCGACAAGCCCGAGCTGTGGCTTTATGGCAGCAGGCTTCGATACCGGCTAACGCGAAACCAAAAGCTGGGTGTGCGGGCTATATCCTCGTTCGGACATCCCGACGCATCGATCGCGATGATCGTTTATGACGGCACGATCAATAGCACGCTCTCCGTCGAACTTGCCGTGGGCGCGAATATTCACGCGAGCCGCAAGCGGATAGCACGCGCAGAGCTCGTCTGGCAACTTCACTGAACTGCACACTCTTAACCTACTGTTTATGGATGGGTATCCGATGATTGAAAAAATTCTGTTTGAGCAAGACGTGACGATGCGGCAGAAATGCCTGGCCTTACTATCGATTGCTGCGCTGATGGTTGGCTGTGGTCAGGCTGGCGCCCTGAACCCGGATCAGCTGATCGTGGTCGATACACACATTGACCTGCCCTATCGGTTGAACAGGAATTACGAAAACGTTGGGCAGCTCACCGAGCACGGTGACTTCGATTACGCGCGGGCCCGTCGTGGTGGTCTGTCCGCAGCGTTCATGTCGATCTTCGTACCTGTCGAGAAGCAATCTGCAGGCCTCGCAAAGGACTTTGCAGATCACCTGATAGACCTGGTGGAATCGACGTCTTCCAGAAACGCAGACAAATTCGAGATCGCGAGGTCCACACGCGATATCGCACGAATCGCCAGGACCAATCGGATCGCACTGTCCCTTGGCATGGAGAATGGTGCCGCGATCGAGAATGACCTTTTAAATGTCTGGCATTTCTACAATCGGGGGATTCGTTACATCACCCTTGCGCATGGAAAATCGAATCAGATATCCGACTCGTCCTACGACCCGAACCGCCAGTGGGGAGGACTGAGCCCGTTTGGTGTAAAAGTCGTTCAGGAAATGAATCGGCTCGGCATCATCGTTGACGTATCACACATCACGGATGAGGCCCTCCTCGACGTCCTCGAGGTCAGCGAGACACCCGTGTTGGCGACGCACTCATCCGCCCGCTCCTTTACGCCCGGTTTCGAGCGCAATCTCAGCGATGAACTGATCGGGAAAATTGCTGACAATGGCGGAGTGGTCCAGGTCAATTTCGGGTCCGCTTTTTTGACTCAGGCGGCAAACGAATGGTATCTGCAGTACTACACGGAAGAGACAGCCTATCGGTCGGAGCACGAACTCGGCCAGTACGAGCCGGTTCCCGAGTTCGAAGAAGCGTATCGAACCGCCAATCCCCCACCCTACGCAACACTCGATGATGTCCTTGACCACATCGATCATATCGTCAACCTGGCAGGCATCGACCACGTCGGCTTCGGCTCGGATTTCGACGGCGTCGGCGACTCCCTGCCGATCGGCCTAAAAAGCGTTGCGGATTATCCAGCGTTGATTGAAGGGCTTCGCGAAAGAGGCTACGGCGAAGACGACGTACTCAAGATCGCGGGTCGCAATACGTTGCGGGTGTGGGCGGCTGCGGAGGAGCACGCAAAGATCCAAAGATTGCTTGCTCTCCATGAAACCGACAGCGGCTGGTACCGTGGCCGGTACAAATAGTCGATTATCAAGTCGCATTCAATAAGCCGTTTGGCGACGAGTCTGTGCGGGCGACTTAGCCACCGCCAATCGGCGCCGCATGCGCATCGGAGACGAGTGCGTCGACATTGCTGCCGGTCAACGCCCTGAGGAACGCAAGCAGGTCTTCAATCTCCGTATCGCTGAGCCCGAGTGGTGAGATCAATGGATCAAGAACCTCATTCGGCACGCCGCCGCGGTTGTAAAAGAGCAGGACGTCGCGCAGCGTCGGCAAGGAACCGTCGTGCATGTACGGTGCTGTAAGAGCAACGTTGCGCAAGGTCGGAGTGCGATAGCGCCAGCGGTCGTCGGGCAGGCCCGTGACTTCGTAGCGTCCCAGGTCGCGAAATTTTTCGGTGCCGGTCGTCGCCAGGAGGTCGGTCTCGACGTGCGCGGACTGCCCGGGTGCCAGCAATACCTCGAGTTCCGTGTCCGCCGGTCGCATTGTCGCGTAGTAGCCGATGCCGGTATTGTGGAACTGGCCGTCGGTAAACAGTGCGAACTCTTGTGTGATTGTGTGACATGCAACGCAACGGCCCTTGCCACTGAATACTTCGAAGCCACGTTTTGCGGATGCACCCAGCGCCGCCTTGTCATCACCGAAGTACCATCGATCGAAACGCGACGCCGCGGAAACCAGCACACGCTCATAACTCGCAAGCGCCATCCCGATCGTCTGCATGTCCGGCCCGCGCCCGAACGCCTCTTCAAAGCGCTCGACGTAGTCATCGAGCTTGCGGATGCGTTCGACGACCACACCGATCGACACGTTGCCCATCTCGTTACCCGCAAGCAGCGGCGCCCAAACCTGGTTCTCGAGGCTGATCTCGCGACCGTCATGAAACAGTCGCGCGAGGTAGGCCGTGTTGTAGATAGTCGGCGCGTTTCTGCGAACGCTCTTGCCTTCGATACCGACCGGGAGGCGCAGCTCGTTCTGCGCGAAACCCTGCTCGGCGATATGGCACATCGCGCAGGACACCGTATTGTTTGCGGAGAGCCGCCGATCGAAAAACAACTTGCGGCCGAGTTGTACCTTGTCGCCGCTGACGGGGTTGTGGTCCGGCACGGGAATCGCGGGCAGCCCGAGCGGCGCCGCGTCCAGCACCGCCAGCAGGTCGGCATCGTTGCCGCGACGCGCCTGCAAGCTGGCCGAACGAGTCTGGAAATCGGCACGTTCGTAGCCTTCCCGAACGTCACCGGGGCCCTGGCGCGTCTCCTGCGCCATCACCGAGCCTGCGATCAGCAGCAGGGTCAGCCAGCGCAGGCTCCGTGCATCAGGCATTTGTCTGTTTAGACTCAGACTCATTCAATTCGTCCAGGTCGCAGAAACCGCAACTCCAGACTATACTTTTTGGCAGGTAAAAAAATTAAAAACGTCTTACGCACTGTTATAGGGGAAAAATCATGAAGGAAAACGCGATTCGGCGTCTCTCGACGACGCTGTTCGGTGCGTCACTGTTCCTGTTATGCACAGCACCAATTCATGCGGATGAAACCTGTATGTCACCGTACATGGCCAAAATCGTAGGTCAGGAGGATTTCGTTTATGTCTGGACGCTTGGTCTCGAAGGGCTTGGCGACGAGCAGGACAAGCTCGTCACGATCGATGTACGTCCGGATTCTGACAATTACGGTCAGGTCGTAAGTTCACTGTCGGTCGGCGGTCGCAACGAGGCCCATCACTCTGGCCTCACCGACGACCGGCGGTTCCTGTGGGCATCCGGTCTTGATACCAGCAAGATCTTCATCTTCGATGTGCACAGCGACCCAGGCAAACCGACACTGGTCAAAACAGTTGACGATTTCGTCGAGAAGAGTGGTGGCGTCGTCGGACCACACACCAACTACGCGCTGCCGGGACGCATGATGCTGACTGGTTTGTCGAACAGTGGCGATCACGGTGGACGAACGGCACTGGTCGAATACACGAATGCCGGTGACTACGTTGCGACGCACTGGATGCCGACCGACGACAACCTGCAGGGCGCCACGAAGAGCGGTAACTTTGCCGACGGCTATGGCTATGATGTGCGCGTGCTGCCGCGGCGTAATGTCATGATCACATCGTCGTTCACGGGCTGGAACAACTATATGATGAACCTCGGCACGTTGATGGGTGACGCCGAAGCCATGGCACGCTTTGGCAACACCGTGACGGTCTGGAATCTGCATACACGCACGCCGCGCAAAATTCTGGACGTGCCCGGTGCGCCGCTAGAGATTCGCTGCGCCTGGGGCGCAAAGAACAACTACTGCTTCACGTCGACGGCGCTGACATCGAAGATCTGGTTGATCTACGAGGACGATGCCGGTGAGTGGCAGGCCAAGGCCGTTGCCGACATTGGCGACGCGAGTTTGATACCGCTGCCGGTCGACATCTCCATTGCCGCCGACGATCAGTATCTGTGGGTCAACACCTGGAACGATGGCATGACACGCCTGTTCGATATCTCCGATCCACACGCACCGGTACAAGTCATGGCGGAGAAGATCGGCACGCAGGTCAACATGGTGTCGCAGAGCTGGGATGGCGAGCGTGTGTACTACACCTCGTCGCTACTCGCCAACTGGGACAAGGTGGAAGCACCCGAAGGCGAGGACCTGCAGTATTTCAAGGCCTACGCCTGGAATGATGGCGCACTGGAGCACTCATTTACGGTGGACTTCCTGGACAAAAAACTCGGCCTGCCACACCAGATGCGGTTCGGCGCTTACTCGCTGTATGGCCAGTAGGTGGAGTCACCGCACTCTGCTGATACGCAGATGAGGTTGCTGTCCGCCATACTGCTTGCGACGCTGCCAGCGGTGGCAGCGTCGCAGTCGCACCACGAGCCACCGAAAGAACCGCAAGTCCTGGCGCCCGGGTATTCGACACTCGAATTTGCCGCACCCGAACCAGGCAGCTACGCGCTGCCGCCGCTCGGCAGTGCGGCCGATGGTGAACTCCTCGACAGTTCCGGCACTCCGGTCAAACTGCACGAACTGTACGATGACAAGACGATCGTCCTTAGTTTCATTTATACGTCCTGCCCTGACGTCAACGGTTGCCCGCTCGCAACATTCGTGCTTTCACAGGTGCAGCAACGGCTGACGTCGGCGCCACAGACGATGGCGAACGTGCGAATGGTGACGGTCAGCTTCGATCCGGCCAACGACACACCAACCGTCATGGCCGATTACGGCCGGCACTTCAGGAACGCTGCTATCGACTGGCGCTTCCTGACGGCCTCCTCCGAAGATAGCCTGACACCGATCCTCGACGATTATGATCAGTCGGTGATCCGTGACCGCAGCCCGGACGGCAAGGTACTGACGACGATGTCACACATCCTGCGCGTCTACCTGATCGACGCGGACAAGAAAATCCGCAATATCTACAGTCCATCCTACTTGCATCCTGACTTGTTGTATGCGGACATTCGAACCGTGATGAACGACGACACGCAGTAACTTTCGGGCCCGGTGCTCACAGTACCGTGTCTCGTCGCCCGATGGTCCTTCAATACGTACAAGTCCTCGTTGAAGTTGCTCGGCAGGCAACTCATTATTACGAGCAGGAGGGCGTCGCCCCCGAGGGTGCAATGACATCACCCATCTCGCCGATTAACAAACATTACCTGGTCGTTGTCGCCGACCAATCCAGGGCGGTCCTGTATTCGCGCGACACTCTGAGGGGGTCCCTGAAAGAGCTTCGCTCATTCACAAATGAGGCGGCGCGCATGAAGACCGGCGATCTGCTCGCCGACCGTGGCGGTCGCAGCTTCGACAGCCATGGCCAGGGACGCCATACGATGCAAAGTGAGAAAGCGGACCCGAAACAGCACATCGCGACGGCGTTCGCGAAAAAAATTGCCGAAACCATTGCTGCTGACGTACATAAAGGCACCTGTCGGGGCTTTGCATTGGTTGCCGCTCCGCGGTTCCTCGGCACGTTGCGCCAGGAAATTTCGACTGTCGTGAAATCCGAGCCTTATGCGACTATCGACAAAGACGTTGTCGGCAAGGATGAAGCGGTCATCGAGGAATTGTTGGCGCGGGCGTAAGGACGCCGACTGACAGCGCACCAGCAACGAACGATTGCGCGCGATCGACAACAAGTGGTAAATGCGAACGAATTGTATTTGTTTCGCCTATACTTAGCGCGCTCATAATCAACAAGACATTAAGTATCCACATAAGAAGATTTTCAAACGATAGGGGTAACTTCATGAAAAGTAAGCTTTTTGCAATCTTGAGTATCGTTGTTTTCGGCGCACTGGGCAGCACCACGGTGTTCGCGCAGGACCACTCACGCGGCTGGGACTCTGGCTATGTCGTGCAGGTCACCGAGGTTCACACGAAAGACGGCATGTTCAATGCCTATGTCAATGACCTCAACAACGTATGGCGCAAGTTCCTCGACGCCCAGATAGAGGATGGCACCGTGATCCGTTACGGCATGTATTCCGCAACGAGTCAGCGCGAAGATGAGGCGGACCTGATTCTCACCGTGACCTATGCCAACTGGGCAGCATTCGACAAGGGTGTCGAGTATTTCGAAGAAATCAGCTCAAAAATTCTCGGCTCTGTAGAGAATTCGCGTACAGCTAATATAGATCGTGGCGCACTGCGCACTATCGGCAGCACCTACACCTTGCAAGAAATCAAGTTCAAAGAGTAAGTCTACTCGCCTGGCATGACAGAAAGCCTCTGCTTTTGCAGGGGCTTTTTTTGTCCGGGGCCCCGCGATGCACCACATCGCTCGCACCCTGTCCGCACGCCCAATTACTCAACACGTGAGGCAAGTGTCCCGATAGCGTTTGAAGGAAATTCCGGACATAACGAAGAACGCGGCTGACATCGCAAACGTCAAATAGTCGACGCCGGGGCGACTGTAAGTCAGGTATATGCCGACCGCGAGCAGGATCAGTCCGAACAACGCGTACATGAGCACCGACGATGGCATCGGCGGCTTCGAACCCACGCCGAAACTCTGTCGCAGACGCTCCTTTAGCTGATACGAGTCCTGAATCTCTGCCGCGCAACCTGCACAACAGGCGATTCCCTGCCCCGTATCTTCACTGCAATCGGTGCATGCAGCCTTACCACAGTGGCAGCAGACGGCGATCGCTTCGCGTTCGTTGTGTCGGTAACAGCGCATATCTCAATACTCTTCAATGTCGATCTCCGGATGCTGCCTCGGCAGTGCGACCCGAAACCAGATGAAGGGTAGCAGGGGATTGGGCAGCCAGTACATCCAGCCGAGATTGCGAACGCGCTTGCCCTCGCCGAGTTGCAGGTCCATCCAGACGTACAGAAACTTGTACGGGCACAGGCCGGGCAGGAAATTCACGCGCATCTGATCCGTCCTCAGGTATTTCCTGCGAATGTAGAAATTGCCTTCGAACGGCGTAAGCCCCCAGCCGACCGGTCCCTCTGCAAGCACGGTACCGGTGCCGCTATGCTTGATGCGTATGTTCGTCATTCATCGTCCTCACTCCATCAAAGACCGCCTGAATCAAGCACTTATTACATTCTGGGCACGCCCGGACTGCGTTATGCTGTGTTCTCATCCGCAGTGCAGCACATTGTTACTCGCAATGATCATTCTTGAGGAAATTCGCCGCAGCAATATCCTCCGCGCTCAGGCCGCGACGACGACGTGAAATCCGACGGCGAACCATTCGTAGCTGTCGTTGGCGGTGCCAATATCGATATCCATGGCAAGTCCGATGCAGCATTGCGGGAACACGACTCGAACCCTGGAACCGTGAGCACCTCCCCCGGTGGCGTCGCTCGAAATGTGGCTGAAAACCTCGCTCGGCTCGGGGTTGACAGCCGCCTGATCAGCGCTGTCGGCAACGACCAATACGGCGAGATGCTGCTGGCACTGGGGCAGGAGGCGGGCATCGACGTGCGCTGCGTCCATCAGTCGGATGTTGCGCCGACATCAACCTATTTGTCCGTACTCAATGACACCGGCGACATGACGCTTGCTGTTTCCGACATGAAGATCATGGATGAACTCAACGCGGGCAGGGTCAGGCAGCACCAGGAGTTGCTTGAACAATCGTCGTTGATCATATTGGACACCAACCTGCCCGACGATGCACTCGGATGGCTGACCAACACGTTTTCAGATCAAACGATCTTTGCGGACACCGTATCCACAGCCAAGGCGACCCGGCTCAGGCCTTATCTGAGTCGCATCCATACATTGAAAACCGGCACATTGGAGGCCGAGGCGCTGACTGGCCTCGAGGCACATAGCGACGCCCAAATCCAAAAACTGGCCGAGTGGATTCACAGTCATGGTGTGACGCGATTGTTCGTTACCCGCGGCGAGCACGGTGTCTTCTACAGCACCGACGATGTTCGTGCCGTGAAGGCGCCGGATAAAAACCTTCGTGAGATCAGCAATTCGAGTGGTGCTGGTGATGCGTTTCTCGCGGGGCTCGCGTACGCCTGGCTCCACGACTGGTCCCTGGACCGGTCTGTTCATTTTGCAATGGCTGCCGCACAGGTGACAGTTTCGGACCGCGCAACCAGCAGCCCCGCCCTGTCACTCGAAGCGGTCCAGCAGGTCCTTGAGAGTCAATGTGATTAATAAATCGGACAACGAGTATCTCGACATCGCCGACGACGTCGCCGCAGCATTGCAAGACGGTGAGCCCGTTGTCGCACTCGAGTCGACGATCATCAGTCACGGCATGCCGCACCCACGAAACGTCGAAACCGCGTTACGCGTCGAAAAAACGGTTCGAGCGGCTGGCGCCGTGCCGGCGACGATTGCGGTGATTGGCGGGCGACTGAAAGTCGGGCTGTCCGAAAGCGAGATTGGCCGACTGGGCGAACGTGGGCAGCAAGTGGTCAAGACCAGTCGACGTGATTTGCCGTTTGTCGTTGCCAGGAAGGAAAGCGGCGCGACGACCGTCGCTGCAACGATGATCATCGCCGCCATGGCCGGCATTCGCGTTTTCGCAACCGGAGGAATCGGTGGCGTGCATCGCGGTGTTGAGGAATCGATGGACGTCTCCGCCGATCTTGAAGAACTCGCACAAACCGACGTTGCCGTCGTTTGCGCAGGCGTGAAGTCGGTGCTCGACATCGGCCGGACGCTCGAGTACCTCGAGACCAAGGGCGTACCTGTGGTCGGCTACCGGACAGACACCCTGCCTGCTTTCTACACACGTTCCAGCGGTTTTCCGGTCGACTATCGAGTTGACACTGCCGGGGAAATAGCCGCTGCCATGAATGCCAGGCGCGACCTGGGCCTCAAAGGCGGCATGGTCATCGCAAATCCGATTCCCGAAGAGCATGCAATGGACAATGCCGAGATCGATAGCGTCATCGAAAAGGCGATTGTCGACATGGTTCGCGAGCGCGTCACCGGCAAGGACACTACACCTTATCTACTGGCCAGAATTGCGGAACGCACCGGTGGCCGTAGCCTGGACGCGAATATTCAGCTCGTCCTGAACAACGCGCGTCTCGCCGCGGAGATTGCCGGGCATTTTGCGAAGGCTTAGTCCTGCAGGACTGCGTCGAGGGTCTTGCGAAGTTCGGCCGCCCAGTGCGGTGCCAGATGGGCCGCTTTTCTGCTATGACTCATCGACTCGTCGATTTCCGCCGATGCGAGCGGCGGCGCCGTGTAGAGATTGAAGCGGACGTTTCTGTCGCGGTCGATGACCAGTAAGCCGGGCGTGCCCCATATGCCATTGAGTTCGGCAACGTCATTGCCATCCCGTAGTAATGTGAAATCGTATCCGGCATTACGAATGTAGGCGACGGGATCGCCTTTGTCGTCGCGGAAGTGGATAGCGAAGACCCGGACCTCATCGCCGTACTCGAGCTGA
>Ga0255053_10000385_pt1 | contig 24252 bp, 21 predicted proteins | sample JV7_2_22_MG_FD_188635 | JGI IMG/M metagenome (GOLD analysis project Ga0255053, IMG submission 188635) | Seawater microbial communities from Jervis Inlet, British Columbia, Canada - JV7_2_22 | ecosystem: Environmental > Aquatic > Marine > Inlet | place: Canada: British Columbia | collected... | reverse complement strand
TGAAAAACCGGATTCAAAAACTGGCAATCGATTGCCAACGGGATCCGCAATCGATCCGCCTGGTGGCGGTGAGCAAAACCATGTCGACGAAAAGGGTTAAAGAGGCCATCGATGCAGGCGTTGAGATTTTGGGAGAAAATTATATTCAGGAAGCGCGGGAAAAGATCGACCGCTTGTCATCCTATCCCGTATCCTGGCATTTTATCGGGCGCCTTCAAACCAACAAGGCAAAATACGCGGTAAGACTTTTTGATCTGATCCATTCGGTAGACAGCTTTAAGCTGGCTGTGGAGTTGAACAAACAGGCAAAAAAGGTCGGCAAGGTTCAGGATATCCTGATACAGATCAATGTGGGGCAGGAAGTTTCAAAATCAGGTGCATCCCCAAAGGAAGCATTTGATCTGGTAAAAAATATCGGTCGCCTTGAAAATCTCTGTCTCAGGGGGTTGATGACCATGCCCCCTTTCTTCAATGAGCCCCAAAAAGTTCGACCCTACTTTTCATCACTTTGCGACTTGCGTGACCGGATCAAAGCAATGATGCCGACCAGTGTTCCGGCGAATGAACTCTCAATGGGGATGACCAACGATTTTGAAGTCGCCATCCAAGAGGGCGCAACTCTTCTTCGTATCGGTACCGCAATTTTTGGAGAAAGAAATTGAAAATCCTCCTCCACATCTGCTGCGCTCCATGCTCCATCTACCCGGTTAAAACACTTCGGGAGGAAGGGCACAACACAATGGGTTTTTTTTACCGGGGCAACATTCATCCCTTTACGGAATGTGTAAGGCGGGAGGAAGCGTTAAGATCCCATGCGGTAGATATCGACTTGCCTGTCATTTACCAAAAAGGATATGACCTTGAAGGGTTCTTAAAAAAAATGGTGTTTAGGGAGTCCAATCGTTGCTCGATCTGCTTTCATGAGCGCCTCCGGACAACTGCAAATATAGCAAAACGCGGAAAATTTGATCGGTTTTCAACCACCCTGCTCTACAGCAAGTTTCAAAAACACCAGGAGATAAAATCGATCGGAAATGCGGTGGGCCGATCGGTGGGTATCCCGTTTTACTATCGGGATTTTCGGATCGGTTGGAAAGAAGGTGTTTTGGAATCAAAACGCCTGGGGATCTATCGCCAGCAATACTGCGGATGTATTTACAGCGAAAAGGAAAGATATTACCGTTTGTCGGAAGATCGATCTTTAATCAACGGGTCAGCATCAGATGTTTAGTAATTTTATATATTTTATCATTGCACTCCTTATCTACACCACCTATCAACCTTCAGCAGAACCGAATTTAGGCGCCCTGGAAACACTCTTGCTTTTCATATCTTTGATCGTTCTTTTTTCATATTTCACCTGGATCCAGTTTCAAGCGATCAGAAAACGAATCTCGCACGAGACCTTTTCAAGCCTCGATCACCGATTCAACGTCGTTTTAACCCGGCAGTCTGTTTTGGCAATTGCGCTTTTTGCGATCGATGTTTATGGATTGAGTCTCTCCTCATTTTTAACAGATATAACCATTTTTTCCATCATTCCGACTTTTCAGGCGCTGATCTTTATCACGCTTTTTGTGTGCTATCTTTCCATTATATGGATCTGTGCCCATGCGCCGTATCGGGGGCTCTACAACACCGACATATCGATGCGTTCGTATGTTTTTTCAAATATCTTATTCTCCATTCCTGTACTTTTACCCTGGCTGATCCTTTCCGGCATTTCGGATATCATCTTTGCCATCCCGTTTGAAGCCCCGAAACGGTTTCTTTCCACCACAGAGGGTGAGGTGATCTATTTCGTTGTTTTCCTATTTGTTATTGCGATGATCGGTCCGCTGATGATCCAGAAGTTTTGGAGATGTAAACCGCTTGAATTCGGATACCATCGAAACCGTATTGAGAAGCTGTGCGAAAAGGCGGGGTTACAATATGCCAATATTCTTTACTGGCCCATATTCGGCGGCAAAATGATAACCGCCGGTGTGATGGGGCTTGTCAAAAAATTCAGGTATATCCTCGTCACAGATGCGCTTCTCAGGCTTCTTGAGCCGGTGGAAATTGATGCGGTCATTGCCCATGAGATCGGACACGTAAAAAAGAAACACCTGTTATTCTACCTGTTTTTTTTTGTGGGATACCTTTTACTTTCCTATGCTATCTTCGATCTGATCATCTATTTCATCCTCTACGTGGAACCGATTTACAGGTTCCTCAGCACTGCCGGCATCCATCAAACCACGGTGACATCCGCCCTTTTCAGTCTGATCATCATTTTCATCTTTCTCATCTATTTCAGGTATATTTTCGGTTATTTTATGCGCAATTTCGAGCGGCAGGCCGATGTCTATGTATATTCGGTATTTGATACCGCTACACCGCTGATCACGACACTCGGGAAAATCGCTGCGACCAGCGGCCAACCGGACGATAGGCCGAATTGGCATCATTTCAGCATCAGAGATCGGATCGATTATCTGAAAAAATGTGAAGCTGACAGAAAATGGATCAAACGGCAGGACCAAAAAATCAGAAAGAGTATATTGCTTTATTTGTTGGGCATTCTACTCATCGGCGGTGTAGGGTATTATTTAAACTTTGGTGAAACCGGAAAAAAGCTAAACCAGCAATTTTTTATCACCCTGATCCAACGAGAAATTGAAAAAACGCCTGATAGCCCGAAACTGTTCAGCATCCTGGGAGACCTGTGGTATAGCCGCCAAAATTACGAAAGAACCATCAAGGCATATAAAAAAGCGCTGACGCTTTTGCCGGACAGCCCGCAGGTATTAAACAACCTGGCGTGGCTTTATGCCACATGTGAGGATGAACGATACCGCAATCCAAAACAGGCGATCGCGCTTGCCAAAAGGGCGGCGTCACTCACCGAATCCCCTCATGTTCTGGATACCCTTGCAGAAAGTCACTATGTGAACGGCCAGTTTGCGGAGGCAATCTCTGCGTCGAAACACGCGCTGGATATGGCAATAAAAAATCGGGGGTATTACGAAAAACAGTTGGGCAAATTTATTGAAGGATCAAAATAAACTACCCCTTGACTTTTGCGGCAATCAATTTCACCAAATTTTTATCTGCTTGATGCAATCGGGTGCCCAGCACCTCAAAAAGGTGTTTGGCAACATCCGGATACTTTTCAATGACCTCCTCAAGTTTATCCCCCGGAAAACGCTTTACAATCGATCGTTTATTGGAAAGAATGGATGCAGTTCTCGGCTCGCCGGTGATCGCAGCGATTTCACCAAAGTATTCTCCAGGCTGAACGATCTGAGCAATTTTTTTCCCACCCTTGACAACGATTAATGATCCCTGAATCAATTTGAAAAAATCCGTGTCTGTATTTCCTTCTCGGATAATCATCTCCCTATCGCTGTATTCCTCGGTGTCCGGACTGACCAGATACGCGGGTAAGGCCTCCTTGGTGATGGTTGTATTCTTAAGGATTTCCTCAACAGATGTAATGCCATTTCGAATTTTTTCCAGGCCCGCTTCCCTCAACGTCATCATTCCTTCTTGAATGGCTGTTTTTCTCAACTGATCCTCTGGAACCCCCGCGTTGATGACTTTCGCGACCTCCTCGGTGACCTCCATCAATTCATAAAGCCCGATCCGTCCTTTGTATCCGGTCTGATTGCAGCCGGGACACCCTTTGGGCCCTAATATTTTAAGGTCCGGAATCTCTTCCTCGGAAAAACCCATGTTTTGCAGTTCTTTTGGATCGTGATAGTTGACTTCGACCTTACACTTGTTGCAAAGTTTTCTCGACAGACGCTGGGATAAAACCATGGTGATCGAGGACGCCAGCATATAAGGAGGAATCCCGATATCCATCATCCGTGAAATGGTGGAAGGGGAGTCGTTGGTATGTAGGGTACTGAAAACAAGATGCCCGGTTGTCGCCGCTTTGATGGCGATCTCCGCGGTTTCCAAATCACGGATCTCACCGACCATGATGACATCCGGATCCTGGCGCAGGAAGGCTCTGAGTGCCACGGCAAAGGTTAGGCCGACCTTCTCCCTCACATTCACCTGGTTGATGCCTCTGAAGTTAAACTCTATCGGGTCCTCTGCGGTCAGTATTTTAATATCCTCTTTGTTCAGTGTGTTGAGGATGGAATATAGAGTCGTGGTCTTCCCGCTCCCTGTGGGACCGGTCACAAGGAGCAAACCATAAGGTCTCGAAATACACCGCTTAATTATTTCAAAGATATTTTTGTCAAACCCCAATTTCGTCAGGTCGACACTCAGCGCCCCCCGATCGAGGATACGCATGACAATGCTCTCTCCATGCATAATAGGGAGGGTGGAAACACGGAGGTCAACATCCTGCCTTTTCCCAAAACTCATCTTTATGCGCCCATCCTGAGGCACCCGGCGTTCTGCGATATCGAGTCCGGCTAAAATCTTGATTCTTGAAGTCAGGGCATTTTTAATGGTGGCCGGAAGGTTCATCGATTTATAAAGGGCGCCATCGAGTCGATACCTCACCTGTACCGCTGTTTCAAAGGGTTCGATATGAACATCGCTGATCCCGTCGTTGATCGCCTTTATAAGGATACCGTTGACCAATTTGATAATCGGTGCATCATTAGCGAGATATTCGTCTTTCAGATTCTCTTCTTCGTGGAAACTCTTGAGTTCCACATCCCCTTCAGCCTCGGAAACCAATGAGCCAAAATCGTCAACAGTGGTCACCGGGACGTCTTCTTCTACCTCCTCTTTTCCCCTAAAATAGCTTTCGTACTCATCGTCCTTGATTTTATAGTGGGTCCGGTAAGCATGGATGATGTCCTTTTCGGTGGAAACGCTCACCTGAAGGGTTTTTTTCACTTCATTCTGCAGATTTTCAATTAAAGCCGTGTCCGTCGGCTCTGCCATGGTAATGGATAGGTCTTCTCCTTTAAGCGATAAAGGAAAGGTCATATACTTCTTGGCGATATCATATGGAAGGATCTTTAGAACTTGTTCGTCCGGAGCAACTTTTGTTAAATCGGCAACCGGATAATTGTAGAGCCGGCTCAGGACGTTCACAATGGTATTTTCTTCGATGTACCCGAGTTTAAGGAGTATGGACCCCAGCCTTTCGTTGTTGGTTTTCTGAAGGTCAAGGGCATGTTTTAGCTGGGTGCTGGTGATATAGCCGTCCTTGGACAGGATTTCTCCTACCTTCACCTTCCCTGCACCGGATTGATCCCGGATGGTTGCATTCAAACTGGTGTTTTTTGATGAACTCGGGCGGCCGATTCCTGGCCGCATTCTTTGTGCTGGTCTATTCATAACGTGATTCCACCAAACGGCCCCGATAGGGTCTGCTCCTGGGTGACGGATATTTTCTTTCTAAATTTTTATTTAACGATCTATTTCCGACTTCCTGGAATAGAGGTATATTTTTTTTAATCCACCCCCGATCAGCAAAATACCGATCAAATAGAAACAGAGACGGATAAATAAAAGAACGGGCAAATACAATTCTATTGTTTCTATTTGCGGCATCACCTGCGGGATGCGGATAAATACCCCTACCCCTGCCAGAAAAAGAAGGATACCCCAGATCATCTGCAGCGGTTTTTTGTTTTCGAACATGACCCAAGTTTTTGGATCTTCCTATTTATGAAAATCCAATTATCCGTGTATGATAGATAAATAATATATAAACCGATAAAACGATCTTGTCAAACACTATAACACTTTGAAAAGAATACCCAATTTTATGCTGTCAGGCCTGCCTTGAATTCCGGTTTTCGCTTTTCCAAAAAAGCCGCTGTTCCCTCTTTGGCGTCCTCGCTTCCCAAGCAAATGGCAAAGGCATCAACTTCAAGGCTGCAACCGGAAGCAAGGTCGACGTTCATCCCCATGTTTATCGCATCCTTTGCTGCCCTTAGAGAGACTTTTCCCTTTGAGGCCATGGTACTGGCTATTTGCATGACCTCATCCATCAGTTTTTCCGGAGAACAGACCTTATTCACCAGCCCGATGGCTTTGGCTTCAGCCGCGGTGACCATCTTCCCGGTCAAAATCATCTCTTTGGCCATGTTCATGCCGATCAGCCGGGCCAGCCTCTGGGTGCCGCCAAACCCAGGAATAACCCCCAGTTTAATTTCAGGTTGACCAAACATCGCTTTTTCAGATGCATAGATGAAATCACACGCAATGGCGATCTCTGTTCCTCCGCCAAGGGCGAAACCGTTGACCGCAGCAATGACAGGTATCGGTAACGCTTGAAATCGATCAAGTATCAGATGGCCGTTTCTTGCAAAAGATTTTGCTCCAAGTGTGCTGAGCTGTGCAAGTTCGTTTATATCCGCCCCTGCAACAAATGCCTTTTCCCCTGCCCCGGTAAGGACAAGCACCCGGATATCCTCATTTTCAGCAACAGCAGTCAATGCCTGTGACAGTTCCGCGAGCAGCTTCGAATTTAACGCATTTAATACTTTAGGCCTGTTAAATGTGATCGTTGCGATCCTGTCTTTCACCTCATAAATAATATGATCGTACATTGTTTTTTTCCTCCATTGTTATTAAAATGTTCATTCTTAAAAATTGACAATCTCGTCAAAATTAATACCCCCGAAAATTATTTTCCCATTATATGTAAAAACCGTGTTTAAGACATTTTCATAATTGAATATTAACAGTTGAAAAAAATATGTATTATCCAGTAGTTCTGTGAGTATCTCTGATGTAGTACTTAATTCCCTTGACGATAGCATCCGCCAACTGTTCCTGGTAATTAGCGTTCAACAGTCTTCTGCCTTCACGGGCATTGCTGATAAAAGAGGTCTCAATCAGAATCGAAGGCATCTGGGCCCCCAGCAGTACATAAAAAGGCGCCTGTTTAACCCCCTTGTTTTTTATCCTTTTGTACCGTCGTTTCATGTGCTGATACAATGACTCCTGGACATAACCGGCCAGACGGCTCGACTCATTGATTTTTGCATTGTGCATCAGGTCAAACAAAATCCTTTCCAGGTCGCTGATATTCTTTGTTGATGTGGCATTTTCCCTGGCAGCGACCAATATCGCCTCATCATCTGTCGCCAAATTTAAGAAGTAGGTTTCTATTCCATATGCTTGTCTGTTCTTCGCTGAATTGGTATGGATGGAAATAAAAAGGTCGGCATTCTTCGTGTTTGCAATGGCGGTTCGTTCTTCCAGGCTGAGGTATCGGTCCGAATTCCTTGTTACAACGACCTCAATGCCCAGTTTTTTCCGTATCTTTTTTGCCAGTTTTCTGGCGATCTGAAGAACAATATTTTTTTCATGAATTCCTTTGTAATAACCCGGTGCGCCGAAATCATGCCCTCCATGGCCCGGATCGATAACGATTCGCCTGACGCCCAGGGAAAGTTGTTTTGCCAGTGCACCGGGGATCACCTTGGTGTCTTTCGTTCCCGGTAGAGATGATTTCGTCTTCTTTACCGCATAGGTATTCCCCCACACGTCCACCACAATTCGAAACGGATTTTGAAGGGCAAAAACCTTGAAGGTTTTAAACGATTTAAGATCGATCACCACCCGCACCGAATCATTTGATTTCTGTGCAGCGCGCACATTCCTCAGAAGATTATCATCGATGGGAATAAACTTCTTGATATCTTTACCCAGTCTGCTTTGCTTGAGATCGACATAGAGCCGCGGCGGTTTTTGAATAGCGGATTCTTTTTCGAGAAATTTGTAGGTGTATGATATTTTTGTATCAGCATCGATGACCAAACGAGTATAGGTTGGATTGGACCAAAACCTCAGTCCCATTACAGTGGAAGGAGGACGAACACGTGATCTTTTTTTAACCACAGGTGTTGAAATGTATTGCAAGGCTGTTGCAGCCTTCTGCCGATACCGGCTTTTCGGAAAACGTTTCATAATCCGCTGATAAAAATCGACGGCTTCCTGCAAGTCGGTTTTTTTAAACGAACGTTTGTATAATAATTCGTATAGCCTTCCGGACCTATACAATCCTGCAGCCGCCCAGGGACCCGAAGGGTCGTGCCGATAAACGGTCTGAAATTTCTCAATACATGCCAGCCAGTTGTGCCTGTATCGCTGCTTCTGCTTGTTTTTCGATAGTTTCTGGGAACAGGCTTCAGCTTTGGCAAACTTATCCCGTGCTGTAAGCGCCGATGAAATACCGGGCCAAAACAGCGCAAAAACAGTGCAGATGAGCAAAATTATCGGTCTTTTTTTATTCAATCATCCGTCTCCAATGCCTTTTCCCGAAGCTTGTCCAAATAATTGAGCGCTTCCAAAGGAGTCATTTTCGATATATCAAGGGTTTTCAACTTTTGAATAACCAAATTCCCGGGATGGTGAAAGAGATTCAGCTGGACATGACCCGGCTTTAATTCATTGTCATCCGAGGAATCAATGTTAGGAACGGGTTTTTTTATCCCCTCGTTTTCGATCTCGAAAAGTATCTTCTTGGCCCGATTGATCACTCCATCCGGTATACCTGCCAGCCGGGCAACTTGTATGCCATAGCTTCGATTGGTACCTCCCTTCACCAGTTTGCGTAAAAAAATGATTTCGTCATTCCACTCTTTTACTGCAATGTTGTAGTTCTTCACCCTTGGTTTGGTCTTTGCCAGATCGGTGAGTTCATGATAGTGGGTGGCAAAAAGTGTTTTTACGCCCTCATTCTTTAAATCATGGAGATACTCGGCCACAGCCCAGGCGATGCTGAAACCGTCATAGGTGCTCGTCCCCCGCCCAATTTCATCCATAATAACCAGGCTACTCTTTGTGGCGCTGTTCAGTATGTTGGCGGTTTCCTCCATCTCCACCATAAATGTACTCTGGCCCTGGGAGAGGTTGTCCAGTGCACCGACGCGGGTGAATATCCTGTCGGTGAGGGTGATGGATCCCCTTTTTGCCGGGATGAATGAGCCCATTTGAGCCATCAGAACCTGGAGAGCCACCTGTCTGAGTACCGTCGATTTCCCCGCCATGTTGGGACCGGTGATGATCAATACCTGGCTGTCGTGGTTGTCCATCTCAACGGAATTGGGTACAAATCGTTCTCCGGTGATCATTTTCTCCACCACCGGATGACGTCCATCTTCAATAGAAATACGACCATCCCTGTTGATCTCCGGTCTCGAATAATCATTTCGATCCGCAATTTCAGCCAGATTGAGCAGGCAGTCCAGTTGGGCTAAAAACGCCGCAACCCGCTGAATCACCTGATTGTTTCTGATGACCTCCTCTTTTATTTCATTAAATATTTCATATTCAAGGGCAGCCTGTCTATCCTGGGCGTTCAACACCTTGATTTCAAAAGATTTCAATTCATCGATAATGTACCGTTCTGCATTGACCAGGGTCTGTTTCCGGATATAATGGGGAGGAACGACATCGGAATGGGTTTTTGGAATTTCTATATAGTAACCGAACACTTTGTTATATCTAACTTTCAGGACATTTATCCCGGTAGCATCTTTCTCCTTTGCCTCCAGACGTGCCAGCCAGCTTTTGCCATCCTGTCCTATCCGGATCAGTTCATCCAATTCCCGGTTGAAACCGGTTTTGATGATCCCCCCTTCATGAATCGTCAACGGCGGATCTTCATGTATGCCGTCTTCGATCAGCTTTGCTAAACTGTAAAGCGGATCAAGATCTTCGTCCGATTGAAAAAGCGTTGATTCAAATTGCAAAAGGGTTGACCAAATTCCCGGTAAGCGGCGAACCGACTGTTTCAGTGCAACGAGATCCCTTGCATTGGCATGTCCCATCGTAATCTTACCCCTGATCCGCTCCAGATCGTATATATGTTTCAACGCTTCCCTGATGTTTCTTGTCACCTGAATGTGCGCCTTTGCTTCTCCAACCGCATCCAATCGACACTTGATCTCATTTTCATCTAAAAGGGGATATCGGATCCATCTCTTGAGCAACCGGCCCCCCATAGCGGTGACAGTCCGATCCATCAGCCCCAGAAAGGTTCCGGTTCTCGAACCGGTCAATAGATTTTTCATCAGTTCGAGGTTCCGGCAGCTCAAATCATCCACCATCAAAAAATTGTCCAGCGAGTAAGTTTCGATACCGGTCAGATGTGCCAGCTTTTTTTTCTGGGTCTCTTCAACATATGAGATCAGCGCTCCGGCTGCACCGATACCGGCCTTAAGGTGTTCACATCCGAAACCTTTAAGGGATAGGGAGTTGAATTGATCGATGAGAATGTCGCGTCCGTTTTTATAATCAAACGCTTTATCTTCCAAAAATGTCACCGATGCCTCCCGAAATGCGGAACGAATTGATCCGAAAAACGGAGTTTCCCCTTCATTCCCGGAAGACTTCGGAAGCAAAACTTCGCTCGGTGAAACGCGCAGGGTCTCATCAAGAATCGCGGTGAGGTTCCGCGACTCCGAAACTCGGAATGTCCCGGTAGAAATGTCGAGGTAGGAAAGGCCGATCGCATCGTTGTTCAGTGCCAGTGCCAAGACATAGTTGTTGGTCTTTTCGTCCAGGAATTCATTTTCAATAATCATCCCCGGTGTAATCACCCGAACAACGTCCCTTTTTACCAGACCCTTGTCCATGGAGGGCGCTTCGATCTGGTCGCATATCGCCACCTTGTAACCTTTGCCAATCAAACGCCTGATGTAATTTTGGACTGCCTTTGCAGGTACCCCGCACATCGGAACCGGAGACGGTTCCCTCTTGTTTCTTGAAGTAAGCGTAATTTCCAATATTTTAGATGCTAACTCGGCATCTTCAAAAAACATTTCATAAAAATCTCCCATCCTAAAAAGAAGAATTGCATCAGGATAATTATCCTTGATGCTCAGATATTGCTTTATCATCGGTGTTGTTTTGGGCGGAGTCATCAATCTAATGGGGCTGCGGATTTCGGAGTTAATAGAGTCGAGCTCGAACTTCACGGTCGTTCAGGAATCGGCCCCATGGAGAGGAGGTCATAGTGCCTATCCTTCAGGGAACAAATGACGGTTATACAGTATTTTCCGTACCATTGACCGAAGGGATATCTTTTATCGACTCCAATTCGTTTTTCAATTCTGATATCTTTTTTAGGTGGGAATCGAGCGTCGCACTCAACCTCTTTATCACCTTCTTTGATCTGATTTTTTCAGAAAGATTGATAAAATAGGAAATAAGGAGTCCAATCAAAAAACAGAAAAGAAAAAAGATGGCAATGAGCATTTCAGGGGTCTGGTAAGTTGCGAAGTAGAGGTTGACGATGATATGCTGTTTTGTCAGAAAAAAACCCTGGTTCTGATAGACCACCAGCAAGACAAATAGAATCGCTAAAACCCATAAAATCATTTTTATTTTTTTCATATAACTTTCCTTTTTAATTTCAAATGTTTTTATTAATTTTATTAAAGTATGGTTTCAGATTATTAAAGGTGGTGATGAAATGCTCCGGAATCACCCGGACGTCTGCAAATACAGTCAAGGCGTTTGTATCGCCGAACCAACGCGGTACCACATGGAAGTGAAGATGTTCTTCAACCCCCGCACCGGCAACCTTTCCCAGGTTGAGCCCGATGTTAAATCCGTCCGGCGCCATCACTTTTTTGAGGATATCGACCGACTGCTCGACCCTCTTCATCAGAATTCCCATTTCGTCTATGCTGAGTTGATCCATGGCAGAAAGATGCCGGGCGGGTGCTACCAAAAGATGACCGTTAATGTAGGGAAACTTGTTCATCACAACAAGCGATTCTTTATCCATATAAAGGGTCAAATTGTCTTCTTCTCCAAGTGCTTTGCAAAAGACACACCCGGTCTCTTTTTCATCGAGGATATATTCCATCCGCCATGGCGCCCACATGGTCTTCATGACAAATCTCCCAGTTGCGATTTTGGATCGAAGATGAACAAACGTTTACTCTTTTCAATCTTCGAACTCAACCCTTTTTTCCCACCGACACCTTGAAAAGCTATGGGGAATGCGCTCGCTGGTTCGGTTCAATCGCTCAGGGACTGTCTTAAAAAATACTGATCGGTCATTCCCGCAATGAAATCCCTGACAATTTCCACCTCAACATGATTCTTAAAATAATTTTCAGACATGTCTTTTAAAAAAGTTGAAAAAATAACCGAATCATAATTTTCTTTTTTAATATCATTAAGATATTTTTCAAACAGCATTCTGAAACGTTTTTTGATTAAGGATGAGTGGATTTTAATTTTAGGGTTCATGTAAATGTGCTCATAATTGAATGCCTTAAGATGTTTCAGGGCGGCCGATGCTTCGGGGCTGAATGCAAGGTAGTTTTTCTGAAAGCTGTTCCGGATAATGTCGGTGACCAAATGGTATACGATCTCTCCATTTGTATCTCCCAACCGTTTGACGCATTTCTTTGGTAAATCCGACCGTTTGATCATGTCCAATCGAATGGCGTCCTCAATGTCACGCCCGACATAGCTTATCGTATCCGACATCCGAACCACGCACCCCTCCAGTGTCATGGGGGTGAGGTTTGTCGATGGATTATCTTTTTTTTCTGTCATTTCTTTTTCTAGTATTTCAAACGACTTATCAGTTTCAGATACAAGTCTTTCATTATGAATTTCTCCATCGTGACATAATATGCCGTCCAGGGTTTGAAGGCATAGGTTCCACCCTTTCCCTTTTCTTTCTACCTTATCCAGAAACTGAACACTTTGGACATTATGCTGAAAGTGTCCGATACCATGGGAGTTGCAGAGTCCGGAAAGAAACCGCTCTCCATCGTGGCCAAACGGTGCATGTCCGATATCATGCCCAAGGGCACAAGCCTCGATCAGGTCTTCGTTTAACCCCAAAAAGTGGCCGATAGTTCGACCGATCTTTGAAACCAGTTGGACATGGAGAACCCGGTGGGTGATATGATCATTATCGATCAGGTAAAAAACCTGTGTTTTGTCGATATATCTTGTATAGGAACGGGAATGCAAAATTCTGTCCACATCAACGGAAAAGGATTGTCGATACCCCTTCTCCAATCGTTCTTCATAAGACCGACGGATAGCATTTGTGCTGATTGTCGCAAAGGGAAATAATGTATTTTTCTCCTTTTGATTCAAATTTTTTTTGATTTTATCCAAAGGGTCCAAAATCGCCCTCCTTTTGAAGTACCCTGCATTCGCTGCTTTTAAGCGGAACTGGGAATGCACTCATATCTCTTCTCTTTCAATCAGGGTCTCCATGAGTGTGGTGTAGTCTATGCCGGCAGCCCTGAAGCCTTCCTTTCCATATTTCATGTTGGCTTCGAGCACATAATATTTCCCATCGTGAACACAAATATCAATACCCACATCATCCCATCTGCACATTTTAGCTGTATAGAGAGCAAGGTCCGAGGCGTTTTGAGGAACGGAATTTAGGTTTATTGTCGCGCCAAGTGCAACATTACTGCGAAATTCATTCGAAGGAGATATACGCCAATAGGAATGGACGACTTTATTCCCGATGACCACCACCCGAATATCACTCTTTATCGGCAGATATTCCTGTACATAGGCGGGATGCGGCAACGAACAGTAAACAGAGAGTTCGTCTTGGTTCTTAATGAAAAAAACTCCCCTTCCCATGGCAGACCCCTTGGGAATTTTTGCGATAAAAGGAAAGCGAAAATGATCACAAATCAATGACTTTTGGCGCTTTCCATAAAAAACTCTTGTTCTGGGATGGGGGATATTTAAAAGGGTCAGCAGCGCAGTTTGCCGGATCTTGTCCTGAACACATTTATACGTATGGTAACCTGGAAAGGTCTCTTTCCCCATCGCGTCAAAAAGATCCGCATAAAATCGAGTGGGATAATATATCTTCTTTGCACTTCTTATCAGTGATGCCGCTTCCGGATCGTAATCAGAAAAATTGGGTCGAACCCCCAATGTTAAAACATTTTTGCACCCTCGAAGTCTTGCTTCAAGGGCGATCACTTTTTTCTTGGGCATTATCATCGGTTCATCCTGTACTGAACGGCTGGTGAACAGTAATCTTTAATTGTCGATGATCAGCCGCCGGGTGGTTGACTTGGGTGGTTCCAATACAAACATCGGCAACGAAACCGGAATATCCACCCAGTATTTTTTGATATCAAGTTCAAAAATCACCCCCGCAGCCGTTGAAATGACCAGTCTTACTGGAACGGTATAACCCGCGATGGTCTGCAGACGCTCAAATTCAGCCCGGTACACGAGACCGCCGGTAGAATCAAAACGTTCAACCCGGGTTACGTTTTCTTTTTTTTTATCAAAGTAAATCTTCTCAACCAACCCCCGCCATCTCTTCTTTAAAACCAATGTGTATCGATTGGAAACCGGATCCCGCTTTAACAAAACAGATTGGTGGTCGGCTATCGGCACCCGGCCGCTCAGGAGGGCTATCATATCTACGGATCCAAGTGGCAGGGAAAGAAAGTTTTGAAAGGTTGTTTTTGCCGGTTTTTTATAAAACCGCTGTTGGGTATGGATATAAAAATAGGCCCAGTCACCGTCACTTGCGAGACTTGCCACCGGATGTCCTGATACCCCTAAAACTTCCATGCGAATCCTCTTCGGATTCCACCCCACCCATGCGACCCTTGATACCTGGAAATTCCCTTTATCCCATACCTTTACCCTTCCGATCCCTTTAAAGGTTTTGAGTTTGGAATTTTTATTTTTTGCGATTGAAAGAAGATCAATAGCAACAGGTGACCGTGGGTCAATGGGTGTTTTTGAAATCCCTCCGGTTAGATTGCCGCAGGCAGATAAAAAAAAAGAAATAGCAAAACATAAGGTTACGATTTCTGTTTTATGTGTTGAATTTTTCATTTCTGCAGGGCTCAAAACCATCGGTTTTGGCAGGGGTAAAGGATTCTAAATCCCTGAATTTTTGAGATCCTGAATCTTCTTCTCTATATCTTCCTTATCCTTTTTTCTCATTTTCAGAGACTGTTGGTAGTATTCTAATGCCTTTAGTTTACTACCTGTTTTGAGATACGTATCCCCGAGATGTTCCAAAATGATGGGGTCATCGGGAACTAGGCGGATCGCTTTCTCCAAAAACTTTAGCGCCTTTTGAAACAATCCCTTTTTAAAGTATACCCATCCGAGACTGTCCGTGATGTAACCATCATCCGGTTTGTACTTGAGGGCTTCTTTGATAAGCTTTTCGGCTTCGCCCAGGTTTTGTCCCAAATCTGCATATGTATATCCGAGATAATTTAATGCATTGGCATTTTTTGGATCAACACGGATTACCTTTCTCATCGCTTCCATGGAATCTTCTTTTCGGTTGAGTTTGTCGTAGACAACCCCTAGCCGAAAGAGAATCCTAACGCTGTCTGGATCTTTAACAAGGCCCTGTTCAAGGACATCAACCGCCTTTTGCAATTTCTCTGCCTCTTCATAAAATGTACCGAGATAGAAGAGAAGTTCCGGTTCAGGTGTAACTCTCAGGGTTACATCCTCTAGCAATCGGATCGCTTCGGATATTTTTCCCTGATCATCATATGTAAACGCTATGTGCACCGCGGCGTCCTGATAGAATTTGGAGGTCGAGCGGACCTTTTTCAGATGTATCAATGCCGTCTCTTTATCGCCTTTTCTATCAAAAGCGATTCCTTGGAGGTAGTGAATATCTGAACTGTCGTCTGCCCCTTTTAACATGCCATTGAGTATGATGATAGTGGCGTCATACTTTTTTTGATCCAGGTAGAGTTGAGCCAATTTTCTGATGATTTCCGAATCTGAAACACTCCGTCTCCCAAGGTCTGTAAAAAGTTTTTCAGATGCCCCCCTCATCCCTTTCTTATGATACAAATAGCCCAATTTCATGGCCGCTCTGATGTCATGGGGACTCCTCTTTAGAATTTCCTTGTAGGCCTGGATCACCCTCTCTTCTCTACCGGTCGACTTGTAAAGTTCGATCAATTCAAATCGTGCTTCATCAAGGCGGGGTTCCAGTTCAATCGCCTTCTCAAATCCTTTTTCGGCCTCGATGGTTTTCCCCTTTTTGGCATGAATCTTCCCCATAAAAAAGTGGCCCACATAGTATTCAGGGAACTGTTGAATCAGTTGATCGTATATCCCGGATGCTTTATCAAAATTGTCCTCTTCCATGTACAGACCACCAAGAATTAAATATATATCTTTTTGCTTTGGATCCAAAAAGATCACCTGTTCATACGCTCTTTTGGCGTCTGCCATTTCTTTCAATTCCTGTTTAATTTTGCCATACATGATCAGTGCTTCTATGTTATTCGGATCACCGTCGATGATCCTTTTAACCGTTTTAAGCGCTTTGGCATTATTTTTCTGCTGTAAATATATAAGGGCGAGCTCTCTTTTTAAAAATGAAGAGGCGGAATCAATTTCGATCGCTTTTTCAAGAAAATGGATGGCCTTATCCAGGTTCCCCCTGTTCTTTTGCATTTGGGCTTCTGTAAAGTAATAATACGAACTTTCCGACTTCTGATAAAAGGCCGGATGTTCTGGAGGTTCTCCAGGAGGTGCACTCCCGGATGTGGAGGGGGTCGTTTTCTTAACGTAACATCCTGTAAAAAATAGAATGATTATTCCAAAAAAGATCAATGTTGAAAAAATGGTTTTCATTTCGAAAATACCTTGTGATCAAATGGAAAATTCAGGGAACCGGGATGGTATAGGAATCATAATCGGAGATTTCCCGTTTAAAAAATTCTTTCATCCTTTTGATGATATTCTTTTCAACCTGACGGACTCGCTCCCTGGAAATTCCGTACCGCTCACCGATCTGCTGCAGTGTCACAGGGGAGTCGGAAAAAATTCGATTTTCAAATATTTCAAGCTCCCGCGGGGTCAATTCCCTTTTAAACTTAATAACTTTTTCGTTCAGAAGTGCGTCCATCTCTTTTTTAGCCACCTGCTCCTCTGCAGACTCGGCATCGGCGGCAACGAAATCAATCCTTTCTGTGTCAGAATCATCTTTCAGTGGGGCATCCAAAGAAACATCCCACCCGTCGAGCCGCTGATCCATATCCACGATTTCCCGTTCGGAAACCCCCAGCCTTTCTGAAAGGAGTTTCGGTTTGGGATCAAATCCCTCTTCAATTAATTTTTGCTTTTCTTTTTTCAGCTTAAAAAAAAGTTTTCTCTGCCCCTGTGTCGTTCCTATTTTAACCAGACGCCAGTTGTCCATGATGAATTTTAATATATACGCTTTTATCCAAAAGGAAGCATAGTACGAAAACTTTACATTCTTATACGGATCAAATTTTCTAACAGCCTGCATCAGTCCGATATTTCCTTCCTGTATCAGATCCAAAAGATTCTGCATCCAAACCCGCTGGAACTCCAAAGCGATTTTAACAACCAGCCGGAGGTTGGAAGTCACCAGGTGATATGCTGCTTCTGTGTCACCCTGTTCGCGCACTCTCTTTGAAAGCTCGATCTCTTCCTTTCGGGTCAGAAGCTTATAGTCCCCTATTTCCATCAGATACCGCTGGAGTGGATCAAATTTGACAATCGCTTTGCGGGTAGTTCGATTTTTCGTTTCGGTCTTCTTTGAATCCTTCCCAGCGGCATTTTTGGATTTACTTTTTAAGACCTTTTTTTGTTTTTTTTTATTTGGGGTCATAACCGTTTGTTTAACATCTTTCGGGATTAATGTTTTTTGTAACCGATTTCGGATAAAACACACAAAATGGCAGGCAGGATTTGAAATATTTTGTCGGCATATCGCCTGCCTTTACTTTTGTTGGACATCGAACAAGGCATATGATAAAGATTATCCCTTCGCTATGCGCCTGTAGCTCAGATGGATAGAGCAACGGACTTCTAATCCGTAGGTCGCAGGTTCGAATCCTGCCAGGCGTACCAATGATTAAAGGGGTCGGCTTTAATGACCGACCTTTTTTTTGTTCACGAGGCCTATTTAAAGTTTTCTGTGTCCGGCCCAGGCAATCTTATTGCTCGCTGTTTCGGTTGAAGAATTTGCTTAAACTCTATATATTACATTATAATTTTATTATAAATCAAGCATAGTTTTTTGGAAGGATATCAAAAGAATTTGAGTTGCACAAACCCTATTGCCGGAAAAAATGAGGAAAATGTTGAACTCAATAGAGGTTCCAGATAAAATATGAATACGATCATTGTCAGCGATCTCCACATTGGGTGCCGCTACTTTTTACCTGAAGTTTTTGAACGCTTTCTCGAGACAACTATTAAAGATTATGACCTTATCCTAAACGGTGACATCATTGACGACCCGAAAATGGAATTACCGCCATCGCATCAGGTAATTTTGAACCTAATTCGAAGGGCTTCTCACAATCGTCGGATCGTTTGGATTCGTGGCAATCATGACAACGGCTATCTTCCGGAAGGATTTGAAAGGGTTCAATTTAAACGCATCCACAGTATAAAAAAAAAGCTGTTAATCACCCACGGGGATGATTTCGATGAAATCATGCCAAGGAATCAAGCATTTATTAAGGCCTTCAAACTGATGCACAATTTGAGAATCAAGATAGGTGCAAGACCGGTGCATGTGGCATATTATGCAAAAAAATGGAAAATATTTTACCGATATCTCCGTAAAAATGTGATGAGAAACGCAGTGAGATGCGCCGTGAAAAATGGATATGAAGCGGTTACCTGTGGTCACACCCACTACCCGGAGCAGGTGGTTTTAAATGGTATCCAGTATATCAATACTGGCGCATGGACGGAATTTCCAGCATGTTACCTGGTCGTAACACCTGATAAAATAGTTTTAAAAACAATTCATGGCAACGTTGTCAACTGATTGAAGAACCCCTCTGTTTAACTTCCTCCTTTCTCAAGAAAAATATTTTTTTTCATAATAGAAGCGGCTATCTTCTGGTCCCGTTCTGTCAGATCTGACACAAAAAATCTGTACCTCCCGTTTTTGCCCAGGTTGGGTTTAGTTTCTTTGTTCTCTTTTAAAAACCCCTCCACTTTTACGGCAACAGGTTCGGAAGCATCCACAATGTTTACTCGTTTGCCTATTTTTACCTGGATTATCTTTTTTATCCGCATATAATGGGTGGACCCGAGAATAAGGGTATCGACCTGCTTGACCTTTAAGGGATGCAGATACTTTTTGATGATCATGGTTGTTTCAGGTTTTTTAATCCATCCCTCTTCCACCAACGGCACGAGAAGTGGGCAGGCCATCGAGTATACTTTTGCTTCGGGGCTCATTTGTTTGATCTTCTTCTCATAAATGCCGCTTTCAATGGTTGTCCGTGTCCCGATAACTCCAATCATCAATTTTTTAGAATTTAAAAGAGCGCATTCAACTCCCGGCGTGATGACCTCAAATACCGGCAGGTCAAATCTTTTGGAAACAGTTTCGGAAGCGATGCTGGAAATGGTGTTGCAGGCCGTCACTAGAAGGGTTGCCCCTTTGTCCAATAAAAATCCGGTATTCTGGAGGGCCCACCGGGTCACTGTTTCAGGGCTCTTGTCACCATATGGCGCACGAGCGGTATCGCCCAGATAGATCAGGTCGTATTCGGGAAGCTGTTTTATCAACTCCCGAACCACCGTCAGTCCCACAATGCCTGACCCCAAAACACCAATCACGACTAAAATGCACCTCGTAGATTCAGATGGAAAAATCCGCCCATGGTTCCTTGTACCTCAGTTGGGTGAAAGTCGAGAGTGTACCAGGTGCTGATTAAAACAGTATTGGATCCTGCACCTGATTTAAATATTAGGAGACGGATCAACGATCCGATTGTTTTGACATCACTTTTCCCAGGCACTCTTTTAAGCGGCTGATTGGGATACCGTTATTAATGCCGGGGCAAAAGGATGCCATTTCAGGCCAATTGTCGATATCAACCATAACGGCCTTGATAAAGGGCCATTCCCGGCACATACGGGGTTTTACCGGATGAATTAAACATAGTCCGTTCCAAAACAGGCAGTAACCGTTTTTCCCCTGCCCCAGGATCGGCTTTTCCCCTGACATCTGGCAATAGTCGGTAACAAAATTCTGTGGGTCTGCTTTAATATAGTTGGAAATGGCTTCGATATCTTCGGCGGTGATAAAAGTCCCCCCAAACCCCTTGCAACAGTTGCCACATTTTTTGCATTGAAAAACCTCCGAAAGCCTTAGGATATCATAGGGCATGGCGTTTCTCCATTGCTCTTTTCAAGGTAACCTGATCCACATATTTCAGTTCACCGCCCATCGGTATCCCCGAGGCGATCCGCGACACTTTGATCGGACGTCTCAGAAGGCGTTCTGCAAGATATGATGCGGTTGCCTCCCCTTCAACATCTGTACCGGTTGCGATCACTACCTCTTTAACTGTTCCTTCCTCGATTCTTGAAATCAGTTCTCTAATCCTGATATGATCAGGGCCCACACCTGCCATGGGAGATAATACACCTTGAAGAACGTGGTACACGCCTAGAAATGAGCCTGATTTTTCAATCGCCACCATATCAACAGGCTGTTCGACTACACAAAGCAGTGTTTTATCTCTTGTCGGATTATTGCAGATGTTGCAAACAGGGTTATCACTTAAGGAAAAACATCGTGAACATACCCGAATCTTGTCTTTGACTTCAAGAATACTCCCTGCCAGCTGTTCCGCTTCTTTCCGAGGGACACCGAGTAGATAGATGGCGAGTCGTTCGGCGGTCTTTTCTCCAATTCCAGGGAGTTTGGAAATGTTCTTAATTAAACGCACTATAGGTGTTGGATAATAACCCATTTACATCAACCCCGGTATGTTCAAACCGCCGGTGAGTTTATTCATTTCTACTGAAACCATTTCCTGCGATTTTTCAAGGGCTTCATTGACCGCAGCAATGATAAGATCCTGAAGCATTTCAACATCCTCGGGGTCTACAACCTCCTTCTCGATTTGGATGGAAAGAATTTGATGCTTCCCGTTTACCACCACTTTCACCATACCGCCACCAGCGGTCGCTTCAACCGTTTTTTCAGCCATCTCCTCCTGCAGTTTAGCCATATTCGACTGAAGTTTTTGAGCCTGCTTTAGCATCTTTCCCATTCCTTTCATGGAAACCTCCTATAAAATCTTGATATCGACAACTTTACCGTTGAAAATTTCAACTGCATCAGCAACCAGCGGATGCTGAATCGCTTTTTGTTTTAAGTCGTTGGTATTGTTTTTTTTCTGAGGCCGATCATCCGGTTTGGATGGTTTGGCTTTTATACTGAGATGCATTTCTTTGCCAAAAAAGTCCCGGCAGATGCTCTCAAAGATCCTCATGTTTTTTCGCCGCTGAATCATTCGCAAATTAAAATCGTTACCGTTGGCCTCAATCTCCAGGCTTTCTCCGGTTAATTTGGTTAAAGTACATTTTTTCAGAAAAGCGGCCAAAGACGGATTTTTCTCCGAGAGCACATTCCTAAGCTTTTTCCAGGTGTTGTCTGCATTGAGATTGTCGTCAGGAGGCGGATCGAGTCTAGTCTTTTTTTTTATTGGATCACTGTTTTTTTTCAAAGTGTTCTTCTGATCCCCGGCGCCCTGAATTTCCTTTCTCAAATTATCGAGTTTTTCGATGAGCATGTCGATGGATAGAGCAGGCTCTATCTGAACCACTTTCATCAATATCATTTCAAGTGCCAACTTTGGCTGGATGGCGAATCTAATGGCCGATTCCTCTTCAAAAAGAATATTAAAAACCTGATTCAAAAAAATCTCAGAGACGTCTTTAACCTGTTCGACCATTGAACGAACTTCATCTGCTGAAAGATTAACCAGTCTATCGATCTTATCTCCCATCTTAACGACCAATAAATTTCTAAAGTGCTCAATAAGATCTTGATACAGCTTTTTCATGTCATGACCACTCGCATAGATTTCCTCTACCATATCGAGCAATCCTGAGGTGTCTTTCGAAAAAATGGCCGCAGATAAATCAAAGATAATTTTTCTGTCTAAAACACCGAGCAACTCCAGGACCTGATCATGAGAAACGGCGCCGTCCGAACAGGTCATCACTTGATCGAGAAGGCTTAAAGCGTCTCTCATACTTCCGTCGGCCTCATGTGCTATCAGCCGTAGACTCTCAACCGCAATATCAACATTTTCTTTGGAACAGATCGTCTCGAGATGCTTTGAAATCGATTCCACATCTATCCGCCGAAAATCATGGTGCTGGCACCTGGAAAGGATAGTAACAGGGATCTTGCGAAGTTCGGTTGTAGCGAAGATGAACATGACATGTGATGGGGGTTCCTCCAGCGTTTTTAATAATGCATTAAAAGCAGCTAAACTGAGCATGTGGACTTCGTCTATGACATAGATCTTATACAGGCTGTGTGCGGGCATATACTTGACATTCTCTCGAAGCTCCCTGACCTGATCCACGCTGTTGTTTGAAGCCCCATCAATTTCAAACACATCCACTGCATTACCTGTGGTAATTTCCATACATGAACGGCAAACATTGCAGGGAGCAGGGATCGGACCCTCTTTGCAATTCATCGCCTTTGCCAAAATCCGGGCAACTGTGGTCTTGCCGGTTCCCCTCGGCCCTGAAAACAGGATCGCATGGGCGACCCGATTCGATACAATCGCATTGGTCAGGGTCCGGGTAATATGACCCTGCATTACAATTTCATCGAACGTTTGTGGGCGGTATTTGCGTGCGAGTACAAGATAGGACATGGTGAAGGTTCTTTTTTGGGTTGTAACTCGAAATGAACGAAACAAAAAAATATAAAATTCGGATTAACGGGAGATTCACTGCCCGCTTCAGCGGACTACAAGGAGCTTCAAATACTTTTTGATTTTTTGGCGGAGAGAGAGGGATTCGAACCCTCGGTACCGCTTTAAACAGCACACACGATTTCCAGTCGTGCTCCTTCAGCCAGCTCGGACATCTCTCCGGCATATTTGCAGTCGATATCATCTTGCAGAAAACTCGCTCAGCGTTATCGAGAGGATTAGCTAACACGCATAATAAATAAAAACAAGATACAAAAAATCTTTAATCTGGATAATAGATCCGATCAAGCTAACCGTTCACAGTTTACAGTTATCGGTTCACGGTTGAAAAAACAGAAGGTAGAGAAGAATTATAAGGTTTATAAATATTGCACAAGGATCGGCTGCGGAGCTGAGAACACAGGTTTATATTTCACAAGAGGTTAATATATTTTCTGATTTAGATGCGAAAGAATTGATTCAAGAATTGAAAGCAATATCCAAAATGCTTCAATCGTTGCATAGTTCATTGAAAAAACTGTGAACTGTGAACCGACAACTGTGAACGGTTACGAAAAAACACACTGGGGAGTGGTGAATATTTTATCTTCAGCCAATGCCAACATAGAAGATCATGAAAAAGATCGTTGATAGGTGGAGGGATTATAAGTGATTCGTTGGCAGGTCGTTTTCCGTATTTTTATGTGTTATCTATCTGATTTTATAGATAATGAATGGCGGAGAGGGTGGGATTCGAACCCACGATCCTGCGGTTAACAGGATACCGCTTTTCGAGAGCGGGGCCTTCAGCCACTCGGCCACCTCTCCAGCACCACTAGAATAGGGGTTTCGGTTTAGGTGTGTGCCTCAATATAATTTTTCTCCCATACTGTCAATGATCTTCTTCCACGGTATTATGGTTTGAAGAACCCTGCAATCCGCCAGAGCCGGGCAGGGAATGCGCCGGCTGTTTCTTGTTCAAGGGGCGAACATTTTTAAAACCGCATCGGTATAAGATCCGTCTTGGTGGTAGATCGTCAGGGGTGGGGCAACTTTCATTCCCGGCCTGCCGCCTTTTCGTCCTTCGATCAGCACCAGCGTGGCCCCCATATCTATCTCCGAATAGACCATTTGAAGGTGTTTAGGCTCAATCAATACAGATCGCATCTGACAAATTAGATCGATGATGCGCTCGGCCGGAAAAATCATCACCAGCCGTCCCGAATTTCGCAACACCCGGTGGGCAGCCTGCACAACATCTAAAAGAGTGGCTGTAATTTCGTGTCTTGCAATGGCTCGCTGCGGGTCGGAATTTATTCTCCCTGACCTGACCCTTCTGTAGGGCGGATTGCTGACAACAAGATCCACCGGTCCGGAAACCATCTGGGATTCCAACAGTTTCAAATCTTTTTCTATGATCGTGATCCGATCGGACATCCGGTTTTCTTTCGCGTTGAGAGTAGCGATCTCTGCAAGTGTTTTCTGAACCTCAATACCATACAGCGTAATGCCGGGATGCCGATGTGCCAGTATTACAGGTATGATACCGCATCCGGTCCCCAGGTCTATTATTTTATCATCCGGACGAGGTCTGGCGTAA
>Ga0255053_10000380_pt1 | contig 24430 bp, 23 predicted proteins | sample JV7_2_22_MG_FD_188635 | JGI IMG/M metagenome (GOLD analysis project Ga0255053, IMG submission 188635) | Seawater microbial communities from Jervis Inlet, British Columbia, Canada - JV7_2_22 | ecosystem: Environmental > Aquatic > Marine > Inlet | place: Canada: British Columbia | collected... | reverse complement strand
CTGCCGGAAATCTGATCTTCTGGGGCGACATGGACCGGCGGATGCGGGCCTTCGACCCGGAAAGCGGCGAAATACTCTGGGAATCCATCCTCGGTGGCATTATTCAGATGAGCACCATCACCTATGCGGTCGACGAGAAACAATACATCGCAGTCATGACTGGCGACGGTAACTCCGCCACCCGCAACCCCGCTACTCTGGCAAACTTGACCGTCCCCCGGGGCCATAACGCCATTTACGTATTTGCTTTGCCCCGATAGTGGGTGTCCTCGAGTTCAGCCAGGAGTCGCGTACAAATGCCCAGCCTCATCGCACGCCTCGATCTTGATAGTCGCTTGCGCAGCGAGAACATCAAGCGCTACGCCCTGCAGTGCTCACTGGCAGCATTGGTGGTATTGATCCTGTTACTGGTACTGGACGCATTTACCCAGACCGTGCTGATCGCCGCCCTGGGTGCGAGCACCTTCATCGCTTTCGCCGTACCCCGGTCCCTGCACTCCAGTCCGCGATGCCTTATTGGAGGTTACCTGGCCGGTATTCTTGCAGGCTCTCTAATGTCGACCCTGAATATCGCAATTGACTTCTCCGATATCGTCACCGCTCATGCGGCCATGGTGGTGTTCGGCGCCGTAGCGACAGGTCTCGCCATGTTTCTCATGGTCGTGACAAAGACAGAGCACCCGCCCGCCGCTGCACTCGCGCTCGGCCTGGTACTGAATGAGTGGAGTTTGCTGACGCTCGTGGTCGTCATGGTCGGTGTCATCGCACTGAGCATCTGCAAGCGACTGGTCCTGCCAATACTCATGGACTTATTGTGAACAAATGTTCGAAAAGGAATCTGGTATGAAACTCATGAATCAACGACGTTTCCGGTTATTAGTCTTTGCAGCTCTAATATTTCTTCCTGCCGCAGCCTCATGGGCGCAAGCTGATAAGAACGACACGCAGGCGCTGATTGAAGCGCTCGGACTGGAGGAGTCGGCCACAGCCGCAAGAGACCTGCCATTCTGGCGCAAGCCTGAGAGGATCTACATCGTACCGCCCGGCTATGACGACGAAGAGCGTACAGAGCAAATGAAATCCGCCCGGGCAATCGTCGGCGACGTCGAACTCATACAGATTGCCTATCCCATCTCCGACGAAGTGATCAAAGATGCAGAAGTCCTTCTGGCGAGATGCACACCAAGGATCATCCGCGAAGCGGGAAACCTGCGCTGGTTGCAGGACTCGCGCCATGGCGTAAACACCTGCATGGTTCCCGAGATTCAGGACAAGCAGTTCATACTGACCAACACCCAACACACCTCGGGGCCCCCGATCGCCGATCATGTCATCGCCATGATGACCATGCTGACCCGCGGACTGCATAACTTTCATCAACTCCAGTCGCTGGAGAAATGGAAAGAACGGCCGATCGAGTTTCCGATGCTCGAGCTAAGCGACAAGACCATGCTGGTGGTCGGCCTCGGTGGTATCGGAACGGCAGTTGCCAAACGGGCGCACGGCCTGGGCATGAGGGTCCTGGGTATTCGTAACTCGAGTCGCGACGGACCGGACTACGTCGAGTATGTCGGCTTGTCCGATGAACTCCATGAGCTTGCCGGCCAGGCCGACGTCATTGTCAATTCACTGCCGCTGACCAGTGCAACCCGGGGCATGTTCGACAGCAAGTTTTTTGACTCGGCCAAACGCGGCGCCTATTTCATCTCTGTTGGCCGGGGCGAGAGTAGCGTGACCGATGACCTGATCGCAGCACTAAAAGACGGCCGCCTTACGGCTGCCGGCCTCGATGTAACAGATCCGGAACCTTTGCCCGATGGCCATGAGCTCTGGAGTATGCCGAACGTCATCATTACACCGCATGTGGCCGCTACGACGGATCAGGGCCGTTGGCGCAGATGGGAAGTAATCAAAGAGAACCTGCACCGCTATGTCAACGGCGAGAAAATGCTAAACGTCGTGGACGTTACAAAGGGATATTAATTAGGAGAATACCCATGAAAGTACTGCTCGCATTGATCTCACTAACCTTTCTTGCTTCTGCGCAGGCGGCCAATGATATCGACGGCAAAGTAGAGGACGCACTGGCCGCCGAATCGCGCCCGGATGCAGATCGCATGCGCGATAAGAATCGCCGCCCGACAGAAACTCTCAACTTCTTCGGCATGAAGGACGACATGAAGGTACTGGAGCTGTTACCCGGCCGAGGCTGGTACACCCGCGTGCTGGCGCCCGCTCTCGCTGAGAATGGCAAGCTCTATGTCGCCATCGGTGCAGGCAGGATCAACGAGGGCGTGCTCACCGAGCCCGGCTTCGAGAAAGTCACGGTGCTGGAAACCACGGCCAATCATCGCCGCTCGCCACAACGTGGGGTCTATCTTGTCGACGATTTCGACTTTGGCGTCACCGGGCTGGACATGGTCCTGACCTTCCGCAATCTGCACAACTTTGCCAAAGAAGACAGAGACGAAATCAACAGCAATGTATTCAAGGCCCTGAAATCTGGTGGACTCTACGGCGTCGTCGACCACACCCGGCGTCACATGGAGCCTGGCAACCCCGAAAACCGCAGGCGCATCGATCCCGTGCTGGTTGTCAAAGAAATGCTGGATCTGGGCTTCGAGTTCGTCGATTACTCGGATCTGCACTATCGGGCCGATGATGAACTCGAGTACGAGGTTGGAAGACGTTCCGTCACCGGCAACACGGACCGCTTTACGTTCCTGTTTCGCAAGCCCTGAAGGCAGCGAATCGTGCATTCCTCTGCTAGGATTGCAGCAATCCGGCCCGGGCGATTACCAAGAACAAGAGTCCGGTGGTAATTCTCAATAAACAATAAATTGTCTGGATTCCGCAAATGAATCCAGGCTGAGGACTCAGATATGAAAAAACTAATGACCCTACTCCCGCTAATTCTCCTGATCTCGGCCTGCAATCAGAGCCCACCGGCCGCGGACAGTTCCGTCATCGTCTCACGCTCGGAAGCCTGGGAGACGGCATTCAATGCCGGCGACATCGATGCGCTCGTGGATCTTTACGAGAGTGACGCACGCCTCCTGCCACCCAATGCCGAAATGAATAGCGGCCACGATGCCTTGCGTGCTGAATTCGGAGCAATGATCGACGCCGGCCTCAGCGCCGAACTCACCAGTGTCGAAGCAACGGTCTCCGGCGATATCGCTTACAACGTTGGCACCTACACTTTGAAGGCCGATGGCGAAGTGGCAGACATTGGCAAATATATGGAGATCTGGCATCGCGGCGATGATGGCCAGTGGCGCTATTCCAATGACATGTATAGCAGCGACATGCTCGTGGCAGCGCCAATGCAAGCAATGGGCCCGATGAACATGACTCACCTCATGATTTCGCATGAAGTCGAAGACGGTGATAAGTGGCTCGCCGCCTGGCGGGGTGATGACAGCCGCCACAAGATGTTCAAGGAGAATGGTGCCAGACATGTGCACACATTCCAGAACGCCGATAACCCCAATCAGACCGGGCTGGTCATCAGTGTCAGCGACATGGATGCGCTTAACGCGATGCTTACATCAGAAGAAGGAATTGCGGCCGCGACAGCGGATGGTGTCAAGCTGGATACGATGACTATTCTGAACGAGTCGAAATAAACTTGTGTGTCAGGTTCGTTTACTCTAAACGAACCTGACATTCGCTTACTTTTCTCTGCTCGGAAAAATTACCGATACTGTGCGTAAATGTCGCGCACCCACCTGATCGACGGACGTTGATCCCATCTTGAGACATCCGCCGCCATTCTCGGCGGATGTTTAATCTTGTTATAGGTCGGATGTTCCGCTGGCAATGCCAATGGCGAAAGCAGGCTCGCAACTGTCATGTCCGCACGCGAGAACTTATCGCCCACGAGGAACTTCCCGCCGTCTGACAATAGTTTATCGATCCAGTCCAGTTCGCCCTCGGTGATCTTTCTCGACTCCTGCCCTTGCTCGGTACCGAGGTCCATTCTGGCGATCATAATCTCCCGTATCTTTCCCCAAGCCATGCTGATCTTCAGTTTCTTCATGAGTGGCAGATCACGGGTAAACATGGGCCGAACCGTTTTCGGAAACTCAACCATTGCCTCCGAGTAATAGAAGCGACGAACGTGCACGCCGGCAATGTCATCGACTCGTTTCTCGATCTGCAGACACTCGTCGAGATTCGCGTCCGGCGTCAGACGCTTCTCCGGCGACGACGTGGTCCCGTCTGCCCAGTCGATGATATCCGCAGACCCCTGGACAATCTTCACGCCGACACTCAGATACGGCACGGAGGTGCCCGGCGCGCCGAGTTTCTTTGCGATCTGTCCATGCTCCCCCGGTGCGACATGTTGCAAGTCATAGTCGATGCCGAGGTAATCCAGCGCCCAGCGAGCCTTTTCACAGTAGTGTGAGATCGCAAAAATATACAGGACTGGCTTGGGTGCATTCATGGGCTGAGTGTATCAATTAGTCCGACCCGTCACCTGAACGTGAACCAATCGGTGGGCCAAAGAGATCCTGAATGTGAGGATACGAGCTTCTGGCAGGAGGATTCGCCCAAAGCTGTCTTTGGGCCAGCGCATGTCGTGACTTTTTACGTATTGATCTTTTTCATCGCAATCTTGCTGGTCACGGATTGGCGAAAACGATATCCACGCAACGAGAAATTACGAAATATCTGGTTGGGACCCGCACCGGCACACGGGGAAAATCAGATTCGCTATCAACTTAGAGATGGCTTATTCGCATTGGCCTGCTTTGTCGTCCTTTTCCCACCGCTCTTGTTTCTTTCTCCGCCACCTGACGAAGGCAGCGCTTTCACGGGCACCGAGTCGATGGCCAATCTTGCTGCCATCATCATCCTGTTCCCCCTTGCGGCTATAGCTTTCGTGGCGCTCGCGAGCTGCCTGGCAAAAGCATTCTTCCTGGCGATATTTCGGCGCCGACTGGTCTTCGACATGGCCCTGGGCAAATTCGTCCATCGCTCGAGACTTTCGACGAATGAGCAACAAAACGCCACGTAAGCGCCACCCAGGCAAGCATTTCGGGTCAGCAAAGAGACACGGTTCCGTTTTTCTCCGAGATGCAGCGCAACGACTGGAGGCCCCGTCAATGCTAAGTTTCTGGTGTACCCAGGAGGAACCAACGCATGCAGTTATTTGCCAGTCTGACCGCCAAAACACCGGCACGAAAAACGAAATCAGGCAAGTCCGCCGATAACAAAAGCGAATATCGGGCCGTCGAAGTGGACGTCAAAGCCTCAGCCTGTTGCGCGGCAGTGAAGAATATCGAAGGGAATCGTTATCTGAGCAACGAAGTTCCCATGCTGCCACTGGACGACTGCGATGCCAGCGACTGCAAATGCAGCTACAAGCTCCTCGACGATCGACGCTGCGACATGAGGCGCGAATCGGATGTTGCATTCGACATGGCAAGCCAGTTCTGCAAAGAAGACAAACGAACAAGCCATTTGCCTGGACGGCGTGATTACGACTAGGGCCTATTAATCCCGGTGGTCAACGACCGCATACGCTCCTGCCTGGATCGCTGTCGTAGGCTTGGTCGGTCGATGACGCCATTCCTGACTCATGGAGCTGAATCAGCGATGTCTCTCCTGCTGTCCTTCGTTTTTAGCTTCAAGTAAGCATCCCTGACAACGTCCTCGCCATACCTTCGCTCTAATGCACGTATCGCAAAATGCCCTCGTGCCATGTCCTGAAAATGCGATATGAATACCGTGTTTACGAGACCGCCGCCAATCGCCCCCAGCACCGGGATCGCCTGCGCCATGGTCTTTTGAGTGACCACCACACCGAAGCGAGCTGCTACTGCTGCAATTAGCCGAACAAGCGCGGGCGCACTTGCGCTTCCAATGCCTTGCGACGCGACATACTGCAAGGCATCTGTTACCGCCTTACTCAGGGCAACACGAACACCGTAGTAAGAAGTCTCCGCCGCATCGTCCTTGTCTGACAGTCCGCTGCCCATCGCAAACACCTGCATACAATTCACGACCGTTTCCGGATCCTTCGGCGACTCCCCTTCGGCCCGTGCAATATCGGCAATAGACCGAAACATGATCCCCGTCGTCAACGGCAGTTCCACGATCAACGTATGCAGCCCGAAAAACCCGGCGACCGCACCCGTCGTCGCCGCCGCGGCCTTGTGCAAGCCGGCACTCGCTGGTGCCTGCACCTCTCCTTTCAGACTCCACACCGAACTCTGCATCACAAGCTCGATAGCCTTGTGCGTCGACTTGCTCACCACCTCGACAACCGCATCAGGAGCACGCTTACTCAGCTCCCGAGTAACCGCCTCCACAGGCATCCCTGCCGCAGAACTGAGCCGAACGACCAACGACGGATTCTCGAGCTTCGAGTAAGCCTCTTCGAGTATCGCCAGTTCGGTTTTTGTCAGTTCCATACTTGCTTCATCGTCGCTAAACAATGCCGGTTTTCTTAATACAAGAAAGCCCCTGAAAAGGGGCCCGAATTGCGCTCTGCCGTAGTTGTGTCGATCTCAAAAGCCGACACTGAACAGGGTTGCTGGCCTGGTTTGATTCCAATCCAGATTTTGCTGGCTCATCCTGTTACGCATCTCATAGTCGTCGCGCGGGTCATATCCCCACTTGATTCGGGAAGGACTCTCCACGATCGTAGCGGTTCGCCATTCATACTCTTCTTCGTCAATCTTCAGTTTAGAAAGGTCTCTAAGAACCCTTGCCCGGGTCGGGTCCATGTAAATCGCATCGATCCGTTTCTTGTCACCCCGCTTTGTCGCGACGACTGTAATTTCATCGATTACTTCGTCTTTATCGGCCGGTGCCTCGTCCGCTTGCTGTGCAAATGCGATAGCAGCAAAGAATGCAGCAATCGCGGCGGTGGTCCCGAACTTGTATACGACAAATCTCTGCATGTAAGGCTCTATTTTTTAGCCTCCGGCACCCAATCCATCGTCTGGAACCAATAGTGGCGCGTGGACTCGAGCCACTTGTCCGTCTGGTGGGCAACGACCCAGGCGTTCAGAAAATTCACGAGCTCCTGCTCGCCCTTCTTCACCGCGAGACCTTCGCTCGATGCCATGATGGGCTCTGCCATCGGCACGTCAATTTTGCTGGCATTCCTGAGCGCCAGGAAGTTTACCTCGGGGACAGAAGCGACATATGCGTGTGCACGAGCTTCAAGGACTTCCTTTTCGGCAAGCACACTGGTGGGATGGATCTTGATGTCTGCCTGATCGAAAAAGGTTTGAGCGACACTAAGCGCGAGCGTATCTGCGACGACCGTGATGACGACCCGCTCATCATTCAGTTGTTTCAGCGAGGTAATATCCTTCGTCTTACTGGTATTGGTCGCAATTGAGACGCCGGATGTCGCGAGCGGTTGGCTGAAATTCACCTGCAGGGCGCGGGCCGGCGTGATCGCCATACCACCGGCAATGACATCCACCTCTCCCTGCTGCAGCGCGGGAATGATCTTCTCCCACTCATATACCTTGAACTCGGGTTTGACACCCATGTCGGACGCGATCTTCCTGGCGACGTCAACCTCGAAGCCAATCAGCTCGCCCGACTTTGTCTTGATCGTCCACGGAACAAATTCTGCAACGCCTACCCGGATCGTACCTCTCTCAATGATATCGTCGAGGGCATCGGCATCTGCCAGCGGGGGGGAAACCAGGGCAACTAACGCTAGCACATGGCCAAGGAGTTTTAGTCTCACCATTATTGATCTCTCGTTTTTCAGGATGTCAGCATGTTCAACCAGCGCAACATTCTCTTGGAGCTTGATACCATTGTCCAGCCCTGTCCTGGAATCAAACCCCAGCCACAGTTTCCTCATGGGTTCTGATTCAGTCGGCAATGTCTCGCGTCTCGTTTTCGACTTCCTCGTCGAAATCACCCAGACCTCCACGCGTATCGACGTAGGGATATTCCCTGGCGAAGGTCTCGGCCATCTCGGCGACGGGCGTGTCCGTATACTCACCCCGAAAGCGCAGATACTCCATGTGCTTGTTGCCCTCCAGGTCGAAGGGATGATAGATCGAGTCTTCCATGCCGTCGAACTCCAGCGGCTTCAGGCGAAACTTCTCGCACAGCTCGATATTAAAGGCCGGAGTCGCCTTCACCCACTTGCCAAGAAGATACAGCGATGTATATCCATGCCAGGCAAATACATCCGTCTGCATCAACTCACGCAGTCTTGCCGTAGAGAGGTGATTGCGGACGTCAGCAAAGCCCAGCCGAGCCGGAACACCGATGGACCGGCAGCATGCTGCCAGCAGGATTGCTTTGGACACGCACCAGCCTCTTCCTGAAGACAGGGTCGAAGAGGCTTTTAAACTATCGATGCTGAGATTGCAGGTGTAGGGATCGTAACGGACCCCGTCACGCACCGCGTAGTACAAGGCCACTGCCCTGGCAACGGCATCGCCATCCGAACCGTGCTGTGAAGAAAACCCACCAATCGAAGGGTGATCCACTTCGATCGTCGGCGTGGCACACAGGTCCTGTTCTGACGGCTCATCCATCACCACCAGACCTTATCACAGCAATGCCAGGCGCCCTGCCCGGGAACAATGTTCAGTTGCTCCCGGATATAACCGTAAGATTGTATTCAAACGGCCTGGAAGCCACGTGCCAGACATGCACCCCGACGTAATACGGCAACCCGGCTTGCAGCTCGACGGTTAGTCTCTGGCTCTCCACCTTGCCGCCATTCGTCCCGGCGATTGCTACAAAATCCTGATCGCTTAATGACAGGAACCAGTCTTTTGTTGCCGTGCCACGCGTACATATCAGCGGATCATTGCAAAGGTAGATCGCATACAGACCTGTCTCTGACGGCGTAAATACAAAGAAGTCGTCGTAGTCGCTGCCTACACCACTTACGAGCCCGTCGACATCTGTAGCCACTCGCTCATCTGCGACCGGTAGCGGAAAGGTCAGCGGATTGGCCATTTGCGAGGAATCGTTAGGCTCTGCCTCGCCCTGTCTGTAAACAGTTGCAATGCGTGAGTCGCCGGCGATGTCGGCGCTATCCGTCGTACAGCCATTGTTGCTCCAGGCATAGCTGATTGCGAACATTGGCGCCTGTAAGCACAATGCGGACGCGCTGGTCGGCTCTACATAGATGGTGACGTCATCGTAGCCCGAGATCTTCGGTATATCGACAGTGATCGTTGTCGCCGTAAAACGGAACGTCAGCGCCGTGACATCGCTGACGGGAGGAGCTACAAATTCGGCGTAAACGAGACCCGACCCAAAAATTGTTACAGGCGGCCCGGTCAATTGACTCCAGCTACGATCAAGTGTCCAGTTTCTCGAGTGGACGGCACTACCTGCCAATTCAACCGTATCGCCGCCAGTTACCGATCTATCCGGCCCGGCGTCAACGGTCACCGTCGCAGGTGGCGCAGCCGGAAAACAGAACATGCAGTCCGGTACGAGACCTTCACTACCCCCTCCACCGCAGGCGGTTAACAATAGTCCAATAATTAAACTGACAGTATTTTTTGGGAATTTCATGACATCCTCCCACAGCTGGAACTGAGTACACTGCCTGCCGATGTACAGGATGCGAGAGATGAAACGGGGGTGCCTGACGATTGAAGAAAGCTTTGCTGATGATTTTCTGATGGCCAGAAGCTGACCCGAATCTCATGAAACGAGGCAAAAAAAGACTTGGAAATGAATGGTCGAAAAGTCTTGTGCTGCTATCTGACCTCGACCAGCCTAAAATGAACTAGTTGCAGTCGAGAACTGTCTTTATCACTATCAAACCCCGGAGGGAGTGCTGAGTTGACCCAGATCACCCGACGCGAAGTTATAAAACTAGGCGCACTGAGCAGCCTCGGCCTCGTAATCGGTATACCAACCACGGCGAACGCACAAAGGCCCAACAGGCAAGAGCCAAAGACCACCAGCTCGCTGCATCCACTGATCCACATCGGCATCGACGGCAACGTCACCCTATTCGCCCAGAACCCGGAAATGGGCCAGGGCGTCAAAACAGCCCTGCCGATGATCATCGCCGAGGAACTCGACGTCGACTGGCAAAAAATCACAGTAAAGCAATCCGACTACGATCCACAGTTCGAGAATCAGTTCTCCGGCGGAAGCTTAAGCGTCCGATTGAACTACACCGCCATGCGCCAGGCAGGCGCCAGCGCAAGGCAGATGTTGATCCGGGCTGCGTCGGATCACTGGCAAATCCCGGCGAGTGAACTGAGTACCAATGGCGGAAATGTCTTCCACCAAAAAACGAAAAGAAAACTCGGCTATGGTGATCTGGCACAAGCGGCGGCCTATCTGCCCGTGCCCGAAGACCCACCGCTAAAGGCGATCGAAGACTTCAACATCATCGGACAGTCCATCCGCGACGTCGATATACAAAAAATCGTCAGCGGCACGCAGCAATACAGTCTCGACTTAAAGCTACCCAACATGCTCTATGCCGCTGTAAAACGCAGCCCCTACAGCGACGGCCAGCCGATATCCTTCGACAACGGCGAAGCCAGCAAGGTTAAAGGGGTAAAAGGCTTTGAACTTATTAGAAACGACCAGTACGGTGGTCGCGTCGTCCTGCCCAACAGCCCCAACTTCGTTTCCGGCGTCGCCGCACTTGCGACCAGCACTTGGGCCGCGATACAAGCAGCACAACAACTGGAAGTTGAATGGGAAATCCCGGCAACCCTGGAAAACTCAGACGAACTCATCAAAAAGTTTCACGATGCCCTTGGTACGGAAGGCAACGAGATTCGCAACGATGGAGATATAAAAGAAGCTGCAGCAAACTCAAGTACCAATATCGATGCAGTGTACGAATTGCCTTGGCTTGCCCATGTCGCCATGGAACCGATGAACTGCACGGCCGATGCGAGCAAGGAACATATCGAGATCTGGGCGCCCACACAGAACCCGGCAGATCTCGCAGAAACTATCGCAACCGCACTCAATATCGAACAGGAGAAAATCACTGTCCATGTAATAAGATCCGGCGGTGCATTCGGACGCCGCTTCTATTCTGATTTCGCAGTTGACGCCACCCTGCTCTCCCTGAAAACCAAACGTCCCATAAAAGTCGTATGGACCCGCGAAGACGATGTGCGGCATGACTATTTCAGGCCTGCCAGCGTTCACCGAGTCAGAGCAGCCGCTGACAGCAAGGGCAACATCGTTTCCTGGTACCACAAGATGGCCAACGACGCACGAGATGCATTCCTCGAGCGCGAAGGCCCTTACGCTGAACTCGCCAACTACGAGTTCCCGGCAGGCTTCATACCCAATCTTCTTTATGAGTACGTCCATGTACCAACGAGAGTCCCTCTCGGCCAATGGCGCGCTGTCGAACACTCTGCGAATGTATTCGTCGTCGCCAGCGCCATCGATGAACTGGCCCATGCTACAAACACGGACCCGGTCGACCTCCTCAAACAGCTCATCGGTACCGAACAGTTCGTTCAGATAAGAGAGGACTTCAGATTCGATGCCAGCCGGCTGATCAATGTCATCGACAAAGCCGCAACAGAAGCCAACTGGGGCAGCTCATTAGCGAAGAAGACAGGAAGAGGCATCGCCGTCAGCTACAACCAGGGTGCCTGGGTGGCCGAAATCGCCGAAGTAACAGTCAAGGAAGGAAAACTGACAATCGACCGAATCACCGCCGCCATCGACACCGGACTGATCATCAATCCACAAGCGGCTGAGAATCAGGTCCAGGGCGGCATCATCGAAGGCATCAGTGCCACTCTCATGGGCGAAATCACTTTACGAGACGGAATCGTTGAGCAAAGTAACTTTCACAACTACCCCATCTCCAGAATCCACCAAATCCCCAGAATCGACGTGCATTTCATCAAAAACGACAGCGACCCCAGAGGCCTCGGTGAACCGCCACTACCACCCGTCGCCCCAGCCATCTGTAATGCCATATTCGCTGCAACGGGGCAGCGAATTCGGGATTTACCTCTGAAGAAGTATCTGTCTGTTTGAACAGGCGATTCGACAGACCGGTACCACATCTTGCCCAGTCCAGGCGTAAATTCCGGTAATCGAATCGCGAGCGCTGTCGGCCGCCGAAGATTCACGTTAAAGTTCCACCAACTATTCCGAGGTTCACCATGACCCCGCGCAGGATCCTGATTTTCAATATCGGCTTCTGGCTATTGGCAGCTGTGGTGCTGTTTGTCAACGCGTGGCCTAAAGCGCAAGGCCACATCAACGTGGCGGTCGTGCGGTATTTTTATTTCGTGATTATCGGCCTTTTGGCCACATCGGCGCTGACCCTCGTTTACAACAGCGAGTGGTTTCAACGTTCAGAGAAAAGACTGCTGCAGGCCACCCTCTTCAGCGCAGGTGCTGCCCTGGTAACAGCACTCATACTGAATCCAATTACCTATCTGATGGTGGGCGCCAATATCCACACCGTACCCGTTGAAATCATCTCCACCGGCACGCTTTATTTTGCACTGTTCTATTTAGTCTGGTCAGCGCTTTACTTTCAGTTGCGGGGGCAGTCAATCTTCCATGGCGAAAGCCCCGCAGCCCAGCAGTCCGGCCTTGTCTTCAAAGTCGAGAAAATGGGTCAAAAACGCCTGTTACAGGACCGCGATATCTGCTGCGTGAACGCGAGCGGCGATTACGTCGAACTCGTGACCGCCGCCAACACCTATTTGCAAAAAGAAACCATGGCGCAACTCGAACGTCAGCTTGACAAAGACCGCTTCAGGCGCGTGCATCGATCCACGATTATCAATGCGGAGAAAATTGAAAGCGTGGTTCAGAAACCTGGTGGCGCTTTCGAGATCACTCTCGAAGGCGGCCATACTGTCCTGTCCAGCCGCTCTTATAAAGCCATCGTCGAAGGCATCCTGCCGCAGGCTTAAACCCTCATCCCAATACCATTCATCGACGACGAATGTCACTCGCCGAATATGTCGGCACTTCAACGAGTATCGATTGCCAATCCCATGCTCCTGGCGCTTCATGGCGTCTACAGCAAAACGCACAGACAGCGAAGGAGAACAACATGCCGACAGTAGTCGCATTGGAAAATGTCAGTAAGAGCTACACAACAGGCGCGGGCCGGTTCGATGCATTACTGCCACTGGACCTGCATTTCGATGCGGGAGAGTTCGTTGGCCTCGTGGGGGCCTCGGGCAGCGGCAAATCGACCCTGCTTAACCTCTTAAGCGGCATCGATCACCCCAGCGACGGGCAAGTCACCGTCGCCGGAGAACCTCTTTACAAGCTATCGGAAAGTCGCCTGGCTGATTTTCGCGGCCAGAATATCGGCATCGTGTTCCAGTTCTTTCAGCTGGTGCCTACCCTGACCGTTCTCGAGAACGTAATACTCGCGATGGATCTCGTCGCTTCGATTCCGAAAGGATTGCGCAGGGCACGCGCGCTCGACCTGCTCGAGCAGATGGGCGTCAAACGCCATCAGGACAAGCTGCCAACGAAACTATCGGGTGGAGAACAGCAGCGCGTAGCAATTGCCCGCGCTCTCGCCAATGACCCACGGATCCTGATAGCGGATGAACCGACCGGCAATCTCGATAGCGAGAACAGCGACATGATCAGTCAACTGTTTGAAGACTGTGCTAATGACGGCCGGCTGGTTGTCGTGGCAACCCATGAGACCCGCGGACTCGATCGCTTCAGCCGTGTCGTTGCACTGGCCGACGGTATGGTCGATAAGGATGAGCACAAAGAAGGAACCTCCAATGCCTGACAGCATAATCAAAAAGATCTGGCGGGACCTCGCCGAACGAAAGGGACGCACGCTCCTTACACTATCGGGACTTACCATCGGTTTGTGGGGCGTGGCCAGCGTGGCAGTCGCCTGGTTCATACTCGGACACGACCTGAGTGCCAACTTTCTCTCCACCAACCCGCCCGCGATCGCTATGACGATCGATCGCAACAGCGATATCGGTGCAGAGATCCACAGCAAATTCGATCTATCCGCCATCGGCAGCATAGAAGGGGCTGACCTGATTGAGAACCGCCCGCAATTGCTCGGTCGGATCGAAATCGGCCCGGATCGATGGCTGCCGCTTGTCCTTTGGGTGGTCGAAGACTTCAACGACATGGCTGTGGCCAGCGTATTTGCCGAGACCGGCGCCCTGCCTCCGCCCGAAGGCAGCTTCGTGCTCGAGCGCGACGGCCTCATTCTTGCCAACATGTACAGGAAACAGCGTCAGTCAGGCGCAACAGGGCATAAATCTCAAACGACAGAACCCGAAAAGCGATTCGACAGATTCGAAGATGGGCCTGTCACGCTCAGGCTCGCCGGTGGTCGGACGGTCACGACAGTACTGTCCGGCACTGTGTTCGACCCGGCCCAGGCTCCGTCGCGGATGGAACAACTATTCTACGGCTATATCACCACAGAGACCGCCAAACTCTGGACCGGCGGTGATATGAATGACCGCCTGTTGGTTACGCCCGCTGCAGGCTATGAGGATGATGCTGCTGTTCGTGAGACGGCAGCACGGCTCGAAGCCCGGCTCCAAGAAATGGGACACCGAATAATCTCGACTCGCTATCCCTCTGCCACAGAACATGTGCACCAGTTCCAGATGAACTCGATTCTTTTCCTGCTGGCGGGGCTTGGCGGACTGGCCTTGTTGATGAGTGTGGTTCTGGTGCTGAACCTGATCAACGGCATCCTGACCAGCCAGGTTCGCCAGATCGGCATTTTGAAAGCCATCGGTGCCTCGGCCCGGCAAGTTTCGTTCATCTACCTCGGGGCCATGTTGCTGTTGGGCCTCCTGGCTAGCCTGATTGCATTACCATTTGCCCTGAAGAGCGGTTACTGGGTCTCAGAAGCCCTTGCCGCATTCCTGAACTTTGAAGTGCTGACCACGCGCTTGCCCCGCTCTTTGGACATCACCTTCGTCATGATCGGCAGCTTGTTTCCCGTGCTGGCTGCACTTACACCGGTACGCCGCTGGTCGAGTGTCCCGGTGACAGATGCACTCCAGCATTTTGGCGCCAATCCGCTCGATGAAGGCGGCTCCAAAGTGGACCGCTTGCCCCTGCCCCTGTCCATCAACATTCGCATGGGATTAAGAAACGCCTTCAGGAAAACCCAGCGCACGATCCTGACCGCCGCCACCCTTGCCGTCGGCGTTCTGATATTCATGATCGCCATGAACATGCGCAGCTCGCTTATTCATACGGCGGATACGGAAGAGAGCCTGAAGCGCTTTGACGTGATGGTCACATTCGAGGAGCCCATAGCGGCCACGAGTGTCGCCTGGATGAGCCAGTTCCCCATCGTCGAACGCGTTGAGACCTGGCGGGTAGAAAAAGCCATGGTCCTCGATAGAGACAATCCGCAGAAAAACCCGCTTGCCCTGTATCTTGTCCCGACAGACAGTGAAGCCATTCAAGCGAATTTGCTCGACGGCGAATGGCTTGGCCCGGATCAACCGAACGGCATCGTCATCAACCAGCGGCTGCAAAAGAATTTACATCACGCAACCGTCGGCACACAGGTGACACTCCGCGTCGCAGATATTCCGTTCAGAACCCGGATCGTTGGCGTCATGAAAGAATTCGGTGGGCCCGCAATCTACATGCGCGAAACGGACTATCGCGCGCTGACATTTGCAATGGATGAACGGATCAACACGGGTTTTGTTTCACTGAAAGACCCCAGCGAAGAAAATCTCTCCAAACTTGTTACCTTGCTCGAGCAACATTTCGACATGACCGGCATCGCCGTGCGTCAGGTGAAGTCGTCGAAGATTGCCAGCCGCATCATTCGCGGCCATCTGGATGTCATAGTCGCGACACTGGTCATAGTGGCCTTGTTAATGCTGATCGTCAGTAACTTGGGCATGGCCTCGGCCATATCGACCAATGTCGTCGAACGCACGCGCGAGATCGGCATTCTTCGAGCCATCGGCGGAAAACCGAGCGCGATCCGCAACATATTGTCCAGCGAGTCCATCATGATGGCCTTGCTGGGCTGGCTGACAGCACTGGTTCTCGCGCAGCCAGCAAGCCGCTTGCTCTCCGACTACTTCGGTACCGCCCTCGTCGAATATCCCTTCGACTACAAGGGCTCGTTCCAGGGCATTTATCTGAGCCTCCTCATCACGATCGTATTGGCATGCGCCGCAACCATGGTTCCTGCACGTCTGGCCAGTCGCCAGTCCGTTAAAGAAGCCATTGCTTACGAATAACTAACGGCCAAATCGGGAAACGGTGTCAGGTCTACCGTCGTCGCGAAAAGCGGCAAGAATCGACCTGACATCTTTTCGAAGCTCGAACGTATTACGGGAGTGTTACGTTCGACATGACACGCGAGTATAATCTTTGTGGACGACCGACGATGCGGTAGTCAATATAAGGAACGCCAAATAAAGTCCAATTGCGGGCTCGACGGTTGTCCCGGCAGTCTTGCCTGAACAACCGTCGAGCCAAATGAAACGGCAGGGACAGATCGGCTCCAGCTTTGACAGCTGATAACACAGAACTTGAAGAATTCATGGTGGGTCTGATTCGCCGCAATCCCGGCGAACCCGAGTTTCACCAGGCTGTACGCGAAGTATCGGAAACGATCGTTCCCTATCTGGCCACCCTGCCCGATTACCGCGAGGCTCGCGTACTCGAGCGATTGACCGAAGCCGATCGCATCATCATTTTCCGCGTCGGCTGGGAGGATGACCAGGGACAGATCCGGGCGAACCGCGGCTACCGCGTGCAATGGAACAGTGCGATCGGCCCCTACAAGGGGGGACTCCGATTCCACAAGAACGTCACACTTAGCGTCCTCAAATTCCTCGCCTTCGAGCAGACCTTCAAGAACAGCCTGACAGGACTGCCAATGGGTGGCGCGAAAGGAGGCGCGGACTTTAACCCGAAGGGAAAATCGGAGCGGGAGATCATGCGATTTTGCCAATCGTTTATGTCGGAACTCTACCGCCACATTGGCCCTTATACGGATATCCCGGCTGGTGACATCGGCGTCGGCACGCGGGAGGTCAGTTATCTGTTTGGTCAGTACAAGCGCCTCGCCAACCAGTTCACCGGAGTCATAACCGGCAAGGGACTCGCCTTCGGTGGCAGCGAGATCCGTGTCGAGGCGACTGGCTATGGCTGCGTGTACATGATGGAGGACATGCTCAGGCATCACGGTAAATCCATCGAAGGGAAGACTGCGGTCGTATCGGGCGCCGGCAACGTTGCCCAACACACCGTGGAGAAGCTGATTGACCTGGGTGCGAAAGCCGTGACCGTTTCGGACTCCTCCGGATTTGTTCACGACCCGGACGGGATAAGCGCGGAGAGACTCGCTTTTATCAAGGAGTTGAAGACGGTTAGGCGGGGTAGAATTAGCGAGTATGCGAACGAGTTCGACGTCAACTTCTATCCGGGAGAGCGCCCCTGGGGAATCGCTGCCGATCTGGCGTTTCCCTGTGCGACTCAGAACGAGCTGAACGAAAGCGATGCCAAATCCCTCGTGAAAAACGGCTGCATCGCCGTCGCCGAAGGGGCCAACATGCCCACTGATCTGGCCGGCATCGAAGTGTTCACAGAGGCAGGCGTACTCTTCGCCCCGAGCAAGGCGGCTAACGCCGGCGGCGTTGCGACCTCCGGACTCGAAATGACCCAGAACAGCATGCGACTGTCATGGTCCCGTGACGAACTCAACCAACGCCTGCGACAAATCATGGCGGACATTCACGAGAGTTGTGTTGAATATGGCCAAGGGAAGGACCAGGTTGACTACATTAAGGGTGCCAATATCGCGGGCTTCGTCAAGTTAGCCGATGCGATCAAAGCTTACGGCGTCATGTAGCTTGGGTGGCGTTTCCCGGGGTCGATACGGATCATAGGCACAGATTAATCCAGCGATAAGCATCCAGCCTGTTCAGGCGATTTCATTGGCTGTCTCCCCAGCAGCCCAAACCTGATCAGCCGGTTATTCGTCAACCAGCAGGACGTCGATGCAGATTTCGGTGAGCATGGCCTGGTCATGGTTTTAGTGCATGTGGTAAATATGGCGTGTCCATGCAGAAATTAACGGGATGACGAGCCCACCTGTTATGTCAATTTTCGGCCACAACCGAGGAATCTGATGTGGCCAAGCGCCTCAGTTTCCCCGCCTCTCCATTCCGGTTTATACCTAGTTATTTCCTGCCCTTACAGACGTATATTGACACGACAGCCTGAACGCACGCTTCTTCGGGAGGATTGGATCATGTACTTCATCAATTCCTACTTCACGGTTGCGATAGCTCTGTCTGTCATCGGCGGCGTTATTCTGGCAATTCTCCATTGGCGCAATTCGGTTGTCGCGGAAAATCGTATTAAACGCATGATGGTGAGCTGTGGCATTGACGAGGAGATTGCCGCAAAGTCGGATCAGCTCCTGAATTTCGACATGGATGAGGTCCGAACCCGGTGCCGGCATTGCCCGGTTACCTATTTGTGCGAAAGCTGGCTCGACGGGCAAGCCGTCGCAAGCAACAGTTTTTGTCCGAATGCCTGGATCTTTCTCAAGGCGGCAGGTTCCGACCAACCCTGACACGTTGTTATCCACGTTGGCCGCCGAGGCTAGTGGATTTCTCTATCTTTGGAGAACTCACTGACAGAAGGGCTGTCATTGTCTGCGTCTGCTTGACTCTCGACAGCGGCCGGTCCGGCGATATTATGGCGACAGGCCGCTGTCGCCCTGAAGCGGACATCATGTATTGACAACGCTAGTATTCCGTCAGTGAGAATTTTGTTGGAGGCGAGGTCATGAACTGGGAAGCTGTTGGCGCTGTAGCGGAGATTCTGGGGGCGGTCGCTGTTGTGGCGTCGCTCTTGTATTTGGGTCGGCAAATCCATCAAGCAAACGCGCAATCACGGGCGGACGCTCGATACTCATTCATCGACGCTTACGGCCAAATGAATCTGACTGTTGCCGGAAACAAGGATCTTGCTTCGGTGTTTCGGCGTGGTATGCAGGGTTTGGATCTCGATGAAGATGAGGCCATCCAGTACTTCGCGTTTTTAGGACAGTTTCTTAACACATGGAGCGTTCTATTCGATTTGCATGTAGAGCGCCAACTGCCAGATACGCAATGGACCAACATCAGAAAAGATATAATTACGTTGCTTTCTTCGTCGGGTGGCCGATCATTTTGGGAGGATGTTGGAAGACTTGGAGTGCATGACGAATTCCGAAACGAAGTCGAGAAGATACTGGCCAGCGAAGAGACCTCATACAGAATCGTGTGACTGTCAATCTGAGTTTATCGACCGGTTGAGACGGCAACCCAAAGCAGACATTTGCGATTGGTAGGTTCGCGTCGATATCTGCCCACACCATCGCCCGTTCCGATGTCTGCATCTGGGGCGCCCTAGGGTCATGGCGTACAATTTAGTGTACGCTTCGGTACGGATAAATGAGAAGAGGTAAAAACTATGGACTTTCTCAAGAAACTTGCACCACATGTACATTGGGGACTGCGACTATCCCTCGCCGCCACCTTCATCTATCATGGTTGGGGGAAGTTTCCGGTCGACGCCGTCTCGCAGGCCATGGGAATGCCGGTGCCCATGGTTTGGGCCGTCGCTCTTGCGGAACTTGCGGGCGGCGTATTGCTGATCGCAGGCGCCTTCGGCAAGGAAATCCTGACGCGGCTCGGCGCTCTGATCGTCATCGTAATCATGATCGGTGCCATCGCGATGGTTCACGCTAAGAACGGCTTCAACGTAATGAACGGCGGTATGGAATTTCAGCTTCTGATGCTGGTCAGCGGCCTGTACTTGGCCGCGAAGGGCAACGACGCGTAAGCAATTACGCGATCGCATCCGGACCAAACTGAGGTAAGTTCTGAAATAATGATGCAACTATGTCAGCGGCCACTTTTGGCCGCTTTCATATGCGCTCTCAACTGGTGAACGCAACCCTAAGCGGTCATTCGCAATATAGGGGGCCGGTGCAGGATCGTATTCCCCACTTTTTCGGATCTCTCCGAAACCACGGTTGTGGAATTGTCACTCGTCGTGAGTAGCTGCTCCAGGCTGGTTCGTCCACCCGAAGTGTGAAGCCACACGAAAGCGGCACAATTCAAAAATACCGTCACCCAAATGTGAAAAGTACTATAAGCGAAAGGGCGCTGTTGGCCGAGGCTGTGTGAAAACGCAATTTCGACCGCTTGAGATCACCGCCGTCTTCCGCCTGTTACGAAGTCATTTTTGCAGGCGCTTCAATAAGCGCTACTCAGGCAAAAGCAGCCTATCGAACTCGAACTGATCTGATAGCGCCCGTAAGGTCAAGCCTGAGCTATTTCACCTAAGCCGGGTTACTGAATCATCATATTTACGCAAACGACGACGATTCCAGAGATGTTTCCTGCGGCCGTCAGGTAAGGACAGACCAGCACATACTCGTCACCCTCTGACGCCATAACGTTGTACTTCATGCGAATGAGACGTACCCGTTCGTCAGTCAGCGAACATATTCCATCTCGATATAAGAATTCCCTTACGAGCGTCTCGGTTATATCGGTCATAGCCTCGTCCGGCCAATACTCCCCGGCCTCGCCTTCGTAAGTGATGGAGAAAAGCATGCAGTTCTCAATATGAAGCAATTCTGCACCCGATGACTGATGGTCCGGTCTGCCGCGCCAGATCTCCAATGCATCGATTACTTGCTGCTTACAAGTTTGCTCGGGATCCATATCCGTCGCACCCTGGAAAGCAAGTTCAGCCAGGTTGTGCTTTTTGTCTGAAAAATCCATCACATTACTCATTGTGTGGCACATCATAATCGAATTCATGGCGGCTTGCGCACGCCACCCCTCATGCCGTCCGGAATGTGCGACAATCAGCCCGCGCAAATTTGCGCGGGAGCTCGAGCAGCACGTGGTGCTAATAAGACTGGATGAGCAACCAACCATCAAACTCCGGATCCTCCACGCAGGATCTTCTCTCGAAGGTGTCGAGATATGAGGCACTGTTCGAGCTGACCGGCGTGATCAACGCGGCCGTCGATATCGAGTCTGTCGGTGAAGTCCTGGCCCGAAGGCTCAAATACATCGCAGACGTCTACTCCTGGCGCTACATCTGTTTCGACGGCGACCCGGAGGATAAGAAAGGCCCGGAACCGGTGACTATTGTCGTCGACGGCTTTCGAGGAAGTGCCGATGTCATGCGCACCAAACCGGCGGAGCTGTCGAGATTCGAAGCGGATCTCTGGCGTGACCGCAAGACGCGCATTCTTTGTGGCGACGCGATGAGCGAGGCGCTGGAACAACTTCCAAAACATTTCCAGAAAGACGATCTCGAGCAGATCTCGGTGAACACCCTGGTCGAAGACAGCAAGACTCAGGCTCTCTATCTGTTCTGCAAACGGCGTCAGCCCTTCACCGAACTCGACGTCAAATGCCTGACGATGGTATGCAATTTCTTCCACCGCAAGATTCATATGCTTTGGCAGCAAGAGAAGCTGCGAGAACTGGAGCTCGCATACCTGCAGCAGGAAGTCATGTTGCGTCAGAGCGAGAGGCTGGCGACCCTGGGTCGCTTGAGCGCGGGCATGGCTCATGAACTCAACAATCCGACGGCGGTAGCCAGACAAGGGGCAGAACAACTCAAGACGTCCATCGTTCAACTCGAGCGGGCAAAGTTTGCGCTCGGCGAAGCAGATCTTTCGAGCGAACAGCACGAACTCATCACGAAGCTCGAAGAGGAAGCCAGGGAAAGGGCGAAAAAGCCGAGCGAGCTCGATCCGATTGCTCGCAGCGATCTCGAACAGGAGGTGGAAGCCTGGCTTGAGCAGAACGGTGTCGAAGATCCCTGGCAGCATGCCTCGATTCTCGTGGCGATGGGGCTGTGTTCGGCAGAGCTGGAAGATTTGACCGGTAGCTTCGACCACGCGCTTACCCCGATTGTTATCGACTACTTTGGTAGCCGATTTACGGCTCACACGCTGCTCCAGGAGATCGGCCACGGAACCGAACGGATCGCCGAGATCGTCAAAGCACTAAAAGGCTACTCCTACATGGATCAGGCCCCCATTCAGGCGGTCGACGTACGAGAAGGTTTGAATGACACACTGGTGATGCTGAGCAGCAAACTTCGTGAGGGCATCAAAGTCGATCTGGACTTCGCCGAGAACCTGCCTCCCATTCAGGGCTACGGTAGCGAGCTCAACCAGGTCTGGACCAACCTTATCGATAACGCGATCGGTGCGATGAACAGCAAGGGGGCACTCGAGCTGAAAGCGTACCAGGATGACGACTGGATCGTCGTCGAGGTTGCCGACAATGGACCAGGCATCCCCATCGAAGTGCAGAAGAAGATATTCGATCCGTTCTTCACCACCAAGGCGCCGGGAGAGGGCACGGGTCTGGGACTCAACATCAGCCACGGCATTATTGTGGAGAAGCACCACGGACAGATCTCGGTCGACTCGAAGCCGGGAGCCACGCGTTTCACGATCAAACTGCCGCTCAAGGATCAGTTGTCAGCTTTTAATGAGGAGGGTGAGACCCTGACGCAACTGCCCTAACCGGCACGAGCGTCGCATCACTAACCAATGGCAAAACCAATAATCCTGACCATCGACGACGAGCCGCAGGTTCGCGATGCGGTTGAGCGGGATCTCGCACGACACTACCGCCGGAACTATCGCATCATCAAAGTGAGCTCCGGTGCCGAGGGCCTGGATACGCTGCACCGGCTCAAACAACGTAATGACACAGTAGCGCTTTTTCTCGTCGACCAGCGAATGCCGGAGATGAGCGGCACAGAGTTTCTTGCTGAGGCTCGGGACATATACCCGGAAGCACGCAAAGTGCTGCTCACTGCCTATGCCGATACCGAGGCGGCCATCTCCGCGATCAATGCCGTCGGACTCGACCACTATCTCATGAAACCCTGGACGCCGGCTGAGGAGAACCTGTATCCGATACTGGATGACCTTGTCAGCGACTGGGAGGCTACGGCAACCCTGCCCTACGAGGGTATCCGGGTGGCGGGCACCCTGTGGTCGGCCAGCTCCCACGCGATCAAGGATTTCCTGGCTAGAAGCCAGATTCCCTACCAGTTTCTCGACATCGAGCGCGACGCCGAAGCGAAGTCTCTCGTCGAGCAGGCAAATGACTCGACGCACCAGCTACCGGTCGTCTTCTTTCCTGACGGTAGCTTTCTGATCGAGCCGAGCCTCACGGAAGTTGCCGAGAAAGCGGGGCTTCGAACCCGGGCCGCCGAGCCCTTCTACGACCTGATCGTCGTTGGCGCCGGACCCACCGGGCTGGCCGCGGCCGTCTATGGTGCCTCCGAGGGCGTACATACCTTACTCATCGACAAGGAGACACCGGGTGGCCAGGCCGGGACGAGCTCGAGGATCGAGAACTATCTGGGATTCCCCAAGGGGCTGAGCGGTGCTGACCTGGCCAGACGGGCGACCGCACAGGCCTCCCGCCTCGGTGCCGAGATCCTTTCGGCGCAGGAAGTTGTGAGTGTCGGCCTGCGGGATCCCTATCGGCTGGTAACACTTGCCAATGGATCCGAACTTGCCTGTCGGGCAGTGGTCATCGCCTCCGGTGTATCTGTTCGAGAGCTGGACGTACCTGGGATCGCTGCTGTGACGGGAGCCGGCGTCTACTACGGTGCCGCCCTGACCGAGGCGGCCAGTTACAAAGGGGAACATGTCTACGTGGTCGGCGGTGCCAACTCGGCCGGCCAGGGGGCGATCTTTCTGTCGCAGTATGCTGCCCAGGTCTCGATGCTGGTCCGCAGCTCCTTAGCCAAAAGCATGTCCAGTTATCTGATCGAGCAGATCGAGGGGCGCGACAACATCGATGTCCAGTTGGGAACAGAAGTAACCGAAGTCCACGGTAAAGACCGGCTCGAGGCAATAACAATTTGTAATCGCGACTCAGGCGACACCCGACAGGAACCAACCCCGGCAATGTTCGTATTCATTGGCGCATCCCCGCATACGAAGATGCTGGGCGACCTGGTCTTGCTGAGCGCGGCCGGTTTTGTTCTGACAGGGCCCGATCTCTACACCTATGGCAGACGACCAAAAACCTGGAAGCTCAAGAGAGACCCATATCTTATGGAGACGAGCGTGCCGGGTATCTTTGCGGCCGGTGACGTGCGACACGGCGTCATCCGTCGGGTAGCCTCGGCAGTCGGACAGGGATCGACTACTATCAGCTTCGTGCACGAGTACTTAAAGACCGTATAGGCAACACACGTTCACAACTACCGATCACAAAACGAATCCAAAAATGCGCTGGACAAAGAACGAGGAATATCATGAAACGTAATACTCTGGTTGAGTTTGAAGACGCAGCACCCGAAGTTAAGGACATATACGACGAGATCATGAACACGATGGGCTCACCGACAGTTCTGAACTTTCTCAAGGCTCTCGGCAACAATCCGCACGCGCTTCGTGCTGTATGGT
>Ga0255053_10000377_pt1 | contig 24546 bp, 22 predicted proteins | sample JV7_2_22_MG_FD_188635 | JGI IMG/M metagenome (GOLD analysis project Ga0255053, IMG submission 188635) | Seawater microbial communities from Jervis Inlet, British Columbia, Canada - JV7_2_22 | ecosystem: Environmental > Aquatic > Marine > Inlet | place: Canada: British Columbia | collected... | reverse complement strand
CGCGGTAACTGAGATAAGATGCTCGATGCCCAGTTTTTTAAACCCGTATATATTGGCCCTGAAATTGAGCTTCGAGGGGCTGATCCGATGACCGCGACCGTGTCTGGGTAAAAAAGCAACCGGGATGCCCTCCAAGTGGCCAATAATATAATGATCCGACGGGGAACCAAAGGGTGTGTCCAGGGATACATGTGTAACATCAGTCAACCCCTCCATCTCGTATAGCCCGCTGCCTCCGATAACGCCGATTCTGATGTCACTGTCCATCATTCACCCCGAAGGATTGTTGGTAACCGTTCACAGTTGTCGGTTCACAGTTCACAGTTTTTTCAATGAACTATGCAACGATTGAAGCATTTTGGATATTGCTTTCAACTCTTGAATCAATTCTTTCGCATCTAAATCAGAAAATATATTAACCTCTTGTGAAATATAAACCTGTGTTCTCAGCTCCGCAGCCGATCCTTGTGCAATATTTATAAACCTTTGGAAATCCGGAATACTCTTTTGTTCGCTTCCTTCTGTTTTTTCAACCGTGAACCGATAACTGTAAACTGTGAACGGTTACGATTGTTGTTTGTGTTTCAACCATGACCAATTTCCGGTTTCGCCAGGGATCGGCTGTTTTAACGAATGTGGATTAACTATCTGAAAAAATAACAGGTTAGCCGTATAGTTGTCAATCGACCCCTTCACACATATCCATCAAAACAAAGATGATCCGTTCAAAAAGAGCAAGATGAGGAGGCTGCTTGGAAGAGAAACAGGATGCTGTTTTTAAAGTAAAATTGTCCTGATTAACCGGTATACCTCTTCGATGTTGGCATGGAGAGTGTGCAGGCTTGCTTTTTGAGTAATAAAGTTGTATGGAGGGGATGCACCAAAAATTTCAGTTTAATTCTGATGCGATTTTCAAGCTTCAAACTTTGTATAACAACACCGCAAGAGTTATGAAGTATGATACTTTTTTTATATTCTACTATGAAATGGGTCGGCGTCATTTCACAGCTAAGGGGAGTTAAAAAATGACTCAAGATGCTCCCATCTACAACAGCCGAATCATAAAGATCTACCTGGAGTACCTCAGGAAGGTTTACCCTGATATCGATATCGATGAACTGTTATCATATGCAGCGATGGCCCGATATGAAGTGGAGGACCCGGCGCACTGGTTCAACCAGGTTCAAGTGGATCGCTTTTATGAGATTTTGGTATTAAAATCAGGCAATCCGAATATCGCAAAAGATGCGGGTCGATATACGGCATCCGCGGAAGGAATAGGTCCTGCCAAACAGTACACCATGGGATTTTTGAGTCTGACATCTATTTACCTCCTGATGAGAAAAATCTATCCTCTCATCAGCCGTGGCGCTATGATCAAAGCAAAAAAATTGAGCTCTAATAAAGTTGAAATCGTCTCCACTCCGAACCGTGGCGTTGATGAAAAACCATACCAGTGCGAAAACCGTTTAGGAATTTTCGAGTCCCTGCCCAAACTGTTTATTGAGCAGTTCGCACAGATTGAACATCCCGCATGTTTCCACAAAGGAGATGATGCCTGCCGGTACATTATTACTTGGGAAAAAAGCCCTTCTCTCATATGGAAACAACTGCGTAATTATGCTTTTTTACTCAATATCGTGGGCCCTCTGGCGCTCTTTTTTTTCCTACCGCTCATTTCCTGGTCTATTTTTACTTTTGGCTTTGTGTTTCTTACTTTAATCGTCTCATTTTATTCACACTTTCTTGAGAAAAAAGAGCTGAAGAAAACAATCCATACCCAAGGGGACGGTGCCAAGAGATATTTAGACGAGATGAATATCCGATACAACAATGCTCTGCTGGTACAGGAAATTGGACAGGCAACAGTCTCCATTTTGAATGTCAAGAAACTGATTAACACCATAGTGGGTACAATGGAGAGACACCTCGATTTTGATCGAGGGATGGTTATGCTACCCAATAAAAACAAGACCCACCTCGTTTATGCCGCCGGATATGGATACAGCGAAGAAAAAGAACAACTTCTTAGAAAGACCGAGTTTCACCTTGACAAGCCGAACTCCGGAGGGCTTTTCGCAATGGCTTTTCATGGGCAGAAACCCGTTTTCATAAATGATATTACCGAGGTTGAAAAGCAAATATCAGGAAGAAGCCGGCGATTGGCAAAACAGATGGGAGTTCATTCGTTGATTTGTGTGCCGATTGTTTATGAAAAAGAGTCCCTGGGTATATTGGCTGTGGACAATGTTGACTCCAAACGACCGCTGACAAAAAGCGACGAAAATCTGTTGATGGGGATCGTTTCACAAACAGCCGTCAGCATTACCAATGCCGTCTCTTTTCAGAAGATTCAGGAAAGTGAGGAGAGATACCGGACCATCCTCCAGAGCATCGAAGAGGGCTATTATGAACTTGATATTAACGGAAGATTTACCTTTTTCAATGATTCTTTGTGTCAAATTCTCGGATATTTTCGCGATGAACTAATGGGGACCGATAACCAAAAGTACACGGATAAAAAAAATGCCAAAATACAGTTCCAGGCCTTCAACAGGGTTTATACAACCGGACAGCCTTCTAAAAGGTTCGATTGGGTGATTATACGAAAAGATGGGAGCAAAAGAGATGTTGAGGCTTCCATCTCTCTGATAAAGGATTCCAAAGGGCGGAAAATCGGATTTCGAGGTATCATCAGAGATATCACCGATCGCAAGAGAGAAGAAAAAGAAAAAGAAATGCTGCTTACCCGACTGCAACAAGCCAAAAAAATGGAGGCCATTGGAACCCTTGCCGGTGGCGTCGCCCACGACCTCAATAATATACTGGCCGGGCTGGTAAGCTATCCTGATTTGCTGTTAATGGATCTTTCAAAAGACAGCCCTTTGATAAAGCCTATCTTAACCATGCAACGATCAGGAAAAAGGGCAGCTGCAATCGTACAGGATTTGCTGACGCTTGCAAGAAGAGGCGTTATTGCTACAGAAGTGATTAGTTTAAATCAAATCGTTACTGAATATTTGACGAGTCCCGAGTATTTAAAATTACAATCATTCCATCCTGAAGTTGAGGTTAAATTCGATTTTGCCTCCGATTTGCTCAATACACTGGGTTCTCCGGTACATCTGTCCAAGACGGTGATGAATCTGGTTTCAAATGCTGCAGAGGCAATGCCTCTGGGCGGAAAAATCTCCATTTCAACAGAAAACCGGTCCGTCGACAAACCGATTATCGGATATGTTCGGATAGAGAAAGGCGAGTATATTGTCCTTGAAGTTTCCGATACCGGGGTCGGCATCTCACCAGATGATCTGGAAAAGATATTCGAGCCTTTCTATACCAGAAAGACGATGGGAAGAAGCGGGACAGGTCTGGGAATGGCTGTGGTCTGGGGGACAGTAAAGGACCTTAACGGATTTATCGATGTTAAAAGCACCGTAGGAGAGGGCACCACATTCACACTCTATTTTCCAATAACCAAAGCCGAAGCGAGCAGAGATAAATCCATACCGTCTTTGGAAGACTATATGGGTCACGGAGAATCCATTTTAGTCATCGACGATGTGGAGGAACAGAGGGAAATCGCCTCTGGAATGCTCAAAAAACTGGGGTATTCTGTTTCACTCGTTTCGAGTGGTGAGGAAGCAGTTGAATTTATGAAGGATCATTCGGCGGATCTGTTGGTCTTGGATATGATTATGGTTTCGGGTATTGATGGCCTCGAGACCTACAAAAGAATTCATAAACTGCATCCCGGGCAAAAGGCGATAGTGGCAAGCGGATTTTCAGAGACCGACCGCGTCAGAGAAACTCAAACCCTTGGGGCAGGCCCATATCTGAAGAAACCATATACTTTGGAGAAAATAGGCTTGGCCGTAAAAATCGAGTTAGGGAAATAAGTCCTGTTGCTCAATTGACCAGCAAAACCTTTTTATAACCCTGCCCCATCCTTTCCTTAACCCTTTTTTATACCCTTGTTTTATCCCCATTTTCTGTTATCAATTATATATTTCTCAGCACCATAAAGATAGGCGATTCTCTTTTCAGAGGGATAAACCGAAATCGATTCTCGTTAAAGAAATAGTGAAAAAAGCAAACACGGCCCTGTCATTGCCATCAAAATGAATATCGAGCAAAAATTAAAGCCGTTTCCCCCAATGCGCTTTTCATTAATCGGGATGGCAGGATCGGGGAAATCGTACTGGTCTATGAAACTGGCCGAACATGGGTTCAGGCGTTTTGGTTGTGACGAGTTGATTGCGGAAAAACTCGCCCATGAGCTATTCAGATCGGATGGTCGTCCCATTGAAACGGGCGAATGGATGGGATTTCCTTACGAGCGACAGTATAAGAAACACGAATCCAAATACCTGGCCCATGAAAAACAGGTCCTTTCTGAAATTCTATTCTATCTTCAGAATCCAAAAATCGACCGGAATGAACACATCGTCGTCGATACGACCGGGAGCGTCATTTATACAGGGAGGGAGATGATGGAAAAACTTCGCCAAAATACGATCGTTGTTTTTCTCTCTACCCCGCCTGAAGTCCAAAAACAATTGTTAAACGCGTATATAACCAACCCCCACCCCATGTTGTGGCGGGATGCATTTCGCAAAAAGCCGAATGAAACCAACCAGAAGGCGTTGGCTCGTTGCTATCCGCGACTTTTTTCTGAAAGGGAACAATTGTATCTTCGATACGCGGATGTTACAATAGATTACTATAGCCGCCGTAATGACGGATTTAAGGTTAACGATTTCTTAAACAAATTAAGATGAAATCTGTTTTAATAGCGATCGGTTTGCTGGTGGTGTTATCCGGTTGTGCGTTTCCGCCAAAACCGTCAACCCCCCCGGAGAAGCCGTTTGTCAGTGATGGTTGTTCATATTGGCCGGATGGGGATTATTTCGACTGTTGTTTCGAGCATGACAAAGATTACTGGTGGGGGGGAACACCCCAGGAACGGAAGAATTCAGATCTCAGATTGGTAAAATGTGTCAAAGATAAAGGGCATACAATCCTGCCCTACATCATGTATATCGGCATTCGAGTCGGAGGGTATGGATGGCTGCCCACACCTTTTCGATGGGGCTTTGGACGACCATGGCCAAAGGGGTATTATTCGGAAGCTGAAAAACAAACCATCGGGAATTTGAACCCAAAATAACCGGCCTTACAATAAATCCTCAATGCTGTAAAACCATGAAAATTATCTCAGTTTTTTCTTGACCCTGGACTGCCATATCTTTTAGATAAGTCTGTTTTTATTTATCTGAACCACAACCTGTTCTATTGTGAGTATGCAATGGTAAACATCACCCTCCCTGACGGGAGCATAAAACAATTCGAGAACGCCCCCACCGGGCTTGAGGTGGCCAAAAGCATTTCAGAAGGTTTCGCACGGAACTGTGTGGCCATGGAGGTGGATAACCTTATGGTTGATCTGAATACGACCATCCACCGCGACGCTAGACTCAGGCTGATTACTACCAAAGACCCAAAAGCCCTTGAAATCCTCCGCCACAGCGCAGCGCACGTTTTGGCTCAAGCGATTCTTCACCTTTATAAAGATGCAAAGCTGACCATTGGTCCGGTGGTTGGAGATGAATTCTACTATGATATAGACATGGAAGCGGTGTCGGAGGATGATTTTTCAAAGATCGAAGCAGAGATGAAAAAAATCATCAAGTCAAAAACACCCATTCACCGCAAAGAAGTATCAAAATCAGAAGCAATGCGGTTTTATGAGAACGAGCCGTATAAGCTTGAAATGATTTCAGAACTGGACGACGGGACCATCTCGTTCTACCAACAGGGAGATTTCACCGATCTTTGCCGGGGGCCGCATCTGCCTCACACCGGATTGATCAAGGCGGTCAAGCTTACAAAGGTCTCAGGTGCATATTGGCGTGCGGATCAAAGCAAGGCCCAACTCCAGAGAATTTATGGTACAGCCTTTTTTACCAAGAAAGAGCTGGACGACTATCTTCATTTCATAGAAGAGGCAAAAAGGAGAAATCACCGGAAAATCGGGACCGCACTCGATTTATTTAGTTTTCACGATGAAGCGCCTGGAATGCCCTTTTTCCACCCAAAAGGAATGGACATCTGGAACGCCCTGATTCTTTATTGGAGGGAAGAACACCGCAAGGCAGGGTATGTAGAAACCAAAACACCGATCATGTTGAACCGCGGCCTTTGGGAGAAGAGCGGTCACTGGGACAACTACCGAGAAAACATGTATACCTCTGAGGTTGACAGTATAGAGTATGCAATAAAACCGATGAACTGCCCCGGTGGTATGCTCATCTACGGAATGAAGCCCCATTCATACAGGGACCTTCCTGTCCGGGCAGCTGAGATCGGGCTTGTTCACCGACATGAATTAAGCGGTGTACTTTCCGGCCTTTTCAGGGTCAGAGCATTTCATCAAGATGATGCCCACATTTTTATGACACCCCACCAGATTGAATCGGAAATCCTGGGCGTTCTTAGATTGGCGGAACGGATTTACAGCACTTTCGGACTCGGGTTTCACCTGGAGCTGTCCACACGACCCGATAAGTCCATTGGAACGGATCAACAATGGGAAACCGCAACAGAAGGTTTAAGAGCAGCACTCGAAATCTACGGCAAGGCCTATAGAATAAATGAAGGTGACGGTGCATTTTACGGTCCCAAGATAGATGCTCATATTCGGGATGCACTGGGCCGTACCTGGCAATGCGGAACAATCCAGCTCGATATGGCGCTGCCTGAAAGATTTAATCTATCTTACATCGATAAGGATAACAAAAAACATCGTCCTCTCATGATCCACCGGGTCATTTATGGTTCTGTTGAACGGTTTTTTGGTATCCTAATCGAACACTTTGCAGGGAGGTTTCCTTTATGGATGGCACCGATTCAGGCTGAAATCCTGGCCATCAACGATGATCTGGTACCCTATGCCAATGATGTAAAAATGAAACTTGAAACAGCGGGGCTGCGGGCAGAAGTGGACAGCAGAACCGAAAGCCTGAACAAAAAAGTTAGGGAGGCCCAGCTGAATAACATTCCATTGATCCTTACCGTCGGTTCAAAGGAAAAGGAAAACGGAACCCTTTCGGTAAGAACGCTGGACGGCAACGTCCGATACGGTATCGCCTTTGAGAATTTTTTTCAAAGGGTCCTGCAACACATCGAGGAAAGAAGGCTAGACCTGGATATATTTCCAGCGTCTTAAGGCAGGTGGATTTATAATTGAAGAATTGATTTTTAAATTGTTAAGGTCAACCGATGAAGGATAACGCGGGAATCACCACCTCTCAGATCAAATGGTGTGACCTGACATGCAAATATGCTGATTTTGCAAAGGTTAGCGCTTTGGATGGAAGCTGCCGTACTTTTCAGTCCTTGTGGTGCGGCAAACTGAAAAAACACGTTACAAAAAATGCGCCGTGCGAGGTGTTGTTTGGAAAAAGACAACTTGCAACCAAGTGGTGAACCGGAAAACATCCGCAGACCCAACAACGGTCTGAAAACCGTTGCCATTTTTCCCAAGACGACGATTTTAAACCCTTCGGGTTAAAACAGTTCACATGGCCCGCGTCATTAAATACTTTTTATACTACTGGTTTCCTGTTTTCATCTATTGTTTGTTAATCTTTTTGCAATCCTCCTATCCGTCACCTGAAACCGTTCCAGATGTTCCACATATGGACAAATTCCTCCATTTCGTGGTCTATGGTATTTTAGGGATTTTATTTTTCAGGGCTTACTGCACACTGCGCATCAAAAACAACGTAAACCTACTGATAATTATCAGCATTCTTTCATCCGGCTTGTATGGAATAAGTGATGAACTTCACCAGTATTTTGTTCCCTACAGAGAGGCCGAGCTGATGGACGTACTCGCGAACCTTCTCGGGAGTATTGGCGGGGTTGCTGTTTATTCTTTATCAAGGCGCCGGTGCTAATTTAAGTAGGTGCTCAAACAACTTAATGGCATCATCAGATGCCCAGTCTCGGGCCCCCAGAGCACCTCCAATCAGGTACCCTTTGCGGTCAACCAGATAGGTGGTTGGAATCGATCTGATACCATACATCGATCCAACCTTGCCTTCAGAATCCAAAAGGATGGTGAAAGTCAATTTAAATCGTTCTTTAAAGCGCTTCACCTGTTGCCGGTTTTCTTGAAGATCAATCGCCAGTATGATGAAATCATCCTTTTTGAATCGATTGTGGAGCTTTTCCATGGCCGGCATTTCCTCCCTGCAGGGTGGACACCAGGTTGCCCAAAAATTTAAAAAGACAATTTTCCCCCGATGATCCTCTAAGTTTACCTGGTTGCCATTTAGATCCCGAAGAATAAAGTTTTTAGCTTTGGGCCGTTCATCCAACACAAACAGGGAAAGGGCTTTCATGTAATCGATATCTCCAACGGCCTTGTCCTTAAAAACAACAGGGTTCAAAAAGAAAAGAATCAGGACAATTGAAAATGATGTATAAATTATTTTGAGGTTTTTTATCATATGACCTTCCAAACCGGAAACTGCAGCCAGATATTTCTCAACGTAAATGGAACAAACCGGATTTTCAACGGAAAACAAATCAGACCGGTTTGGGAATTTTAAAAATGGAAAAGGAAAGGACGGGAAGGTTCGGTTCCGTGATACCTGCAAGCAATCGCCAATGCGATGGCAGATCGAGGCAAGAGGAAATTTGATTCTCCAAGAGCGCATCGGTTTTTAAATCAACCCCGCAGTGAACATGAGGAGCCCGATCATTTTGAGCAGATCCGTTGACACCGTTTAAATCCGGGGAACAAATCGAAATGGAGAAGAGATATAAAAAGATGAGCATTCCTAAAAATGCTTTATTGTATTTAAACATCAGTTTGAAAGCGTCCTTTTGATCCTTTTGATGATAGATAGTATGAATAATATTTGACTGAATGTCAATATTTAAAGCAAGTTGAGTACGGCCTGGGATGATCGTTGACAATGGGCTAAAGTACTCCAGATGCATCTGCACTCATGTTTTTCGGGCCATGCGCTTATATTAGATAACCTATCAGATATGTCAACTTTTTACTACTAATCTGCCGCGACATTCTGATTACCCCAATAGCTAAATCCGCTTGTGGATAGTGTCTTCGGCCTTGTCCTCTATTTATGAGACCTGATATGGAGCGATCTCATTAGGGTTTAACATTGAAAAGGCTTAAATTAAACCGAAATACCGTGGGAATTTTAATATAGTGGATATAAAATACCCATTTTTCGTTAGGTTGTTACTATAGTGGATAAAAAGGATCCAACACGGCAGAAATATTCAATTTTTGCTGCTTATCAAATTAATAAAACCTTTTAAAATCAGATAGATAGTTTGCGTTTTAATAAATTTGGCATATCCTTTGCGTGTCTGAAGTGCGAGAATGTTCTTTTTGCCGAGCATAAGTAAATGCTAATTTTTTCGACCTTGTATAAAGAAACCAGGTTTTCAATATTGCAATAAAAAAGGAAGGCATGAAAATGAATATAAATAAAAATTCAAGAAAAAACAAAAGGTTAAAAGCCTGTATGATGATACTGATATTCGCCGGCTTTTTTGCAGCGACAAATTATATGTTACTTCCTGATGTTGAAGCCAAAACAGAGGCCAGCCTTATTGCACCGAGTAGTTTCAGTGACCTTGCCTCCCGGGTGAGTCCTGCTGTGGTCAATATTCGGACGGTCAAAACCATTAAAGGGGGCGGACGTGTCTTCCGTCAGTTTCGTCCCGGCCCCCAGAGAAAGGATGATCCGTTTCGGGATTTTTATGATAAATTTTTTGGTGAGCAGGACCAGCGGGAGTTCAAGCAGCGAAGTCTCGGTTCCGGGCCCTATGACGATTTTATACAGACAGATGCTTCCATCAACCCCGGAAACAGCGGCGGCCCGCTCATTGACATGGCAGGCAAAGTGGTGGGGATCAATACGGCGATTATCGCCAGCGGCCAGGGAATTGGGTTTGCCGTTCCGATAAACATGGCAAAACAGATTATTGAACAGCTCAAAGAAAGCGGAAAGCAAAGTTGCTGGAGCCGGCGTTTTGGTGGGCGATATAATAAAGGAGATCAATCATCGGTCCATCAATACAGTAGAAGAATACAACAGCGCTGTAAATAATATCAACAAAGGGGATGTGATAAGTCTGTTCATATTGGGACGAAATGCGGGGTTTTTGATTGTCAAATTGACGAAGTAAACTCCGAAATGCTCCGCGTAGGAAAGGGCTGCGATGAAAAAAGCATCTAAACGTCGTCTTGACATCATCAGGAGATATAATCGGCTTGCCTGGATCTATGACTGGCTGGAAGCGCCGATGGAATGGCTACGATTTGCTAAATGGCGAACCCGATTGAGTGACCATAAGGAAAATGACTATGGGAAAGAAAAAAAACCGGAGATCAAAAAAATATACCACCACACCGATAAAGGCAGCGCCGAAACCGAAAAAGAGATCCAAGTACACCTTTTTCGCCTTATACACTCCAGGCAGGTTCCGATAGGGAAAAAGGGCAGCGGAAGCCAGGAGATGAGCGCTCTACTGGAGTTGCGGGATGATAAAGTTTTGCCCGGGAGATAAATTTCAAACATTGAACGTATCCCAATTTCGTAAAATCCTTCAAGAAGACACCGGATGTGGCCCGGAAGGGATTCAGTTTTTGGCCATCACCCATACCCATTTTCCCGATATGATGAGCGAAAGGAAGATCCCTTTTATGGCCTTGGCAGACTACGATGTCGCGCCATATGGTTTTAACGATTTTTTCGATGCCCCTCAATTGTTCTCGAGCAAAGGCATTTTGGGCTTAGGAATCGAGAATATCGATGGTAAATACCCCCTTTTTGGCATTCTCTCTCTTCGCTTTTAAAACCAGTAATGCTTTACTCAAGTTTCGCACCCCCAATGGGGCACGGTTCCGCATCTGGTGTGGGGTAAATAAAATTTTTTTGGAAAAACAATGAGGCAATCAGTTTGAACCGGTATCCATAGAGTAATCACCGTGCACAGGCACGCGATGGTCTGGTTTCTTTTGCAATATCAGTTGCTTCTGAAATGATAACTCTTAAAAGGTTTTGTGCCGTTGTCAAAGCGCTCGTCATCAATTTTTTCCGGAAAAATTTCTTTTTACCCTATGCCTGATGCGGCTTTCCTCAAAATATCAGGTGCGAAACTTGAGTTATATTTTTATGGGTGTCCCTCTTTTCAGATATTTAATACGATTTCCAGATATTGATATTTGAGATTTAATACGATATCTAAGATTATGAAAATTATGAAAAATAACGCAAGTTTTACTGATTTCTGTCCGATTCCAACCAGCGATTATCCCAAAGTCCTTCTGGCGCATGGCGGGGGGGGAAAACTGATGCACCAGTTAATTGAGAAGATGTTTGTTCCTGCTTTTGGTGATACCAATCCTCTTCATCGGCATGATTCCGCCGTTATCGACGCTCCGAGTTCTCAAATTGCCTTTACAACGGATTCCTATGTGGTCCGTCCGTTATTTTTTCCCGGTGGGGATATCGGTATGCTGGCGGTTAATGGTACGGTTAATGACCTATCCATGTCCGGAGCGCGACCGGTTGTTTTAAGTGTAAGTTTTATTTTAGAGGAAGGTTTTCCTATGGATATCCTTTGGCGTGTGGTGCAGTCTATTAAGCAAGCAGCTCAAAAAGCTAATGTACAGATTGTGACAGGCGATACTAAAGTTGTCGACAAGGGAAAAGGAGACGGAGTTTTTATTAATACCTCCGGAGTGGGAGTTATCGAACATAATCAAACCATTGCTCCGTTGAGCGTCAAAGAAGGTGATGTGATCATCCTCAACGGAGACATTGCCCGTCACGGCATGGCGATTATGGCGGTACGCGAAGGATTGGAATTTGAAAGCAACATTGAAACAGACTCAGCTCCGGTGGCGGATCTTGTGGGATTGCTTTTGTCCAAAAGAATCGAAATTCATTGTCTTCGTGATTTAACACGGGGAGGATTGGCCAGTACGTTAAATGAAATATCTATGACTGCTCAACTTGGTATTGAAATTGAAGAGTCTAATATTCCTGTTCGTGAAGATGTGGCGGCGGCTTGTGAGATTTTGGGATTGGATCCTCTTTATGTGGCTAATGAGGGACGGTTTGTGGCGTTTATCCCCGAGAAGGACCATCAACAAGCTTTGGAAATTATGAAAGGGCATCCTCTAGGCGAGGGATCAAGTGTGATTGGAAAAGTTTCAGATGCCATGAAGGTGCTTGTGACGATGAAAAGTAAGATCGGGGCCAGCCGGGTGGTGGATATGTTAAGCGGCGAACAACTCCCGAGGATATGTTAAATAGGAGACAGCGCCTTATTTATCTTGCCCGAATATGTTAAGTAGAGGTATAATATAGGCGGAGGAAAGGTGAAATGTTATTATACGAAGATTTTCCTCTTTTGCGGCGTAGGGATGGAATTTCTAGGATTATAAAATGACAGAAAAAAAACAGCAAAGACATGTTATTGAAAGGGATTCACTCGGGAGTCTTTTTGATGTTTTAAGACACAAAGGCTTCGAGATTGTGGGGCCCACAGTTGAAGATAATGCTATTTGTTATGGCAGCATTGACTCTTTCAAAGATCTGCCTGTTGGCTGGACAGACGAGCAGAGCGAAGGAAAGTACCGGATCAAGAAACGTCAAGACAATGCCCTTTTCGGTTATGTGGTTGGTCCAACCTCTTGGAAAAAATTTCTTTTTCCTCCACGGATAAAACTGTGGGAAGCGAAAAAATCCCAAAAAAATTTTGATATTGTTGAAAATACCGACGAAGTCCCTTCTTATGCCTTTTTAAACGTCCGTGCCTGCGAACTCCAAGCTATAGCCATTCAGGACAAGATTTTCTTAAAAGGAGATCATATCGATCCTATTTATAAAAAGAGAAGAGAAAAGACCTTCATTATTGCTGTCAATTGTACGGAGCCGAAAGGAACATGTTTTTGTGTTTCCATGAATACAGGTCCGAGAGCCTCATTCGGTTTTGACCTTTCGTTAACGGAAATTATTGAGGATGAGAAACATTACTTTGTTGTTGAGGTGGGCAGCTCTAAAGGAGAAAAAATTTTAAAGGGTGTTCCGCATCGTCCTGTTGAGTCTTCTGAAATTGAACAGCAAAACAAACTTCTTGAGAAGGCTGAACAGGAAATGGGCCGGGTGATGGATACACAAAACATTAAGGAACTTCTTTATAAGAATATGGAACATCCCCAGTGGGAGGATGTTGCTAAGCGTTGTCTTTCCTGTGCCAACTGTACGCTTGTCTGCCCGACGTGTTTTTGCTCGAACGTTGAAGATGTGACTGATTTAACCGGGGATCATGCCCAGCGTGTACGTACGTGGGATTCCTGTTTTACTGCAGAGCATTCTTATATCCACGGTGGCAATATTCGCTCATCCATTAAATCACGTTATCGGCAATGGATGACACACAAGTTAGCGAGTTGGCAGGATCAGTTTGACTCTTCAGGTTGTGTCGGTTGCGGCCGTTGTATTACATGGTGCCCTGTGGGCATTGATATTACCAAAGAAGTTAAAGCTATTGAGGATATTCCTCCCGCCGACGCGGAACGGGAATGACAAAGATATATGATTTAGCCTAAAACGCGTAAGCCCTAATAAGGTTTTTTAATAAGGGGAGATATATCATGAAAAATATCAAGGAGTTGTTATCCGAACACGAATTCTTTAAAGGTCTTTCTGATGAACAAATTGAAATTATGGCCGGATGCGGATCCAATGTCCATTTTAAAAAAGGAGAAACGGTTTTTCAGCAGGGCAGAGAAGCCAATTATTTTTTTGTCGTCCGTCAAGGCTCTGTGGCCTTGGACATCGACGGAGCGGAACGCGGTATAATCCGAATTCAGACGGTTGAAGATGGAGATATCTTGGGATGGTCTTGGCTGATTCCTCCACATATTTGGAATTTTACAGCCATTGCGGCAGAAGATACCTCTACTACAGCCTTAGACGGAAAATGTCTTAGAGAAAAATGTGAAAAGGACCATGAGTTGGGTTATGCGCTGCTTAAGCGGTTTTCAACGGTGTTGGCTAAACGGCTTGAATGGACACGCATACAGCTTCTTGATGTTTACGGAGCTCATACGTAAAGATATAAACTAAAGGTGTAAAAGTTTAATGAATAAAGATAGTTCTAATGATATGATGCCGCAGAAATTTTATGTGGATTCTAATCGTGAAGAGACACACGATACCTTCACGTTATATCTTTCTCCTGAAGATAGCTCCAAAAAATTTCATTTTGAGCCGGGACAGTTTAATATGTTGTACGGTTTTGGGGTGGGGGAGGTCCCGATTTCGATCAGCGGAGATACGTCCAGTCCCGGAACATTGATTCATACAATCAGAGAAGTCGGGGCTGTGACCAAGGCTCTGTGCAAACTAAAGCAAGGGGATTATGTCGGTGTTCGAGGGCCGTTTGGAAGCAGTTGGCCCGTTGAAAAAGCCTTTGGAAAAGATGTTGTTGTCATTACCGGAGGTATTGGGTTGGCGCCGTTACGTCCTGCCATTTATCAAATCCTGGCCCAGAGAAATGATTTCCGACATGTTGTTATATTATATGGTGCTCGGAACCCTCAGGATATTCTTTATCGAAAGATGATCGTGAAATGGCGGGCTCATCTTGATTTGCAGGTGCGCGTTACGGTGGATCAGGCTGATAAAGAGTGGTACGGGACCGTCGGTGTTGTGACGAAATTGATTTCTAAGGCAAGATTTGATCCCGGCAATACAGTTGCACTGGTATGCGGTCCGGAGATTATGATGCGTTTTACGATTAAAGAATTGCAAAAAATCGGTATAGAAGAAGAGGACATTTACGTTTCTATGGAACGTAATATGAAATGTGCAATTGGTTTTTGCGGGCATTGTCAATACGGGCCTAAATTTATCTGTAAAGACGGTCCGGTGTTTAGTTTTGACCAAATCAGGGATCTCTTCAGAGTGAGGGAGATTTAGGATGAGACAGAAACCAAAACTTGCCGTTTATAAATTTGCTTCCTGCGACGGTTGTCAGTTAAGCTTGCTGGACTGTGAGGATGAACTCTTGGCCATTGCCGGTGAGGTAGAAATTGCCAATTTCCCTGAGGCATCACGCGCTGTCCAGGGCGGGCCTTATGATGTCACTCTTGTCGAAGGTTCCGTTACGACACCGCATGATGCAAAGCGTATTCAAGAGGTACGCAAGTTATCCAAGGTGGTTGTGACGATCGGCGCTTGTGCTACCGCCGGGGGGATACAGGCTTTGCGGAATTTCAGCGACGTTAAAGATTTCATATCGATTGTCTATGCCAAGCCGGAATACATCGATACCCTTGAGACATCGACGGCCATTGCCGACCATATCCCTGTTGATTTTGAATTAAGAGGTTGTCCGATTAATAAACAGCAATTGCTCGAATTGATCTGTGCGTTTCTTAACGGACGCCGGCCCAATATTCATCAACACAGTGTCTGTGTGGAATGCAAACAGCGGGGAACGGTTTGTGTGATGATTTCTCAGGGCACGATGTGTTTGGGGTCGGTAACACAGGCCGGATGTAATGCGATTTGTCCTTCCTATAACCGTGGGTGTTACGGATGTTTTGGGCCTAAAGAAACACCGAATACATCCAGCTTAAGTTCTTGGCTGAAAGAAGGAGGAAAAAGCAATCCGGAACTGATCCGGGCATTTCGTGGATTCAATGCTTATGCTGAGGATTTCCGCAAAGAAAGTGAGGCCCATGACCAATAGGACGATAAAAGTTGATTACCTTGCCCGTGTTGAGGGTGAAGGAGCACTGTATGTGAAGATCAAAGACAAGAAGGTCGAGGATATCAAATTAAAAATCTTTGAGCCGCCGCGCTTTTTTGAAGCCTTCTTACGCGGACGGGATTTCCGGGAAGTTCCTGATATCACAGCGCGCATTTGCGGTATTTGTCCGATTGCTTATGAATTGGGGGCTTCTTATGCGATGGAAGATGCCTGCGGCATAAAAGTGGAAGGCCCGCTACGTGATTTACGGCGTCTTATTTATTACGGCGAATGGATTGAAAGCCATGTCCTTCATATCGGGATGCTGCATGCGCCGGATTTTTTGGGATATGAAGATGCCATCCAAATGGCCAAGGATCATTCAGAGGTGGTTAAGAATGTTCTGCGCCTTAAAAAAATCGGCAATGATATTATGGTGGTTCTAGGCGGCCGTGAAATTCATCCGATTAATTTACGTATCGGAGGTTTTTATAAAGTTCCTAAAAAACGTGAGTTAGGGGTTTTGTTAGACGAGTTGAAATGGGCAAGGGATGCATCCATTGAGCTGGCCAAGTTGGTAGCGACGTTTCCTTTTCCTGATTTTGATCAGGAATACGAGTTTATTGCGATGCATCATCCGGATGAGTACGCCATTATTGAAGGACAGTTAGTGTCTAATAAAGGAATGGACATCCCGATTCGGGAATATGACGACCATTTGATCGAGGAGCATGTTGAGCATTCCACAGCCTTGCATACGCATGTCAAAGAAAGGGGGACGGCCTTTGTCGGGCCGATGGCTCGCTATTCTTTGAATTACGACAAGCTGTCGCCCTTTGCCCAGGGAGTCGCCAAGGATATTGGTTTGGGAAAAGAATGCCACAATCCTTTTAAAAGTATTATGGTTCGCGCGGTTGAAGTCGTTTATGCGGTAGATGAGGCCATTCGTAATATCGAAGGGTACCAGGAACCGGATAAACCGGCGGTGGATGTCCAGCCGCGTGCCGCGACGGGTTATGGTTGTACGGAAGCGCCTCGGGGGATCTGTTATCACCGTTATACGATTGACGAGCAGGGAATCGTTCAGGATGCGAAGATTGTTTCTCCGACGGCTGTTAACCTGCCGACGATTGAAAAAGATTTGTGGAATTTTGTTGAATCTAATGTTGAACTTTCCGATGACAAACTTCAATGGCAATGCGAACAGGCTATACGTAATTATGATCCCTGTATTTCTTGCTCTTGTCATTTCTTAAAATTAAACATTGATCGGCAATGAAAGAATTTAACCATTTAAGTTTCTAGTGGTGGATTTCCCTACAGAGGTTCATTCGTAAGCCCCTCCGCCTGGTGTAGATCCTCCCGCTCATTGAACCGAAAGGCCTTTACCTAACCCAATAATTTCTTTTATGACCCCAATTCTTTTTATCGGTATCGGCAATGAGTTCCGTCAGGACGACGGCACCGGTGTTTATATCGCACGGGAACTGAAGAAAAAAAAGCTTGAAGGAGTTGTTATTAAAGAACATCGAGGAGAAGGCTTTGATTTAATGGATTTGTGGAAAGCTTTTAAAAAGGTTGTCTTATTTGATGCAGCTTCATCCGGTGCAGCACCGGGGACGATCCATCGCTTTGAAATTCCTCCAGATGAAGTCTCTAAAACTGTATTTTGTTGTTCAACGCATGCCTTTAGTATTGCTGATGTGATTAATCTTGCAGAGACATTGGATCAGTTACCGGAAAGTTTAGTCGTTTATGGAGTGGAAGGAAAAAGCTTTGAGCAGGGAGAAGGCCTTTCTTGTGAAGTTAGAGAAGCTGGTCAAAAAATAATAAAACAAGTAATTAATAATGCAAGATACTGACGCACATTGTAACCATGGTAATCATGAGAATAAACGGGTACGTGTCAGTATTTACGGCGCTGTTCAGGGGGTTGGTTTTCGGCCCTTTATTTACAGGTTAGCTAAGGCACTACATTTAAAAGGATGGGTGTATAATTCCGGCGCCGGCGTGACCATCGAGGTCGAGGCACCACTTTCTTCCTTAGAAATTTTTCTCGAACGTATTCATCTGGAAAAACCTCAACATAGTTTTATCCAGAATTTTCAGTATGCTTTTTTAGACCCCGAAGGTTTTTCTGATTTTGAAATCCGTAAAAGTGATGAATCAGAAGAAAAGACAGTGCTTGTTCTGCCGGATATTGCCACTTGTTCAGAATGCCTCAAAGATATTTTTAATCCCAAAGATCCACGTTACCTTTATCCCTTTACAAACTGCACCCATTGCGGTCCAAGATATTCTATTATAGAGTCTCTTCCTTATGACCGCGCTAATACCTCGATGAAAGGTTTTCCGATATGCCGAAATTGCCAGCGGGAATATGAAGATCCTTCTAACCGTCGATTTCATGCCCAGCCCAATGCCTGCCCTGAGTGCGGTCCCCATCTTGAATTATGGGATTCCAAAGGGAATGTTTTGGGAATTCGGCATGACGCCTTGATTTTGGCTATTGAAGCACTTAAAGAGGGAAAGATCGTTGCCGCCAAGGGGCTGGGCGGCTTTCATTTATTTGTTGATGCCCAGAATGAAGAAAGCGTCCAGATGCTTAGAAAACGAAAACACCGGGAAGAAAAACCATTTGCCTTGATGTTTCCGACATTGGATAGCATTAAAGCTCAATGTGAGGTGTCGGATAAAGAGAAGGCCATTTTGCTTTCGGGAGAATCACCCATTGTCCTTTTAGCGAAGAAACTTAAAGTGGAGGGAGACATTGCTGTCACACCTGCCGTTGCTCCACGAAATCCCAATCTAGGTGTGATGTTGCCATATACACCTTTGCACCATACTTTTATGAGAGAACTTCAATTTCCTGTTGTGGCGACAAGCGGAAACCTATCTGATGAGCCGATCTGTATTAATGAGCGCGATGCCTTAGAGCGGTTGGAGGGGATTGCGGATGTGTTTCTCATCCATGACCGGCCGATTGTACGAAGCGTTGATGATTCTGTTGTCAGGATTATGATGGACCGTCCCTTAGTGTTGAGACGTTCACGGGGATACGCACCTTTGCCTGTTTCAATTAAAGAGCAGGGATCGAGTGTATTAGCAGTTGGTGGGCATTTAAAAAATACAATCGCTTTAAGTATTAAAGAAAATGTTTTTATAAGCCAGCATATTGGCGATTTAGAGACGGCCCAGTCTCTGACGGCTTTTGAAAAGACCATTGAGAGTATCAAAGAACTTTATGAACCCTCGGAGGAATACATTGTCTGTGACATGCATCCCGAATATATCTCGACAAAGGCTGCCCATGAAATTGATTTACCGGTGATAGCGGTTCAACATCATCATGCGCATATTGTTTCCTGTATGGCAGAAAATCAGATCGAAGGAGATGTTTTGGGAATCGCCTGGGACGGGACTGGATATGGAACAGACAAGACCATTTGGGGAGGGGAATTCCTCCATGCCACGTTAACGGGTTTTAAGAGGGTTGGTTATTTTAAGCCGTTTCGCATTCCCGGTGGGGACAAAGCCATTAAAGAACCGAGAAGAACAGCGCTGGGGTTACTAATAGAGATGTTTAAAGGTCGTATAGCGGATTACCATGATTTAGCGACGATGAAGGCCTTTGATGTGGGAGAATTAAAGACAATACAGCAGATGCTCGATAAGGAGTTAAACTCACCGGAAACATCTAGTGTGGGAAGATTATTCGATGCTGTAGCCTCTTTGATAGGATTGCATCAGTATGTTCATTTTGAAGGACAGGCCGCTATGGAGCTTGAATATGTCCTGGAGGGTTTGGAGTTGAAAGACAGCTACGATTTTGAGGTTGTTCGCAGAATAGCAGAAGAAATAGGCTCAGTGGGTGACAGATCTGTTTCTGAAGTTTTTATTGTGGATTGGAGAGGAATTATATCAGGGGCTATGACTGATATCCGCAATGATGTCTCCCAGGGGGAGATTTCTATTAAGTTCCACAATACACTCATTGAGATAGCTGTTGAGATGGCAAAGAAAGTGAAGCTTCAAAAAGTTGTCTTAAGCGGAGGGTGTTTTCAAAATAAATATTTAACAGAACATCTTATTAGGCGGCTTCGTGAAGAAGGGTTTTCATCCTATTGGCATCAACTGGTACCGCCCAACGACGGGGGCATTTCCCTCGGACAGGCGGTGGTGGGTATGTGCCGGGCCAGGAAATTGAACAATAAACTTGAATGATAAGTAGTTCTTGAAAGTAGAAAAATTAATAATCATGTGTTTATCTATTCCAGGAAAAATTGAGAGTATCACAGGTGGCGATGACCCTTTAAGTAAAAAAGGTAAGGTCAACTTTGGCGGGGTTATTAAAGAGGTATCGTTGGCCTTTGTGCCTGAGGCCCGAGTGGGACAATATGTGATTGTTCACGTCGGGTTTGCGATTAGTATCGTCCAAGAGGAGGCGGCGATGAAGGTCTTTGAATATTTGGAGGAAATGGGAGAGTTGGAGGAACCGGAAACATCTTAACGTCACAAGGTCACACGTGACTTGTGACGTTTATTTAAGGAAACTTAGATGAAATATATGGATGAATACCGAGATCCAAAGTTAGTGCAGAAGTTATCCAGAGAACTTCATAAGGTAACTACCAAACCACATGTCATTATGGAGGTTTGCGGCGGACAGACGCATGTGATTGTGAAATTCGGGATTGATAAGCTCTTGCCTAAAGACGTGGAACTAGTTCACGGGCCTGGCTGTCCTGTATGCGTCACACCATTGGAATTGATTGATAAAGCTATTGAGATTGCATCTCTTAAAGAAGTGATCTTTTGCTCATTTGGAGATATGCTGCGTGTTCCCGGTTCAAAGAAAGATCTTTTTTCCGTTAAGGCGGAAGGCGGGGATATCCGGATTATCTATTCCCCGATGAATGCTCTAAAGATTGCTCAAGCAAATCCAGAAAGACAGGTTGTCTTCTTTGCTGTGGGATTTGAGACAACCGCACCGGCCAATGCCATGACGGTTTATCAGGCCAAGCAGCAGGGCATTGAGAATTTTTCCGTTCTTGTATCACATGTCCTTGTTCCGCCAGCGATTGAAGCTATTCTTTCTTCCCCCAATAACCGTATTGGAAGTTTTTTGGCTGCCGGACATGTCTGCACGGTAATGGGGTATACCGAATACGAACCGATCGCGAAAAAATATAATGTTCCGATTGTTGTGACGGGCTTTGAACCTTTGGACATCTTGCAAGGAGTTTATATGTGCGTAAAACAGCTCGAGGAGGGTCGAGCAGAAGTGGAGAATCAATATGTCCGTTCGGTCGTTCGTGAAGGCAATAAACATGCTCAAGAGATTGTATCCCAGGTTTTCCTCGTGATTTCAAGGAAATGGCGGGGGATCGGAGAGATTTCTCAAAGCGGTTTGGGTATGAAAGCAGAATATGAGAAGTTTGACGCTGAGAAAAAATTTGGCCTTAGAAATTACGAAGTTGCTGAAAGCGAGGAATGTATCAGCGGTTTGATTTTACAGGGAATAAAAAAACCGTCAGAGTGTCCGGCCTTTGGAACAAAATGTACACCGGAACATCCACTTGGGGCTACGATGGTTTCTACCGAAGGGGCCTGTTCTGCGTATTACAGATATCGATGATCAGAACTACGTTCTCCTCGCTGTGCGCTCATGCCTGTTGCGGGCTGAGACTCGATGCCAAATCGCATAAAAGGCTTCTGGCTTTCACTCTCGTGCGCATGACAGTGGAAAGCGGGCAAGTACCGGTGCGCAGCAAAAGGTGAAAGTGGTTTGCTTTTATGGGCATCCCTCTTTTCCAAACGCAACGATGTGTTTACTTTTTATTTGTCCTTGGTCGGTGTCTTTAAGCTTATTCTATGTTCGCGCCGACAACGGCGGCCAGCTGCATCATATTGATCGTCTGGCCTTCTTTCAACTTTGTAAGGTCAGTGACCTTGCCTGATTTGCTTTTGGATTTTGTGTTTTTGAAGATCGGAAGCAGTTTAGCATCAGCCACAATGAACTTGCCTGCGTTCTCAGGCTTCCCGTTTTCAGTCTTTGTCTGAAGCTTATTCGCTTTAATATAGTCCCATAGTTTCTTGGTGATCTCTGTCCTGGGAAGTTCTGTTGCTCCCAGAAGCTCTGCCAGCTCATTTTTCAGTTTTACCGGTTTACTCAGTCCTTTTCCTTCTGCCATTTTTAACTCCTCCCTATTTAGATTTAAATGAAATTATCTCCGGGCCAGATCTTCTGCCCGTTTTAATTTTTCCAAGAATATTTTTTAAGGCTCGCATATGCATTAACATTCCACAAATCGGTATTTTTCAGGTCAATAGCGCTGTTTTTGGGATTATTCGGGCAAAATTAGCTCTTCTATTTCCATCATATCGTATAATATCTATTAGGTTAAGCTCTCGAAAGCTTTGAGTTCATTTTTTACTACCTGGTATCGGATCTCCCGAGTCACGTTCTGCAACAGCCTGTTTAAAGCCTACTTCCTCCGCACGTTGCTTAAACCAAATTCCTTCAGGGCTATGCCTGGCCATGCCATCGAAAAGGGTTGCGATTGTTTGGGTGTTTGCCAGCCCCATATTTTCGTAAGCCTGGTTGACCATCAGTTTCATCATCATGAGCTGATTCTTTGGCACGCCTTTAATTCGATTCGTCAGCTGATTAACTGTCTCATCCAATTCTTCTAATGGCACCGACTGGAAAATAAGTCCAATTTCCTCCGCTTTTGTACCAGATATTAGATCTCCTGTAAATAGCATTTGTTTAGCCTTTTCCGCGCCTAACCGATACACCCACATGGCTGTGGTCGGACAGCCCCAAACACGCGAAGGAGGATAACCAATACGCGCTTTTTCATTCATAATAATAATGTCACAGCATAAAGCAATATCACTACCTCCAGCAACCGCATCGCCATGGACGCGAGCTATCACTGGCTTATGGCATCTCCAGATAGACATAAAATTCTGCGTACAGCGACTCATAAAATTATAGTCAATCATAGGATCCCATGGCATATCCTGGATAGCTGGATTGGGGCCCGATTTCTCCGCGTAAGCCTTTAAATCATATCCACCACAAAAACCACGTCCGGCGCCTGTCAGCACAACCACATGAACAGAATCATCATTATTGGCATAACCAAAAGCCGTGGCTATATCTTCCGGCATGGTTTCATTGATTGCGTTAAACCGCTCGGGGCGATTTAATGTGATCGTGGCAACTCGTTCCTTCGATTCGTACAAAACCGTACCAAAATTCATAATCAGGTTTCTCCTTTGAGGTGCTGTAGAGTCTAACAGGAGTAATTAAGTGGAAATCTTCGTTTCACTGGCTTGGCTTATCTAAACCTCTACTTGATATGACTGGATCGAGCAGCGAAATATCGCGCTACGGTAGATTCTTGGATGTTGATATCACAATTTTTGAGCCAGCTTCAACACGAAATATTTATAGCGCAATCACCACATTCATCTGACCCGATCGGATGGGGGATATCACAGGTTTTAGGAGGCTGGAAATTTTGAAGGTATGTATGGGTTGTACAGAATAAGGGTTCGATAAAGATTTTTTTAGGCCATATTTTTCATTAAAGATCCTACTCCTTATCTAGAATTTCCTTCAGTTTTTGTGATATCTCTTTCACACTGAAAGGTTTCTGGATAAAGTCCTGCGCACCGGCATCCAGAATGCCCCTGGCGGTATCAATAGAATATCCGCTGCAAACAATCACCTTCAGATTTGGACGGGCTTTCATGATTAGGGGGTACACTTTATCACCTTGAATGTCCGGTAGCTTTATGTCTAAGAGAGCAAGATCAATATCCCCGTCAAAGGTTTCGGCAATCTCAACAGCTTCACGTCCGGTTTTAGCCTCCAGCATCCGGTATCCCAGCCTTTCGAGGACGGCACGGATGACGTTCATCACCATCTCTTCATCCTCGATCACCAGTATGGTTCCGGTGCCGGTGATCACCCCGGCCTCTTCATCGGATTTCTCCGAAAGTTCCTCTTCTATATCTTCAAAAGCGGGGAAATAGATTCGCACAACGGTTCCTTTGCCCAGATCAGAGTCTACCGATATCGAGCCGCCGTGGTTTCTGACAATTCCGTAAACCGCAGCCATCCCCAAACCACGACCTATAAATTTGGTGGAATAGAAAGGATCGAATATCTTGCTTAAGGTCTCCTCATCCATCCCTTTTCCATCATCCTCCACCGTTAAGCATACATAGTGCCCGGGTGTGAGTTCAGGCTGACTTTTTGCAAACCCCGCGTCAATCTTTTCGTTGCTGGTGATAACCCTGATACAGCCATCTCCTTCTATGGCCTCTGATGAATTGCTCACCACGGCGGAAAGCACCATCTGCATTTGAACGGAATCAACATTCACTTTAAAGATATCTCTCGGTAAATCAGTATCTATCCGGATGGAAGGTCCAATATTGGGCTTAATAACAGGGAAGGTTTTTTCCACAAAATCGCTCAAGGATATTGTTTTGGCCTGATAGCTCCCTCCCCGGGCATAGGCCAGTAGTTGACTGGTGAGGTTGGCCATCCGATGGGAAGAGGATTTCATTGCTTCAGTATGTTCTGTTACGATCTTGTTGTCAGGTAACCTCATCTCAAGCAATTCAATGTTTCCAACAACACCGGTCAAGGCATTGTTGAACTCATGGGCAATTCCGCCGGCCAGGGTGCCTATGGCCTCCATTTTCTTG
>Ga0255053_10000375_pt1 | contig 24637 bp, 19 predicted proteins | sample JV7_2_22_MG_FD_188635 | JGI IMG/M metagenome (GOLD analysis project Ga0255053, IMG submission 188635) | Seawater microbial communities from Jervis Inlet, British Columbia, Canada - JV7_2_22 | ecosystem: Environmental > Aquatic > Marine > Inlet | place: Canada: British Columbia | collected... | reverse complement strand
CCGTCAATACCAATTGCCGCACAGGACCGGGACGATCGTACGATTATCAGGGCGCACTGCTCGTTGGCGAGACAGAAGAAATTGTCGCGCTCAGCACCCTTCCCAACTATTGGTACATCACAAACCCTGACAAGCCGGGTGAATTCTGCTACCTGTGGGGGGAGTATGCTATCGTGGCTGGTGACACTCAGGCTTTGCCGGAGTTCACGCCGCTTCCCAGCCCCACCGCAACCAATACGCCAACACCTTCGAATACACCGACGCCCACTTACACTCCATCTCCTACACCCTAGGGCGTTGACACATCGGCGATAAATTGATCCAGAAGCTCGCGCAGTTCGGCTTCGTCCTGGTAGCTCCTTACCGTCAGACCCGACGAATCATTCCCCAGGATCATTTTCGAAACCGTGACGCCTTCCCGGTAACAACACAGCACGGGTTTGCCAACCCCCAGTGAGTAAGCAATCTCATACCCGACGCCGTGTGACGGCGTGCTGACTTCTGAGACCAATGCGTTGCAGTCCTTAATCCAGCGAATGTCGCGCGCGTAGATTTCATCCGCCTCGGTCACTTTTTCGAGCTCCATGACCCCAGGATCCGCCAGATGAGCGGTAGGAATCTCATGCCCCGCACCCTCGAGATGGGAGACAATGACCCCGTACGCCTCTTCATCTTGCCGGCCTCCGGTTAATGAGCACGCAAAATACAAATTCAATGCATGACCTCCTTCGGGTTGTCCATAAATAAACTCATGCTATTATGCACTCAGTATGGAAAGAAGTGATCCGGTTCGCTTCCTGCAGGTGGAAGTCGCCCGCCTTACCGACGAAAACCGCGATCTCAAGGACGAGCTCCAGGTGCTACGCTCGTCAGTGCGTGCCTTGAGCACTCTGCAAGAGATCATTCAGCGCATCACCCCCACAACAGACGTCCTGGTGCTTCTAGACGACCTGCTGGCTTCCGCGGTTGCGGTGGTTGGCGCGAGCGACGGCTCGCTCTTGCTGCTTGATGAAGATACGGACGAGCTGGTGTTTGCTGTGGTGCACGGTGAAGCGCGCGATCGGCTCTCAGGCTACCGACTGCCGCCCGGCAAGGGAATCGCCGGATGGGTTACAGAGAACAAGCGGCCTCTGTTTCTCACCAACGTTCGAGATGATTCTCGCTGGTATCCTAAGATCGATGAGTCGTTTGGATTTCACACTCGATCTCTAGCCGCGGTGCCGCTGTTGGATGGCGACCAGGTACTGGGTGTACTGGAGGCCATCACCAAGAATTATGACCGGGAGTTCACCGATGTGGACCACGACCTGCTGATGATTGTGGGACATCTTGCCAGCGTCGCCCTCAGTCGAGCGGAAGCATACGCCAAAGAAGCAGAAGAAACCGGCGAAGCCTAGTAGTCCCTTAGCTTCGCCCCAAGTTCTTTCTCCAATTGCTTGACGATCTCATCCCGTACCGTGGCTACCTCTTTGTCGGTCAGCGTCCGATCATCGGCCTGATACACAATCGAGAAGGCAAGACTCTTCTTACCCTTCCCGGCCTGCTCACCCTCGTATAAATCGAAGACGGAAACTCCAACCACCAGAGGTTTTCCGGTATCCCGGATTAGCGCTTCAAGGCGTCCTGCCGGTGTTTCATAGTCCACAACAAAGGCCAGGTCTTCGAGTACAGGCGGGAAAGCCGGCACCGGCGATATCGGATAGCGCTCCGGGATCCTCTCAAATAGCGCTTCGAGATCCAGGTTAGCCGCTACGATCACGGTATCCGAACTCTCGAACCGTTCGGCAACCATGGGATGAACCACTCCCATGACCCCCAGTTCTTTGTCATCAACCAGGATGCTTGCACATTTGCCAGGGTGGAAAGCAGCATGCTCGGTCGGTTCATAGCGGACATCGCCCACATGCAGCCCGGCGAGCAACGCATCGAGCACACCGGTCATGTCGTAAAAACCCATAGCGCCCTGCTCTGTAACTTGCCAGCTAAGGGGGTTTCTAGGGCCGCGCATCGCGATCGCAAGCTGGTCAGACTCGTTGGGAAGCTGCTCCCCCGGAATCGGTAGGAAGACCGGCCCAATCTCGAAGATTGCTATGCGCTCCTGAAAACGAACGTTTTTGGCGACCACCTCTAGCACGCTGGCCAGCAAGTCCTGTCGGAGCGCGCTGCGCTCCTCTCCGATCGGATTAGCCAATCGAATGTAATCCCGGTCTTCCGTGCCTTGCGAAGCAAGCGCCTTTGCTTCCCGAGCGGGCGAGGTCAGTCGGTAGGTAACCGCCTCTTGAAGGCCCATGGAAGCAAGTAGATCTCTTATGCGCGTCTCCGCATCCATGCGAGGTTTGGCGTGCTGAGGCGGGATCCGGTCTGCGATCTGTGTCTCAGGAATTCGATCATATCCGTAGACACGTGCTACTTCTTCCAACACGTCTGCCTTTCCAACCACCCCTTCGCCGATATCCATGCGGTGGTCCGGTGGAGATATGCTTAAGCTGTTCTCGTTCATCTCAGTTGAGAATTCCAGCCGCTCCAGCAGAGACGCGGCTTCGCTCAGTTCGAGTTCGATTCCTAGCCAGCGTTGGATGTCGGTCTGCGTGATCTCGATCGACGGGACATCTGGCGGGGTTGGATACTCATCGATTAATCCTTCGGCTACCGTTCCGCCTGTGAGCTCGCGCATCAGATCGAGGCTCCTTCGGACCCCACGTTCCGCCATGGCAGGATGCACGCCACGCTCAAAACGGTAGGCGGCCTCAGAAGGCAAAGATTGCGCAGCCACTGTTTTCCGAATATTGATAAAGTCCCAGGCTGCCCCTTCGAGCAGCACGCGTTTCGTGTTCTCGCTGACTTCGGATTCGCCACCACCCATCACGCCGCCAATGGAGAGCGCCCCTGCAGTATCGGCGACCAGGATCGTAAAGTCGTCGAGCTGACGCTGCTCACCATCCAGCGTGGTCAGGGTTTCTTCCGACCCGGGTAAGCGTGTAATGATGGTCGGCGTGCCGCCTCCCGCCCGCTCGATGAGCACGTCGTAGTCGAATGCATGCAGCGGCTGACCGATCTCGAGCATCGCGTAGTTTGTTGCGTCCACCACGTTGTTGATCGGCCGCATTCCAGCCAGGTGCAATCGGCGCTGGATCCAAAATGGGCTCGGGCCGATGCTCACGTCTTCGATCAAGCCAAGAACAAATCGTGGGTTGAGTTCGGACTCTCGAATGTCCAAGTCCACTCGACCCTTGATAGCGGGGCCTTTCCAGTCCACCTCATACGAAGGCGTCTTCAGCGGAACACCAAGTTGCGCTGCGGTTTCCCTTGCCACGCCCAGGATATTGGCGTTTCTGGCGATGTTTGGAAGGATATCGATATCGAGAACGACGTCTCCCATGTAGTCGGCCAGCGGCGTGCCGGGTTGAGCGTCGTCATCCAGCACGATGATTCCGCCGTGCTCATCTGAAATCCCGAGCTCTTTCTCGGAGCAAGCCATGGAAGATGATTCGACGCCGCGTATTTTGACCGGTTTCAGCGTCATGAGCACCTGGCCGGCTTGCTTGCCATCGTAGATCTGGGACCCCTCCTTGGCATAGGCCACTTTCATGGGGGTCTCCAGTGGGCCGGAGTCCTTCAGGCCAAGCAGGTTCGGCGCGCCGGTAAGCACGGTGTGCTCTTGATTGCCATCGTTGAGTCGAGTGAGCACCAGGCGATCGGCATTTGGATGAGGCATGACTTCAAGAATCTCCCCAACCACGATCTTTTCTGGATCCCAGGCCAGACCGGTTACTTTCGTTTCAGCGTGTGCACCTTCCGGCATCGGCAGTCCGGCATACCGGATCTGCTCTACCTCCAGCCCTGCCAGCGTAAGTTTCCGTACCAGTTCTTCGATTGAGACCTCGATATCGACGAAATCCCGCAGCCACGACAATGGAACCTTCATCTAAGCACCCTTCCATTCCATTAGAACTGCTTGTTGTTCTTTCATCAGAACTGCTTGCTGTTCTTTCATCAGAACTGCTCCAGGAATCGCAGATCATTGCCCCAGAAGTAGCGGATGTCTTCAATTCCATGCTTCAACATCGTGATGCGTTCCGGACCCATGCCAAAGGCGAACCCGCTGTAGATCGAAGGATCGTAGCCACCATTCTCAAGCACCGTCGGATGCACCATCCCGCTGCCAAGAATTTCCAGCCAACCGGTGCGCTTACACACCGGGCAGCCGTCCCCACCGCAGACAAAGCACTCGATATCCAACTCTGCCGATGGCTCTGTGAACGGAAAATAGGATCCGCGAAATCGCGTGCGGACATCCTGACCAAAGATTCGACGCGCAAATGCATTAAGAGCGCCTTTTAGGTCGGCCATTGTGATGTTGTGGCCTACGGCCAGGCCCTCAATTTGATTGAATTGGATATCAGATCGGGCGGTGATTTGCTCGTTGCGGTAGCACATACCAGGCAATACCACCCGAATGGGTTCTGGCGCTCGCTCGCGCATCACCCGAATCTGCCCCGGCGAAGTGTGGGTTCGCAGGATGACTTCCGGGTCGGTCGTGTAAAAGGAATCCTGCATATCACGGGCCGGATGGTGTGGGGGGAAGTTAAGCAGGCCAAAGTTGTACTCGTCCGTCTCGACCTCCCGCGAGCGATAGACCTGGAATCCCATTTCCGCCCATACGCTGATAATTTGCCGCATCATTTGGGTGGTGGGGTGGATTCTTCCTCGCGTCGGTGAGAGTCCCGGGAGCGTTACGTCAAGTTTTTCTTCTCCCAGTGAACGCTCGAGCGCCTGCAACCGCAGAGCTTGCACCTTTTCATCAAAAGCCTTTTCCAGGCTAGATTTGACTTCGTTCACCCGCTGGCCAACCGCCGGCCGGTCTTCTGCCGGCAGCTTGCGTAATCCCTCCAGGACCTTGCCTACCTCCGCCGAGCGTCCCAGGTGTTTGATCCGCCAGTTCTGCAGCTCTTGCTCGTCGAACACCTTGCTCAACCCAGCGAGCGCCTGCTCCACTAGCTTGTCTAGTTGTTCCTGCATACGACTTGCTCCTTCATAAAACTAAAAAACTCCCGCCCATTCAAGGGACGGGAGCACCCGCGGTACCACCCTTGTTAGCCATTCCGGCTCTCTCATTCCCGATCACAGTGGATCGCCCTCCAGATGATAACGGCTGGGTTCCGGCCCGAACTACTTGCCCTCAGGCGGACCTACAATCATCCACACTCTGGAGCGTTCCCACGGGCGGCTCAGGAGGGAACTTCGGCGGGTGTTTCTCGGGCAGAGTTTCCAGTCACGCCTCTGCCTCCCTGGCGAGTTTCGCTCGCCTACTTTCCTCCGTCATTGCCGATGTTCGTGATTATCCCCGAATCAAGCGGCTTGTCAACGCCGGCGGAAGCCGGTGTTGAAGAAGCAGCGGAGCTTCAGGAATCGACGGCGATGGCCATAGCGGCGGCGGCATAAACCACTCTTGCGGTCTTTCCATGATGAACTGCTCCAGCACTTCTAGGACTGCGGCCGCCCAATCTTCTTCGTCACCCGGACCGGGCGGAACTTCGATGCCAAAGCCGCGATATTGGCCAGGGCCAAGCCGCTGTGCTACTCCCACCACGATGGCTGAGTTTGTGGCGCCCGCGAGGCGCGTATGACCAATCGGCAGCTGGCAAGGCTTGCCGAAAAGGTTGAGCTGCGCGCCGTACTGGGTCGGTACGTCGGCCGCGATAGCTACAATTCCGCCGGTGCGCAGATGCCTTATGGCAGCGCGCAAGCTGGACGATGAAATAGGGTTCAATTCGATACCGTACTTGCCTCGTAACCGGTTCATAATCCGAGTATTAAGCGGCGGCTGCGGAAGTGTCAGCGCTTGCATGCCCGGAAAGTAGCGGCTCATTGCCAGCATGAATATATCCATACTGCTCGAATGGGCCGCTACGAGCACAACCCCCTTGCCATTAGCTTGATGCTTTTTGATGAGATTCAATGCGGCTGGATCGAGTTCGCATGCTGCGTCAATTGCTTCTGGGCCTCTGCAGGCAAGTTGGAAAAAGTCCAAGTAGCACACAAAGGCATTGCGAAGGTTCTCAATCACTCGCTTATCAAGAAGTGGTGATTCCTGCGGGAGGCGATGGATCACAGCTAGGTTTGACCGAAGCCCCTGGAAGTGCCCCCTCCATACTAGAAATCGTGCCAATCCACTGGCCAGTGTACGGACCAGTGTGGTTGCGACACGCCGTATCCAATTATTATTCCGCTCGGAAGGGCTGAGTGCCGATAATTGGTTGTGTGCCATCTGAACGCTCCTGTTCCTTGGATTTGAGCTCAAGGTAGCAGGGCCGCGTTAGGGAGGCGTACGGGCTCTCGTTAATGGGTTGTCTTATGTGATGGCTCAGGCTATCAGGATTCTCTTCGGCGTCTGGGGCCGATCACAAACGCCCAGAGGCTCGGCCAACGTTCCTTCAAAATTGTGTGATCGTCGGTGACAGTCTCATGTGTGGTCAAGTAGACGCCGCTCAGTGCCAGTCCAAAGATAAGGAAGACGATCGAACCTGTCAGCAGACCGAACACAAAGGGCCAGGTGAGCAGGCTAGTTCGAGTTGCCCAGAACGAGCTTTTGCTAATCAGACGCACCAGAACCCAAATCGACAGGCCGATAACCAGCGTCTGCCAGGACAAAACAATCATCGCGCCCAAACCGACCGTATTTCCCCGGCCGCCGGCAAAACGCAACCAGACCATCCAACGAGTTCCGATAACGGCAGCCAACACAGTGACTCCGATGGCGAGCTGGCACTCGATTGAGCCAAAAAGTGACCCCCTGCACCCAACGAGTTGGATGGCCAGATAGACCGCCAGCACCCCTTTGAACAGTTCCCCTAGGAACACGAGTACGCCCGCCCAGCGCGTGACGCTCAGCGCCACGTTCATGACGCCCACGTTGCCGCTGCCCAGCGTGCGCAGGTCCTTTCCGGTAACCAGCCTGGCAACGATCCAGGCGATGGGGATCGATCCTAATAAATAGCCAGCAATCGCAAGCCCAAGCAGCTGAGCGATCACGTTTCCACCCCTTCAACGACTACCACCCCTCGATTTCCATCGACCGTAATCATCTGACCATCGCTCAAGGAGTTTGTCGCTCCGGGGACCGACATGACTGCAGGGATTCCGTATTCCCTTGCAACGATAGCGCCATGCGAGAGGATTCCTCCCACTTCGGTGATCACCGCGCTCGCGATGGCAAAGAGAGGTGTCCAGGTCGGGTTGGTGAGTGGCGCTACCAAAATTTCACCTCGCTGCAATGTGCCGAACTCATCCGGCCCTCGAATGACGCGCGCGGGGCCCGATACAACGCCCGGGCTGCCCGCAACCCCTTCCATATCGCCTTCAGTGATTTCTGCTTGCGCAAAGATCTCCTCATCACCGCGGATGATGTAAGGCCACGGCCGGCGCAGATTGGCATCAAACTCCTGGCGCGCCTCTAGGACCTTGTCTTTCACAGGATCCTGATGTTGGGCCACTTCATCCATTTCATCCAGAGAGAGAAAATAGATGTCGTCCGGTTGATCGATCAGCCCGCGCTTTACCCAGCGCTGACCAAGTTCGTGCAGCACCCGGCGGGCTAGAGGGAAGATGCGCGTGAGTTCGAAATGCATTGTGTCACGCTCTCGCGTATGGAGTTGAGTTTGATTGAGCACCCAGCGGAAGATCGGTGAGAGCAAATATCGGCCGACCAGCCCCTGTTCGACGCTGGCCAGCGCTTCTTCCGTTAGCTCGTTCCGCTCCTTAACCAATCGCGCCTGCTGAACGTGCGGGCTTTGCGACTCATCCGCATCCAGATAACCTCGGATAAAACTGTAGACAGGCGCGGGGTCTTCTCCCCAGGTAGGATAGTAAATATCCATGCGGATCTCGCGATGTCCATATTCACTGAGGAAGGTGTCCAGATGCTCACGGAAGGGTGCTGCTTCTGGCATGTCACGCAGCGCCGCGCCGACCTCTTGCTCATCCGTTTCACGTAGGACACGGCTCACTTCCGGAGAAGTCTTTGCGGTCTGAGCCAGATCCCATAGGTGTTTGTTGGTCTCCATCGTCACATTGCCCGTGACGCCCGAAATGAGCTTGGCCCGGAGCTCATCAGTCCGCTCGCCGAAGCCCGATTCTAAAAAGGTACCCAACAACTCGTAGTTACGCCTGATCACTGCAATCATGAGGAAGTCATAATTGATCAGCGGGCTGGCACCATCGAACACCAGCTCTCTTATGGTATCGATGAGCTCCTGATCCGAAACTTCTTTGAACGGCATGGCCTCCCTGGTTGCCACTAGATCCTGATACTTAGCGATGAGGCCCGGCATCTGCTTTGGAAATCGGATCATAAACCGCAGTGTGTTGAGCACCAGCCTTAGATAAGGCAAGGAAAGCTCGCGCCTGGTCTCGGCTCCATGGCGGCCGAAAGGGCTCGTGATCGCGGACACCAAGGGTTCACGTACCTCCGGCGTGAGCGAGGAGAAGGCAGCCTCGATATAGTTCTTGTTCAAGTAAGGCTGGTTGTAGTAAAGGCCGACCGCGGCTCTTTCCTTCGGAGGGCTAAACCCCCAGTAGTTGAATGTGAAATCCAACATGGATCCAAACAGCGGTACCATGATGGAGGCAAACACCGGCGATAGCGGATCGGGAAAGATTTCGATAAACATGGATCGGTTGTACTCGTCCGCCTGCTCTGACGGATCCTGCAGCGTGGTGATCGGCCGAGACTGAAGCACGTACCACTTTCCTCCACGCAGCGCCCATTCGATGTCTTGTGGAGATCCGTAGTGCTCCTCGATGTTCTCGCCGATTTCAGCGAGTTCAAGCACACGCTCATCGGATAGAGCCTGTTGGCTTCTTTGGTCCTCGGTGGTATCTGTTTCCACAATCCCACCGCCATCTGCATAGTGAATGGCCATCTCCTTAGATCCGATCGCATACTCGAGGATTCTTGCCTCAGATCGGCGCACTGTGATCGTGTCTGGAGTAACCATCCCTGAGACCACCGCTTCCCCCAGCCCCCAGCTGGCATTTAGCAGCGCCTCATCACGATCCCCGCTTACAGGGTTAGCGGTGAACAGGATTCCTGCTACATCTGCATCGATCATGGCCTGCACCGCGATACATAGGAACACTTTGTCGTGTTCGAATCCTTGCTCATGCCGATAGGTGACCGCCGGGTGTGACCAAAGCGAGGCCCAGCAGAGGCGGGAATGCTCGAGCAAGGCGGGCACACCGCGAATGTTCAGGTAGGTATCCTGCTGTCCGGCGAAGGAGGCACCCGGAAGATCTTCGGCGGTTGCCGAAGAGCGAACCGCAACCGGTAGCTCTGGCTGCTCAAGTTCATTGGAGAGCTCTAGATAAGCCTCCGTAATCTCTTGTTCGATCGCGGCAGGGATAGCGGATTGGGTGATGAGGTCCCGGATCTTCTCGCTACGAGCCTTTACGTCTTCCATATCATTTGGTTGCATGTCGGCAAGAATTTCGTCGATCGGCTCATGCAGGCCAGCTTCCGTGAGGAAATCTTGGTAGGCCTGGGCAGTGATACAGAATCCGGGGGGAACAGGCAGCCCCGCACCGACCATTTCGCCCAGGTTGGCCCCCTTTCCACCCACCTGAGGAATATTGTCCTTACCCACTTCATCGAAACGTAATACGTAGGTCATCTCCCACCTCCTGCCTTCATCTCGCAACGGTTTTCTTAGGCACTTGCAGTTCTCGCTCCAGCTAAGCCCACCCGCAGGAAGAGCCATGGCGCCCCAAGGGTGATCCACAGCCCCACTAAGCCGTAGCGCATAAATCGAAATACTGCGTACAGCGATTCACCTTCACCCGGAAAGATCAAGCGTAGACCGAAGAAGATTGCAGCAACCACGGCCACTCCCAGGAGAAAGCGCACCGCCCTCTTCCAAAATTGTCCACCCGCATCGAAATCCAAATACCTAATTCCGAGCGCTACTCCGACCGCGATACCGGCGAATGCGCCGGTGATTTGAACCGTTACGTCGCTTGGCTGGATCGCAAGGAACATCACTGGTAGTGCAAGCGCCAATAAGATCTGCACCGCCAGCGAGAGCCCCCCAAGCCACTCTTCGACTCTCTCTCCCAGGACAATGTAGAGCCCCAAGATCACAATCCCGATTGCCCACCCCGCAAGTACATCGGACGGGAAGTGAACCCCCAAGTAGATGCGTGACAGACCGATGAGCAGCATCAAGAGAATCGCCGCCGCCCAGGCCCAGGATTTTGAAATCCAGTGCGCAATCACGCCCCAAAACACGATTGCGTTCTGGGAATGACCGCTTGGAATTCCATAACCCTCTGCCTGGTCAATGCAGAGGTCCGGCCTCGGCTCACAGGGTCTAGGCTGCATGAGTGCGTTCTTAAGCGCTTCGTTGATATAGCTCGAGAAAAGCAGCAGGATGCCGAGCCGGGCGCCTAACCTGTAGTTCACACTCCAGACAAAGATGGGAGCTAGCAGCAAATAGAATTCGGCGTCTCCAAGAAATGTGACACCCTGGAAGAACACGTCCAGTGCAGGCGAACGAATGGTTTGGATCGCGACGATGACTTCAATGCCCCATTCGAGAATTGGATCCACGCTTTAGTCCTTTCAATGCTGACGGCGTTTCATCGATACGATTTGCCTGGCTACCTTTTAGACTCATGCACGGGGGGGATTGTCTGGCTGAGTGAGTGAATGAGGATCGTTTTGCGCTGACCGTTCCTACTATTAACAACCATCGACGAGAGTAGAGGTTGCGCCTCACATCCCATGAGTTTCCGGTGCTAATAGGCCGTCAAGTTGGCGCAAGTTCACTCGATTTGAATCTCCTTCGCTACTAACACAGTGATTCTGTGTTTCAACGGATGGACGTCATGAGCATGAGATTAGCCTGTGTGTGTCATCCAATCATCTGCGGTAGCGTTATGCGTTCACTGCCTCATAGCGCTGTGAACCGATTCGGCTTTTTCCTATCCATCAACAACCCCCTCTCACCGCCGCCGATCCCTCAAACTCGCGGATGTTAGAAGTAAGGCTGCTCGGTCAATTCAGCCTTCAGCGCGATGGCCAGCCGCTGGATATCCCTTCGCGCCCCGCACAGTCTCTTTTCTCCTATTTGATCCTCAATCCCGATGTCAGCCATAGGCGCGAGCGGCTGGCTGGCATGTTCTGGCCGGATTCGTTGGAATCCAGTGCCCGAAACAACCTGCGCCAGGCGCTGTGGCGTATCCGGAGCTCGATCGAAGACGAAGATAACCAATACATCACCTCCGATCGCTTCCATGTGGCAATTAACCCCGATGCGGATACTTGGCTGGATGTCAACGTTTTAATGCAGGAGCTGGAAGAGAACGCACCGGTTGATGATTGGGTCGCGGTTTACAAGGGCGAATTGCTGCCGGGTTTCTATGATGAATGGGTTGTTCCTGAACGCGAGCGCATGCGGATTGCTTTTGAGCAGCGCGGAGAGAAGCTGCTGGCTCATCTGGAGCACCACAGGCGCTGGAGCGAGCTGCTGGATTGGGGTGAGAACCTCAACGCACGGGCAGGAACCCTCGAACCTGCCTTCCGCGCCATCATGCTTGCCTATTTTGAGTTGGGGGACAGCGCAAAGTCGGTGGCGACTTACCAGCGCTGCGTTGAAGCGCTCGAAGATTACGGGGTTGAACCTTCGGTCGAAACCAAGCAATTGCTCGAACGAATTTCGCTCGGCGAGCGTGAGCCGCTTCCAGTCGTCCCAGACACCGCGCCCGAGCTCCCCGGTTTCCTCGATATGCTCACAGATCGAGAACCTGCACCATTTTATTCTCGACGGGAAGAGCTTGCGAAACTCAATGAGCGACTGGAGGCCGCGCTCGGTGGCACGGGACAAGTTACCTTCATCTCCGGTGAGGCCGGCAGCGGAAAAACTGCTCTCATGCGCGAATTCACCAGCCGTGCCCATACAGAGCATGAACGCTTGTTGGTTGCCAGAGGTGAGTGCAATGCCGTAACCGGCCCTGGAGATCCCTACCTTCCATTTCGAGATATCTTCGGTTGTTTGATCGGCGACCTTGAATCACGCTGGTCAAGGGGTGTCTTATCTTCCCCCGAAGCTCGGCGGGCCTGGGAAACCATACCCCTATCCGCGCGGGCGCTGCTGGACCAAGGGCCGGATCTCGTGGGAGGTTTGGTGTCATTAGCCTGGTTCAATTCGGTCGCATCGCTGCATGAAGCTGTCGATGATCGTTTGAGACAAGAGATCAGGCGACACGCGGAGACAGAATCTTTCGGAGAACCCAGCGCAGATCTTCTCCAGTCGGGTCTGTTCGATGAGAGCATCGCAGTACTTAGCAGTATCGCGGCCGAGCATCCGCTCGTTCTTGTCTTTGACGACCTGCAGTGGGCAGATCTGGGCTCGCTCGACTTGCTTTTTCACCTCTGCCGCCAGATCGAGACCCTTTCGATATTTGTGATATGCGCTTTCCGTCCTGATGAAGTCGCGCTGGGCCGCGATGGGGCTCCGCATCCGTTGGCCAAAATCATCGGGGAGCTAAAGGGAGCATTAGGCGAGGTCGAAATCGATCTCACTTCAACAGATGAAGAGGGTCGAGCCTTCGCCAATGCATTGATTGACAGCGAGCCAAACGAACTGGATCAGGCATTTCGGGGCGCCCTATTTGAGCAGACCGGTGGGCATCCGCTGTTTACCATCGAGCTGCTGCGCGAGCTGGAGGGTACGGGCGATCTGGTTCAGGATTCGGAGGGTCGCTGGACCCAGGCCGCTGCGCTCGACTGGGGAAAATTGCCAGCGAAGATTGAAGGCGTCATCGAGGAGCGGGTGGGTCGCCTGGAGCCGCGGCTTTTAGACGTGCTAAACGTCGCCAGCGTTGAAGGAGAGACCTTTACCGCCGAAGTCGTGGCGCCTGTCGTAGGAGTGGACGAGCGAGTCCTGATTCGCGCCTTGAGCCAGGAGTTGGACCATCGCCACCGTCTTACGGTGGCAAAGGGCACCAGCCGCCTCAATGAGCGCCACCTCTCACTCTACAGCTTTCGGCACCGATTGTTTCAACGTCACATCTACGGTCAGCTCGACGAAGCTGAGAAAACCTACCTGCATGAGGCGATCGGGAATGCTCTGGAGCGGCTGTACGGTGATCAGGCAGGTGAAGTAGCGATTCAGCTGGCCAGGCACTTCTCGGAATCCGGCGACTCAGTCAAGGCCATCCGCTACCTTCAGGAGGCTGCGGAGCAGTCCAGGCGCGTGCCGGCCAACGAGGAAGCCGTGGCTCAACTCAATAAAGCATTGCTGCTTCTTGGCGACCTTCCGACGGGCCGAATCCGTGATGAATACGAGCTGTCCATAGCGATCTCGCTAGGCGCGGCATTGATTGCAACGAAGGGTTATGCGGCGCCGGAGGTCGAAGCCGCCTTTGATCGCGCTAGAGCGCTCTGTGAAGGGATCGGGGACACGCCGCAGCTTTTCCCGGCCCTGTGGGGACTCTGGAGCTTCCATATCGTGCGCGCTTCGCATCTAGCGTCACTCGAACTCGGAGACCAACTAAAGAAGATTGCCGGGCGAGACCCCGGCCTGCTTCTTGAAGCTCATCGAGCGCTGGGTTCAACGCTGCTCTACATGGGAGACATCCGTCAGGCTCGCCGGCATCTAGAGAAGGGTGTGGAGCTATATGATCCCCGATATCACGCCAGCCATGCTTATTACTACGGACAGAATCCCCTGGTAGCTTGCATGAGCAGCCTGGCCTTTGCATTCTGGGCGCTCGGACATCCGGAGGCTTCACTGGACGCAAAGACGCGTGCAATTTCCTATGCAGAGGCCATTGATCATCCGCACAGCCTGGCCTATGCGCTGGTTTTATCCTCGGTGCTTCAGTATTCACGGCGGGAGTGGTTGGAAGCTCAGTCGCTTTCAGAGAAAGCCATCCGGCTCTCCGAACGCCATGGTTTTCCTCTATGGATTGCGGTGGGTCGGATCACACGCGGCGCTGCGCTTTCTAAACTCGGGGATAAATCGGGGAGTGACATATTGAGCACTGGTCTGGATGCCTGGCAGGCCAACGGAGCAGGCCTGGGTTTGCCTACTTATCTGGGAATGCTGGCTGAGGCGCAGTTTGACTGGGGAGACCCAGCAGCCGCGCTAGAGACCGTGGGCCAGGCGCTGCATATGGCGGATGACACTCAGGAATTGATAGGAAAGCCGGAATTGCTGAGGTTGACGGGCGAGTTCCTTGCGCCAGACTCTCCGGAAGAAGCGGATGACTTCCTCAAGCGGTCGCTGCGATCGGCCCGAGCCCAGCGATCAAATTCCTTGGAACTTCGGACACTGACTAGTCTCTACCGGCACCGTTCGGCACAGGGTCGGCGCCACACATACCGCGACGCGCTACATGGGGTTTACAACCGATTCAATGAGGGGGCTCAAACGCCTGATTTGGAAGATGCGCGCAATCTCTTGCAACCGCAGAACTAGGCGATCGTGGCGCCTTCCAACCTCAGAAGATGTGCTTTGGTTTCTATTCCACCGGCGCCCGAATATCCAGTCATTGATCCATCTGCGGCCACTACCCGATGGCAGGGTACGACGATTGGAATTGGGTTCCGAGCCAGAGCCTGACCAACCGCTCGCGAGGATTTGGGGTTTCCGATGCGGACGGCGATCTCACCGTAGGTGGCTACATAGCCAGGTGGCACCGTTACAGCCGCCTCCAGAACTTTGCGCTGGAAATCGGTCGAATCGCGCAAATCGACGTCGAGCTCAAACGACCGTCGATCGCCGGACAGGTACTGCAGGATCTGACTCATGGCTTCGCTCACTCGTCCCATGGAGCGGATTGTCGTTACCCCGTGTCGTGCTTCAAGCTCCCGCACAAATCCTGTCTCATCGGTACCGAATTCAATAGCAACCACTCCTTGGTTGCCGACCGCAACAAACAGCGGCCCGACCGGACTGTCCCGCAGTGCGTCGTACCAGATGGCATTCTGCCACTCTTGCACGCTTTGCTGCAGCCTGCCCAATGCTTCCGTGCCCACCGGAGGGGTGCCGTAGATCGTGTCCAGTGATTCTTCTATTGTGTCCGTCATTGGCCAACCTCGCTGTTTTCTTCCGCTAAATTAGGAACGGCCAGAGAGTCCGCACGCTCAAACTGCGTTCGCAGCTTCCTCAAGCCCTGATAAACATTGGCCCGAGCTCCTTCAACACTGGTATCCAAAATCGCGCTGATCTCCTCATAGCTGAGTTCCTGATACTTTCTCAAGATCAAAGCCTCTCGTTGTTTATTGGGTAGGGCCGCAATCGCGTTCTTCACCGCCTCCAGCAGTTGCTGATTTTGCGCCTGTTGCTCGACCGGAAGCCCTGGGTCTGCAAGATCTTCCGACAGCAGTATCCCAGTTCGTAACTTACTCCTCAGGCGAGTTCGGGCGGTGTTGCCCGCGATGCGGTAGAGCCAGGCTCGATAGTTGGCGGTTCCGTCTAGCCGGTCATAAGCCAGATAGGCCTTGAGAAACGCCTCCTGGAGGCAATCTTCCGCATCTTGCTCGTTTTGCAGCATGCGCCAGAGGTATCGGTAGATTTCAGCTGCATGTGCGTCTACCAGAATGTCAAATTGCGGTTTGTTGTTTGAGTCGCCCACTGAAGCTCCTATAACCTAAGACTCATTCGCGCCGAATATGTGAAATCGAATTGAAGGGTCAGTATCCTCGTTTTGAGTCGTAGCGGTTCAAGAGGGGTTCGTTCGCTACATATCGGCGTAGATTTTCGGCAAAAAGATCGGCAGCTCGCTCCAAGTATTGGCCGGAGGTGCCGGCTACGTGTGGTGAGAGAATGACATTCGGCAATTCCCAGAGCGGGCTGCTTTCAGGCAGGGGCTCCACCGGATACACATCCAATGCCGCGCCCGCGATCGTCTCTTCTCTTAGCGCTTCTACCAGCGCTCCCTGATCAACTACTCCGCCTCGGGAAACGTCGATCAGGTAGGCCGTGTCCTTCATGCTCTCGAACACCTTTGCGTTTACCAACCCCCGCGTCTCCGGCGTAAGCGGGACGGTAAGGACCAGGAAATCGCACTCCGAGGCCATTGAAGGCAGCGCTTGAGGTGGATAAAGGCGCTCAGGGATATCCGCCTCAGAATCCCCCAAGCCCTCCAATACATATCCACCCGCATCGAGCGTCTTCAGGTCGCGCTTGGTGGCCAGCACCTGCGCGCCTAAGGCCTGGCAAATTCGGGCGATCTCCCGCCCAATGTTTCCATAGCCAACGATTCCCACCGTGCTTCCGCGCAATTCCTGGGGTCGAAAGCGGGTGAATCTGTTGTCAGCCCAGACTTTCTCCCTCTGATCTTCCATCATGTTCGGCATGTGATGACCCAAGGACATCATCATTGTCAGGGCGAACTCTGCCATTTGCGGAACAGCAGCTCCGCTCAGCGTGGTGACGATCATTTCGGAGCGCAATAGGCTCTGATCCACGAACGCGTCAATCCCCGACCAGTGGAATTGGATCCAGCGCAAGTTCGGCACCTGTTCCGGTTCTGGTAGGGCCTGGCGGGTGTAAAGGACTTCCATCTCCCCCAACTGCTCTTCAGAAAAGTCGGATGCGTCGCCGGTTGGCAGCAGATCGATTTCGATGTGGGGTGAGACCGCTCTAAGCCGATCTAAGAGCGCATCGGGCATATCCACGGTGATGAGCACTGGGATATCGGCCATCGAAGCCATTGTACTTTATCGGCTCGACTATACTTTGTGCACCTTATCGGACCCACCAGGAAATAGCATGGATTTTGGCATTCTGTATCCTCAAACTGAGTACGGCTCTGATCCAGGAGCCATCCGAGAATTTGCGCAAACGGCCGAGGAGCTCGGGTTCTCACACATCCTCACATACGAGCACGTTTTGGGTGTTGATCCCGACCGGCCCGGCTGGGATGGGATCTACTCGCTTGAGGATCCGTTCCACGAGCCTTTTTCCTTGTTCAGTTTCATGGCCGCAGTCACTGAGCAGATTTCCTTCCTGACCAGCATCGTGATCCTCCCACAACGTCAAACCGTGCTGGCGGCCAAGCAAGCTGCCACTCTCGATGTGCTGAGCGAAGGGCGGCTGAGGCTTGGCGTGGGAGTCGGCTGGAATGAACCCGAGTACATTGCGCTCGGTGAAGATTTTCACAACCGAGGTCGTCGAGTTGAGGAACAGGTCGAGCTCATGCGCGCCCTATGGACAGAACCGCTGGTGAATTTTTCCGGGCAGTGGAACACCGTTGAGGACTCCGGGATGAATCCCCTCCCCATTCAGCAACCAATCCCGATCTGGTTTGGCGGCCATGCAGACCCTGTTATCCGCCGCGCCGCGCGCCTGGGCGACGGGTGGATCCCCAATTATCCAACGGCAGAAGAAGCCAGGCCCCATTTTGATGTGCTCGAGCGGCACCTGGAAGAGGCAGGGCGAGAGATAAGCGAATTTGGAATTGAAGTCCGCGTGCACTATCGCGAGGGCAATCCGGATCGACTTGGCGGCTTGATCCAAGACTGGCAGGAGGGTGGCGCAACCCACATCGGCCTGAGCACCATGCGCAGCCGGTTGAACGGACCCACAGACCACTTGAACGCCATGCGCAGTTTTGCCGAATCGCACCTGAGTTAGTCAACAATGCCATTTGAATCGATCGACGATCTGGAAGTCTCGCTGCGCGATCAGCTGTACCTGGCCGATCGAGGCCTGGCTACGTCGATCTTTCTATCGCTCAAGCTCGAGCGGCCGCTTTTCTTAGAAGGTGAAGCGGGAGTGGGTAAAACCGAAGTCGCCAAAGCGCTGGCAAGTTCTTTGGACACCCAGTTGATCCGCCTCCAGTGTTATGAGGGGCTGGACGTGCACCACGCGGTTTATGAGTGGAATTACACCCGACAGATGCTGCATATTCGAATGCTGGAGGCGCGTGGCGAGCGGCCGGAAGAGCAGGACTTATTTGGCCAGGAGTTCCTTTTGAGCCGACCTCTCCTACAGGCCATCGAGTGGAAGGGAGATCGCCCTCCGGTTCTTTTAATCGACGAGCTCGATCGGAGCGACGAGGAGTTCGAGGCTTTCCTGCTGGAGATCCTATCTGAATTTCAAGTGACCATTCCCGAGATCGGTACGATCCGAGCTGAGCGGCGGCCCATTGCGATCATCACCTCCAATCGAACGCGGGAGGTTCACGATGCCCTCAAGCGCCGTTGTCTCTATCACTGGATCGACTATCCCTCCTTCGATCGAGAGTTTGAGATTTTGCGGCTGAGGCTCCCCGAAGCACCCGAGCGGCTGACGCAGCAAGTAACTGCCTTCGTGCAGAAGGTGCGCGAAGAGGATCTGTATAAGATGCCGGGAGTCGCGGAGACTCTAGATTGGGCGGAGGCGCTGTGGGCGCTGGATCAAGAGCAGCTCGATCCGGAGATCGTTGACAACACCCTGGGGGCTCTACTCAAGTATCAGGATGATGTGCTCAAGGTCCGGGGTTCGGAAACTCGCAAGATCTTGGCTGAACTTTGATCAGTGTAGCTTCTCAGCCGTTCCGCTACTCGCCTGGTTCCTAATCCCGCCGGACAACCCCCTTTTGCCAGGCATAGACCGCGGCTTGGGTTCGGTCCGCGAGGTGGAGCTTGCTCAGGATGTTGCTGACGTGCCCTTTTACAGTGTACTCGCTCACCACCAGCTCCTCAGCAATTCCGGAATTGCTCATGCCACCTGCTATTAACCTCAGGACTTCCATCTCGCGATTGGTCAGCTCAGTGTGGGGGTTGACCTCGTCGGCCTTTGGACCTTGTAACTCCCGTATAACCCGTGCGGCCACTCGCGGATGCAAAGTGGCCTCCCCTTGGGCCGCCTTAAGTATGGCGTCGGCCAGTTCCTCCATCCCCAAGTCCTTCAGCACATACGAGATCGCTCCCGCCTGAAGAGCCGGGAAAATATGTTCGTCCTCATGGTAGGAGGTCAGGACGACGATCTGCGTCCGTGGGCTAACGTTCTTAACTTTCCGCGTAGCCTCTACCCCATCCATCCCCGGCATGATGAGATCCATCAACACCACATCGGGGACATGTTCTTCGGCAAGTGCAACAGCGGCCACCCCCGAATCGGCCTCCCCTAAGACCTCGAATTCCGCCTGTGCCCCCAAGTAGGCCCGTACGCCTTGCCGCACGACCTCGTGGTCGTCGACGATTATTACCGAGACCGGCTTATCCATCGTTTTCGCCCTCGCGATCCTTATGTGATTCGTCAACTGGAAGCGAGAGAATGACCTGCGTGCCTTCGCCGGCCTCGCTTTCGACCGTCAATTCGCCTCCTAATTCACCGGCACGATCAACCATCGACCGCAGCCCAAAGCCGTTATGGTCATCGGAAATATTGAACCCCACTCCGTCATCTGCAACAACGCACCGGATGGCGCTAACTCCATAGGTGAGGTCGATTTTCACATGTTGAGCGTTACTGTGGCGAGCGGCATTCGCAAGCGCTTCCTGTGCAATTCGAAACACCGTCTGGTCAATCCGCAATGGTAGGGACCGCTCTCCTTGAACGCTTACATCCACTTCGATATTGCTCTGCCGCGACCAGCTTTTCGAATAGTCGCGGAGCGCGGCGGCCAGCCCCTTTTCTTCAATAGCTGGGGGAGCCAGCTCAAGGATGAGACTCGAAAGCTCCTGCCTTAATTCGTGGACAAGCCGTTCCGCCTCTTCAATGGGGATCGTCGCTTCAGCAGGGTCGCGTCTGACCAGCGTGCGCGCAGTGCCAATCTGCGCCGCCGCGGCGAAGGCCAGTTGCTTTACGCTGTCATGAAGGTCTCGGGCCAGTCGGTTGCGCTCTCTGAGCACAGCTAACTCTTGGCGCACATCAAAGAGCTGCTCCAATTGATTGGCCATCTGGTTGAGCCGTCCAGCGAGCTCCCCAAGCTCGTCACTCGCCGGATCATCAACTACAACCGAGAAGTCACCTTGGCCCCAGGCCTCGGATGCTTCGGACAGTCTGCTGAGCCTGGCCACCGGCCCACGTGCGGCAATTAAGCCGTACGCGATGCCGGCAATTCCAGCAACCACCGTGAAGAAAAGCAGGCTGACGCCGACAACGGGAGCCGCGTCGCCCAGAAGGCTCAGGGCGGTTGGAATCTCGCTCAATCCGACGAATGCACCGAGCACTTCTAAATGCTCTGCATCCCACACGGGGACGACTATGACCACAGTTTCGCCAGGCTCGCCCAGCGCATAAAGTTTGTCGAGGTCCTCCTCCCCTGCCAGCGCGGCCTGAAGAGGAGCTGCCAGCTCTGGCAGCGCTTCAAGCTCTAGCTTCTGACCGATCGAATCCTCTCCCAACAGATCGGGTGGGGATGAGCCCAATAGAGTTTGGTCATTTCCGACAGCCAGCAATTCCTCAGCATTGAATGTCAATGGGATGGTCATGGTTGTCAGGGCGTCAACGCGTTCGAGCAGGTCCGCGATACCTCTCATGTCCGGCGGGGTCTCGGAGAGATACGATCGGAGAATTGGCGAGTATTCGACGGAGGCTGCTTGAATCAATTGTCTAGGAATGAGACCGCTGGTCAGGAACACCGTTGACGTCACGCCCGCTATCGCGAGCAACAGCACTTCTACCGTCAGCAATGCGAGGACGGTTACACCGGCGTAACTCAGCGCGAGATTCCACCGAAGCTGCTGGAAGGGTTTAGTGAGAGTATTGCGCAATGTGATCAACCTATCAGGCGGTTGTTACCCGCAAGTGCGCCCGATCCCCGATCCGGCCGTCTGACCGAAGCAGGGAAAGCGGGCAACGAGGGTTCTGGGAATGTGTGCGCGTCAGTGACACCGCAGTCGTCAGACTGCACCACTGTACAGGAGCAGGAATTTCATCGTGTTGGCAAGGCCATGGGCGATAATCGTAACCCACAGGTTGCGTCCAGAGCGGATATATGCCGTTCCAAGGACGAGACCGAACAGCGTGGTTTCAAGCACTCCCATCCAGCCCCAAGCGAAGTGGGCGAGGCCGAACAGGACTGAGCTTCCCACGACGGCCAATGCCACGGTCACTCTGGTCTGCTGAAACGGACGGGCCAGAGCGTTTGTCAAAAAGGCACGGAACAGCATTTCCTCACCGAAAGCTACGGTTGTCCAGGCTGCCGTCAGCAGGCCGAGAAGCAGGGGCAGATTGCCAACGATCGGGTTGTATTCGCTTTGGTCGGAGGCAGGTCCTGCGGGTCCCACAAACATAAACACTATCACCTGGAGCGTGACCATGATGGCAAGAGCGGCCAGGGTTGCGCCAACGGCTTGCAATGCTGTGCGGCCCCAGCTGGCCGGCCGCGCCAGACCGATGCCTCGCCAGTTCCATCCCCACGGCTTCAATATCAGAGTGGCGATCGCCAGGCTCAGCACATAGGCCAGCGTAATCACCCCATAGCTGATTACCGATCCTGTCTCCAAGCTCTCGCCGACATAGCCCACGAGCGCAAAAGGTACAAACACCAGCAGGATTCCCAGCAGCGTGCCCGATCCCTTTCCTTCAAGAAGACTGCGCATACCCCTGCGGATCGGGAAGGTTATTCCGTTATTCATTTCTAAACTCCTTTGGAGGCCGATTTACCATGTCCCAAGCATAGGCACCGGGGAGTCGTCCGACACGACTCTTGAGGAGGGTATTGCACCCCTCCTAAGAGGGGTTTGTGACTGTGAGGGGCTAGTTGGGATTGACTGCTTGAGGGTCGGGGTGAGATCCAATGGGATTTGGGCGGTCGTCCTGGTCCACGACCTTGCTCATGCGATTGTGCGTAATTTCACCCACGTCACCTTCCTCGCATCAAGGTGTTGTTTCTTACGTACAACCCTAATATGCGGCAAAGCGACTCTATCTCCGCGCTCTGCATAACTGGCACCCTCCTCATCTTTTCCTTCGAAATTATGAGTGAGCGACCTGTTGATTTGCGCCTCCGTGAAAGCGGAGGCGTTTTCTTATCGAAAGGAGGTGCACTTATTAACATCTTGAACTAAGCGGGGTCACCGGGCCCCTGTAGGGGCAACCTGATCTTATATTCACAGGAGGATATCTTTATGGCAACAGACTCAAAAGCTATGCAGGGCTATCTGCCCAACGATCGCCCACCATGGGGACGCACCATACTGCTGGGCTTTCAGCATGTGATCACCATGTTCCCGGCCACAGTCTTCGTAGCGGCGTTTACCGGCTTCCACGTCGGCACGGTTCTGCTCTTTTCAGGCGTTTCGACCATCGTCGCGTTGACCCTTTCGAAGAATCGCATCGGAAGCTTCATCCCGCTCTTCTACGGGTCAAGCTTTAGCTACATCGCTGCGTACCTGGCAGTTGCAGTGGCGATGACCGGAGATGTTCCAACGTTTGGCGTACCGCTTCCCAACGAGGTACTCAGCACCATTCAGGCCGGTATCGTCGTGACGGGCATTCTGAACATCATCGTGGGTTTCGTCATCCGGCGTCTGGGCAAAGACTCGCTCGATAAGGTGCTGCCGCCTGTTGTAACGGGCTCGGTTGCGGCCATCATCGGGTTTGGCCTGGCGTTTGCGGCGCTGGATCTAGCGGCGGTCAACATGCTGGTGGCGCTGTTCGCTCTGCTCATCACGGTGCTGTTCTCCGTGTATCTACAAGGCCGCGGCTTCATCGGGATGCTGCCCATCTTGCTTGGCGCGATCACGGCAATCATCTTCTCCGCCATCGTCGACGCCGGGTCGGTTAACACGGCGGCCGTTGCTAATGCGGAGTGGATCGTAGTACCCACCATCACCTTCCCGTGGAATGCGGTGAGTGAATATGTCTTGTTTGCGGTTGTGAGCGTCTCCATCATGGCGATCGCCACGATCCCCGAATCGACCGCCCACCTATACCAGATCAGTTTGTACGTCGACCGATTTGCGGAAGAGATTGGCAAGCCGAAATACAATCTGGACAAGTTCATCGGCTTCAATCTGGTCTTCGACGGAATAGGCGACTTTATCAACGGTCTGTTTGGGGCCACAGCTGGCACAAACTATGGCGAGAACAACTCGCTGATGGCCATCACGCGCAACTACTCCGGGCCAGCATTGTTGGCCGCGGGCGTGATCGCGGTCCTGCTCGGGTTTGTCGGCAAGCTGGCCGCCCTGGTGGCGATGGTGCCATTGGCTGTGACCGGCGGGTTATCGATCTACCTGTTTGGCACGATTGGAATGCAAGGCATCGCGCTGATGCAGGAGCACCACGTCAGTATGTTCAATCCCCGCAACCTCGCTGTCGGCGCCACAATCATGGTGGTCGGCATCGGGGGCAACATCGGTTTTGCAGGCGGTTTCCTCCCCATAACCGTAGGAGAAGTGTTCCCTGATGGAATACCAGCAATCGCAGCTGCTGCGGTACTGGGCATCCTCATGAATGCGATTTTCTTGGTTTTCACTCCTCCAGAAGGAGCTCAAATCTCGGAAACTGCTACCTCCGCTGCAGACTAAGAATCCACGCAAAAACCAAAGAGCCGGGTTCCCAACCCGGCTCTTTTTGCATTTAGGTCCAATATGGTGCTCACATTCTCCAAATTCTCATCTTACACACGGCTTACAGAATAACCATTAGGTAAGGGTTCGGTGCAATAATCGCTCTAAGTAATACAGAGGATCGGATAGGGAATCCGGAAAGGAACTGGCAATGGCAATTCTAGGAATTGCGTTTTACGCACTGCTGATAGCAGGTTTCGGCTGGGCGATGATTGATATGTTTATCAGAATTCATAAGCAGCCAAAACGTCCTCTGAAAGTGCTTCGGATGAGCTCCTATCCTTTCGTACCTGATGACGAAACTCTGGAAGCCATGCGCCAAGAGCAAAGTGATCCGGGATCTGGCAAACTGCAGCCAATTCCTGTCCGAGTCAAGGGCGACTACCGCTAGTACGATAGCTGCAATGAAAGAAATTTCGGAGCGGTCCTACGGGGCCGCTCTTTTGATTCTCGGGATAACAAAAAGATCTCGAGATTTTCCGATTTTTTTTCCGCCAAAGGCGCTCGTCGAACACTCACTCGCATTCCTTTAGTCGAGTGCTGAGAGCGTGGCAAGAAATCCGGCCATTGCATCCGCGCCGGAGGTATGTCCACGGTGGAGCAGCCGGATCATGGTGTCCGCTATCTGCTGGTTGGTCGCGATGGCCTGCGCCAGGAGATGCCAATCTACTCCTGCTTCCCCTCGGGCGGCAGACCAAAGCCATTCTGCGGATACGGCATTGGTTCGGGGGGCAGCCTCGTTAACTATTGCCTCCCCCATCTGAAGCGCGCGCTCGTCATTCTGCTTTGCCCACAATGCATGAATGGCTCCCTGAAGGTAGTCATCTCCAGACGGCGTCACCCCACCTCCCAATCCAGCCAACCCTAAAGCCGCCTCTCCTGCCCCATCGCGATCTCCCGCGGCCAGGCTAGATTGAAGCAACTCTGCCGGTCTGGCAGCCGCGTGCAGAGCCTTCACCTGAATGGTTTGGTCAGGCTCTGGAAGGGCGCCAATTGCGAGCGGCGCAAAGCTGCCCGGCGGGGCATGTTCACGAAGCAATTCTGCAAGTTTGGACTTTGCCGCACGATCTAGGTCTTCACCAAATCGCTGCCAGTCGGGCTGTGGCTTCCACTCCTCCGCGCTCG
>Ga0255053_10000374_pt1 | contig 24668 bp, 19 predicted proteins | sample JV7_2_22_MG_FD_188635 | JGI IMG/M metagenome (GOLD analysis project Ga0255053, IMG submission 188635) | Seawater microbial communities from Jervis Inlet, British Columbia, Canada - JV7_2_22 | ecosystem: Environmental > Aquatic > Marine > Inlet | place: Canada: British Columbia | collected... | reverse complement strand
GGCCGCAGCTGATCCGCGCTGTATCCGAGGCCAAGGCCCCACTCCTCGAGGAATTGGAAGCGACCCTCGAGGGTGCGCTGGCCGATCCGGTAGGCGAGCACATCGTCGTTGGACCAGAGGTCGCGGAACAGGTCGCGGACCCGGCGGCGGGCTGCGCGGCAGAAGAGATCGGCCAGGCGGAGGGCCTCGTCGGCGCCGGCGGCGCCATCTGCTGACATGCGCGCCGCGCGGGAGGCGGTGACCGTCATGACGTAGAGCTCGGTGGCGATGTCGACGGTCCGGAAGAGGAACGCCTGTTTACGCTGCATACCGGCCTGGTAGCGGTTCATGCCGTGAAAGATCTCGCGCGCCAGCTTGCGGCTCGATCGCTCGACGAAGCGGAGGTGGGTCGCAAGGGTCCCGAACCTCCGATACCGCGGCCATCGCCCCCACCCGAGCCACAGCTTGGGGTACCACGTGGTGTAGAAGCCGGCGATGCGTGGCAGCGCGCGCGCCTTGTCGGCGAGGCTCGCGTCGGGGTCGATGAGCGCTCCCGCCACCTCGAGGTGTTTGTCGACCGCCTCGCGCGCCATGAAGAGGTGCATGATCTCCGATGAGCCTTCGAAGATGCGGTTGATGCGAGAGTCGCGCAGCAGGCGTTCGATCGGGATGGCGGCCTCGCCGCGGTCAGCCAGCGAGGACTCGGTCTCGTAGCCCCGGCCGCCGCGGATCTGCAGCGCCGTGTCGACGAGCTCCCAGCCGCGCACGGTGTTCCACTCCTTGGCGGCGGCGGCCTCGAGACGGATGTCGACGGCACCGCTGTCGGCGGCGACTGCGGTGGCGTCAGCTACCGCCTGCATGGCGAAGGTCGTGGCTGCCATGTCAGCTAGCATGTGGGCCACGGCCTCGTGCTTGCCGATGGCGTAGCCCCACTGCTCGCGCACCGAGGACCACTTGCGGCAGGTCTCGAGGCAGGTGGCGGCGGCGCCGGCGGTGCCGGCTGGCAGGGTCAGGCGGCCGGTGTTGAGGGTGACGAGGGCGATTTTCAGCCCCTTGCCCTCCTCGCCGATGAGGTTTTCACGCGGAACCCGAACATTGTCGAAGGTTATGACGCCGTTGGCGAGGGCCTTGAGCCCCATGAAGTGGCAGCGATGGGCGACGTCGACGCCCGGCCACGAGGTTTCGACAACGAACGCCGAGATCTTGTCGGTTTCGGGATTTCGCGCCATGACCACCAGCATCTCGGCAAGCGTCCCGTTGGTGCACCACAGCTTTTCGCCTTCGAGCATGAAGTGGCTACCGTCCGCCGAGAGCGTGGCGGTGGTGGAGAGCGATGCCGGGTCGGAGCCCACATCGGGTTCGGTGAGGGCGAAGCCGGAGATCGCGCCGGCGGCACAGCGCGGAAGGAATCGTCGTTTCTGGTCGTCGGTGCCGAAGATCTTGACCGGCTGTGGCACGCCGATGGACTGGTGGGCCGACAGCAGCGCGGTGATGTTGCCGTCCACCGAGCCCAGCAACGCCATCACCCGACCGTACTCCCACTGGGTGAGGCCGAGACCGCCGTACTCCTTCGGGATCTTCATACCGAATGCGCCGAGCTCGGTGAGGCCGAGAATGACCGACGGCGGGTACTCACCGGTCGCGTCGATGAGCGCGGAGTCCACCTCCTCACGAAGAAAACGCTCGAGGCATTCCATGAAACGCCGGAACTCGGGCCTCTCGGGCGGTTGCTGTTGTTGGCCTAGGAGCTCGGGGCGGAATCGACCCAGAAACAGGTCGCGCAGGAAGCTCGGTTTGCGCCAGTGAGATTCGCGCGAGGACTCGGCCAACTGCATTGCCTTTTGCTCTGCTGCGGACTGTTCGAGTGCCATGTCGGACCTCCGTGCGGTTTATGACTGAATAGGCATTCAGGCGTTCATCCGCTTGTAGGTTGATTTCGGTCCCGCGGTTACGGAGAAGGGTCCGACGGCCGTCCCTCGAGGAAGGCGTCGATGGTGTCGCGCTGAGCTTCTGCGTCGGCCTCGCCGAGATCCATCAGGCGCCGCGTGTAGTCGGACTGGAACATGATCAGGCTGAGGGCATCGGGGCTCTCGGTGTCGCGGGTACCGAGGCCGCGGGTGGCCCAGCGGAAGGCCCGCGGCAGCCGCGGTTCGAACTCGGCTGCAAGGCGCCCCAGGTCCTGGGACGGGCGCAGGACCAGGGTGACCACGCGGCGCAGCCCCAGGTCGTCTCTTGCTGGCTGATGATCGGCAAGCCGATTCACGAGGCCGATGCGCTGCGCATCTTCGTCAAAGAGATCGAGGAAGATGGCGTTCAGAAGCTGGCCGAGGATCTGCGCCGGCGGCGGGTAATGTTGGATGGCGGGACGGTCCGCTTCCACCTGGCTGCGGTCGTAACGGGTGGATATGGCGAGGATGCGGCGCGCGCCAAGCTTGAGGGCGGGCGCAAACGGAGGTGCGAGGCGGATGCCGCCGTCCCCGTGCCAGCCGTCACCGAGAAGCACCGCCGGAAAAAACATCGGCAGCGCGGCCGAGGCCATCACGTGCTCGACGCCGATCTCGGCGGCTATGCCGAGGCGCTGCGGCTTGCGCCATGAGCGGACATCCCGGCCCTGCATCCATACCACCGATTGACCCGTGCCGTAGTTGACGCTGGTGACAGCCAGACCGCGCACGGCGCCGGAGGCGATGTTGCGGGCAAGACCGGGGATTTCGCTGTCGCCCACGCCGAGCGTCGATTGCAGCAGGCGTCGGAGTGGCTCTGTGTCCACAAGGCCGCGTGGCTCGGGCCCCACCTGCAGGCCGCACGACGCCAGCCGGCATCCCCAACTGAAGAAGTTCTTCAGCAGCGCCCACGGGTCGGCGCAGAAGATCTTGTCAACCGTGAGGGTGCCCCACAGGTCGCCGAGCGATTCGGCCGCCTCTGCGGCCTTGCCTTCGAAGGAGGCGAGAAAGGTGGCGTTGATGGCGCCGGCCGAGACTCCGGTAATGATTGGGAAGCGGAGCTCGGGGCGGTGATGGGCGAGCCAGCGTATGACGCCCGCCTGATAGGCGGCGCGCGCACCACCCCCGCCGAGCACGAGGGCGAGATCGTAAGTCCGTGTGGAGGTGGTTTGTATGCCCGGCATCAATTCGGCTCCGCTCATGTGTCGTGAGCAGATGTGATCGAGAGCAGGGGAGGGTTACGGGCTATACTCCCCGGCGTGAATTGCCGCACTGCGTCGATTCGCCATCAAAGCTCGAAGGAGAGATCATGCATCACGCCACGGCCGGGTCGTTTCTGGGCATCTCTGGGGTCGCGTGGTTCTGGGTTCTGACCATAGTCGGAGTCGGCGCGGTCGTCTTGTCGCTGAGTCGACGCTTCCAACTCCTCCGCACGGGGCGCCCCGACAACCGATTCGATCGCCTCGGCGAGCGCTTCAAGCACATGCTCGTCTATGCCTTCGGACAGAAGAAGATGTTCGACGACCCGGTCGCCGGCTTCTACCACCTGCTGATCTTCTACGGCTTCCTGGTGGTCAGCGTGCGGACCGTGACTATGGTCCTCGAGGGCCTCTTTGCGGGATGGGAGCTGCCCCTCCTCCACTCGCCCGTCGGTCAGGCCTACCTCTTCTCGAAGGACATCTTCGAGCTGCTGGTTCTGCTCGGTCTCTGCGTTGCCGTCTGGCGGCGCGGCATTCAGAAGAAGGAGCGCGTGATCCAGAGCTGGGGCGCGTGGCTGGTGATCGGCTTGATCGCCATCCTGATGGTGACCGACCTTGTGTCTGAGGGCGCCCGCATCGCGGCCGGGGACCTCGACGGCTCCTTCCTCCCGATCTCCTCTCTGGCGGCGAGCGCTTTCGCCGCCATCGGCGCGGCGAAATTGCAGGCCATTTACAGCGTCAGCTGGTGGATCCACCTCATCACCCTCTTCGTTTTCGCCAACGAGCTGCCCTACTCCAAGCACTTCCATGTCTACACCTCGGTTTTCAACTCCTTCTTCGCCAACCTCGATGCTCCCGGCAAGCTGCCGAGCATGGACCTCGAGGAGATCGACGAGGACACGACCTTCGGTATCTCGACCATCACCGACTTCACCTGGAAGCAGATGCTCGATATGTACACCTGCACCGAGTGCGGGCGCTGCCGCGAGTTCTGCCCGACAACCCTCACTCACAAGCCGCTGCAGCCGGTGCTCTACCTGAAATCGGTGCGCGATCAGCTCTACAGCGAGCAGTCTGCGCTCCTCGGCTCGCCAGGTGACGGCGGCAACGCATCAGAAAACGAGCTGGTGCCGGCGATTGTCGATCCCGAAGTAATCTGGGCTTGCACGACCTGCCGCTGGTGCGAGCGCGCCTGCCCGCTCGACATCACCTACGTCGACAAGCTGGTCGAGATGCGACGCAATCTGGTGCTCGAGAAGGCCGAGTTCCCCGAGGAGGCGCAGGCCGCCTTCCGCGGCTACGAGGTCAACGGCAACCCCTGGCAGCTGCCGGCTGAAGAGCGCGGCAACTGGGCTTCCGATCTCGAAGTGCCGCTGGCGTCGGAGGCCGGGGGTGATTTCGAGTACCTGTTCTTCGTCGGCTCCCCGGGCAGCTACGACGACCACGGCAAGAAGGTCTCCCGCGCCCTGGTCGAAATCCTCAAGGCAGCAGGAATCAAGGTCGCAATCCTCGGGCCGGAGGAGCTGTCGACCGGTGATGCTCCGCGGCGGCTGGGCAACGAGTACCTCTTCCAGATGCTGGCGCAGCAAAACGTCGAGACCATGAACGGCTACGGAGTGAAGAAGATCGTCACCAACTGCCCGCATGCGTACAACACCCTGGCCCACGAGTACCCCGAGTTCGGCGGCAACTACGAGGTGGTGCACAGCACCCAGCTGGTGGCGAATCTGGTGCGCACGGGCAAGGTCAGACTGACCGGAAACCTGGGCATGGACCTGGCCTACCACGACCCGTGCTACCTCGGCCGCACCAACGGCGAGTACGACGCGCCGCGCTTCCTGCTCAAGGCCATCCCGGGGGTCAGGGTGCGCGAGGCAGAGCTCCATCGCGAGACCTCGATGTGCTGTGGTGCCGGCGGCGGCCGGATGTGGCTCGAAGAGAAGATCGGCGAGCGCATCAACCAGACCCGGTTCTCTCAGCTCGAAACCAGCGGAACCTCGGATGTGGCGGTGGCATGCCCCTATTGCTTCTCGATGTTGTCCGACGCCCAGAATGAGCTCGGACACGAGAGCGCCGCCACCTACGACGTTATCGAGTTGGTTGCCAAGTCGTTGGAGGGTTGAGGGCTCCGAGGCTATGCGCAATGAGCTATGAGCTATGGGCTATGAGATTCGTGACACGGAAGTGCCACGGCTAGGACGGAAGGGCTTTGAGAGATCATCGGAAGCTCGAGATATTCCAGCTGGCGGATGGTCTGGCAGTCCGCACGTATCAGGCGACGAAGAGTTTCCCGAAGGATGAGTTGTACGGCTTGGTAAGTCAGATGCGGCGCAGCGCTGTCTCCGTGCCGTCAAACATCGTCGAGGGATGTGGTCGCCGAACGGAGACCGAGTTCAACAGGTTTTTGGACATCGCATTTGGGTCAATTCGAGAGCTCGGGTACCTGATCGACCTTTCAGAAAAGCTCGGTTACCTCAGTGGTCAAGATGCGAAAGAGCTGAGGGAACACCAAGATCGATCTGCCTCTGCTCTAGGGGCCTTTATTCAGAAGCGGGAAACTTTTTGACTCTTCGAGCCAAACCCGTCCAATACTCGTGATGCCCATAGCCCATAGCCCATAGCGCATAGCCTGTAATCTACTCACTCGAGAACCAGATCCACCCGATTATCCGGTCCTTCCCAAACACTGACGACCAACAGCGTTCCACCGAGCTTTTCGTACTGTGGCCCGAGCATTTCTGCGAGAACCTCCGCGACCCGCTCGGCGGTGGGGGAGGTCTTGCCGATATCAGGGTGCTCGTTGAGGTGGGCGCGGTCGAGCGGTGCGACTGCTGCGGCGAGCAGGTCCCGGACCTGGTGGAAGTCGAGCGCGTAGCCCTCTTCGTTGAGTTCATCGGCGCCCACTCGCACCGCGATCTTCCACGTGTGGCCGTGTGATGATTCGCGCTTTCCCCGGTAGCTGGTGAGGGCGTGACGCGCATCGAACGACACCTGAGCGTGGATGACCCAGCGGCTCATGAGACGAGCGCCTCCGAAGATTCCTCGGCCGATCCTCGACTCTTTGGGCGTGCTTCCAGCACCAGCATTTCGCGGGTCACCGGCACCCGGGCGACCCGATCCTCGGCGACGCCGAGGGCGAGCAGGAGCTTTTTGACCGAGAGCTGAGGACCGTCTTCCTGGCGGGCGTTGAGCTCGACGAGCAGAGCGCCGTCATCGAGGCGCTGCCACCGGCGGACTCCTGCGCGGATATCTTCGGTGAGCTCTGCCTCCGACTCCGGCCACGGTTCGACGCCGGCGATGCGGTAGTGCGCCGCTGCCACCAGCCGACCCAGCTTGGGCGCGCCGGCGAGCAGTGGCTGGGCGTCGAGAATCTCGACCCCGTCCGGCAGAAGCGCGTTCGCCCGCTCGAGGTGCTGTTTCCTCAGCGGTCCCGTGCAATCGACATCGAAGCTCTCAGCGCGACCCTCATAGCCCACCGGCAGCGCTGGACCCATCGATAGGCGGATGTGTGGGTTGAATCCCTCGGTGTAGCGCACCGGCAGGCCGGCTGCGCGAACCATCCTTTCGAGGGCGTCCATGAGCTGACGGTGGGACAGCCAGCGAGCGTCGCCCATTTTGGAGAACAGGAGCCGGTACCGGCGGTGAACCGGCGGCTGCGGCCGGACGCTGACCGCCGGCGGGGTGCGCGGTTCGGGCCGCAGGTCATAAGCGGCAGCCTTTGGGCGGTCGGCCTCGGGCAAGGCCTCCCCGAGGACCGGAAGCGTGGTCAAGGCGAGCTGGGTGTCGTCGCCGTCGCCGGGAATGCCGCATCGATAGCAGTGCCCCCACTTGCAATCCTCGGTCTCGGTCTCGCGCACGGCGCGGCGCCACTCACCTTTCAAAAACCCTTTTCGCACCCCGGCATCTATGAGATCCCATGGCAGGGTGTCCGACAGAGCGCGCTCTCCAAGCTCCCGGTCGACGTCGACACCGATGTCGTCGAGAGCACGGCGCCAGGCGTCGAGATTGATGAAATCCGTCCATCCGTCGAAGACCGCACCGAGGTCGTGGGCTCGCTCGATGGCGGCGCTAAGGCCACGATTGCCACGCGACAGAAGCGATTCGAGGGCCGCCTCCTCCGGGTCCGACCACGTGAGACGGGCGCCGCGAATTCGGCGGAAACGTTGTTTGAGCAAGCCGATGCGGCGGCGAAGCTCGTTGACACCGGCGTACGGCTGCCACTGGAAAGGTGTCCAGGCCTTTGGAATGAAACATCCGGCCGATACCTTGACCTGGATCTTGCGGCCGCCCGTCACCCGACGCCCGGCAGCGAGGATATCCTCGGCCAGGCGTGCCAGTTCCTCGAGGTCCTCGTCGGTCTCGGTCGGAAGACCGATCATGGCGTAGATTTTGATCAGCTCCCATCCCTTGCTGAACGCAGCCTCGGCGGCGCGCACCATTTCGGCGTTGGTGAAGGTCTTGTTGATGACCCTGCGAAGGCGATCGGAGCCGGTTTCCGGGGCGAAGGTGAAGCCTGATTTTCGAACCCTCGATACCGCTTCGGCGAGACCGACTGAAAATGCGTCGGCGCGCAGCGAAGGCAGGCTGATGGAGACCCGTTGGTCCCGTAAACATTCCGCCAGATTGTAGACCAGCGGTTCGACCTGCGAGTAGTCGGCGGTGGACAGACTCAACAGACCGACCTCTTCGAAGCCGGTCTCGGCAACCTGCCTCTGGATTTGGTCGAGGACCGCCTTCGGGTCATGCTCGCGCACCGGCCGGTACCAGTAGCCCGCCTGGCAGAAGCGGCATCCCTGGGTGCAGCCACGCATGATCTCCATGCCGAGGCGATCCTGGATGACGTCAGCGTAGGGCACGATCACCGATTCCGGCTGGTCGTTGCTGTCGAGCTGATCGACCCATACCCGTTGTACTGGGAACAGGGCGCCGTCGTGAACCGTCTCCCATCGGGCCTTCTGGTCGCCGGCAGCATCGTGCCATCGGTAGAGAGTCGGAACGTAGACTCCCGGAACGGCGGCCAATCGGCTCAGAATTTCCTTGCGGGCGGTATTCCCGTTGCGACCGTCGCGCACAGTGTCAAGGATCTCGTCGAGCGCCGCCTCGCCGTCGCCGATGAGGACGGCGTCAAAGAAGTCGGCCACTGGCTCCGGGTTGGCGGTACAGGGTCCGCCGCCGATAACGATAGGCGCGTCCTGACCTCGTTCCTCGGCGCGTCGCGCGATGCCGGCGAGGTCGAGGAGGTAGGGGATATTGATGTAGTTGAGCTCGGATTGCAGCGATATGCCGACGATGTCGAACTCGGCCACCGCGCGGTAGGTCTCGAGCGTGAAGAGGGGCAGGCCGGCGTCGCGTAATGCTTCCGCCATGTCCGGCATCGGCGCAAAGGTCCGTTCCGCCAGGGCATCCTCGCGGCGGTTGACGAGGTGGTAGAGGATACGAGTGCCCTGGTGCGACATCCCGATCTCATAGGCGTCAGGGAAGGCGAGGGCAACGCGCACGTCCACACCGTCCCAGGGCTTTCGCACAAGGTTGCGTTCGATGCCGAGGTATCGGGTTGGCTTCTGGACCCCCGGCAGGATCTCTTCGAGCGCCGTCCGTATCTCGTCCGGCGATAAATGATTCATGAGCGCGCTCCGCTTCGTGCGTTCAAGAGAGTGAATGTAAACGACATCTGAGTTATTTCCATCTGCCTGGTTACCTGGATACAGGGTTCAGGATGCAGGATACAGGGCCGCCCGCCCATCCAAGACAGAATTAGGAATTAGGAATTCCCATCCACCCGCCCAATCTTGCCCGCAGATGACGCAGATAACGCAGCTCCACACAAAGAAACACGTCTGCGTCAATCTGCGTGATCTGCGGGAAAACTTATTGAGCGCCCTAACAAGCAGAGCAATTACGAGCGGACTCACCTACCATTTGGCTGCATCCTGCATCCTGCATCCTGCATCCTGCAAGCCCCAAGCCTCAAGCCCGGGCACGGAGACGGAGACGGAGACGGGCACGGGGCGGATTGAGACCGAGACCTGGTGTACACTGATGCGCTATGAAGATCGTCTTCTTCGGTACCCCTGATTTTGCCGTGCCCACCCTCGAGAAGTTGGTGGAAAGCAGGCACGAGGTCATCCTGGTTGTGTCCCGACCGGACCGGCCGGTTGGACGGCACCAGGTCCTCACCCCACCACCAGTAGTCGAGGTCGCCCGTGCCCGTCAGATTGAGTGCTTGCAGCCCAATAACCTCAAGTCGGACAAGATCGATGCGAGTCTCAAAGAAAGCGGCGCGGATGCCGTCGTCGTGGTGGCGTACGGTAAGTTGATCCCCGGCCGTTTGCTCGAAATCCCGCGGCACGGTTTCGTCAACCTGCATCCGAGCCTGTTGCCGCGCCATCGCGGACCATCTCCAATCCAATGGGCATTGGTCTGTGGTGACCGCGCTACCGGCGTCACCACCATTCAGATCGACGAGGGAATGGACACCGGCCCACTTCTGCTCCAGCATCGAGTGCCGATCGAGCCCGACGAGACAGCCGAAATGTTGGCGCCACGGCTTGCCGAGATTGGTGCAGAGCTCGTCGTGCGGACCCTCGATGAGCTAGAAGAAGACTCGTTGACGCCCCGGTCGCAACCAACGGACGGTTCCAACACCACACCCATGTTGCGCAGGAACTTTGCCAAGGTCGACTGGTCGATGCCCGCTCGCCAGTTGGTCAACAGGCTTCGGGGCTTTACGCCGTGGCCCGGGCTCTATACCAAGTTCCGGGGCGGCCGGCTCAAGATCTTCGGACTCGATGAGGTCAGGCCACCTCCGAGCGGCAAGGAGAAGCCGGGAACGGTCGTCACGGCGGATCCGGACGGAGTCGTCGTGCGCTGTGGGAAGGGCACCGCTGTGAAGATCACTGAGGTGCAGAGGGAGGGCAGACGACGGATGCCGGTGGACGCCTTTTTGATCGGCGAACGTGTGAGCCGCGGTGAGGCTTTCGGCTGATCGACTGACCGCTGCGCGCATGCTTATGCGCGTCGAAGAGGGGGCATTTTCGTCGCGACTCCTGTCCGGCGGAGGAGCACCGACGGTCCGAGTCAGGGTGCTCGAGGTGCTCCGCTCGATGCGCGCATTGGATGCGGTTCTCCAACCGCGGTGCCGACGGAAACTCCGCAAGCTGGATCCCGAGGTGCGTGCGGCGCTGCGCATCGGGCTCGTAGAGACCATTCGTTTGGATTTTCCACCGGAACTGGCGACTGACGGAGCGGTGTGGCTGGTGCGACGGCTCGGTCGGTCGTCCGCTTCCTCGATGGTCAACGCTGTGCTGCGAAAAGCGACCGCCGACTGGCGCGAGGTGCTGGGACGCTCTCCGATCGACGTTCGCCTCTCGCACCCGGATTGGCTCTGCCGACGCTGGGCCGAGGTCTTCGGCGATGAGGCGACTGAGATCGCCATGGCGTCGGCGCAGGAGCCGGCCGTCACCTGGGCGTGGTTTTTTGATCGAGAAGGCCGTCAAGTACTGGCCCGAAAAGGTATCGAGCTGGCGCCTCATCCCTGGTGTCCCGGCGCCTGGACGGCGCCCGAGGACGTCAAAAGCCTGATCGAGATGGTCAGTAGTGGCGCCGCCTACGCTCAAGACCCGAGCTCTCAAATAGTGGCGCATATCGCGAGTTCGCTGGCCTCCGCGGAACAGAACTTCCTCGATCTCTGTGCCGCGCCGGGCGGCAAGACAGCGTTGATGCTTCACCTTGGTCACTGGGAGCGCGCGGCGGCGGCGGATCTTCGTTTGAACCGTGCACGTCTGATGCGGCAGGCCGTCGAGCGGGCGGGGACCTGCGCGATCGTGGCCGCCGATGCAACGATTTCACCATTTGCCCTTGGCGGATGGGATCTCGTGCTTCTGGATGCGCCCTGTACCGGCACCGGCACCTTTCGCCGTCATCCCGAACTCAAGTGGCGGCTGGTCCCCGAGTCGATAGGCGAGCTGGCGGAGATGCAACACAGAATGTTGGCGGCCGGCCTCGATCTGGTCGCACCCGGCGGGGCGCTTCTCTACACCACGTGCTCTGTAGAGCCAGAAGAAAACGAGGGCGTCGTGGCAGATATGCCGGACGGATTCGAGGTCGAGAACCTCGATTCTCACCTGCCCGCCGGCGTCCCGTGGATCCCGACGTCCGCCGGCGGCATCCGCATCCTGCCCAACCCCGATGGCGACGGCTTCACCATGCACGCCCTACGCCGCCGATCATGATCGGCGGCAGTTAAGAGTTGAGAGTTAAGAGTTATGAGTTATGAGTCCGGTGGAGTGAGGGCGGGTGGGGGAAAACTCAAAACTCAAAACTCATAACTCAAGACTTGGTCTCGAGGTTTGCTTCGAGTTCCTCCCACTCGGCCATCAGTTTTTCGAGCGCGGTGGCCAGCTTGTCGCGCTCGTGCTGCATCGATCTGACCTTTGGTTCGGCCGTCTCCTCGAAGAAACCGGGTTTGCAGAACGCCCCGTCGATCTCCTCGATGCGCCGCTCTGCCTTCTCGATGGCGGCGGTGACAACGTCCCGCCGAAGCTCGATCTGCTTGATTTTCTTTGCATTTCCGGCGCCAGGATCGGTCTTGTCTGATCTCGAGCCGTCGCGCTTGCGGGCGCGTTTCTCGCGCCGGACCCGTAGGACGGCGGCGTCGGCATCGAGGTGGTCATCGCCGCAGCTCGCCAGATACTCGTCGTATGTTCCACGGTAGTCGTTGATGCCGTGCTCGGTGATTTCAAACACCCGGGTCGCGAGCTTTGACACGAACCAGCGGTCATGGGAGACAAAAATCAGAGTGCCGTCAAAGGCCGCAAGACCGGCGACCAGCGCCTCGATGGCCTCGAGATCGAGGTGGTTGGTTGGCTCGTCCAGTACCAGGACATTTGGTTCGTCAACCGCAATGCGAGAAAAAATGAGGCGCGCCGCCTCCCCGCCGGACAAACTCGGGACTTTCTTCTCCACCTCGTCGCCCGAAAACAACACCTTGCCGAGACGGCTTCGCACAGTGCCAACGGTTTCGCCGGAGCAGGCGGCGCCGAGCCAGCTCTCGACGGTGGCGTCGCTGTCGGCAAAGGCCTGTCGATGGTCCTGGGCGAAGTAGCCTGCCCGGACCTCGTGTCCCCACTGCGCTTCGCCCGCATCTGCGCTCAGCTCGCCGACCGCGATTTTGAGCAGGGTCGACTTGCCGATGCCGTTGGGTCCGATGATGGCCAGGCGGTCTCCCCGGCGCACGTTGAGGCTGATGTCGGACAGTACCTTGTTGTCACCGAAGGCCTTGCTGAGCCCCTCGACTTTGAGCGCTTCCTTGCCACTTGGGCGCTGCTGGCGGAATTGAAAGACCGGATAGCGACGTGATGACCGCGGGAGGTTCTCGATGACGATGCGGTCCATCTGCTTGAGCTTGCTCTGCGCTTGACGCGCCTTGGTCGCCTTGGCTCTGAAGCGGTCGGTGAAGGCCTTGTGCTCGGCGATCTTCTTCTCCTGGCGTGCGATTTCACCCTCTTTTCGGTTGCGCGCCTCGACCTTGGCGGTGGTGAAGGCTGTGTAATTCCCCGAGTAGAGTGTGACAGTCTCGTAGTCGATATCGAGGATGTGCGTGCAGACATTGTCGAGAAAACGGTGGTCGTGCGAGATAACGACCGCACACCCCTGGTAGGTGGCGAGGGATTTCTCGAGCCAACGGATCGACAGGATGTCGAGGTGGTTGGTGGGCTCGTCGAGGATCAGACAGCCAGGGTCGGCGGCCAAAACCTGGGCCAGCAGAACCCGCAGTTTGAAGCCGCCGGAGAGGGTTGAGAGCGGTTTGTGGTGAAGCTCCGAAGGGATGCCCAGGCCCTCGAGGATTTCACCCGACCGCGCCTCGAAACTGTAGCCGTCGAGGCTGACGATCAGGTCCTCAACCTCGGCGTAACGGTCGCCGTCGAAATGCTGGGTCGATGCCTCGAGGATTCGATCCTTCTCAGCAAGGGCCTGCCACAGCTCCTGGTGACCCATCATGGTCACGTCGAGGATCGGAGTGCCTTCAAAACGGAAGTGGTCCTGGGAGAGGACGCCGAGTCGAAGCCGTTTAGGCACCGCGACCAGACCGTCACTCTGTTCCTCGTCGCCGGCGATGATCCGGGCAAGCGTGCTTTTACCGGAGCCGTTGGCGCCGACCAGCCCGTAGCGGCAGCCCGGGTTGAGCTGGAAATTGACATTTGAAAAAAGGACCTGGCTGCCGTAGGCCTTGACGAGGTTGGTGACCGCGATCATGGCGATGAAGGATACAGGATGCAGGGTTCAGGATGCAGGGAGCAGGATTCAGGATGCAGGTCCCACCCAACCCACCCATTGACAAGGCAGTCCTAGCATTAATGTTTTGGTTGCATCGAGCATCGAGCATCGAGCATCGAGCATCGAGCATCGAGCATCTGGGATCGCCGCCTACTCGAACATTTCCTGTTGGTACCAGAAAATCTGCGGGTCCAGGAGATAGATGCTCTCGACACTGCGGAAGGTGATCGAAGAAACGCTGATGTTTCGAGAATCCTCGGGCCAGTAAAGCCAGCCGAAATTCTTCGACCCGCGAGACCACCGCATAAACAGAGGCCCGGCGCGGACGACGCCGCGGTGTTTTTTCTCGTCGGTTTCGCCGGCGCCGGTGCTCGTAGTCCGAAAAACGTCCGCTTCGACCGGGGCCACGTTCCATTCGTATTCAATGGTATAGCCCCACAGTGGGGCATCGACCACCCGCACGGCGACCAGCTCCTGATCGACCCTGAAAAGAACCACCGCGCCGTACGGTATGCCGACGCCCCGCTGGTTGACCGCGACGCGTTCGAAGGTCGGGTGCTCCGGCGAGCGGGGTGGACCACCACAACCCACGGCCGAAACGACGGCGATGAGTAACCAGGTGACGGGCACAGACTGGCGGGTTAAATCCCGTTTCACCTTTCAAATGTACTACGCGACGTCGTGAGGAGTACGGTTTCAGTTGGCGAATTGTCATTGCTGAGGTTATGATCGGCCAGCGAATCTCGTGAAGGAGGGGTCTTGGTATGAAACGAATTCTTGCTGCTGTTGTGATCGTCTTTTTTGCGGCGGTGCCGTTGCTGGCAGGTGACGGCGATGCCATCCTCGGCGTCTGGGCCACCGATCCCGAGGGCGAGGGGGGCCAGGCCAACATCGAGATCGTCGCAGTCGATGGAAAATTCTCGGGGAAGATTGTGTGGCTCGAAGAGCCCCTCTACACGGCGGAAGACGAGGATGGAGAAGAAGGCGAGCCGAAGGTCGATAAGAACAACCCGGATCCTGCCCTGCAATCGAGACCGATTATGGGCCTCGAGCTCATGTCGGGCTTCCAGTACGACGGCAAGGGTACCTGGAAGAAGGGCACGATCTATGACCCGGACAACGGCAAGACCTACAAGTCTAAGGTCCGACTCGGCGACAACGGTGAGCTCATGGTTCGCGGCTATATCGGCTTCTCGATGCTCGGTCGCACCTCGAAATGGACGCGGGTCGAGGCTGATGAATAGTGACCAGTCGCCTCGGAAACGGCTCGACTCCGAGCCGTGTATGATGCCCGGATAGGAATTCTTCGTGGGCGCGATATCACTGCAACGAATACTTCTTGCCGACGACGAGCCGGACATACTCGAAATCTCGAGAATTGCGCTTGAAACCGTTGGTGGGTTCGAGGTGTCGGTGTGCTCGTCGGGTAAAAAGCTCCTCGAGCGGCTCTCCGAGTTCGAGCCTGATCTGGTCATCGTCGATGTGTTGATGCCGGATATGACGGGCCCCGAGGTCTTCGAGGAGATCAGGCGACGGCCCGAGTTCGACGAAATTCCGGTGATCTACCTCACCGGTGTGATCCAGGAGGAGGAGCTCGAAGACCTCCGCAAAACCGGTGTCGCGGATGTTATCCTGAAGCCCTTTGACCCCATGACCCTCGCCGACCGCATCAACTGCATTTGGAAGGGCACTCATGGAAGGTGAACGAGACAGCCGGGCTGCGGCCGACCAGCTCGAAAAGGAGCTGGAGAGGCTGCGAGGCAACTTTCTAGAAAAGCTGCCGGTGCGTATGCAAACCCTGGTGGAGGAGTGGAACGCGCTGCAGGGTGATGGCTGGAGTCAGGACGGCGCCCGCGCACTCCACCGATCGGTTCACGGTCTGATCGGCACCGCCGGCAGTCTCGGCTTCGCAAAGATGGCCAAAACCGCCCGCCGCCTCGAACGCCGGTTGGTAGCCCTCCTCGAAGGCACACAGCCGCCGACCCCGGAGGTGAGTTCGGAGGTCATCGAGCGGTTCGAGCGGATGGGAGAGGATGCCACCTCGGAAGCCAACGAGGCGTTCGATCCCAGCTCGTTCGAGAACGTCGCCAAATGGGGAACACCCCTCTTCGAGCCTCGCAACCTCATTGTCGTCGTCGAGCAGGAGGATCCGTTTGCTCGCGAGCTTGCCCTCCAGCTCGGCCATTTCGGATTCGAGCTCCAGATCTTCAAAGAGATCGACGAATTGGTTTCCGGCAGCGTCGAACGGCGCCCGGCGGCCGTGATCATGGACCTTTCCGTCCCGAACGGCGAATTGATGGGGGAGGAGGTGGCGACCAAGGTGCGGGATGCGCTCGGAGAGGCCGTGCCGCTGGTGCTCGTCTCAAACCGATCCGATATCGAGGCGCGGCTCGACGCGGTCAGAGCAGGTTGCAGCAGCTATTTCATTAAACCGGTCAACTACTCGGACGTGCTCGAAACCCTCGATCGGTTGACCCGAAGCCAACCGGAGCCCTATCGAATTCTCATCGTCGACGACGAAGCCGATACGGCTGACTTCCACGCCACCAGTCTCGAGGCGGCGGGCCTCGAAACCGTGACTGTTACCGACCCCCTCGACGTCATGTCCCAGCTGGTGGAGTTCCAGCCAGACGTGATTCTTATGGATGTCTACATGCCGGGTTGTACAGGCCTCGAGTTGGCGATGGTGATTCGCCAGGAAGAGGCGTTTGTCGGCGTGCCGATCGTCTTCCTGTCGAGGGAGACTGACCGCATGAAGCAGATCGCTGCGCTCGGCGAGGGTGGCGACGATTTCTTCACCAAGCCGGTACTACCCGAACAATTGGTGCCGGCAGTGTCGGCTCGCGCCCAACGGGGCCGCACCCTGCGGCTGTTCATGGAGAAAGACGGTCTCACCGGGCTCTTCAGACACAGTCGCATCATCGAACAGCTCGAGGTCGCTGTTCGCAGGGTAGATCGCCAGCACGGGAAGCTCGCCGTCGCGATGTTGGACATCGACGGCTTCAAGGAGGTCAACGACGAGCACGGGCATCTGGTTGGAGACCAGGTCTTGAAGGCCCTTGCATATCTCCTACGCCAGCGCCTCCGCATGAGCGATGTGCTGGGCCGTTTCGGCGGAGACGAGTACGTAGTGGTGCTCCCTGACACCGACGGCGCAGCGGCGATGGAGAAGATGAACGATATCCGCCGCAACTTCGCCGCCATCGACCACGAAACGGGTCACGGGTCGTTTTCCGTGACTCTGAGCTGCGGGGTCGGCGAGTTCCCTGCGGCCCTCACGAGTCACGAGCTCATCGCTGCGGCGGACGAGGCCCTCTATCGCGCCAAGCGGGGAGGCCGCAACCGGGTTTTCCTGGCCGGCGACGAGGACTGAGTCGTGGCTTCGCGCCTCTTTTCTGGATTTTTGCTGGCGATAGCTTTCGGGTGCGGACAGCCCTCGGGACCCCCCCCGTCTGCCGTGGCGACAGCACCGCCGGTTCCGGCCGGCGTCCTCACGATCGGCTCTGTGTCGCTCAAACCGGCCCAGGAGTACGAGGTGTTCCGACCGTTCGCCAACTTCGTCGCCGCCAACCTCCACGAGGTGGAGATCGGCAGGGGCCGGGTGGTGGTGGTCGGTTCGCTGAGTCAGATGGTCGAGGAGCTCCGGGAGGGGAGGGTCGATCTTTTCATCGACAGCCCGTTTCCCGCCGCCTTCGTGTGGAAACACGGTGATACGCGGCCCCTGCTGCGCCGCTGGAAACGCGGCTCGGACTCCTACCGAAGCGTTGTCTTCGCCCGAGCGGATAGTGGCATTGACTCGCTGGACGATCTATCCGGGAAGATCATCGCTTTCGGCGAGCCGTTCTCGACGACTGGTTTTCTGATGCCCAAATCGGCGCTTGCTTCGGAGGGTCTGAGGCTGGTCAACTACGAGGATCCCGCGGCCTCGATTCCGGACGATCGTGTCGGCTACGTCTTCTCGAACGACGCCGAGAACACCATGTTCTGGGTCCTTAAAGGGAAGGTCGCGGCGGGGGCGGTCAACGCGGACTACTTCGGGGCACTCGCAGGTGGCCGAATCGGCGAGCTCCGGGTCCTCCACACGACCGAGGCCGTGCCCCGAAACGTGGTGTGCGTGCGGAACAGCCTCGATCAGCAGTTGGTGCAGGCAATCGAAAAGGTGCTGCTCGAGATGCACCTCAGCGAGGAGGGCCGCGCGGCGCTCGAAGCCTTCGAGGAGACCACGAAGATCGATCGATTTCCACGGGGTTCGGAGCAGGATCTGGCGGACATCATGATGCTCCTGCCGCACGTTGAAGAGGACCTCGGGCGATGAGATTGCCGGAGAGGTTGGTCTGGTGCGGCTCGGTCTGAGAGGTCGTTTCGTCGCGTTCGTTTCTGCGATCTTCATCGCCTTTGGGGTCGTTCTGACTGCCCTCGCCGTTCGCGCGCAGAACGACCACTTGCGCCACGAGCTCGAGGATCGGGGCAAGCTCCTGACGACAGTGATCGCCGCCAACACCACCGACGCTCTGGCCATGCTCGAGGTGAGCGAGCTGCGAAGAATGATCGCCGAAGCGCGGGACCAGGAGAACGTGCTTGAAGTCGTCACGTTCGACGAGGACGGACGGGTGTTCACGGACGGCACGGTCGAGAACCCCCGGCGCCACGAGCTGATCTCCGAAGCGGCACTGCGTCACGTCGCGGGTTCCGAAGCGCTGCTGGTAGAGTTCGACGGCGACGCCATGATAGTGACCAAACCGGTGCATCTCGGAGGCAGCGTGCTTGGAGGAGTCCGTCTTCGCTACTCGTTGGCCAGCCTCGCCGAGGTCCAGGCGTCGCTCGCTCGCCGCACCGCCGTGGTCGGCGCGATCTTTGCTCTGTTGGGTGTGCTTGCCGCGGCGCTGCTCACCGAAGCCGTGACACGTCCGCTCAAAGAGGTCATCCGGGCAACCCGGGCGCTGTCCGAAGGCGAGCCGGCACCGCGGCTGCCGGTTCGGACCACGGATGAAGTCGGAGAGCTGGCTGAAGCCTTCAACGAGATGACGCGCAAGCTCCGCGACACAACCGTGTCGCGTGACTATCTGGATCGCGTTCTCGAAACAATGGGTGAGGGTCTGGTCGTAACCGGCCCGGACGGAACCATTACGAGGGTCAATTCGGCGGTGTGCAGCCTCTCAGGAGTCGGCGAGGAAGAGCTCCTGGGTCAGAACTGCCGGGACCTCTTTCGAGCGCCGCAGGGCCACGTATCCCTGCTCGACGCATTGGGGCCGGACGGATCGGCCCACGGTCTGGAAACCGAGCTCCTGGCGCGGGGCGGCGAGGCGGTGCCGGTGATGGTTTCGGTGGGTGCCATGGAGGAAATTGCGGGGAGGGCCAGGAGCTACGTGGTAGTGGCGGCAGACATCGGTGAGCGACTCCGTCATGAGCAGCAAAAGGACGAGTTCGTAACCATGGTCCATCACGAGGTGCGAGCCCCTCTGACCGCTGTGCGCGGCGCGATCGGCTTGCTCGAGGGAGGCGTTGCAGGGGAGCTCGGCGAACGAGGGCAGGAGCTGGTGGAAATCGCGCTGCGCAACAGCGAGAGAATGGGGCGGCTGGTCAACGATATCCTGGCGTCGCGAAAGCTCGATTCCGGGCGAATGGAGTTTCACTACGAACAGGTCGAAATGATGCCCCTCGTTGAGCAGGCCATCGACAGCACCTCTGCTTATGCCACCAAACACGAGGTTCGCTTCGAACTCGACGAGGGCGTTCCGGGCGCGATGGTGCGAGTGGACCCGGACCGCATGATCCAGGTGTTGACCAATGTACTGTCCAACGCCGTCCGTTTTTCGGCCGCAGGTGACGTGGTGACTGTCAGGGCAAGCCGGCACGATGAATTGCTGAGGGTTGCTGTCTCCGACGCGGGACCGGGCATTGCCGAAGACTTTCGCGACCACGTCTTTGAAGCTTTTGCGCGAGGAGAGCACGAGGACTGGCGTCACCGCAGCGGCACCGGCCTCGGAATGAGCATTTCCAAGGGCATCATCGAGGAGCTGGGCGGCGCGATTACCTTTGAAACCGAGCTCGGTGCGGGCACCACCTTCCTCATCGATATCCCGGAATCTGCGTGATGGCGCCCTGAATCGGTTTCGGAAAATCATTTTTTACCCAAGAAATCGGTCATGAAAGACCTTTTTGAGGTAGCCCTGCGCGGTCCTCTACTCGGGATCGGGAACGGGATCGGACGGGCGTAAATGGACAGCGGCGGCCTGGTGGGATATTTTCGAACCTAGATGAGTGATGCCCGTCCTTTGTTTTTGCCGATAAATTGGATGTTCGTAAGCCCCCACAGCCCGGACCTGAGGTCTGTGCGGGTTGGCGGCTCCCGGATCCACGCTCGGTAGGGCGAAGATGACGATCACCGGCAATCTTGAGACAATGAGCCTTGCAGAGCTTCTGCAGTGGCTCGCCAACGGCCGTCAGACCGGCACCCTGATCGTCAATAATGGTAGCGTCGAAAAGAAGATATTTATTCGCGATGGCGCCGTTCTCTCCTCGTCGAGCTCTGATCCACGCGGTTTTCTCGGCCACTTCCTGGTCAGCAAGGGAGTGATCAGCGAGTACGATCTGGCGAAGGCGATGGCCATCCAGAGCGAGCAGGGAAAGCTCCTGGGCGAGATACTCGTCGAGGGTGGGGCGATCGAGCAGGAAATGCTCGACCACATGCTCAGGCTCAAGGCCGAGGAGAACATCTACGACCTCTTCGCCTGGGAAGAGGGGCATTTCGATTTCCTCGATGACGAGCTGCCGGAGTACGAGTTGGTACCGATGTCGGCCAACATCACGGGCCTCGTGATGGAGGGGATGCGCCGGATCGACATGTCGAAAGAAATGGAGAAGGTGATCCCGTCGACCCAGTGCGTGCCGGTATCCGTGGGTACCCTTCTGGACGAGGACGAAATGGACTTTGGGTGGCGGGGGGTGCTCGAAGCGGTAGACGACGACCGCAGCGTCGAGGACATCTGTCTCCACACCCATTCCTCCGAGTTCTTCGTTTGCGACGTGCTTTTCAGAAAAATGAAAGAGGCCAAAATCAAAATCGTGCGGCCGCGAGTGATCGCCCCCGATCCCCGGGCACCGGCCGCGTCGGTCGCCAAGGACGATGCGGACGCTGGACCGACCAATGCCCAGGCCCTCATTTCCGAGGCCATGGTGCACCTCAAACTCGGGGTCTACGAGGCCGCCGCACGCCACCTCGGCGCGGCGACCAGTCTCGACCCCCACAACCGCGAGCTGGCGTTGGTGATCAAGGAGCTCGAGTCCGAGGTCATGGCTGGACTCGAAAATGACGGTGTCAAATACGAAAAGGTGCCGGTGCTCGAAACCACTCTCGACGACCTGCGTGCCATGAGTTTCTCTCCCGAAGAGGGATTCATTCTTTCGCGCATCAACGGCACCTCCGACATCGCTTCGATCGTCAAGATTTCGCCGCTGTCGGAGCTCGATTCGTTGCTGGTCTTCTGGAAGCTTTCGCAGTCGGGGCAGATCACCCTCACGGACCCGAACTGAGCCAGGGCGACGCGCCGTCACACGGGCGGGATATATCCCCCCTACACCTCGATCACGCAAACGGCACATAGAAGGGGCGGCATATATACCGCCCGTGAATCTATCTGGAAGCGCTGTTAACCTGCGTCGGGATCGGGATCGGGAACGGGATCGGATTTGGGACCCAACCAAGCTAGACTACCGCGATGGGACGGTTGATTGACCCCGAGAAACGTGACCGAGCCAAACGCCAGCGGGTCGAGCGCAAGGCGAGAATCCTGGAGGTGGCTCGTTCGACCTTTTCAAAGCTGCCCTTCGTGGAGGTGACGCTGGACAACATCGGACAACGGGCCGATGTGGACCGCGGGGTCGCGTCGATGTACTTCCGGAGCAGGGAAGAGCTGTTCCTCCGTGTTCTTCGTGAGGAGCTTGCCGACTGGTACTCCGCGCTCGAGGCGGAACTTGGCCGCGCTGATGACCCTCTGTCACAGGTGGACCTCGCGGAACTGCTGGCGACGAGTCTCGCCGGCAGGCCCGAGCTCACCCGTTTGCTGAGTCTCGAGGCCGTGGTGCTCGAGCAGAACCTCGACGCGATGGAGGTATTCCACCTGCAGCGTTGGCGTCGCGACCGGATGGCTGCGGTAGGCGCGATACTCGAGCAGAAGGTCGATGGGCTCGAAGAGGAGGACGCGATGCGCCTCCTCCACCGCGTTCAGCTTCTGACCGCCGCCCTGCGGCCAGCGGCAGACCCCAAGGGCGCAGCATCCTATGAGGTCGGCGATCCCGACTTTGCGGTTTTCAAGATAGATTTCGAGATGGAGTTGAAAGGCCTTGTCGCTGCGCTATTGCGGGCTATGGCTGACAGTCGAAGTTGAAGGCTGTCACCAACTTCGGGCACGGAGACGGAGACGGGCACGGGCACGGGTAAGACTTGACACGTTTTCTCACTGTGAGTATTATCCTGCGGCCCGTGTGAGTGGAGGAAACAATGGCAGGCAAAGGACATCGCGTGACGGTCAAGCTCAAAAGTTCCGAGAGCCCGTACATGTACCACGTCAAGAAAAACAAGCAGAACACTCCCGATCGCCTGGAGATCAAGAAGTACGATCCTGTCGTGCGCAAGCACGTTATGTTCAAAGAGGTTCGTTAACCCGCCTCACTGGAGGGGGCCAGGGCACCGTCGCAGGGTGCCTTTTCAAAGCCCGGTTGCCCGAAGGGGTCGCCGGGCTTTGTCGTTCTCCTACCGCCCGCCCACCCGCCCATGGCTTGAGGCTTGGGGCCTGAGGCTTGAGGCCAATCACCCGTCCCGGCTTGAGACCTGAGACCTTAGAACTGAGGCTTGCTCGCGCCCACCAGGAAGGCGAACCTCAAGCCCCAAGCCCCAGGCCCCAGGCCCAGACGAGCTATCATGGGTTGTTCGCCGAAAGGACCCGATGATGGACGTGCTCAGGGAGTTTCTCGAATTTATCGAGTACTCGAAGCCGCAACCGGTGGCCGAGCTCCTCAGTCGGGTACTGCTCAAGAGCCGCCGTTTGACCGGCGCCGAAGCCGGCAGCGTCTTCATCGCCCGGGGTCGGGGCAAGACCCGGCGACTCGAAGCGGCCGATATTCAGAATGACCGTGTCGAGCTCAAACCCGCCAGCTTTGTCGTGCCCCTCAACACTTCGTCGATCGCTGGCTACACGGCGTCCACCGGTGAGATGGTTTTCGTAGCGGACCTTTACAACATTCCGAGCGATCTCCCTTTCAAATTCGATCCCAGCTTCGATCGAAAACTCGGCTACAGCAGCCGTTCGATGCTCAGCTTCCCGCTGGTCAATCACGACCGCAAGGTGATCGGTGTCGTCCAGCTGATCAACCGTCTCGATGGTTCAGGTAACGGGCCCGTGCCCTTCGAGCGCGAGCAGGCCGATCTCATCGTTCCCTTCAACCACATCGTCGGCGGCGCGATCGAGCGCGCTGACATGGTCGAGCGCATCTCGGCCCAAAACATTCGCCTGCGCGACCGGAATCGCCTCCTGCGCGAACAGCGCGCCCGCATCGCCGCTCTCCAGGACGAAACCGAGGAGGCCTTCCAGCTCTCCATTAACCTCTTGTCACGGGCCGCTGAGCTCCATGACGAGGACACCGCCCACCACGTCGCACGGGTCAACGAGTATTCCCACCTCCTGGCCGGCCTGCTCGGCAAGCCGAAAGCGTTTCGCAACGAAATCCGCTACTCGGCTCAGCTCCATGACGTCGGCAAGATGAGCATCAACGTCGCCATCCTCCGCAAAGAGGGCCCGCTTGACGAGGACGAGCGGTACGAGATGATGCGCCACCCGGAGTACGGCTTTCAGATCCTCTCCGCCTCGGACCGGCTACAGATGGCGGCCGAGATCGCCCTCAACCATCACGAGCGATGGGACGGCAGCGGCTACCCTGCCGGCCGCAAAGGAGAGGAAATCCCGCTCTCAGCGCGCATCGTCACCCTTGCCGACATTTACGACGCCCTGCGCTCGAGGCGTTCGTACAAACCGTGCTTCACCCACGAGCAGACCCGTCGCATCGTCCTCGAGGGTGATGACCGTTTCGACCCCAGCAGCCACCTCGACCCCAAGCTGCTCGACATCTTCGCCGAACACCACGACGGCATGGCCGATATCTGGGATTCACTCTCCGGCTAGCCCGAATATTTCACCGGGGTTCGACTCGATAACGTCCTGTTATTGACGGGGACGCGCTACCATCAATCGGCAGACGGAGGTCAGCGGAACACGGGCAGAGTCGACATATGCAGAGAGTTCACTTGATCTCGATTGCCGTGTGCTTTGGAATTGCCGCTTCGGCGGCCGCGGGAGATCTGTGGATCAACTGTGCACCCGGGTTCGACATTTTTCTGGATGGGGAGTCAGTGGGTGTGTCTGAACCAGACCAGAACGGGATGCTTCTCCGCGGCATCGAATCCGGTGATCACACCATCAGGATTGAAAAAAATGGTATTGCCCTGGCTGAGTTTTCCGTCAATATCGGGTTCGCTCCGAATCAGGTCGAGGTCGGTGAGCTCTCAGCGAAAATGACCGAGGAGCCTCCCGACGCCTCTTTGGAGGGAACTGAGAAAAAGCTTGTGGGAACGGTAGAAATCACATCGGACCCCAGGGAATGCAACGTTAAATTCGCGGGCCGACGGATTCAGAAGAAACATCCGATCATGACCATCCCGGGCATCCCCGTCGGTGAACACAAATTCTGGTTCGAGAGCTCGGGTACGGTTCTCAGCGAAACGGTAGTCGTTCAGGCTGCTCAACCGACCCGGGTCAGGGTGGATTTCCGCAACAAACGGGTCGCAATCACCGGAGACGATTCGGATGTTGAAGGAGGCGATTCAGTAGCCGAAACAGAAATCCCTCGAGCCGCACCCGAGTGCGTTGAATACTGGATTGAGGTGTTGCGAACAAACGACTTCGAAGAGATTGAGCCCTACCAGCAACTTCTCAAGGATCTGGGCTTTTCTCGCGAAAACCAGAAGGTCATCACCATCGAGGACGATGAGGCACCTCCCATTTACAAGCTTCGCGTCGGCCCCATCCCTCGAAGTAAAAAGGCGAAATGGGCGGCTGGCCTCATCAGGAATGCCGGAATCAAGTCTGTCTGGGTCCTGCCCGAGGAATGCCTGTCCCCTTCCGAACGGCCCAAACGCGAGTTCAGGCCAACTCACTGAACGCGACACAATAACCAGCCCAGTTGTTACGAAACGACACGCCCTCGACAAAGGTGTCGA
>Ga0255053_10000373_pt1 | contig 24682 bp, 21 predicted proteins | sample JV7_2_22_MG_FD_188635 | JGI IMG/M metagenome (GOLD analysis project Ga0255053, IMG submission 188635) | Seawater microbial communities from Jervis Inlet, British Columbia, Canada - JV7_2_22 | ecosystem: Environmental > Aquatic > Marine > Inlet | place: Canada: British Columbia | collected... | reverse complement strand
AGATTCCTAAGTATTACTCACCCGTCCGCCACTCGTCGCCAAGGAGCAAGCTCCTCGCGTTACCGTTCGACTTGCATGTGTTAGGCATGCCGCCAGCGTTCAATCTGAGCCAGGATCAAACTCTTCAGTTTAAAGCTTTGAGCTTAAAACAGAGCGAAATCCCCACTCTAAATTACTTAGAATTTAGGTTGGTTCTTACACTCGAATTTGCCTCTGCAAACTCCAGCGCAAGCACCCACACAAATTATCTGAATAAATTGTTAAAGAGCGATTTGAAAATGGGGTCAGACCCCTTTTTTCAAGCAGACCCACAATTATACAGGCCGAGCGCCATTGTTGGCTAGACCGGCCTGCGTCGTGCTTCTGATTGAAGGTCGACCGAGGGACACCGTACCCTCAGCGAGCGGGGCATTATAGCGGCCGGATGCCCCCGGTCAACACCTATTTGCGACTTTTGCGAAATTTACCTGCAGGCCCCGGTTTTCGGGGCCTGCAGGCCTTATTTTCCGCCCTGGAGTCGGCCCCGAGCGACCGGGGAGCCATGGGCTCCGCAGGCCTACTCGACCGTGACTGCCGTGCCGCTCGCCGTGACAACGACGACGCCACCCCGCTTGCCGATCGGCTGGTAACTGAATCCCACGCCCGCAACCGCGTTGCCGCCCACCGCGCTTGCCTGCTCGGCCAGACTCTCGAGGGCAGCGTCGGTCACTCGCCGGCATTCCTTTTCAAAGGTCTCGAAGTGAGTGTCCATCATTTTGCGGAAGCCGGGGAACTCACCGCGCCGGAGCCGCTGAAATCGGCCCATTGCTCTTTCAGGCGCGTTTGAACCCAGAACAGCCTGCCCCATGACGATGCCGTGATACGAAGCGATGGTCTTCCCTTCGAAGCCTGGAGTGGTCGTCATCAGCATGGCAGCACCTCTTTAGCTACGCGGCCTTCAGGCCTGCCTGACTGTTTGAGCCAAAGCTCTCAGACTGGTCGACCCTGACAAGCTTGCTTGTCTTGAATCCGAGTTCGTCGGCGCGGTTGATAAGTGCATCGAGATCTGCCTTGGTGAGGTTCCGATCACGATAAACGATCCAGACTGTTCTCATCGTCAGGCCCACGACAATCGCCTGCGTCTGGTCCTCGTTCAGATGGATGAATTTGCGGTGTTTCTTGAGCGGATTGAGAGCATCGACGACGAGCCAGCCGACGTTCTCACCCTCCTTGAAACTCGCGACAGTATCTTCGCAGTGCCACTGTCCCTTTTTTCGATCGTAGCCGCGGTCGGCCACCGAAACCTTGCTACCTTCGCCACGTGAGTATTCACTCGACGTGGAACTCAGTTTCTTCTCGAATGGCTGTGGTACGTAGGCGGCTACGTACCAGGTACCGAGGAACCGATCAATTTCGAAGCCCGCGACGGGCTTGAATCGGGTCGTCGGTTTGCTGCCCCGGAACATGATGATGAGTTGGGCCGCTAGCATTGCCAGTATCTGCTGGAACATATGGCGCCTCCTTCATTCAAGTCAGGTGAGTCCGACCAGCTCGGACATGCCCCGGACCCAGCCTGAAGTCCTGCTAGTCGTAAGGCACGACCCCCACCTCTTCGGCATAGGCATCCCACGCGGCCCGCAATTCACTGAGTTTCTCTGGCTGCCCTTCCGCGAGGTTCCGGGTCTCGCCGGGATCGCTAACGACATCGAACAGCTGCCAGGATTCATCGCCGTAAGGCGCAGGAACCGATAGCGCTTTGTGGCGGCCGATCCGGACCCATTTGTTGTTGCCCAGCTCACCGGCAATGACTTCATCGTCCCCATAAACGGCTTCAGCGGAACCGGTGAGCACGCTTGATAACGATCGGCCTCGCATGCGCTCGACTGCACGGCCCTGAAACTCCTCGGGATGCGCTATACCGGCGTAATCGAGAACCGTCGGCATCAGGTCCCAGACGTATGCAAAGGAGCTGACCTGGCGATCGCTGTCTACGCCGGGGCCGGCGATGATCAATGGTGTGCGGATACCACCCTCCGCGACGGTCAGCTTGAAGCGGTCCAGCGGGCCTGAACTCGCGGAGCTCCAACCCATGCCGTAGGCATAGTGGGACATCGGATTGCCGATGTTGTCGACCGAGTTATCGAACTGAGCGAACCACTCGCTGCCGCGATTGCCGGGATAGTCTTCACTTTCCCAGGGATTCGGGCCGTTATCCGATATAAAGATCACGATCGTGTTGTCGTACTCACCGATGTCTTTCAGGAAGTCTGCGATCCGACCGTAGTGGTAATCCATGTTGTCGACCATGCCCGCATAGGCCTCCATGCCGCGTGCCTCGAGCGCCTTGTCCTCTGCGCTCAGCGAGTCCCAGGCCTCGAGCAGGTGAAAGCGTTCCGGCACGGCGGCATCGCCAGGCACCAGCCCCATTGCCTTCGCTCGCGCTGCGCGTTGCTCTTTCAGGGCCTCGTAGCCATCGTCATAGCTGCCGCGATATTTACTGAGCCAGGGCTCGGGGACGTGCAGCGGATCATGCGGCGTCGTAAATGCGAGGTAGGCGAGGAATGGCTGGCCGTCACCACGATTCTCACGTATCGCGTCTATCAGAAAGTCGGTATAGCTGTGTGTGGCATAAAAGTCGCCCGGCAATTCCTCGAGTTTCGTATCGTCGAGAACGTAGTCGGAGAAGGGGTGACCGGCCAGCGGCCCGATCATGTCGGCCCAGAAACTGGCACCGCCGTCGAGCATGCTGAAAGACCGCTCGAACCCCCTTGAATGCGGATACTGCTCGGGTTTATGCCCCAGGTGCCATTTACCCGCCATGTAGGTGTGATAACCATTGTCGCGCAGTACTTCGGCGAGCGACACCACGCGATCGTTCAGATAGCCCTCGTACCCGGGTTGCCCGCGCTGCGCGTCGGTGAGCAATTCGGCCATGTTGCCCATGCCCGCCAGGTGGTTGTCTGTGCCGGACAGAAGCATCGAGCGGGTCGGTGAACAGCTCTGGGCCGCGTAAAAATTTGTGAATTTGACGCCTTGCTCGGCAAGCGCATCGAGACTCGGGGTATCAATCTCGCTGCCGAAGCTGCCGAGGTCCGTCCAGCCCATGTCATCAGCAACTACGAGCACGATGTTTGGTCGTTTGTCCGAAGGAGCAGTGGTTTCAGAACTTTGCAGCGGCTGAGACTCAGCGGGAGCCCCACCGTTCTGGCAGCCAATCAAGAGTATCGAAACGACGGCGAGGAAGTGGCCACGGAGATGCATCGGTTTCTCCTGCTCTTAGTAACCCGAATTTAGTGTAGAACCTCCCCTCTGAATCGCCATAAGCAGTTGCCGTAAAGAGCGCCGTGCCACGGCTAGAAGTAGGCACTGACATAGACGTAAAGACCTTGGTAGACCATCTCTATGTCGCCGCGCCAATTAGGTCTGTTTATCGAAACGTCGAGCTCGAAGTAGTTGTAGGCGGCACCAATCCCGAAGTGCCGGAACGCCTGATAGTTGACGCCGACCGACGCATTCAGCAGCAAGCCAGAATAGTCACCGATATCGGCGCTGAGCAGGTCGAACCTTGTCCTGAATGCCCACCGCGGCGAAATCGAGTAGCGATACCAGGCGCCAATATTGGGGAGAGGAGCACTCACGCTGACCGATTCTCTTGCGGATGTCGGAACGCCGTTGATGATAATCGTGCCCTCAATATATGCGCCGATTTCGAGATAGTGAATGCCTCCGCCGATGCCGACATCGTGATATTTGCTCGTATCGAGCTGCCGGCCGACGAATAGCCGCGCCAGATTCAAATCTGTCCCGGCTATCGCGCCCGTGCCTGCACCGAAGACAACATCGCCCCATTCGATGTCTTCGTCCAGCACGGCACTCGCAGAGTCCGAGGAATCGAAGACCTGAGCGAGTAATGACCATCGGCCCCGAAACCGCCACGCCATCTCGGCCGCGAAGATGTCGTCGGGATTCCCGAGCCTGAGCCCTTCGTCGAAATCGATCTCATCATTCGGGCCGCCTATTGTGCCGTTTACTCGCAGGTCCCACTCCCTATCGGGATGGAAGATGCCGACGTCGAGTGAGAAGCCGTTGGTCAGGAACGGGTGCAGGTCGTCGGATTCTTCGTCAGCAACGGCCAGCGGCAGCCCGAGCATCAGAAGCCCGGCGAAAGTGAGCGCTGAAACCAATCCATTACGGCTCGATCTGATCACATGGATACCGTCTCAGGGCGGTTCAAGACCAATCGGTGCCTTTTTCCATGGGTATCCGTCCCGAGCCATCTGAAAACAAGTCTGGGCACCGCCAATCCGCACTTCAATACGAAGTGACCGCAAACAATCTTGTATGTATGTAATTTTGTTGTCCGGCCCGCCGGCAGCCCGGATAATCTCCCCTGATCAATCGTGCCAGGACAGTCGAGACTACGGCTGCGCCCTGTTACTCCACTCTATACCCTAGTGCCTGGACTGCTGCCTCACACGCTCGAACTGGCTGACTGATTGCGAAAATTACTCCGGCGATTCGTGAGCCAGAAACCAGGTCTCGTACTCTTTCGAGCGCAACAGAGCCGCCATCAAGGGGTCCTTTTCAAAGGCTTGCGGGCTCAGCGTATATCCGAACTGTTTCTCCAGCACGTCCAGCGCCTCGACGGCCTCGGCAAATCTATCCAGTGCGGTACGGGCCCTCAGCGCCGACCACCAGCCGAGTTCGAGGCCAGGCTCGAGTTCCACTGCCTCTATCGCAAACGTAAGCGCTTCCTCTGTGTTGCCAAGTACCAATGCGGCCGCAGACAAGCGTGCCGACATCGCCGAATCCTGAACCCGCAAACGTGACCGCAATCTGAGCAGCGCCTCCATTGCCAGGTCGTACTTCTGTGACGGGAAGTAATAGTCAAGCAGCATCAGCGAATACAGTGGCTCTGCGGGGAAGTACTTGTCGACGTCGATCAGGGCTGTTCGCAATTTGCGGCGATTGCGTGTCGCTCGCGTCAGGTGCACGGACAATAGTACCGTGGCGCGCTGACTTCGCAGTTTCTCGTCGGCGCTCTTCAGGATGTCAAAGTAGCGATCGACCTGATTGTCCCGGTAGGCCTTCAGCAGCTCGGTCATCTGGAAGACCTGCTGCTCGGTGGGGCCCTGAAAGTCCAGCAACTTGCGTACAGCTGACTTGCCGGGATTCAACGATATCAGGACGACGCCAACACCATCGCTGAACTTTTCACCGTCCAGGAAATCAACCCAATCGACAATGATGACGCGACCCGAGTCGTCGAGGCGTAATTCGTACTCGTGGTAATTGAACTGAAAATCCGGCAGGTCGTACCTGACGATCGCTTTGCCACGATTGCCTTTTGAGCCGAAACCCAGCCAGGCGGCCCGGATGTTCCCTTCCGTGCTCGCAAAGGCAGATTTGAGGAAGCCTTCCAGCCGCTCATCGAATCCTTCGCGGAAACTCTTCTTGACCTTGGGGTCAATGAGCCGCAACCCGAAAATCTTCTCGAGCATTTCTTCCTGGTCGACCGCGTGGGCGAAGCGCTCGAAAGAATTCTTATTGAGATCGTCGAGGATATCCTGAAAACCCGCACGAAAAATCTGTTGCCGCTCGAGTTCGGCTTGCCGCTCCGCTTCGCGCGCATCGTCTTGTGCGCTGGTCGCCGTTGCGAACGCGAGGGAGAAAAACAGTAACAAGGCTCGCAGTGCAAAGAGCTTCATCCCGGACACCTTATGTAGTTGTATGTCAGGTCAGACTGACACGGGCAAAACGTCTTCGACCAACCTGGTAGACATTAGTGCTGCCGGCATCGATTGTCAGGGCGCGGTCTTCGATCCGCTCGCCGTCGATTCGCACCGCGCCCTGCTTGATCATGCGAAACGCTTCGGACGTACTGCTCACAAGGCCGGCTTCCTTCAGGAGGTGCGCAATGCCGAGTTCGCCGTCCTGCGCCTCGAGTGTTAATTCCGGCATGTCCTCGGGCATCGCGCCCTCACGAAACCGCGAGATGAATTCCTGTTTCGCCGCTTCGGCAGCCTGGTCGTCGTGGAATCGTGCGACGATTTCCATGCCCAGCTCGAATTTGACGTCGCGTGGATTCATGCCGTCATCGACGGCCGATCGCAGCCCTCCGATGTCTTCCAACGATCGAAAGCTGAGTACTTCGAAGTAACGCCACATGAGGTCGTCCGAAATCGACATGAGCTTGCCGAACATCTCTCCAGGCGCATCGGTTATACCAACGTAGTTGCCGAGCGACTTCGACATCTTCTGCACGCCATCCAGCCCTTCGAGCAACGGCGTTGTCATTACGAGCTGTGGCTCCTGCCCGTAGTCCTGCTGCAGCTGCCGCCCGACCAGCAGATTGAATTTTTGGTCCGTACCGCCGAGTTCGATATCGGCCTTCAATGCGACCGAGTCGTAACCCTGGACGATCGGGTACAGGAACTCGTGGATCGAGATTGGCTGTTCCCCCTCGTAGCGCTTTTTGAAGTCGTCACGCTCGAGCATGCGCGCCACGGTGTGATGCGACGCCAGCTTGACGAGACCCGCAGCATCCATGTCGCCCATCCAGCTGGAATTGAATTCGATGCGAGTCCTGTCTTCGTCCAGTATCTTGTAGATCTGGGTCTCGTAGGTTTTCGCGTTGTCCTTGATCTCGTCGACGGAAAGCGGCAGCCGCGTCGCGTTCTTGCCCGATGGGTCGCCGATCATCCCCGTGAAGTCGCCTATCAGGAATACGACCTCGTGGCCGAACTCCTGAAACTGCCGCATCTTATTAATAAGTACCGTATGCCCGATGTGCAGGTCCGGTGCCGTCGGGTCAAATCCCGCCTTGACGATCAACGGCCTGTCCTTCTTCAACTTGGCGGCCAGCCCGTCTTCCGGTAACACCTCGTCGGTGCCCCGCGTCAGCTCGGCCAATTGTTCATTGAAATTGCTCACTTGATATTGCTCATTAGTCCCTTCGATCGCCTGCAAGCCCGGTGCAGCGGAACTGTAGCATTCTGAGCGGTCGATGAAAGCCCCCGACCACATGTTCATGCCGATGCTAAGCAATCCGTTTAACGTTCTGACTTATAACAGTTTTCTTTGACCTCCACGTAGCGTCACGGTAGAGTAGCGGCATTCTTGATCATGGGGTCGCAGACTTGCATCGTCCGGTCAGTCCATTGCTGCACGATTACAAGCCATCCGCAGAGAGGAAGCCTAAGAAATTTAAAGCGCTGCAGTGGTTCGTCATCGGCCTCGGCATCCCGCTCATCGGCCTCGCACTGGTTTCCACACTTAACACGACGACAGTTACGCCGCCGCCCCAGGAGCCCACCCTGACCGCAGCAAAAGGCGCAACGATTGACATCGAAGCACCGGCAGATAGCGTGTACGCGGAAGTTCCTCTCGTTCTGGCAGAGGCGATGAATCCGCCGCCGTACCAAAACGTGACGCTGACGATCCGTCGCGGGGATACGCTGGACAAACTCTTCCGCAAGCATGACCTGAACCTGGGCGACCTGTCCCGAATTTCGAAACTCGACCAGGCACGCAAGCGCTTCCGGCAATTGAAACCCGGCGACGAGTTCCAGGTTACACATGACCAGGGCAGACTCGTCAGCATGTATACAAACCTCGATTTGACGAGCGCACTCAAGATCGAACGCGCAGAGTCGGGATTCACGGCAGAGCTCATTGAGCGCCCGATTGAAAAGCGCAAGCGACTGGCGTACGGCGTCATCGAGACCTCGTTGTTCGAAAGCGCAGCAACGGCCGGACTCTCCGACCGGGTCATTATGAATGTCGCCGGTATCTTCGCCTGGGACGTCGACTTCGTGCTCGACATACGAACGGGCGACAACTACTACGTGCAATACGAAGAAATCTGGCAGAACGGCGAATTCGTCAAGGACGGTGAGATTATCGCCGCCGAATTCAATAACAACGGCCGCAAGTACCAGGCAATCCGCTTCATCGACGACAACGGACGCAGCGACTACTTCACGCCGGACGGTCTCAGCGTTCGCAAGGCGTTCATCCGGGCACCGGTGGACTTCACGCGCATCAGTTCCAATTTCAATCCGCGCCGCAAGCACCCGATACTGAATACGATCCGCGCGCACCGCGGCGTCGATTATGCTGCGCCACGCGGTACGCCGATACACGCCGCCGGCGACGGCAAGGTAATCTTCCGGAGCGTGAAGAATGGTTATGGCAATGCGATCATCCTGCAACACGGCGGCAACATATCGACGCTGTACGCGCACATGTCCCGTTTCGCCGGTGTGCGTATTGGCAGCCGCGTCCGCCAGGGCCAGACGATCGGATACGTGGGGTCGACGGGTCTTGCGACGGCAAATCATCTGCATTACGAGTACCGCCTGAATGGCGTGCACCGCAATCCGCGAACGGTCAAACTACCGCAGGCCGATCCGATTGACGATCAATATCGGCAACGATTCCTGGCCGCAGTCGAGCCGATTCTGCAGGAACTCGAGAATTTCAAGAACACGCAACTCGCTACCATTGCCTACAGCGGCAAGTAGCCTCGAACCGCGATGCCTGATTACTACATCGGCCTGATCTCCGGCACGAGCATGGACGGCATCGATGCCGTACTCGTCGAGTTCGGCGATCGCTCCCTCCGTACCATTTCGGCGAACAGCCATTCCTACCCGGAGGAGCTTCGCGCCGGGCTCATGACGGCAAGCCGAAACCCGCAATCCTGCACGGTCGATGTTCTTGGAAGTCTGGACTATTGGACCGGCGAGTGTTTTCGCGACGCCGCACTCGGACTGCTGAGCGAGTCCGGCATCGATGCGAGCCAGGTTCGAGCACTTGGCAGCCATGGGCAGACGGTTCGTCACCGTCCCGATGACGATCGCCCGTTCACGATCCAGATCGCTAACCCCAACATTATCGCGAAGGGAACCGGCATTCCCTGCGTTGCTGATTTCCGCAGTGCCGATATCGCACTTGGCGGCCAGGGCGCACCTCTCGTACCACCGTTTCACGATTGGTTATTTCGGTCGGAGGCTGTCGATCGATGCGTCGTAAACATCGGCGGAATTTCCAATATCACACTACTGCCTTGCGGCGGCGACGCGATCGGTGGCTTCGATACCGGACCCGGGAACACCTTGCTCGACGCATGGACCCTGCGCCACAAAGGCGCCGCGCACGACGAGTCCGGACAGTGGGCCGCGAGCGGTCGGTGTGACAATGCACTACTCGAGCGCATGCTCGCCGATCCCTATTTCAGCCTGGCGCCCCCGAAGAGTACTGGCTTCGAGTACTTCAATGAGGCCTGGCTGTCATCCGTCGGCGTGGACGACCACGATTCGACCGCTGTGCAGGCAACCTTGTGTGAGCTAACTGCCAGAACGATCGCGGAGGCAATCAACGCTCGCATGAACGATACCGGTGAGGTGCTTGTCTGCGGTGGCGGCGTTCACAATACCCATCTGTTGCACTGCTTGTCGGCGAATCTGGCTACGGCAACACTCGACAGCACGGCCGACCACGGCCTCGATCCCGACTGGGTGGAGGCCTCGGCGTTCGCCTGGCTGGCGATGCGTACGCTCGATAAACTCCCGGGCAACGCACCGGGCGTAACAGGCGCCAGCCGTCCGGCCATTCTCGGGGCCATCTATCCGGCTGGTTGAATTGCGTAACAGTATTGCATAACAGTTTAAGGCTCCCGCGACTCCGGCATTGATATACTGGATGGCCGATTTTGACGAGAAACCCGTGGACGCACCGTCGCTACCCGCCGCTGACCTATACATCAACCGCGAACTCAGCATGCTCGAGTTCAACAAGCGGGTGCTGGCGCAGGCGCAGGATAGCAACGTCCCCTTGCTCGAGCGGTTGAGATTTTTGTGCATCTCGTGCACGAATCTCGACGAGTTCTTTGAAATCCGTGTGGCCGCGCTGAAGCAACGCATCGAGATCGGCGCGCCAGCTCAGGGTCCCGAGAAACTCTCGGCTCAGCAGGTTTTCGATGCTCTCCGTCATCGCATGCTCGGACTCGTTTCGCAGCAGTACGCACTCCTCAATGAAGTCATGTTCCCGGCACTGACGCGTGCGGGTGTGCGTTTCGTACAAAGTGAGGACTGGAGCGACGAGCAACAGCAGTGGCTGACGGAATACTTCCACGAGCAGGTCGTTCCCGTACTGACACCGCTGACATTCGACCCGTCGCGACCATTCCCGCGAATTCTGAATAAGAGTCTCAACTTCATCGTGCGCTTGCACGGCAAAGACGCGTTCGGTCGCCGCCGCCACCGCGGCATGGTGCAGGCGCCCCGATCATTGCCCCGGATCATTCGGCTACCAGACCACCTGGGAAGCCCGGGCCGGCATGAGTTCGTATTCCTGTCGTCGATAATCCGCGTACATGTCGACAAGCTGTTTCCAGGTCTGAAGGTAGAGGGTTGCTACCAGTTCCGCATCACGCGCAACAGCAACCTGTACGTCGACGAAGAAGAAGTCAGTGACCTGGTGCATGCGCTCGAAGGGCAACTCGAAGCGAGCCGCTACGGTGCCGCCGTTCGACTCGAGGTCAGCCATGAATGCCCTGCTGACCTGCAGCAATTTCTGCTCGATCACTTCAATCTGAAGGACCACGACATGTACCTTGTCGATGGTCCGGTCAATCTCAATCGGCTTGCAACCGTGTGCAACGTCGAAGACCGACCCGAGTTGTTGTATCCGCAGTTTGCGCAGAGCATGCCCGATGAGCTGCGCAACGATGCAGACATATTCTCGATCCTGTCGAAACAGAACGTACTGCTACACCACCCTTACCAGTCCTTTGCGCCCGTCGTCGATTTCATCGGTGCGGCGGCAGCCGACGAAGACGTGCTGGCTATCAAGCAGACACTCTATCGAACCGGCGCGGATTCTCCGATCGTCGACCACCTCGTTGGAGCGGCACGAGCAGGCAAGGAAGTTACGGTCGTGATCGAACTGATGGCACGCTTTGACGAGGCCGCAAACATCTCGCTCGCAAACCGCCTGCAGGAAGCCGGTGCTCAGGTTGTCTACGGTTTGGTCGGATACAAGACCCACGCAAAGATGACGCTCGTCGTGCGCCGTGAAGGGGACAAACTGGTTCGTTACGTTCATCTCGGAACCGGTAACTACCATCACGCGACGACGCGCGTCTATACAGACTACGGTTACATGAGCAGCAGCCAGCGCCTTGGCGAGGACGTGCACAAGGTGTTCATGCAATTGACGAGCCTTACCGAGGCTCGCGATCTGTCTCGCATGCTGGTGTCGCCGTTCACCTTATTCGATGCGCTGATTGCAAAGATCGAACGCGAAACCGGGCACGCCCGGGCAGGAAAGGACGCACGCATTATCGCCAAGATCAATTCTCTGAATGAGACACAGCTGATGGACGCGCTATATGCCGCGTCGCAAGCTGGTGTCAAAATCGATCTGATCGTTCGCGGTATTTGTTCGCTGCGGCCGGGCGTCCCGGGTCTGTCCGAAAAAATACACGTCAGATCCATCATCGGTCGTTTCCTCGAGCACTCACGCGTCTACTACTTCCTGAACGACGGTAATGAGGAGTACTACTGCTCAAGCGCCGACTGGATGGACAGGAATCTGTTTCGCCGTAACGAGTCCTGTTTTTCGATTCGGCAGAAGCACATCAAAGACAGAATCAAGAGCGACCTGGAGCTTTACCTTGCCGATAACTGCAACGCCTGGGTACTGCATGGCGACGGCAGCTACGAGAGGCTCAGTGCAACAGACGAAGAGCCGGTATCGGCACAGGACACGTTCCTGCAACGGCTCTCTTTGCCAAGCGGCGCCTAACTGAAACTCAGCTCGTAACCGACCTTCGACAGAAATCCTTTTTCGCGCTCGAGGTCTGCAACCGTCAACGGATTTGCCTCGAGCCATGCCGCATCGAAGGTCAACTCGAGCGACTGCTCCGTAACCTGCAGATTGAACGGAGGAGTCGTCGCCTGGTTGCGACTGCGATTGAGTAACACGGCCAGGCGCAACAACATGGCAAGCCGCAACGCCGGAATGCGCCATGCCCGTGGCAGCTCGTTCTGTTGACGCATCGCGATCTCGTGCCTTTGACTCGCGATCAAAAATGCGAGAAAGCGCTGCTCGGCGCGCGGGAATCCCGGCATGTCGGCGTTTCCGGCAATATAGGCGCCATGGCGCTGGTAACCGTCGTGAGAAATATCGAGGCCAATTTCGTGCAGGTGCGCCGCCCAAACCAGCACCTGCTCGGCAAGCTGCGGAGTCAGTTCCCACGGCTCGGCACATTGCGCGAGCAGCATGCAGGCGGATTCCGCGACGCGCCGCGATTGTGATTTGTCCACGTTGTACCGGGCTACCATCGCGCGCACGGTGCGTTCACGTGCATCTTCGTGGCGCAGGCGACCGAGAAGATCGTAGAGCAAGCCCTCGCGCAACGCGCCGTCGGAAATCTTCAGGTTATCGATTCGCAATACGCCGAGGAGTTCGACGAGAATCGCCAGACCACCTGGCCACACCTGTGCACGACGTTCCGGGAGCTCTTGCAGATCCAGGTCGGAAACGTTATCGAATTCGATCACGCGATCGATCAGGGTTTCGACAGCAGCCTGGGTCAGATCGCCTTCGACGATTCCGAGCGCGTTTGCGACCCGCTCGACGGAGATGATCGTGCCCGACGTACCGATGGCTTCCACGTCCGTCGCATCCCGGAAAAAAGCCTTTATCGGGCGGAGCTCGAGCCGTGCCGCGACCCTGGCCGCGTTGAATGACTCCCGCGTGATACGCCCGTCAGGAAAGAACCGTTCAGTCATTGCTACACAGCCCAGGTGCAGGCTCTCCAGGGCCTGTGGCCGTTGGCCTTGCCCGAGAATCAGCTCAGTGCTGCCTCCGCCGATATCGAGGACCAGCCGCAACCCTTCATTCGACGGCAGACTGTGCGTGACGCCGTTATAGATGAGCCTGGCTTCCTCGATACCCGAAATGATTTCGATCGGATGGCCCAGTGCGGCTTCGGCCTCTGCCATGAAGCCGGCGTCCTCGTGTGTGCGCCGGATCGTGCTGGTACCCGCCGCGCGCACGCTGGCCGCCTTCATGTCTCGCAGACGCTGACCAAAAATAGAGAGGCAATGCAGGGCCCTGGCACGGGCATCCGCCGACAGGTCACCCGTTGCTGACAGCCCCTCGGCCAGCCGCACGGTCTCGCGGATGCGGTCGATGATCGTCAGTTGCCCGTGGCGCAATTCACCCACGATCATGTGAAAACTGTTGGAACCGAGGTCAACGGCCGCGATGACCTCGGGAGTGTCGGTGTTCGCCGAAGCTTCGGCGAGGTTCTCGTCGCTGGTAGTAGCTATCTTCTCAGGCCGGTTTTGACTCTATACGGAAAACGAACTACCGCATCCGCAAGTAGTTTGAGCATTCGGATTTCGAATGACGAATTGCGCTCCCTGCAGGTCTTCCTTGTAGTCGATCTCGGCGCCCATCAGGTATTGCACGCTCATCGGGTCAACCAGCAGCGTTACGCCCTGGTTCTCTACCCGGCTGTCGCCATCTTCGACTGACTCGTCGAATGTGAATCCATATTGGAACCCCGAGCAACCGCCGCCCGAGATAAAGACCCTGAGCATCAGATCCGGATTGTCTTCCTCGCGGATCAGTTCGCCGACCTTGTGGGCCGCCGCATCTGTAAAAACGATTGGCGGCGGTGCCGCACTGCTGCCGATTACCGGTGTTTCTGACTGCATGTTTTCTATTCCTGCCTAGTTTTCCGCGACGGCCGCCGACTCATCAATTCGGGCAGTTTGCTCGAGCAGCGGTACCTGTCCTTCCGGCTGGTGCACGAGCTTGCCGTTGATTTCGGCGCCAATCGCCATTTCGATCAAATTGTAATACACATTGCCGATAACGCGCGCCGTCGGTCCGAGTTCCACGCGCTGGTTCGCGAATACGTCTCCACGAACGATGCCGTTCAGTACGACATAAGGCACTGTCACACCACCGTCGATATTGCCTTCTTCGCTGATGCTCAGTGCGGACTGACTGTCCGGGTCCGCACTCACACTACCATTGACCGTACCGTCTACGTGGCACCCACCCATAAAATGAAGATCGCCACTAATCCTTGTGTTGGAGCCCACCAGCGTCTCGACGACGGTGTGCCTGCGTTGTTTCCGACCTAGCATGAGTACCTCCACATTGCCGCTCTGCGGCCAATTTCAACCCCGGCCCGTTGTCCAGGAAAAACTCTCCGCGATGCTCGCGATCGAGCGGGTCCGCGACTGGACCTCAATATTGACGCGCTGCGGCGTAAATCCGTCCGGCAGGATAACCTGCCGGTCGAAATCCTGAAAATAGCGAAATGAGAACGCCCAGGCCGATTCCGACTCTGCCGGCAGCAGCTGGGCATAGGTATAGGTCTTTTCGACCCCGTCCTGATCGCCATCAATCGTGAGATTGACGTTGCCCGAGACCTTGCGGTCGTGCTGTAAGGCCTGCACCAGGACCAGTCGAATATTATATTCGCGCTCTGCCTTGCCGCGAGTCAGCTTCAGGTCCTGCACGCGCAGGCCTTTGTTGCCGTCGACAGGCGAGACGATGCCCCGATAGAACCCGATGGCGTCCTTTTGTTCCTGGATCTTCGCCTGCAACTCCGTCAGGCTGGCCTCGACCTCGGTGTAGGCTTCACGGTCGATATCGCGGTGTGTCTCGAGCAACGCGATTTGCTCCTTCAGTGTGAGGATCTCGGCTTCGAGGCCGGCTATGTGCTGCTCGTACAGCTGGCGCTCGCCTGAAGCGTCGACAATGTTGTAGCCGGCCTGGATCCGGCCAAATTCATAAACCAGGTATCCGCCGACAACGACTAGCGCGATGACGACGATGCGCGTCGCCCAGACGCGGATCGGGCTGTGCAGCTGTAAAGGTGAATGTCTCGCCACGCTTGCTCATTGGTGCCTCGAAAGACGTTATGTTACGCGGAGGCCCGTGCAAACAGAAGTGCGCCAGGTCACGTTCTGAGTCACCCGCCAATCTGTGGCTTGCGGGCGATGTCCTTGTCGAATACCACCTGCCAGCGCTTCGGCCACCACCGCGGCCGCGGTGGCAGGCCGCTCGGATAAACGGTGGAGCCCAGCTCGTGCAACGCTTGCGCATAAACACGGCGTTTGAAGTAGATCACTTCATTGACGGGGCGCCAGAACTCAACCCAGCGGGCACGGTCGAACTCCGGCTCGTCGCTGAGATCGAAACGGACGTTGTCCGCGGGCGCGGTGAGCCGCAACATGAACCAGCGCTGCTTCTGTCCGATGCAAAGCGGGGTGCTGCTACGGCGAACGAATTTGTCGGGCAGGCGGTAACGCAGCCATTCGTTCGTTACGCCAAGCACTTCGACGTGGCCTGCCTCGAGACCGACTTCCTCACGCAATTCACGAAACATCGCCTGTTCGGGTTCTTCACCGAACAAAATGCCGCCTTGTGGAAACTGCCAGCCTTTGCTGCCAACGCGGCCGGCAAGCATCAGCTTGCCATGCTCGTTCGTGAGGATGATCCCGACATTGGCGCGGAATCCCTCATCATCAATCCAGTCGCTATTCATCGCAACCGTATTAAACTCTTCAACTACGTGTAACTTTACACCATCAGCCCACTCGCAGGAGTCCTCTTTGTTCACCGGCCGACCCACACTGCTGTTCGCTGGGCTCCTGCTAATCAGTGCAGCGGCGCTGCTCGCCGCACTGGCTTCCGGCAGCGCAGACATCGGAATTGCCGACAGCCTGAGCGCGTTGCGTGGCGATGCTCCGGAGCAAATCCGAACGCTTGTCCTGGACCTGCGCCTGCCACGCGCATTGACGGCGTTTGCCGTCGGCGGGTTGCTCGCCGTCGCCGGCGTATTGATGCAGGTGTTGCTGCGAAATCCGCTGGCGGAACCGTACATCCTGGGTACCTCGGGCGGAGCGGCCGTGGCCGCGTTGCTGGCCATGCTGTTCGGATTATCGAGCCTGGTCATCGACGTCGCTGCATTCGGTGGTGCGATGGGTGCCACGCTGCTGGTGTTTTCGATTGCTCACGGTACCGGTGCCTGGACGCCCACCCGGCTGTTGCTGACTGGCGTGGTCCTCGCCGCCGGGTTCAGTGCCGCAACCACGCTATTGCTCGCGTTGAGTCCGGATCAGCATCTTCGCCCCATGCTGTTCTGGCTGATGGGTGATCTGAGCTTCGCCTATGAACCGGGGCGCGCGCTCGTGCTACTACTCGTACTGACGGTGACCGCAACACTGGTCGCGCGACATCTGAACGTGCTGGCTCGCGGAGAACTCCAGGCCGCGATCGTTGGCCTGCCTGTCGCCGGTTTTCGTTACCTGATCTTTGCCGCCGCATCTCTTGCGACCGCGCTCGCCGTGACGACCGTTGGCGTGATTGGATTCATCGGCCTCGTCATTCCCCAGTTGATCCGGATCCTCGCCGGTAGCGACCACCGCATCGTCGTGCCGGCTTCAGCGCTCGCGGGCGGCGCTCTGCTCGTTATCGCGGACACGCTGGCGCGGACCATGCTGGCCCCACGGCAGCTGCCGGTCGGCGCGTTGACCGCGGCCATTGGCGTGCCCCTGTTTCTCATCATGATGAGCCGCAGCCGACTGTATCGCTAGCGCCAGGCAGCCCTCTCAACAAGCTTTACTGCGTCGACGTCATTGAATCCGGCAATGCCCCCGTTTCGCCGGCCCTCGGAATTCAGGCTTTTGTAGGGTTCCGCCAGCACGGCAGCGTTGGCGGGCAGAAGACCGCTGCCCGCAGAGTGCGCGACTTGTGCGTCGCGGGCTATGAACCACTCGACGAGCCTGCGTGCCGCATCAGGGCTACGCGCGTGCCGTCCGATGCCGACGGCTTCAAGATCGACATAGCCTGGATACGGCAATCTGGCCGCAATCCCCGGCTTGCCGAATCGGGCGAACGCGCGACCCGACACAACGCCCACGTCGCAAGTGCTCGCCTCGATCGCTTGCAGCAACTCCTGCTCACTCTCGAAAGGCGGCAAAGCGAGATTGGCAATCCACCCTCGCACGATTATTTCTGCCGGGCGCACGCCGTGATCTGCGATCAGGTTGGCTGTCAACGTGCGATTGACCGCTAGCGACGACGAGGAAAGACACACCCGGGACCGAAACTCGGGCTTGCCCAGGTCCTCGTATTTCGAAATGGCGTCGTTGAACCCCTGCTCAGCGTTCTCATTCAACGCGATGAAAATCGGGGCGAACCCGGTCGCGGTCCAGTACCCGTCGGGGTCGCGCAGCCAGCCCGGGACAACGCCGGGGATCTTTTCAGACTGCAGCGGCAAAAGCGCGCCCTCGTCGGCCGCCAGCCAGACACCATGTACGGATCGCGTGAGCAAAACGTCGGCGACGGGCGAGCCGCGCTTCTCGATGACCTCACTGACGTTTTGTCGTTCTTCCCTGTGCCGCACTGTGACCGGTATGCCGGTCTCCCGGGTAAATGCCGTGAACAACGACGGTAGATAGTCTTCGTCGGTGTAGGAGGCATACACCACGACAGGTTCGGGCCGGCTCTCGGGCTCCGCCGGCGCCACGGCCGGCTTCTCGCAGGCGCACAGGATCAGGACTGCGGCCAGACAAAGCCCGCGAGCACTCATGCCGCTACCTCGTAGACGACGCGATCCCTGCCGGCCGCTTTCGCGCTGTACAACGCCACGTCGGCTCGCGCAATCAACGCGTCACCAAGTGACTTTAGATCCTGGTCGTCGGCATCCGGAACCAGGCTCGCAATACCAATGGATACCGTGACATCGGCAGAGCCGCCGTCGGGCAGTTCGAATGGCGTAACCGCCACGGCCTCGCGTACCCGCTCCGCGAGTTGCAGGCCGGCTTCGCCAGGGGTATTCGGCAGCAAAATGACGAATTCCTCTCCACCGTAACGGGCGGCGACGTCACTCGCGCGCACCTGCGACTCGATGCGTTGAGCGAGTTCGCGCAGGACCAGGTCTCCCGCCGCGTGCCCCCAGCTATCGTTGACAGATTTGAAATGATCGATGTCGAGCATCAGGCACACGAGATTGCTGCGGTCGCGGCGGGCGCGGGCAAGTTCTTCCTTGATGCGAGCCTGCAGGTAGCGCCGATTATGCCATCCCGTCAGAACGTCGGTGAATCCGCTGCGGCGCAGTCGCGCCCGGTTCATGGCGTTTTCAATTGAAAACGACGCAATGACCCCGAGTTGCGCCAGGAAATCGCTCGCGTGATACATCGTAAAGCGATCGGCGTCTGCGCTGCCGAGATTAATGCTGCCAATGAGTTCGCCCTGGAATCGCAGGGGTATCATCGCGACACTCGCAATGCCCATGGCATTGCCGAATATCAGCTGATGGTCGCAGGCCGCGTACGAGCCCAGCCATGGCCTGCGCAAACCGACGTATTGAGGCGCCATTCCCATAAGCGATTCGACGAGGTGCAAGTTCGGGATCCCGGGGCCCTCAAGGGGCGTGATCAGCAGGTGACGGACATCGTGCCGCGGATCGCTGAGCACCACGCTGACGCACTCGAGTCCGTAACTCTCGCGCAGACCTTCGGTCATTTCGTGGAACAGCGAATCGAGATTCGGGGATTGCAGCAGTTGCAACTCACGTCGCTGGGACCGGCGCAGTTTTTCGTCGTTGCGCGCAACTTCGGCTGTTAACTCCTCGAGTTGGCGTCGAGCCTCGTCGAGTTCAGCCGTCAGTTCTTCAGCGATCTGCATTCCCCGGACATCCATTCTTAGGATCGTATTTCTTTTACCAGAATCGACTGCTCGCGTCCCGCGAGCGGTCCGCAGAGTGGCGATCGTATCAGCGGCGCAAGGCCAGATAGTCGCGACCCTTCTGCATGAGTTCGACAAATCCCCGTTCGTCGCCCGTCGCAACCAGTTCGCGAATGCGCCCCGCGGCGTCGGCAAGCGCATCCAGTGGTCCGAGGCCGAACTTGTTGAGGTGCTGAATTTCGAAATACAGGTGTGGGTTGTCCTTTGCCACGACACCCGATACGAGTAACTGCGAATCGAAGGTAGTCGACGACATTCGGGCGAGCTTTGGCGCCGCCTCTCCGCTTTCGGCCAGCGCCGTGAAGAAAGCGATATTCAGTGCATGTGACAAGCCGAGTACGTAGGCGATCATCCGGTCATGATCTTCGAGCCCCATGTCGAGTTGCTCGACCATCGTCGCGGAAAACAGCTCCTTCGCGGCGGCGGTCGCCTCGGGCGAGCCGGCATCGCAGACGATCAGGTGGCGCCCGGACAGCAAACGCGTATCGGGACCATACATCGGGTGCAACGATGTCACCTTGCAGCCGGCATTACCGAGCTCGCGGAGGCCATCGATCAGTGGGGACTTGAGAGAGCCGATATCGAATACCAGCCCTGCCGGCCGCAGTACGGCAAGCTGGGCGAGGATTCTCCCGGAGGCGGCCAACGGCGTCGCCACGACGATGACGTCGTAGTCGACCCCCGCGTCGGTCCAGTTTTGAAATCGACCGGGGCCGTCTTCGATCGTGGCGTCAGCGACGGTCGTCTGGAATCCCTGGCTCGCGAAAAAGTCGACGAACCAGCCTCCCATCTTGCCCGCGCCACCGATGACAAGAGCATGCCTGCCATCACCTTTGCCCTCCGCGATGACGCGCTCCCGTTCCTGGCTCGCGAGTGACGAACGGATCAATGTGGTCAGGATGCTTTCGGCGAGCTCCGGATCGACGCCCAGCGCCGCTGCCTGCTCGCGCCCCTTGTCGACGACGTCTTTTTCGCGCGCGTAGTCACGCGTTGCCGTTCCTTGTGAGAGTTTGTTACGGCCGATCTCGCCGACAATACGCTGACGTTCGGAAATCAGGTCGATGATTTGCCGGTCGACGTCGGAAAGCGCGTCACGCAGGTTTTCGAGGCTCATTGGGACTTCGGACTCTTGTCAGGACTTTCTCAAACCTCTTTTACAGGAGTCACGCAAGCATGAGCAAGAAAGCCCGCTCCGGGGAGCGGGCCTCGTGCTTCCGATAATGCTTTGTCGGTTCCCCGGTCTAGTCATGGGAACGATGTCTCCGCCGAACATCGCGACGGTCGTCTCTCCGACGGTGGTCGTAATCGCGCCAGTAACGCCGGTACCAATCGTAGTTGCGGTGGCCGTAGTAGGCCGCGTTATGACGCCGCCGCCGACTGTCAAATTGTTTCTCCCAACGATAGATTTCGTAGAGTTGCCACCACTGCAGCTGATTATTGTTGCGCAATGACGAGTGCCGGTACCAGCCACGAAAGCCTCTCTTCTCTTTTAGCCACCGTGGCATGTAATTGTCGCGATAAACGTTGACGCGATAATGCTTCGGCGGATCGTAATGATCGTAGGTCCGACCGTGTGCAACCGCTGTCTGCGTGGCACCCAGCAGCAGGCTGCCGAGTACCATAAATGTGCCAATTAACCTGAACATGATGACCTCCGGTTGTGCCGAGTTCGATGCCAGATTAAGCGCCGGCCGATGAACGTCGCCTTAACGCAAGCTTCTGTTTTTATTGGTTTTCTGAACAACAGATGAACACCATCGATGAGCCGCGCGTGTACCGCGGACTGTTGCCCGTCGGTCAATCGTGCGACTATCCGCGCTGCAGTCAAAAAAACAAAAGGTGGAGCGTCACAACGATGAAGACACGTGCAGCGGTTGCCTGGGAGGCAGGCAAGCCACTTGAAATCGAAGAGATCGAAATCGACGGGCCGAAGGCCGGCGAAGTCCTGCTTAGAAACGTCGCGACCGGCGTTTGTCACACGGACGCATTCACGCTTTCCGGAGAAGACCCGGAAGGCATCTTCCCGGCTGTACTCGGGCACGAAGGCGGCGCCATCGTCGAAGAGGTTGGCGCGGGAGTAACCTCGGTCGCAGTTGGCGATCACGTCATACCGCTTTACACCCCCGAATGCGGGGAATGCAATTTCTGCACGTCGGGAAAGACGAATCTTTGCCAGGCGATTCGCGCCACACAGGGGCAAGGATTGATGCCGGACGGAACCTCGCGCTTCTCGTCCAACGGCAAGCAGATTTTCCACTATATGGGCACGTCGACCTTCAGCGAATACACGGTTCTGCCCGAGATTGCCCTGGCAAAGATCCGCAAGGAAGCGCCCCTCGAGAAGGTATGCCTGCTCGGCTGCGGCATCACGACGGGGATCGGCGCAGTCCTTAATACCGCCAAGGTAGAACCAGGCGCGACAGTTGCCGTTTTTGGTCTTGGCGGCGTCGGTCTGAGCGCAATCCAGGGAGCGACGATGGCGAAGGCCGGGCGCATCCTCGCAATTGACATTAATTCAGACAAGTTCGAACTCGCCAAACAACTCGGCGCGACGGACACGGTAAATCCCGCGGATTACGATGCCCCGATTCAGGACGTTGTCGTGGAACTGACCGGCGGCGGCGTCGATTACTCGTTCGAATGCGTCGGTAACGTCAACCTGATGCGCGCCGCCCTGGAGTGTTGTCACAAGGGTTGGGGCGAGTCGATTATCGTCGGTGTGGCGGGCGCCGGACAGGAGATATCAACCAGGCCGTTCCAGCTGGTCACGGGCCGCGTCTGGCGGGGCACCGCATTCGGTGGCTGCAAAGGCCGGTCACAGTTGCCCGGAATGATCGATCAATACATGGATGGTGACATCAAGATCGATGAATTTATTACGTATACGATGCCTCTGGACGACATCAATCGGGCGTTTGACCTGATGCATGAAGGCAAGAGTATTCGTTCTGTCATTCACTACTAGTTGAAGCGACCCTTATGGCCAGCGTCGCACTCGCAACGACGACAGCAGGCGCCGTCGAGGCCGCGCGTGCGGTAGCCGACAGCGGCGGCAATGCTGTGGATTGCGCTCTCGCGACGGCCATCATGTCAGTCAACACTGAGCCCAGCGTGTGCGCACTTGCAGGTAGTGCGTACGTCACGGTCTGGGCACCCGGCGATGACCCCGTAACGATCGACGGCATAACCACGATTCCCGGAATCGGGCTTGAGCAAAGCGAACGCGGCCACGGCAAAACAACTGTGCGGCTCGACTACGGCGGCGGGATAACCACCATTGTCGGCGCCGGCTCCGTCGCCGTGCCGGGTGCGCTGGCTGCTTTCGAAAAGGCCTGGCAGCGCTATGGCAGCATGGGATGGAACGACTTGTTCGAGCCGACCATACAGGCGACGCGGGCCGGCTTTCCGCTATCGGCGGCCTGCCATTACTACCTGGGCTACAGCGGCGATCTGATCTTCAGCCGCAGCGCCGACGGTTACGGCGCCCTGCACGACGAGGACGGCGAACTGCTCGACCTCGGCAGCCCGGTCCATATCCCGCATCTCGCCGACACACTTGCTGCGATCGCCGCGGAAGGCGCTGCCGTTTTCTACGAGGGAGATATTGCCCAGGCAATCAGTAAGCATGTGCGCAACGGTGGTGGTTCGCTCACACTCGAAGATCTCGCCAGCTACGAGGCGATAGAGAGACCTGCGCTCGTCGCTGACATCGGGGCCTGGCACATCGCCACCAATCCGCCGCCTGCCGTGGGTGGCGCCGTGTTGACCGCGATGTTGCTCGCGTGCGGGGATTTGCGAGCCAGCGACTGGGACGCCGAATCGCTGGCCAGGCTCGTGAATGTGCAACGGGCGTGTCTCGACTTTCGCCGTGACCACCTCGACCTGGCCGACGACGTCGACCACGAGGCGACCCGCCTGATCGAGGCTGCCAGACACGGACAACTAATGTCGCAATGGTCGTCGTCTTCGACGATACACGTGTCCGCGGTCGACGACGCCGGTCTCGGATGTGCGGTCACGGCATCGTCCGGCTACGGGTCCGGCGAAATGCCAGCGGGCACGGGTCTATGGCTGAATAATGGCCTGGGAGAGATCGAACTCAATCGACGTGACGTCGAAAGCCGGCCGGTCGGTGCTCGCCTGCCGTCGAACATGGCACCAACCGTCGCTCGCAGCGAAGGCGCCGTCCTGGCCATAGGCTCGCCCGGAGCGGACCGGATTACGACGGCTATCCACCAGGTGCTGACCAATTTCCTGCAATTCGATATGACGCTCAATGAGGCGATTGCTCACCCGCGATTGCACGTAGACACGTCGGGCGAAGCGGATCAGCTGTGCGCAGAGCCGGGGCTCGATCTTCCTGACCTCGACCTGCCGCTCTACACTTTCCCCGATATCAGCATGTATTTCGGTGGCGTCAGTGTAGCGAGCTACGACAGCGACAAGGGCTTCGAGGTCGAGTCCGATTTGCGCCGTGAAAGTGGCGTCTTCCTGTCCGACGCCTGATCCGGCCCTGACCATGCGCTTACCCCAACTGTTCTTGCTCCTGGTTGCCGCTGGCCTGGCTGACGGCGGCCCGGTTTGCGCGCAGGTCACGTTGACCGAAGGCACGAATTTCACGATCGATGCGTCGTCCGATGGCCGTCTCGCCATCGACCTGCTTGGCGGTATCTGGGTATTGCCGGCGACGGGTGGTAACGCGGAACCGGTGACAAGCGGATTGCTGCCGGCGAGGCGCCCGCGATGGTCTCCGGAAGGCGGCGCTATCCTGTACGAGGCGCAAGCAAGCGGGCGCAACCAGCTGCGCGTCTACCAGTTCGAGAGCGGCGACGTCCAGACACTGGGTGACGGACGATACTCGGATCAGCAGGCGGACTGGCATCCGGACGGCGACCGCATCGTGTTCGCGTCGCAACGGCATGACAGTGGACTCGATTTATGGGAACTGGATCTACCGACCGGGCTTTCCTGGCGCATGTCGGATCTTCCGGGTGACGAATCGGAGCCCGCCTGGTCAGCAGACGGGCGCAGCCTCCTCTACATCAGTGCGCAAGACGGGCACTGGACATTGATGCTGAGGCCTCACGGCGAACCTGACCGGGTCCTCGTGACGTCCCCGCAACGTCTGTCAGCCCCCGCGTGGCGTCCTGATGGTAGCCTGGTTTCCTTCACGCGTCATGCCGAAGACGGCCTGACCATAAGCATGCTGATCCTCTCGGACCCATTGCTCGAGCGAACGCTGATTGACGACCAGGACCTGTTTCTCGCGCCTGTCGCCTGGCTCGACCGCCAGCAAATGTTGTACACGGCAAATGGTGTTATTCGCAAAAGGCAGTTCAATTCCCGGATATCAAAAACGGTGCCGTTTCGCGCCACGATTGGACGGCCGGAAACACAAGCTGCTCGCGAACGACCGCCACGCGATCTGCCGGTTGTCGACGAACCTGCCGGGCAATTGGTGTTACGAGCCGCACGATTGTTCGACGGCATCAGCGGCGGCTATCGCGAAGCCCAGGACATCGTTATCGAGGGCGGGCGCGTCCTCGCCATTGAGGAACAGCGTGATCGATCCGGCACCATTCTGGTCGACATGGGCGATCTCACGGTACTGCCCGGATTTATTGACAGCTACGCCGCATTGCCGCACGACGCCGATGTCTCGCTCGGGCCGTTATTGCTGTCCTTTGGCGTGACGACCGTGGTAGCGCAGCACGAACGCACGAGCGAGCTGAGCTCGCTCTGGGCCGGCAAGGAGATGCCCGGACCGCGGCTGCTCGCCGCAGCGACAATTAGCGAAGCGGCGAACACGACGCCATGGCTGATCACCGTGGCGGGCGATATGAACGCCGGACTGCAGCAACGCGAGTCCGTGGACCGGTGGCAACGGCGAGGTGTGCCGGTGCTTGCCGAAACCTGG
>Ga0255053_10000372_pt1 | contig 24706 bp, 18 predicted proteins | sample JV7_2_22_MG_FD_188635 | JGI IMG/M metagenome (GOLD analysis project Ga0255053, IMG submission 188635) | Seawater microbial communities from Jervis Inlet, British Columbia, Canada - JV7_2_22 | ecosystem: Environmental > Aquatic > Marine > Inlet | place: Canada: British Columbia | collected... | reverse complement strand
CACGATCGACGACCCGCCCACTGACACCATCATTGATGAGGTCCTCGACACCGGGACACGACACAGCAACAAGCGGTCGACCACAGCCCTGGGCCTCGGAAATAGCGCGGTGGCCCCAATCGGATCCCGGAGCGGCGAAAAGGACCACGTCCATGGCCGAGTAGAGCCCGGGTAGGGCCTCGTCCTGATATCCGGCCCAGTGGACCCGCGATTCGAGTCCGTAGTCGATGGCCGTTCTCCGCAACAGCGGCAGGTATTCGCCGTGGCCGACGACGACCAGGTGGGCCGGTGCTTCGAGCCGGGAGGTTGCGTCAAGGAGGAGCCGGAAACCACGCCCCTCCGCGAGCTTGCCGACGGCGCCGATGACGGGAGCCCCGGGCGGTATTTCGAGACGCTCTCGCCACTGTGATCCGTCAGCCGGTTTGAACCGGTCCTCGAGCGGCACCGGCAGAACGGCTGTCGGAAGGTCGGGCGCAGAATGTCGGAGATCGCCTTCGAGGGCGGAGTGGGCGCAAAGGCACGCGGTCAGGCGTCGATCAAGATAACGGTGGTAGGGATCGCGTCGGATGTGGCGGGGGTTGCGGAACGAGCGGACCAGCGGGCTGCGTCGATGGGCGCCGGCGGCGACACACAAGAGGTGGTCGTGGGGGAGGTGACAGATGACGATATTGCACGCTTCAGCCAGTGAGACGACCGCCCGGACATTCGATCGGAAATGTGCAGGCCTTCGTTCTTTGGCTAGCCCGGGCGTGGCCCACGGGTGCCCCTTGAGACGCCGTTCGAGGTTGCGACCGCCGACGAAGAGCAGGCGCGCGTCGACGCCGGCACTGTGAAGGGCACGACAGTTGAGCTCGGCCACCGCACCGGCACCGGTCCACTTGTTGGTGAAGACGACCATGCCCACTCGCATCGACAGAGCATAGCCGACGTGACGTCGTTTTGACCCCTCTGCCAGACCTTGGCAAAGCCTTTCTTTGGGAGTAGTATGCGGCGGCGCTGGTGCCGGATTTCGCATGCACCAGCGCAGCTTGTACATTGGAGGCTTCGATGGCTGCAGATCTCAGGGGACGCTCGTTCCTCAAGCTTCTCGATTTCTCGCCTGACGAGATCCGTGGGCTGCTGGCGTTGGCGGCGGATCTCAAGGCCAAAAAGAAGGCAGGCGTCCGGGAGCGTAAGCTCGACGGTCGGAACATCGCCCTGCTCTTTGAAAAGCCGTCAACCAGGACGCGTTGCGCCTTCACCGTTGCCTGCATCGACGAGGGGGCTCACCCCGAGTATCTGGGCAAGGGCGACATCCAGTTCGGAAAGAAGGAGACCGTCGCCGATACCGCGAGGGTCCTGGGACGAATGTTCGACGGCATCGAGTTCCGCGGATTTGCCCACCAGACGGTCGAGACCCTGGCCGAGTACGCGGGTGTGCCGGTGTGGAACGGTCTCACCGATGACTGGCACCCGACGCAGTTCCTGGCCGACGTGCTCACCGTGCAAGAAGAGTTCGGTGATCTCGCGGGTCAGACTCTGGCATACGTCGGTGACGGCCGCAACAACGTCGCCAACTCGCTGATGGTGGGTTGCGCCAAGCTCGGCATGCACTGCCGAATCGTCTCACCCGAAGAGCTGCACCCCGAGCTCGATCTGGTGGCGGCGGTCGAGGAGATAGCGGCTTCCACGGGAGGATCGCTCGTGGTCACCTCGTCGATCGATGAAGGCGTCGCCGGCGCCGACGCGATCTACGCTGATGTCTGGGCGTCGATGGGGGAGGAAGACCTCATCGCGGATCGCATTCGGACCCTCGGTCCGTACAAGATCACCGAGAAAATGATGTCTCTGACCGGCAAGCCAGGCACCATCTTTCTTCACTGCTTGCCCGCCTTTCACAACCTGGACACCGAGGTCTCGAAACAGAACCCGGACATCCAGGAAGTTGAGGACGGTGTCTTCGAGGGCCCGCAGTCGCGGGTCTTTGACCAGGCCGAAAACCGGTTGCACACTATCAAGGCCGTGATGGTCGCGACTCTCGGGGACTGAATAATAAATACTGGAGCGATGAGTGGTCTCGAATGGCCATCAAGAAAGGACCTTCACATGAAACGAGTTGTGGTATTTGGAGCCGGGCTGGTGGTCCGAGCCCATGTTCGATATCTGCTCGATCACGGCTTTCACGTAACCGTCGCCAGCCGAACCGTGAGCAAAGCCGAGGACATCCTCAACGGCCACGCCAACGGCACGCCCATGGCCTTCGACGTCACGGTCGAGCCGGAGAAACTCGAAGCGATCATCGCCGACCATGACGTGGCGGTGAGCCTGCTGCCCTGGCAGTTCCACCCGCAGGTGGCGAGAGCCTGCCTCAACCAGGGCAAACACATGGTCACTACCTCATACGTCAAGGACGAGATGACGGCGCTCGACGCTGAAGCGAAAGAAAAGGGTGTGATCCTCTTCAACGAGCTCGGTGTTGACCCCGGCATCGACCACATGACGGCGATGCAGGTCATCGACCGTGTTCAGGACGAGGGCGGAGAGGTCACTACCTTCCAGTCATACTGCGGCGGCCTGCCGGCGCCCGAGGCCAATGACAACCCCTTCGGCTACAAATTCTCGTGGAGCCCGCGAGGCGTGCTGCTGGCCGGCCTCAACAATGCCAAATACCGCCGCGACGGCGAGGCTGTCGAGGTTCCCGGACAGGAGCTCTTCGATCACGTGTGGCCGGTCACGGTTGGCATCGAGGGCACGGAGACAGCGCTGGAGGGCTATCCAAATCGCGACAGCATGCCCTACACCGAGACCTACGGCATCGATCCGCGTGACGTCATGTTCCGCGGCACGTTGCGCTTCCCCGGTTGGTGTGCGGCCATGAAACAGGTGGCTCGGATCGGTTGGTTGCGAACCGACGGCATTGACGATCTCGAGGGCAAGACCTTTGCCGACCTGACGGCACAATTGATCGGCGCTGACGACACCTCGGACCTTGCGGCCAAGGTTGCCTCACACCTGGGGATCGCCGCCGATGGGCCCGAAATCTCCAAGATGGAGTGGCTCGGTCTTCTTGGTGAAGGTCCGCTGCCGGGGCCGACGGCTCCAGTGGACATTCTCACCGCACACATGCTCGACAAAATGTCGTACAACGAGGGCGAGCGCGATCTATTGGTGCTCCAACACACCTTTGTCGCGGAGTTTTCCGATCGTACCGAGCACATCACCTCGACCATGATCGACTTCGGGATCCCGGGCGGCGACTCTTCGATGAACCGAACCGTCGGTCTGCCGGCGGCGGTGGCGGTCCGCTTCATCCTCGAAGGCCGGTTCAACCAACCGGGAGTTGTCGTGCCCGTGATGAAGGACTTCTACGAGCCGGCGCTCGAAGAGCTGGAGCGGCTCGGCATCCAATTCAGCGAGGAAATCAAGACAGTCTGACAAGGGTGTCTGGATGAGGGCGTCGAAATCCCGTTCGATACTCGATTCTGGATGCTCGATTCTCGATCCACCTACCCGCCCGCTGCCGGGTGAGCTTGAGCGTTCCCCGGTCTGTTGTATCGAGTATCGAGTATCGAGCATCGAGTATCCAGCATCGGAAGGCGGGTAGAAAACCCGAGTCCATTCATCGCCAACACCGCGCCTGTTATGCTCCCCGATCGTGAACGAAGCTCTTCGTTACCGCGAGTTGATGGTCTCCGGCGCGATCGACCGGGCAATTCTCCACCTCGGGGCGCCGGCGGCGATGGCGGCGTTACTACAGGCGGGTTTCCTGGTCGTCGACACCTTCTGGCTCGGACGGGTCGGGCCGGTGGCGTTGGCGGCCGCTTCGACTGCCGGATTCACGATGTGGCTCGCTCAGACGCTGGGTGACGGTGCTGCCGCGGGTTCAGGTTCGGTCCTGGCGCGGGCGATCGGCGCCGAGGACCGGGGAAGCGCCATGCGGTCGGCGGCCGCCGGCCAGACCCTGGGAGTGTGGGGATCTGCGATCGTGTCGGCGGGCGGTCTGCTCACCAGCCACGCCACCTTTGCCTTCATGGGCACCGATGCCCTGGTGACTACCGAGGGTCTGAGGTACATGTGGGTGGTCTTTGCCGGCATGCCCCTGTACTTCCTTTTCGTCTGGCTGTCGGCTGCCTTTCGAGCGGTTGGTGATGCGCAGACGCCGCTGAAGTTGCTGGCGCTGGCCGCCGTAGTCAACCTGGTGGTAGATCCGATTCTGATCTTCGGGTTTGGGCCGCTGCCCGCGCTTGGTGTCGCTGGGGCGGCGCTGGCCACGGTCGCTTCGTGGCTCGTGGCTTCCATGTGGGGGTGGGCTTTGTTGGGCCGCCTCGGTATCCGGCCCCGGGTCTTCGCCTTTCTGCGACCGCCGCTTGGCGAGACATGGAGGGCGCTCAAGGTCGGTCTGCCGCTTGGTCTCGAGGGGGCATTGTTTTCGCTCATCTACATTTTCTTAACCCGGGTCATTACCGACTTCGGGACGCCTGCGGTGGCCGCCCTTGGTATCGGACACAAGCTCGAGGTGCTCAACTACTTTGTCTGTGCCGGGATGGGAGCAGCCGCCACAACGTTGGTGGGGCAAAACCTCGGGGCGGGCGAATCGCGGCGCGCCGTTCGCAGCGCCTGGCGCGCCCTTTTCCTCACCTGTCTCCCGGTTGGTGCGGTGACCGTGCTCCTCGTGGGTTTCCCGGAAGTGGCGATCGGGGTGTTCTCGAGCGATGCCGAGGTGATCGCGATGGGCTCGGTCTACGTCTTGCTGGTCGGGACGACCCAGCTCTTCATGGCCGCCGAGGTGGTCATGCTCGGCGCCTTTGCCGGTGTCCAGTGGACGGCCTGGCCGGCGGTCATCGTGGTCGGTCTCACCGCCGTCCGCGTGCCGTTGGCGATGTGGTTGGTTGCTCGAGGCTGGGGCGTCGAAGCGGTGTGGTTCGCGATCGCCTCAACCACCGTGATCAAGGGCATCCTCCTCGCCGTGCTCTTCGGAATCCGCTACGGCCGCGGAAAAGAGTTAAGAGTTAAGAGTTAAGGTGCTCTGGGAGGGTGGGAGAGCTTTACTCTTCACTCTTAAACCTTGACCTCTTTCGGATGCGCGAGGATGGCTTACAATAGCCCGGCACACGGGAGGACAACATGATCGACACCATCAAGAAACATCTCGGAGACCAGGCCTCGTTGCTCGATTATGAGTGCACGGGGATTTCAAAGGACCAGCTTCATCTGCCGGGGCCCGACTTCGTAGACCGCGTGGTTGCGCAGACCGACCGCTCTCCACAGGTGATGGTGTCGTTGCAACGGATCTACAACACCGGCCGGATGGCCGGCACCGGCTTCGTCTCGATCCTGCCGGTGGACCAGGGCATAGAGCACTCGGGCGCGGCGTCCTTCGCCCCCAACCCGATCTACTTCGACCCGGCCAAGATCGTCGAACTCGCCCTCGAAGGTGGCTGTAACGCTGTCGCCTCGACTCTCGGTGTTCTCGGAGCGGTCTCGCGGAACTACGCCCACAAGATCCCGTTTCTGGTAAAGATCAACCACAACGAAATGCTGACCTATCCCAACGACTTCGACCAGACAATGTGGGCATCGGTCGAGCAGGCGTGGAATCTGGGAGCAGCCGCGATTGGCGCCACCATCTACTACGGGTCCGAAAATTGCCGGCGGCAGATCATGGAGATCTCAGACGCCTTCCAGCAGGCCCACGAGCTCGGAATGGTGACGGTGCTGTGGTGCTATCTGCGCAACGCCGCTTTCAAGAAGGACGGCACCGACTACCACGCGGCGGCCGACCTGACCGGTCAGGCCAATCACCTCGGTGTGACCATCGAGGCCGACATCATCAAGCAAAAACAGGCGACCAATAACGGCGGCTACACCGCCGTCGGTTTCGGCAAGACCCACCCTCTCGTCTACGAAAAGTTGGTCCCCGACAACCCAATCGAACTCACCCGCTGGCAAGTCGTGAACTGCTACATGGGCCGCGCCGGTCTCATCAACTCGGGTGGTGCGTCGGGGGACAACGACCTTGCGCAGGCCGTGACCACCGCGGTCATCAACAAGCGCGCGGGCGGGATGGGTATGATCTCCGGCCGCAAGTCCTTCCAGAAGCCGATGAAGGATGGAGTGACGCTGCTGAATGCTATCCAAGACGTCTTCCTCTGCGAGGATGTCACCGTAGCCTGAGCCTCAGCCCGTGGCCACTTCTGCCCTCATGATGGGTTCGCGAGAGGATGCCAGGCACGCCGAAGTGACGATGAGGACATCGTCTCTTCGGGAGCCAGGCACCTCCGGTGATCGCGTCTTTCTCCAGTCGTGACGGGCTGAGGCCGTCAGCAAGCCCAAAAAATGCGCCCCTGCGGTTATCGCAGGGGCGTCCAGGAAGGAGGGGAAAAAACGCGATCACATGATCGCGTAAAAAGGACTCTTTTCGCCGGAGCGGATGGCCGCGCCCTTGGCGGCCACGGTAGGCAAGGCGCGATAGGCGAAGTGGATCGCGGTCTGCACTTTGTTGTGGAAGAAGGCCGCCTCCTCGTTGCCCTTGAGAAACTCCTTGTAGGCCTTCTTGTCGTCGGTGCCGACGCCCTGCTCTTCGAGGATCGCGGCCAGCTTCTGCTTGGCGAGGATGGCCTGATCCATCAGGTAGTGGGCGCCGAGAACTGTGCCGACCATGTCCAGCAGGGGTGGCGCGTTGAGCAGGATGAGCTGGATGGCGTCCGGCCGCTTGGTGATCTCCTTGGAGATCGTCTCGATCTGCTTGAGGGCCGCGGCGAGCATCCACGCCGGTTCCATCATCTCAGGGTCGCTCCGCAGCTTCTTGAAGGTGGACTCGGCCATGCCCAGCAACTCGCGAATCGTCTGGCCGTTGTTCATCGGCAGTTTACGGGCGACGAAATCAAGCGCCTGGATGCCGTTGGTCCCCTCGTAGATGCAGGCGATCTCGGCATCGCGCATGAGTTGTTCGGCCGGATACTCCGAGGTGTAGCCGTAGCCGCCGTGCACCTGCAGGCACCAGTGGGTGACCTGGACGCCCCATTCCGAGCACCACGCCTTGCAGATCGGGGTCAGCATCTCCACATAGCTGTGGTATCGCTCGCCTTCCTCACCCTCGGTGAGGTGCGACATGTCGAGGTAATACGAGGTCTGTAGAAGCAAAGCCCGCATGGCCTCGGTGTAGGCCTGCGAAGACAGCAGCATGCGCCGCACGTCGGGGTGCTCGATGATCGGCACCTGCGGTGCGTCAGGGTTTTTGAACTCCTTCCAGTGTCGGCTCTGGAGTCTCTCTCGCGCATAGCTCAGCGCCTGCTGGTGGGCAGCGCCGGCCGCCGCCTGACCCTGCAGACCGACATCGATGCGGGCCGCGTTCATCAGGTGGAACATGAGCTTCATGCCCTGCATCTCTTCGCCGAGGAGAAAGGCCTGGCAACCGTCGTTCTGACCGAAGACGAGGGTGCAGGTGGGCGAGCCGTGGATGCCCATCTTCTCTTCGATGTTGTTGGTAAAGACATCATTTGGCTCGCCGAGTGAACCATCTGGTTTGACCCGGATTTTGGGAATGATGAAAAGGGAGAGACCCTTGGTACCTTCCGGGGCGTCCGGCGTCCGGGCGAGCACCAGGTGGACGATGTTGTCGACAAGATTGTGGTCGCCGCCGGTAATGAAGATCTTCTCTCCGGAAACGGAATACGAGCCGTCGTCCTGTTTGACCGCCTTTGTCGTCGACGCGCCCACATCCGACCCGGCCTGTGCCTCGGTCAAGCACATGGTTCCAGACCACTCCCCCGAGTAAAGCTTCTCGACGAAGAGGGTCTTCTGCTCGTCGGTGCCGAACCCCTCGATCATGGCGCCCGCACCGCGGGTCAACATGAGGGTCAGGGTGAACGCCACATTCGATCCGTTGAAGAACTCATTGACCGCCGTTCCGACCGTATCGGGCAGCCCCATGCCTCCATATTCCGGGCTCGCGAGGAGGCCAAGCCAGCCGCCCTCGCAGACGGTCTGATAGACGGGTTTGAACGACTCCGGCAGGGTGACGTTGCCGTCGGCGTACTGAGCGCCGATCCGGTCCCCATCTTCGTTGCAGGGCCCCATCTGTTCCTGCGCAATCTTGAGGGCCTCGTCGAGCACCATCTCGACATTCTCCGCATCCCAATCGGCGAATTTCTCCGCTTCGAGCATCTCGCCGAGCCCGAGCCAGTCGAAGAGCTGAAACTTGATATCGCGTAGGTCTACCTTGTAATCCACGACTGGCCTCCTTGGGTCAGATGGGGTGCGCACCGACAATGAATGAACACTCATTCATTCTCTCCGAACTGCGGCAAGAAATCAAGCATATTCGTCGGGGTGCGGCAATTCGCCGCCTGCGGCGACGAATTGCTGTAAAGAGTTGAGAATAAGGAATTAAGAGCCAGCAGTCCCCTGGAGAATGGGCGGCCCATAGCCCATAGCCCATAGCTCGGTCGGATTCAAAAAACCGGCCTTCCGGCCGGTTTTTGTGATGCGAAGTTGAAATCAACCGCGTCGCGGACCACGGTCGCGACCACCACGGCCACCACCTGGACGGCCACCGCGCCGGTTGTCACGCGGAGGACGGGTGTCGCGTTCGGGGATTTCCTCTCCACGCTCACGCGCCTCGTCCTCCATGATCACCCGCCGCGACAGCTTGATGCGGTCGTTGGCGTCGATATCGATGATCCGCACCCTGAGCTCGTCACCTTCGGTCAGGACGTCCCGGATATCCGGGATGCGCTTCAACGAGAGCTCGGAGATGTGGACCAGCCCGTCGTGGTTGGGGAGGATCTCGACGAAGGCTCCGTAGGGCTCGATGCGCCGGACAATTCCATCGAACTCCTCGCCGATCTCGGGTACCCGGGTGAGGCCCTCGACCATCTCGATCGCCTTCTTCGCCGCTTCCCCGTCCGCGGTGGCGATCTGGACAGTGCCATCGTCCTCGACGTTGATCTTGGCTCCGGTGGTGTCGACGATATGACGGATCATCTTGCCGCCGGGGCCGATCACGTTGCGGATCTTGTCGACATCGATCTTGATCTGGATGATTCGCGGTGCGTACTGAGAGATGTCGTCTCGTCCCTCGCTGATCGCCTGCTTCATGCTGTCGAGGAGCTGCAACCGACCAACGCGGGCCTGCTCCATCGCCTCTTCGAGAATCTGGCGGCTGAGGCCTTCGACCTTGATGTCCATCTGCAATGCGGTGATGCCTTTGGCGGTTCCGGCGACCTTGAAGTCCATGTCGCCGTAGTGGTCTTCCTGGCCGGCGATGTCGGTGAGGACGCCGTAGCGGTCACCCTCCGCAACCAGACCCATCGCAATGCCGGCGACGGCGCTCTTGAGGGGCACACCGGCGTCCATCATAGACATCGATCCGCCACAGACCGAGGCCATCGACGACGATCCGTTGGACTCGAGGATGTCCGAAACCACACGAAGTGTGTATGGAAAGTCCTCGGCGTCCGGGATCATCGGAGTCAGCGCCCGGCGGGCGAGCGCTCCGTGCCCGATCTCGCGGCGACCGGGGCCGCGCAGGAAACGCGCCTCGCCGACCGAGAATGGCGGGAAGTTGTAGTGGAGCATGAACGTTTCACGCCGGTCGCCCTCGACGCTCTCGATGAGCTGCGAGTCGTCCGACGTGCCGAGGGTGCAAGTGACAATGGCCTGGGTCTCGCCGCGGGTGAAGAGGGCGGAGCCGTGGGTTCGAGGCAAGACACCGGCCTCGCAGGTCACGGACCGGATCTCGTCGAAGGCGCGGCCATCGAGGCGTTCGCGCTGATCGAGAATCGTTTCGCGGGTAATGGCCTTGACCATCGACCCAAAAATGTTCTTGACCCAGGGGGTCTTTTCTTCGGCCTCGTCTTCGCCGAGCTCGGCGAGAGCTTTTTCACGGACCGCCTTGATGGCGTCCTTCTGCTCGAACTTGCCGCGAACTTTGAGCGCGTCACGCAGCTCCTCGGTCCACCGGCCCTGCAAGGCCCCTGCGAAATCATCGGGCCACGGTTTGGGTTCGGCCACGAATTCAGCCTTGACGATGCCCAGTTCGGCGACCATCTCGTGCTGCAGCGCAATGATCCTCTTGATCTCCTGATGGGCGAGATCGAGCGCGTCGAGGATGACCGATTCGGAGAGCTCGGTCGCGCCGCACTCGACCATCGCGAGCGCGTCCTCGGTGCCGGCGACCACCAGATCGAGCTCGCTGTCCTTGAGCTCGTCGAAAGTGGGAAAGACAACGAACCGACCGTCGATGCGACCGATCCGTACGCCGGCGATGGCTTCGGTGAAGGGGATCTCCGGAGACATGAGTAGAGCCAGCGACGCCCCCGAGATGCCATAGATGTCGGAGTTGAAGACGCCGTCGGCGGACAACACCCAGGCAATGACCTGGGTCTCACGGTGATAGCTGTCCGGGAAGAGCGGTCGCAGACCGCGATCGATCACCCGGCAGGTGAGGATCTCACGCTCGGTTGGACGGCCTTCGCGTTTGAAGAAGCCGCCGGGGATGCGTCCACTGGCGTAAGTGTTTTCCCGGTAATCCACCGTCAGGGGCAGGAAATCTATGCCCTTGCGCTGGCTTTCTTCCGAGCACGCGGTAACCAGCACCATGGTGTCGCCCATGCTGACGACGGTTGAACCGTCGGCCTGCTTGGCGATCTTCCCGGTCTCAAAACTGAGGGTCTTGCCGTCGATTTCGACGGTCTTCGTAATGACTTTCATTTTCTTTCCATTCTTCAGGCGCGCGCCTTCAGACCCTCTACTCTGCCGCCTCTGCAGCAGTAAGAGGGCCCGATACACATCTTCCTGGTGTAATCAGTGAATTAGCCTCGGAGTTCCAACTTCTCGACGAGCTGGCGATAGCGGGTGATGTCCTTCGCCTTGAGGTACTCGAGGAGGCGGCGACGACGGCCGACCAAACGCAACAGGCCGCGACGGGAGTGGAAGTCCTTCTTGTAGGCCTTGAAGTGTTCCGTCAGGAACTGGATGCGGCGCGTCATCAGTGCGATCTGCACCTCCGGCGACCCTGTGTCCTTCGGATGGGTGCGAAAGTCGTCGATAATTGTTGTCTTCTGGGCGTCAAAGTGACTCATATTCTCTTTTTCTCCACATTCCTCCGGTGGCGAGGAGGCATCGGTACGTTAACAGGATACGGACTTTATGGCAACTTCCCGGCCTTCTCCGTCGGCGCGACGGCGATGCCGGAAGAATGGTCGAGGACCATCGAAGGCGCGATGTTGAGGGTCCGACCGCGGGCGAGAACCGCACGCACTGAGCCGATGCCCAGAAGGCGGTTGTCGGAGCCCCGAATCATAACGTTTGAGTCCGGCGTCAGATCCTCGACTCCGGTTTTGAAGACCACCACTTCCTGGCCGTGAACGAAACGATTTGCGGCGGTGGAGTTGAGCTCGATCTCCGGAAACGGCAGGGCGACTTCGTCGAGAGGGATCCACGCTGCGCCGTCGATGATCTCCTCCGCGCTTTCGGCGGCCTGTAGCGCTTCCTGCGGCAGCGCACGATCTGCGGCGTACGGACCGATCGCCGTGCGAAGAAGATGCTGGAGGTGACCGCCGCAACCGAGGGCAATGCCGATGTCATGAGCCAGCGACCGGACGTAGAAACCCGAGGATGTTGTGGCCTCGACCAGGAGTTGATCGGGAGGGGCTGCCTCGAGCTCGAGATGATGGACCACGACAGTCTTCGGTTCGGGCGTAACGATTTCTCCGCTGCGCGCCAGCTCGTAGAGTTTCTTTCCGGCGACCTTTTTGGCTGAATAGGGGGGTGGCACCTGCTCGATCTTGCCCCGAAACCGCGGTGCAAGGCCATCGAGAGTCGCTCGATCCAGCTCCGGCGGGGTGTCGGTGGGCTCCTGCGCTTCCCCCTCGCCGTCGTACGTCGTCGTAGCGTGGCCGAGCTTGACCTCGCCCCGGTAGGTCTTGTCCCACAGCAGCAGATACTGCTGGAGCCGGGTCGCTTGACCGACGCACAACAGCAACAGCCCTTCGGCCATCGGATCGAGGGTGCCGGTGTGGCCGATGCGACGCTCACGCAATGCTTTGCGCGCCATGTCGACCACATCGTGCGAGGTCGGGCCGGCCTTTTTGAAGATCGGCAGCAGGCCGTGAAAACGAGATGGACGGCGACGGCTCACACCGAACCCCCGAGAGCCTCAGCGACCGCCGCCGCGACCTTCTCTTCAACCTCGGCAAGCGTACCGGTGATGGTGCAGCCGGCCGCATTGGGGTGGCCGCCTCCTCCGAAGGAAGCCGCGATTTTTCGAACGTCGACGGCTCCGCGAGCACGCAGGCTGATTCGGACCACCTCCGGCTCCCACTGTTTGAAGTAAACCACCGCCTGGACGCCGGTGATGGACCTCGGGATGTTCACGGTCTCCTCGGTGTCCTCCGGACCCGCTTCGGCGCGCCGAAACGCCTCCTGATCGGCGGAAATCAGCGCCAGCTTGCCATCGCAGACGATGCGCAACGTGCGCAAGGACTCGCCGAGGAGCCGGACCGACGCCAAACTGCGGTTGTTGTGGATCCAGTTGGCCACCTCAGGTGGTTGGGCGCCCGCGGCGACCATCTCCGCGGCGGCGCGAAAGGCCCGTTCAGTGGCGTTCGAATATCTGAAGTCGCCGGTGTCTGTTGAGAGCGCGGTGAACATATTTGTCGCGGCTTGAGGAGACGGCAACACCCCAATTTCGCCGAAGAGCCGCCACACCATCTCGCCGACCGCCGGCGACTCGTCGTCGAGGTAGTTGACGACGCCATAGGCGGGGTTGTCTGGGTGGTGGTCGATATTGAGGATTGGGAGCCTGGTCAGACCCTCAAAACCAGATCTCTCGATCTGTGGGCACTCGACCGTGATGACGAGGTCGTACTTCTCCGGAAAGTCTTCGGGGAGGTCACTGGAGACCACGACCCGGTCCGCGCCGGGTAGCATCCGGAGGTTTGCAGGTGTCTCATCCCGGTTGATGATCACCGCTTCGACGCCGATTTTCTCGGCAAGCTCTGCAATCGCCAGTTCCGAGCCGATCGCGTCGCCGTCCGGATTGCGGTGGCAGGTGAGGAGGACCCGGTAGGCTTCCTTGAGTTTGATCGCAGCGTCGCGGGGGTCGGTACTGGTAGCAGTCACGAATCATCCTCCGACCTGTTTCCGTCGCCGTCGGCCGCCGGCAAGAGGCCATCATCAGAGAGGCGGTCGAAGAGCCGCTCCATCTTGTCGCCATACTCGTAGGAGGTGTCACGGAAAAACTCGAGGCTTGGAACCACTCGCAGACGCATCCGTCGACCGAGCTGCCGCCGCATGAACGGCGCTGCAGCCGAAAAGCCATCACCTGCTTCGCGTTCCTGTTCTGAGTCGCCGATGACCGAGTAGTAGACCCTGGCTTTGGAGCGGTCGGCCGAGAGGCGAATCGTAGACACCGTGACGTCCGCCAGCCGCGGATCGTTGACCTCTGATCGCAGCAGATCGGAGAGTACTGATCTGATCTCGCCCTCGAGGCGCGCGTTGCGTTCGAACGATTTATTGTGGGCCATTTTCTATCCGATCAACTCTGGATGACCTCGACGTCCCAGCTCAAGACGTGGCCGCGCCAGTTGAGGTTGATTGTCTTTTCGACTCGCTGCAGCCGCGCCTCGGCGTCCACCGGGTTGGACGAAAGAGCGCAGATCGCGAGACTCGCCCGCTGGTACAGATCTTGATGGTCGGCCTCGATCACCAGAACCTGGTGGCGGTTCCTGATTTTCTCCACGAGACTGCGGACCGGGGCACGCTTGGCTTTGAGACTGCGTGCCTCGGGGATGTGCAGCTCCAGGTGCGCAACGCCGATGTAGGTTTCTCCGCTCACTGTCGCTCAATTTTCCGGTCAGAGCTCCGGCGCGATCTCCACCATCTTGTAGGCCTCGATGATGTCGCCTTCCTTGATGTCATGATAGCGGGCGAGGCCAATGCCGCACTCGAATCCCTCTCGTACCTCGGAGGCATCGTCCTTGAACCTCCTCAACGAGGCCAGCTCACCCTCGTAGATCACCACGTGGTCTCGCAAAAGGCGGACTTTCGCGGTACGGGTGATGACGCCGTCGATGACACGGCTGCCAGCGATGGCGCCGATCTTCGGCACCTTGAAGATCTCCCGGACCTCTGCGTGGCCGAGTTCTTCCTCGCGGTATTCGGGATCGAGGAGCCCGACCATGGCTTTCCTGACATCGTCCACCAGATCGTAAATGACGGTGTAGAGCCTGAGATCGACCTGCTCGGATTCGGAAAGCTCGCGGGCAGTGCGCTCGGGGCGTACGGCGAACCCGATGATGATGGCGTTTGACGCCGAGGCGAGCATCACGTCGTTGGTGGTAATGGCACCCACCGAGCCCTGCAGGACGTTGACCTTGACCTTTTCGGTGCCGAGGCTGATGAGGGTATCCCGAAGGACCTCGACCGAACCCTGAACGTCGGCCTTGATGACCACGTTGAGCTCTTGAATCTCCGACTCGGCGATCTGGTCGAAGAGATTGTCGAGAGATACTTTGCGGGTTGACAGAAGCCCTTCCTCGCGATCACGCTGGCTGCGATAGCTGGCGACCTCGATGGCCTTGGCCTCGCTCTCGGTACCCTGCAGAACGTCGCCGGCCGCCGGAACCTCCTCGAATCCGGTGAGCTCCACCGGATCTGAGGGTCCACCGAACTCGATGCGGTCACCCGCATCATCGGCGATCGCGCGGACGCGGCCCCAGGTGGAACCGCAGAAAAAGTAATCCCCAACGCTGATGTGTCCCTGCTGGATGAGGACGGTGGCAACGATGCCTCGCCCCTTCTCTTTGCGCGCCTCGAGGACGATGCCTCGGGCCGGGCCTTCGGCGACAGCCTTCAGCTCCTTCATCTCGGCGACCAGCAGGATCATGTCGAGGAGATCGTCGAGACCCTGATTTTTCTTCGCTGAAACGTCTACCGATGGGATTTCTCCGCCCCACGACTCGACCAGGACATCGAACTCTGCCAGCTGCTGTTTGACGCGGTCGGGGTTTGCATTCCCTTTGTCGATTTTATTGATAGCCACGATCAGCGGCACGTTGGCGGCGCGGGCGTGTGTGATGGCCTCTTTGGTCTGAGGCATTACGCCATCGTCGGCTGCAACCACCAGGACCACGATGTCGGTTACCTGGGCGCCGCGAGCACGCATCTGTGTGAAGGCCTCGTGGCCCGGGGTGTCGACGAAGACCACCGTCCGCCCGTCGGAGGCCTCGATACGCGAGGCACCGATGTGCTGGGTGATGCCACCGGCTTCCTGCTCGGCAACGCGGCTCGACCGTATCGCATCGAGCAGGGATGTCTTTCCGTGGTCGACGTGGCCCATGACGGTGACAACCGGCGGCCGGGGTTCCTCGGGTCCGGCGGCCTCGGCACCCTCCTCGCGCTCGTACTCGATGAGTTCCTCGGCCGAGGCGACCATCGCCTCGATCTCGAGGTCGGCACAGATCTCCTCCGCCAGCTCGTGCGGAAGTGACTGGTTGGTTGTGACCATCACGCCCTTCTGGATCAGCAGGCCGAGGAGTTCCTTTGCGGTGACGTTGAGCTTTTCGGCGAGCTCCCGTGCGGTCACCATTTCCGACAGGATGATGGGACCTTCAGGCTTCTCTCCGTCCTTGAACTGGATGGTGCGGGTCGGCCGCGGCGGCGCGGTGCGACGGTCCTCGTCACCTCTCCGACGGCGGGCCTTCTTGCTTGGTCGACCGCCACCTGGGCGTGGCGCGGGCCGTGTTGGAGGCTTCGATTCCTCCTGTCCCTTGAGCTTCTGCTCCTCGAACTTGTTGAGCAGATCGCGAATTTCCTTCGCATCCGCGGCTGCCTTAGCCTTGCGTCCGGTTCCCCGGTCTGCCGCCTTTTCGGTTTTGGCCTTTTTGGCGGCCACCTTCTGGTCGGCCAGGCGCTGCCTGATTTCTTCTTCGGTAAGCTCCCTGAGGCTTTGCTCGAGCGGCGTCTTGGCGCGTGCCGGGCGAATCCGTTTCGGGGCTTCCTCTTCTTCGGAGGCCTTGCGCTCGGCGGTGATCTCCTCTTCAGTGATTTCGACCTCTGGCTTGAGCTCGACACCCTCTTCGAGGATCTCTTCGGCAACTTCGGTGACGGCCTCGACTCCTGCCACTTCCTCGACCGCTTCGACGGGCGCGGTCCCGTCTTCCGCCGCGACCTCGACTTCAGCCGGTTTGGCCTCGGTGATGACTTCTTTGATCTCTTTGTCGGTTTCCACCACCTGACGTTTACGACGGCGGGCAAGCCGGTCCTTGGCCGAGACGGTGGCCGTCTCTTCCTCTACCTCCTCGCGGCGTGAGATCACCTCGCGCGGACGCCGTTGCAAAGTTTCGCCGGTGATGATGGCTCGCACCGTTGCCAGATCGAGGGTGTCCTCTTCGCTGGCGACAGTGACGCCAATCGAGCGCAGCTTGAAGATCAGCACGCGCGATGAGATGCCCATGGTGTGGGCCAGGTCGACGACTCGAAGCTGCTCCATGCTTCCTCACTCCTCCCCGACCGCGGACTCCGCTGCCTCGGCGAGGTTCTCCTCGAGGGATTCGGAGGCCGTGTCCAGGAGCTTTTGGGCGGTGACCGGTCCGATGCCGGGGATCGTGGACAGCTCCTTCGCGTCCCGTGCGAGAAGGTCCTGGACCGTGTGGATCCCGTGCCCCTGGAGACGCTCACGCAGGCGCTCAGTGAGAGATTCCATTTCCTCGAGAGGGATGATCTCGTCATACGACACGGCTTCGGTTGCCACATCAAGCTCGGGAATCTCCTCTTCTTCGGAGATGCCCTCCATTTCCCGCAACATTGACGCGAGCGCCGACGCGAGCTCGTCCTTCACCGCTTCCTGACTCTTGATCTCGATACGACAGTCAAGGAGCCTGGAGGCCAGACGTACATTCTGGCCCCGCTTGCCGATGGCCAGCGACAGCTGCTCGGTGCCGACGATGACATCGAGCACGATTTCCTTCTTCTCTTCGGTCAACGACTCACCGTTCTCGTCGAGGATCGGTTGGCCCTCTTCATCTCGGAGCACCACCGTGATCGGTTCCTCGCGCACCGCAACCCGGTTGATCTTGGCCGGAGACAGAGCGTTCTGCGCGAAGGAGACGAGGTCACTGTTGAATGGGATAATATCGATCTTCTCGCCCTTGAGCTCACGGGTGATGGCCTGGACTCTCGAGCCCTTGAGGCCGACGCAGGCACCGACCGGGTCGACGTCGCTGTCCTTCGAGAAGACCGCCACTTTGGCCCGTTCTCCCGGTTCGCGGACACAGACCCTGATGATCACGGTGCCGTCATAAATCTCGGGCACCTCCATCTCGAGGAGCTTCTCGAGCAGCATCGGCGAAGTCCGCGAGAGCACCACCTGGGGACGGTTGGCGTCCATGGTGACATCGACTACCACCGCTCGAACACGGTCGCCCTGGCTGTACCGCTCGTGACGCACCTGGTGGCTGCGCGGGACGATGCCCTCGGTGTCGCCGAGCTCGACGATCAGCGCTCCGCGGTCCATGCGTTTGACGATGCCGTTGATCATGTCGCCGACGCGACCGGAGTAGTTCCTGTAAATCACCGCCCGCTCGGCCTCGCGCACCCGCTGAAACAGAACCTGACGGGCCGACTGAGCGGCGATGCGACCCAGTACCGACGTGTCGAGGGCCTCGAGCTTGACGACGCCGCCGACTTCTGCCGAGGAGTCGATTGCCTGCGCCTCTTCGAGGGTCACTTCGATTTCGGGATCCTCGACCTCTTCCACCACGTCACGCGCGGTCCACGACTCCACCTCGCCGGTTTCGAGGTCGATGTCGGTGTGAACATTTCGTTCCTTGTAGTGCTTGCGCGCGGCCGACGAGATCGCCTCGGCGACGGCGTTGACCAGAATCTCGGCCTCGATGTCACGTTCCGCGGCCATCTGCCGGACGAGCATGTTGATGTCGAGCTTCATGAGCGGGCTTTCCCTTCCTTCAGGATCGAGGTCCAATCCACTTCGAGGCGTGCCTCGAAGATCTCGTCGATCGGGAGCTCGATCTCCTGGCCGGAGTCGTCGAAGATCCGAATGACGTTGTTTCGCGTTCCCATCAACTCGCCGACGACGGTTCTCTGGTCGCGGAACGACGGTGCCATGCGGATCTTGACGCGTTGGCCTACGTAGCGCTCGTAATCGTCGCTCTCGTAGAGCTTGCGATCGAGACCGGGAGAGGACACCTCGAGGGTGTAGTGGTGGCGGAAAGGTTCCTCGACATCCAGCATCACCGATGCCTGCCGCGATATCACCGCACATTTGTCGAGGTTGACACCTTCAGGGCCGTCAACCACCAGGCGCAGAATGGTCTTCGACCCGGAGCCCACGACCTCGGTCGTAACGAGCTCGAGCCCCTCGTCCGCCACGATGGCGGAGAGTTGATCCTGCACTGCCTGTTCCAGCTTCATTTCTCTCCCCGCTGCAGAAAAAAAAGTGGGCCTCGGGCCCACTTTCCAATCGAAAGCAGCAGCGGGTTTTATAGCACATAGATGTCGAGGGCGCAAGCATTTCCGCCCAGATCCGTGCCCGTGCCCGTCTCCGTCTCCGTGCCCAAATTTGGCCTGGAGAAGCGAAATCTCGAAATCCAACGCAGAGTCGCAGAGTCGCAGAGGCACAGAACCGCCGACGCACCCAAAATTGCCCACAGATCACGCAGATCACGCAGATCCACCCGCTTGTCGCGGCGTAGCCGCCCGGCGGCGAAGGCAGGCCAGCCCAAAAGAACGCAAAGGCGCAAAGGCGCAAAGACGCAAAGAGGTGGATGCTGAGCTTGTGCGGTGATGCCAACAATGGCGGCAGAACGGCAGGCGATCGGGGATCGCCTGTCGCCGGTTAGAAGCCCGCTTGCTCCGAACGCAAGCGTTCGTCGCCGCCGCGCTTCTCACCGGCCGGCGCGCCTGCGGCGCGTCGGTTCTGCCTCACTTTCTTTGTGTCTTTGTGGTTGTGACGGACCTTGATAGCAGGGGGACCCTGCAACCGGCTAAGATGTCGCCATGACCTGGATTGTGGACGAAATCGTGGCGCGGGGTGGCGAGGTGGCCTTCGATGAGTACATGGAGCTCGTCCTGTACCACCCGCAACACGGCTATTACTCGGGTGACAAGCCGCGCTATGGCCGGGACGGCGACTTTTTGACCGCGCCGACGGCGTCCGAGTGGTACGCGAAAGTCCTGACCCGGCTGTTGACGAATATCGCCGCCGATACGGGCCCCGTTCGTCTGATCGATGTCGCATCTGGAGATGGAGCGGTGATTGCCGGTGTCTTCGAGGCCCTCGGCCCAAATGTCGCTGAGGTGTTGGCGGGTGTTGTTTCGGTCGAGAAATCACGGGCTATGCGGGATCGGCAGTGTGATGGATTGCCGACGACATCGGTAGAGGTGCTATGGATCGAGGACGTGTCAGAAATTGGCCCATCATCGCGGCCAACGGTGGTTCATGCTTCCGAGCTGTTTGATGCCCTTCCCGTTGCACGGGTCGTAGGCGCCCAAAAAGGTTATGAAGAGCTTTGTGTTGGTGCGCGCGAGGGTGGTCTGGAATGGCGGCAACGATCGCCGCGCGACGAGGTCGTGGAGTATTTTTCCCACCACGGAATCGATCTCGAAGAGGGACAGATCGCGGAGGCAAACCTCGGCGCTGAACGGTTCCACGCGGAGATTCTCGCGGTGACGGGCCGAAGCGGGCTGAGCCTGGTCCTGGACTACGGGTACGAGGCGAGGCGGCTCTTCGATCCGAGGGGGAGGAAGGGAGGGTCGTTGTCGACCTTCCACCACCACGAGCTGGGTCGTGATCCCCTGACCTTGCCCGGGGAGGTCGATCTGACGGCTCACGTCAACTGGGACGACCTGCGGGGCGCAGCGGAAGGTGCCGGTTGGCAAGAGGTCGGACTGTGGCCGTTGGCAGAGTTCCTCGTACGAGCGGGCATCGCCGAAGAGCTCGAGGAACATGGGTTGGGTATGGAAGCCGACCTCGACGCCGCCACGATCACCGCCCGTCAGGAGGTCAAACGCCTCCTCGACCCGGAGGGAATGGGCTCAGACCTCAAAATGCTCATTCAGGCCAAAGGCGAGATGATCGACACCGCCCGCCGGGCGCTGTCAATCGAATGAGGAATTAGTCCCCGAGAGGATGCCAGGCACGCCTCGTCGACGATGAGGACATCGTCGTCTCGGGATGCCAGGCACCTCCGGTGGGCGCGCTAGCTTCCGGCTCTGAGTTCCTCGAGCATCGCTTGGACTGCAGGCACCATCTCCGCGATCGGTGTCGCGCGCTTCTCGCCGTCGCTGCGCAGGCTGAGTTCCACCTCACCGGCCTCGAGGCCACGCCCGCCGAGCACCACCCGGACCGGGAATCCGATGAGATCCATATCGTTGAATTTCACCCCCGGCCGTTCGGGGCGATCATCGAAGAGTACGTCGATGCCGGCCTCTTTGAGCTGGATATAGAGCCCTTCCGCGGCCTCCACCACCGCCGGCTTGTCGGCGTTGAGGACAACCAACACCACCTCGTACGGCGCCAGTGGCAGCGGCCAGATGATGCCCTTGTCGTCGTGGTTCTGCTCGACCGCGGCGGCCACGGTACGCCCCACGCCAAGACCGTAGCAACCCATGATCATCGGTTGGTCATTTCCATCTGCGTCCTGGAAGCGGCAGTCCATTTTTTCGGAGTACTTGGTGCCGAGCTTGAAGATGTGGCCGACCTCGATGCCTCGTTTTTCGATCAGATCTTTGCCGCATGATGGACATGGATCTCCAGCCGTGGCGAGTCGGACCTCTGCCACCGTCGACGGCTCGAAGTCGCGACCCGGCTCCACCCCGACCAGATGTGCGTCGGCGGCGTTGGCGCCGGTGGCCGCCACCTCCAGGGCCATGACGGACGGGTCGGAAACAATCCGCACTCCCTCGAGGCCCACCGGCCCCGAGAAGCCCTGCGGACCGCCCGTGATCTCCTCGATTTTGGCCTCGGAGGCGAGTTGGAGATGGGTGCATCCGAGCTCGTTCTTGAGCTTGACCTCGTTGACCTCGAGATCGCCACGGATCAAGACCGCAACAAACTCCTCGTCGGTTTCGAAGATCAGGGTCTTGATGAGGTGGGCTGGCGAAATGCCCAGAAACTCGGCCACCTCTTCGACCGTGCGCATCTCCGGGGTGTCGACAGACCTGGGCCGGTCACTGCGATCGAGCGGCCAATCCGGCGCCGACGCCACCGGTCCCGCCTCCGCCTTTTCGACGTTCGCGCCGTAATGGCAGGCCGGACACGAGAGGATCGCGTCTTCCCCGGTGTCGGCGAGGACCATGAACTCGTGCGACTCCGAACCGCCGATGTTGCCGGTGTCGGCTTCGACCGGGGTATAGCCGAGACCGCAACGTTCGAAGATTCTGCAGTAAGCCTGCTCCATCGCACGGTAGGCCTTGTCGAGATCTTCGGCGTCGGCGTGAAAGGTGTAGGCGTCCTTCATGACGAACTCACGACCTCGCATGAGACCAAACCTGGGTCTTATTTCGTCGCGGAACTTGGTCTGGATCTGGAAGAGGTTGACCGGTAACTGGCGATACGAGGTGACGGTCCGCCGCACCATGTCGGTAATCACTTCCTCATGTGTCGGGCCAAAGCAGAAATCTCGCTCGTGACGGTCGTTCATCCGTAGCAACTCGGGCCCGTACTCGAACCACCGCCCGGACTCCTGCCACAGCTCCGCCGGTTGGATCGCGGGCATGACTAACTCGGCGGACCCGGCCCGTTCCATCTCCTCGCGGATGATGGCCTGGAGCTTTGACAGCGACCTCCAGCCAAGCGGCAGATAGTTGTAGATGCCGGCCGCGACCTTCGAGATCAGTCCGGCCCGGGTCATCAATCGGTGTGAAACGACCTCGGCGTCCGAGGGATCCTGACGCAGTGTGTGAATGAATGTCTGGGTCCAACGCATGTTCAGCTCCGTTTCCCGGCGCGGTTGTTCCGGGCCGGGCGATGATTGCGGGTGAGATCGCCGATCAATCCGCCGAGACGGCGAACGTGATCGAGCAACTCCTGATCGATGCCGCCCTCCGGGCCCCCGTTGGCTTCACGAAGGGCCTCTTCGGCGCCAGCGGCATCTCCTGTCCCGAGACGGGCGAGGGCAAGCTGACGCAATAATGGCGGCTCGGCCCCTCCTGCTCGCGACGCCTGCTCGAGGTATTGCATCGCTTCCCTGTACCGCCCCCTTTTGAGGGCGATTGAGCCGAGCGCCGCGAGCGGATAATGGCGCAGCTCGCGGGGGGCTATCTCCAATGCGTCGCGGGCGAGGTCGCGGGCAGCGGCCAGGTTGTCGCCAAGCTCCGCCTCCGTGACGGCGAGCTCGTACGTCGCCATGCCGCGGGCCAGTTCATCGATATCCTCGTCCTGGCAAAGACGGGTTGCGATCCGGCGTGCAGCGCGGAGTCTGCCGGCGTGTCGAAGCGACTCCAGGAGTGCCACGACTGCGGCCGCCTGGTAGGGCGAACCCTGCGGCCTTTCACGCAGAATCGTATGAGCGTAGGTGATCGCTTCACGAATCCGGCCGAGGGCCGAGGCGAGAAGGGCCGCCGTGGCCTGAAGCTCGGGTTGGCCTGGCGCCGACTCAAGAGCTTCCGCATAGAGATCGAACGCGCCTTCTGGATTTCCCTCCTCGAGGGCTGTCTCGGCTCGCCGGACCAGGCGTGCACTGTCATTCGGGAGGTCATGGGGCGGAGTGCCGCTCAGAAGGCGCACGGTTTCCTGGTACTGAAGGCGTTGTGGGTCGAGACGAAGGACACGCTGAAAAGCATCCAGGGCCTTGTTGGTCCAACCGCGTCTGAGGTATGCAATGCCTAGGTGATAGAGAGCATCCTCGAACTCTGGCGCCAGCTCCGTGGCGCGTCTGAGAGCTTGGACAGCGCGCCCGCTTTGACCGAGCTCGAGCCGGCTGAGACCCAAGAGGTACAAGCTCTGGGGTGCCTCTTCGAGCCTCAGGCTTTGCTCCAGATGGGCGACCGCGTCACGGTGCTCACCACACACGACCTTGAGGGCGCCGAGAGTGAAATGTGGGAGAAATGCGTCGGGAGCCATTTCGCGAGCACGGGTGAGGGCGTCTTCGGCCTCGTCCCATTGGCCGAGATCCGATGCCACAGCACCGAGGTACACGAGAGCTTCAAATTGGGGGCCGCGCAGTTCGACGACCTTTCGGAAAGCGATTCGGGCGGTTTCGAGCTCGTTTGAGTGGAATGCCGCTTCTCCGATAAAAGACCACAGCTCGTCGCTGTCAGGTGCCATCGCTGCAAGATCGGTGAGCATCTCGCGGACGATAGCCGTGTCCGAACCGACGAGGGCGAACTCGAGGGCGCGGAGCTTGTCACGAAACTCGTCAGTGGCCTGGCCGGAGTGGGAGGCCTGAGAAAGAATGCGTTCGGCATGGGCCTTGAAACGTCGCGACAGATCGCGGGAAAGCAGCTCCCGATCAGCGACACTCTCCCAGCCGTCGACAACTTCGGAACGAGTCACGATGCCCTGGGTTTCGAGGAGCCCCCCGAGGGATTGAATTCCGGCATGGGCGACGGTCAAATTGTGCTCGAGCTGTGCCAGGTGCTGGCCGGTCGAGGCGAGCGCCCGCGACAACCGGCGCACGCCGTCCTCCAGAGCGCTGATTCGTTCGAGCAGATGTTCCTCGAGATCCTCCTGGGCCTGGATGAAGAATTCCTCGGTGGTTTCGGCCGATTCAGCGACACCCGAGACCACCAGCAGCTTGTTTCCACATCGGTGACACGCCTCCTGTTCGGAGGGGTTGACGGCGCCACAGGACTGGCAAAACAATGCTTCAGCCCTCGGAGTGCGCGGTTTGACAGCATCTGGTCATTTTTCAATCCAAGGTTTCATCATGGCCGAGTGCGGCGAGTCGTCCGATGGGTGAAGGAGCCGCTGCAGGTCGCGACCAGCGCCGCAGGAGCGAGTTTGTGGCCTGCGGCTTATAAGAGGCTTTCCAGCTTCGACGTGAGGCTCGTCTTGTCGGTGACGCCCACGATGCGATCGGCGATCTCGCCATTGTTGACGAGGAGCAGAGTCGGAATGGCCTGAATTCCGTACTTGACGGCCGTGTCTCGATTGGCGTCCACATCAAGCTTACCCACCACGACGCGGTCGCCGTACTCTTCGGCAAGCTCTTCGACAATCGGCCCGATGACACGACACGGTCCACACCACACCGCCCAGAAGTCAACCAACGCGGGCTTGCCCGCATTGAGGATCGTATCTTCGAAGTTCGCGTCGGTGATTTCCACTGCTTGACCTGCCATCGAGTCGTGCCTCCATGCTCGCAATCTGTCCGGCGGTGCGCGGACGGACAGATCATACACCATCGCTGTGGTGCACAGAGGGCGAGTCTTCACGTCCTCCGAGGATTCAGTCGGATGAACCGCCGATATCCTCGAGAACCGCTTTCGCAGCCTTTTCCCCGTACGCGACGGCGTAGTTCTGGCCACGATCTTCAGGGAAGATCTGCGCCATCGTGCAGAGATAAAGTCCGGGCACGCTCTGTCGGAACGGTGGAATCCTACTCCGATATCCAACAGGTACCACCGGTTGCGCGTACTCGGCCCTGAAGTGGTGGCTCTTCACGATCCACGAGGGGTCGAAAGCCCTGTTAACCCGAGTCAGGGCCGGGAGGTAGGCAGCGATGACCTCTCTCTTCGGTGCGTAAAAAAGCGGGTGGTCCGG
>Ga0255053_10000371_pt1 | contig 24729 bp, 18 predicted proteins | sample JV7_2_22_MG_FD_188635 | JGI IMG/M metagenome (GOLD analysis project Ga0255053, IMG submission 188635) | Seawater microbial communities from Jervis Inlet, British Columbia, Canada - JV7_2_22 | ecosystem: Environmental > Aquatic > Marine > Inlet | place: Canada: British Columbia | collected... | reverse complement strand
CCCGCACATCGCCACCTGATGGAGCTGTACGCAAGTGTGGGCCGGCGATCGGATGCGCTCAGGCAATATCAGGCTTGTGTCGATGCGCTCGAGCGAGAGCTCGGCGCGGAGCCAAGTGTAGAGACGAAAACCGCGTACGAAACGATCCTGAATGTTGAAGACCTCGTCGACTCGACGGAGGCTCGTCACGCCGCCGTAACGCCCCTGCGGGAAGGTGAGGCACCGATGGTGGCGGTCCTGCCGTTCGATAACCTTTCAACTGAGGAAGACGCGTATTTTGCGGATGGCATCACCGAAGACATCACGACCGCCCTCTCTTGCTTCCACTCGCTGCAGGTAATCGCGCGTGGATCAGCTTTCGTGTACCGAGGGCGTGACGTACCCGAGCGGGAGATCGCTGCGGCGCTCGGTGCACAATTCCTGGTGCGCGGCAGCGTGCAACGCAGCGCGAAGCGAGTGCGGGTTAATGTACAGCTTTTGGACGGTACACGCGGGCTCAATCTTTGGGGACAGCGTTACGATCGGGAATTGGAGGACGTGTTCGAAGTTCAGGATGAGATCACGGCAACTGTCGTGTCGACGCTCGCCGGGCGGGTTGAAGCGACGCAGCTTGCGCGTGCTCGCTCCGCGCCAAGCGAACGATTGGAAGCCTATGACTTTCTGCTACGCGGCAAGGATCACCATCATCGTTTCACGGCAGAGGACTGCGCAACATGTATCGACATGTTCGGCCGAGCGATAGAGAAGGATCCAGCTTATGCGGTTGCGCACGCGTGGCTCGCTTGTGGGCTAGGCCAGGCGATGGTTTGGGGGCTGGATGAGCAGGCGAAGCTCGTCGACCGTGCGCAGGCGGCGGCCGAGCGAGGGCTCGAGCTCGACGAGAATGAAAGCGAGTGCCATCGTATTTTGGCGCAGGTCTTTTTGACCAGGGGCGATCTCCGGCGCTCGTTGCATCATCAGGAGCGTGCATTGTTTCTTAATCCAAATGATGATCGGTCGGTCTGCTCGATGGGAGAAATCCTTACGTTTGCAGGTCGCCCGAAAGAAGCGGAGGAGTGGGTGCGACAATCGCTTCGCTTAAATCCCTATCACCCACAACGATATTGGACACACGTGGCACGTGCGCTGTTGCACTTGGAACGTTTCGATGAAGCTTTAAGCGTGTTTGATCAAATTGGGCGTCCGAGAATCGACGACCTCGCCTACAGCGTTGCTGCGAGCATACGCATCGGGGAGCCTTCGAATATAGAGCGAACTATCAATGCTCTGCTCGTAGCCTTCCCCGACTTCGATGCTGCGTCGTTCGTTGACGGCTTGCCGTACGAGCGCGCCCAGGACAGGGACTTGGTCCTGCGCGCACTCGAAGCGGCAAACCTGAGGCCGACAAACTAAGCCGCCTTGTCGCGGAATCTTTCCGCAATATGCTTACTCAATACTTCGGCGTCTCGGCCAACATAGTCCAGGAGGTTCGAGCCCTTGCTACGCTGAAAGCGCATCCCAAGAACATAAAGTCCCGGCTCAGGCATGACTCCAGCCTGATGTCGAATCTCACCGCGGTCGTCGAGCACGGGGACCTTCAACCAGGGATAGTGGCGTTCGTAACCTGTCGCCCAGATGACCGTCCTGACGTTCTTCGTTCGAAGATCGATCACGGTTGGCGCTGTAGGCACTTTGACAGTGGTAATCGAGTCGCAGTCTGCGGCCGGTGCTTGGGCGCCGCTCGATTCAATGAATCCGTCGATCTTGGCAAGTAGTCCCATCATCTGTGTATCGGCCATCTCGACCTTCGCTTTGAGATCATCGGCAAAGTAGACCCGATCGCCTTGTACCGAAGTTGCTCTACCCACCAAACGGACACCTTTCTTCTGCAGCCCGGCGAGGTCGAGGTCGCGATTCTCCGGCGTACCAACCAACTGAGGTGGCGGCGATTTTCGTTCCTCGGCGGGATCGGCCGGCGCATTGAATGCGCCCATCGCGTCCATCCAATACAAGATGTCTTCACCCCGATACCGGCGTGGCACCCGAACGTGTGTGCCGACTGCCAGTATCACTTTGCGACCAGCCTCCGCCAGTTCATCGGCGATCTGTAATCCCGTGGCGGAAGCACCCACAACGAGGACACCGCCTTGCGGCACCTGTGAGGGATTCCGGTAGTCCGAAGGTACGATCTGAACGATGTTGCCCGGCATCGCCGCACTGAATGCGGGAACGCGTGGCGTGTCGCAGAATCCTGTCGCCACAACCACGTTGTGGGCCGACCAGTCGCCATTATCTGTTGCTACTCGAAAGCGGCCGTTGTCGAGTCGTTCAACGATTTGGACAGTGGTACCGGCCTGTACCGGCGCTTCGAACGACTCGGCGTAACGCTCCAAATGCCGGATAAACTCGGGCATCGTCATGAATGCGTCGGGATGGCTGCCGTCGTAATGAAAATGCGGTAATCGGCTTTGCCAGTTTGGCGTGAGCAGCCGAAGCGAATCCCAGCGCTCGCTGCGCCAGCGTTCACCGACCCTGCCGCGCTCAAGGATTACGTGGTCGATCTGGTACTCAGTCAAGCAGCGGCTCATGGCCAAACCGGCTTGTCCGCCGCCGATGATAATCGTGTCAGTGTGTTTCATGTCGGATCTCCTGCGTGGTGAATTAATTTGGAGCACGCACGCAGTATCGGTATGTCCCGTCAAATTAATGTGCAGACCAACATCTATCCACCGTCTATTTCGCGTCTATTTTTTTAGCTACTTTTCGGTGCGAACTTCCGGCTCCTGCCTCCCGATGGCATTTGGGCGTTTATAAGTAGTTGTTATTAATAGGCATACTGGAGACGCCCGTGGACGTAAATTCCCAACAAGTCATAACCGGTACGGACTGATCCCGGCATTTTTCGGGCAGCGCGCGCAACGTTCTCGGTGCAACGATTACGTAGATGGCGGTCTCGAAACCTCTCGTGCTAAGTCAGTTGTCCAGCGACGTCTTCCCGACATTCGACTTACCACGAATCGTCAGCGCCGTTACCTGCGACCACACTTGATTTTCAGCAACGCAAAATCTTGAATATAGGCCGGCGCTTCCGACGCTTTCCTACCTACGTTTCCCTTTCCGGTATCAGTGTCGGTATCGGTATCCGAGCTGAATCTCATCCACTCGCCAAATTTGATGTCGCTGCCTAGGTGATAAGACGGCCGCACAGACCATCTGTACGTTTTGCATGCGTCAATTTCAAAGACGAGCGTGTGAAGAGGATCCTGAACCTGTTTCTCTGCATATACGAGCCGATGCATATCATACATTTCTACATCGTAATAGATGTCTGATTCGTCGATCGTACTGGCCCACGAACCATACGAATCGCCGCCAAGCAAAGTAAGCTCCCACGCAAGGGTTGGGCTTGTTGATCGGCTGACGCCTTGCCATTCGTTCTTCTTTACCCGGTCTACTGTGTCCGATTCCTTCGGTCGCAGCTCGTGCCGGAGCTCAATCCTGTCGAAAACCTCAGCAGAAATTTCACGCCCAAGATAATGATGCGCGAAGTTGGCATAGTCATGCCATAGTGCATTCTCGTTTTCGGTCCAGTTACTTAATGTATCTCTGTCCTGATATTGAATTACCCTTTCGTACAAGTCGTTGCCGTCATTCAGGCGGCGAAGTGTCACCCCTGCCGACGTGGTTAAGATCGCCTCCTTGCCCTGAACTTCGATTGTTACGTCTTTAACACTTACATACAGAATCGCGTCTGTATCGTCTGGAATCGGTGTAGTCAGCGCGAACAATTTTGAATCGAGGCCGGGTACGTTCCGCAGACTCCCGTAAACTCCCAATGCCAGCTTGTCGTTGGTCAGCGGCTGGTTTGCCGCCTGAGCAAGATCCTCTGTTAGTGCATCCCGAAGCTCCTGAATCTCGCGCTTGGTTGTCCCTGATATTCCGCCGACAATCGCACCGGGAATCGCCAATATTGGAATCGGGATATTGACGGCGACACCCCCAACTTCTTTCGAAACGTTTCCAATTCTCGAACCTTCGTACGTTCCTCCCACCAGACCTGGCGTATCTTTCTCATAGCTGCCGGTGATTGCCTGATTTGCAGGACCCGGGCCCGGTAATACGACAACCTTCTTTATAGTAGACCGGAGTGCCTCCGACATGTGCGTGTGCGAGTCGGGCGTATTCGATTGTTGGATGCTCGATGACGACTCTGAGCTGGTCTGGCCTTGAGCAGTCCAGCCGGGAATGAATGTTGCCGTGGCACCGATCACAAAAAGGGTAACCCTGCTGATCACAATGTTGGTTAAACCACGGTTTTGCTCTTGGGTATACATGCAGACTCTCTTGCTGGTGTCAGAGCAGCGATAATAATCTTACTGAATGTTGATTTGTACATTGTTTATCTCATCATTTGAGTAGGGCCAACAGAGTCTCCAAGGTCTTCTGCGTGACGCGCCGGTCCTTCTCTGGCACGAGTGAGAATATCAGCACGTCTGTGGCTGCAACACCAGTGTACGTATATTCCGCGGCTGTCAGTGTAAATTCCACGACTGACAGCGTATCCGCAAGTGCACGATCCTACATAGTGGCGAAATGGGGAACTCCGTGTGACCTAAAACCGCCGCCGCTCCCCAGTTCCAGGAAATGGTCCGGCCGACCTCGGTCCGGCTCCTATACCAAGAATTATCATTACGGGGAGATCAGTCAAATGAAACCAATTCTTATCACCACGCTAGCTATATCTGCCGTTGCATCTCTGGCGATGGCAGGACCGGTTCTGGCTCAAACCGAAGCAGAAGACGATTCGGCCGCTAAGGCCGATATCGAAGAAATCTTTGTTACGGGTTCGCGACTACGTCGCGATAGCTTTAACGTATCCACGCCGCTGGTTAGCCTGGATAATGAGGCTCTCAAGGATGCTGGATTGGGCTCACTAGCGCAGATTCTGATTGACGAAGTACCGTCGATTTTTGAAGGCTCAAGTAACATGAATACGCAATCCAGTATCGGATCAACCGGTCTGACAACTATGAACTTGCGCCAAATGGGGAGCAACAGAACCCTGACCTTGATTGATGGTCGCCGCACCGTCTCTAATACCTACAGCGGTAACTATGTCAGTCTTAATACCATTCCAAGGGGAATGATTGAGCGTGTCGAAGTTGTTACCGGTGGTTCTACAGCGACATATGGTTCAGATGCTATCGCCGGCGTGGTGAACATCATCACCCAGCAAGATCAGGAAGGCTTTAGTTTTTACGCGCGTGCCGGCCAAACGTCGGAAGGCGGTGGTGAGGAATACACCATAAATGCAGACTATGGCACCTCTTTTGCTGACGGACGTGGTTACCTGTTCGCTGGTGTAACCTATGATGAAGAGCAAGGTATTTTCAACAAAGACCGTGACCGCGCAGCGATCGAAGCGGATTATGACTACAACACCTCGGAGTTATGTAACGAGATGCAGACCGAGACGGGTGACCAGTGTATCCGCGACATCGCTTCGCCAGCTGACTATCGTGATCGCAGTGACGGCACCGCCGGCGGCGTGTTCTCAGAAGGGCCTGGCAAATGGTGGTACGACGAAAACGGCCTGAACACAGGTTGGTCGGAAGAGCGCGACGGTCTTTTCAGCAGAATTTGGGACGTGATCTTAATTCCAAATGAGACCCTCTCCGCCGCATTCAAAATCGAATACGATATGACGGAGAAAACAAAGGGCTATTTCCAGCTACAGTACAGCAGAAACGATTCGTTCAATTTCAAATCTCCAGAAGACGATAGTGAAGCTAGTGACGTTGCGACCATTGATCCTGTAACGGGATTGCCAGGTGAAGTCAGACCCGGTCACATCGCGGACGATAATCCGTTTCTTCTTGAGTCTGAGATTGCCAATGATCCAAATTTTCCCGCGAACTGGAATGGTGATTGGGACCGTCGTTTTTTCGAAGTAGGCAACATAACCACCGACAATGAGCGCACAACCTGGCGTACCTGGGCAGGATTGCAAGGCAGTTTGTTTAACGATGAGTGGGACTGGGATGTCTCTGTTGGTTATGGCCATTTCGAACAGGTTCTGATTCGATCTAACGAACTTGACGTTCGCAAGATGAGTCAGGCGCTTGACGCTGAATACGCTGCTGACGGCGTCACGATTCAGTGCGCTGATCCGGACGCTCGCGCGACCGGTTGCGTGCCACTGAACCTTTTCGGTGTAGGCTCCATTACACCTGAAATGGCCGACTGGATTCGTTACACACCGATACTCAATCCCACGATCGAACAGATCAACTTTCTTGCTTACATAACTGGCGACCTGTTCGATATGCCGGCTGGCGAAGTTGGTGCTGTATTTGGTGTGGAATATCGCCAGGACGAAATGGAAATGCTCGCCGATGACGGATCCAACTACGGTGGCATCACCTATAACATCGTCCCGGATATTATTGGTGACATGGACGTCGCGGAAGTGTTTACAGAGTTTTCCTTCCCTCTGGCTGATAGTCTCACAGCGGATGTTTCAATGCGAGTTGGAGATTACAGTCATGAGAACATCAGTACAATATTGAGCTACACAGCCGGCCTGATGTGGGAAGTAGCCGAGGGATATAATCTTCGCGCTAACTTCGCTCGCGCGCAGCGTGCGCCGGACCTTACCGAGTTATTTTCTCCGGAGCGTGGTGACTATGATAGCTACACCGATATTTGTGACGAAGTTTCGCTCACATCAACAGAGTCCGGTCACGATAACTGTCGTCTGGATCCAAGGATTGCTGCAATAATTGCCGACGGTACTGTCTTTGCTGACGATAACAATGGCTATTCGCCGAGTGCGGGTAATCCAAATCTATTCGAGGAAACGGCAGATACTTACACGATCGGTTTCAGTATCGCACCATCATTCCTGAAAGGCTTCCAACTCGCCGTCGATTACTATGACATCATCGTTGAGGATGCAATTATTTCAGTCGAGAATGTCGAGATTATGAAACAGTGTTACAACTCGTCCGTGACTTTGGGTGATCCCAACGCATTCTGTGACGATATTACGCGTGACGATGAGGGTCAGATCATCAAAATCCTGCAACGTCAGTTTAATCTTAATGAAGCGAGTACGAGCGGCTATGACGTGGCCCTGGACTGGGTGTGGGACGTGGGAAGAGGCGACCTGCAATTAACAACACATTGGACGCACATCGTTTCGCATGAAGCAGTATTTCAAGGTAATGACGGCCCCGAGCGTGTTGACTATAATAATCAGCTTGATCACGGCGTATTTGAGGATGTCGCCACAGCCTCTCTTACCTGGAGAGTCAATGACTGGCGTGTTCGCTGGCGAACTGCTTACAAAGGCCCAGTAGTGGACCATATTGAACGTGTTGAAGACTACCTGGAGCGATTCGCCACGAACGACGAACGATGTGCAGCGGCTGACCCCAGATGTGTGACGAATCCGGAAGTACCGGCATACCTCTACTATCCTTCATACACCCGGCACGATCTGTCAGTATCGTACGATATGGTGTTGCGAGGCGGCAAAAATCTGAACTTTTTCGGCGGTGTCAGGAACATGTTTGACGAAGATCCATTTGTCCCGCGCACAGGCGATGCCTATGAAGGCGGCATCGGTAACTACGACAGCAAGTTCGGAGGCGGTATCGGTCGTTTCTATTTCGCAGGAGCTGAAATGCGGTTCCAGTGAGTAGCTCCGTTAAGCAGAAGAAGTTGTTTCAATCCGTGAGCCAGCCCGGTAATTGGGCTGGCTCACTTTTTCTTGCGTTGCTGATTTGCGCGTGGGGCCCGTTGGCGCAAGCAGATGAATGGCATTTCTCTGACGTCGAACGAATTGTAGCGGTCAGCGACATTCATGGCGCTTATGACGCGCTGGTTGAGACGCTTCAGGCCGCGGATGTTATTGACACTGATCTTGCCTGGAGTGGTGGCACGACCCATTTCGTCGTTACGGGTGATTTGCTCGATCGTGGTCCCGACTCGCGCCGTGTGATGGACCTCATCATACGGCTGGAACACGAGGCTCCTCCCGCCGGCGGCCGGGTGCATCAGCTACTTGGCAATCACGAGGTCATGAACCTCATCGGCGATCTTCGCTATGTTGTGGATGAGGAATACGCGGCATTCCTGGATATCGAATCAGTAGAAGAGCGTGAGTTCTGGTATCAGCGCTTTCGCCAGAGCAAACCGGCAGATAGCGACGAAGCGGCCATACGGCGGGAGTTTGATGAGAAAGCACCGCCCGGATTCTTCGGGCATCGGCGCGCGTTTCGAAACAATGGCTTCTATGGCAAGTGGCTGCTTGAGAAACCGTTGATGATCGTGATCAATGATACCGCGTTCGTGCACGGCGGCGTGCCGCTGTATGTTGCGGAACATGGGCTTGCAGGCGTCAACGGCACGCTAAAAATGGATTTGCTCAACTTCTTGACCGCACTATCAACTCTTGAGGATGCGGGTATCTTGAGTCCGATTGACCGGTTCCGCGACCAACCAGCGATACTTGCGGAAAAAATGGAGGCTGGGCAGCTTGACGATGCGCTGATGACGTCGGTGCAAGTCGTTGTTGACCATAAAAACTCGCCCATAAACACACCGGATGGTCCGTTGTGGTATCGCGGTAGTTCGGCTTGCAACGGCCTTATAGAGGGAGATGGACTGAACACTGCGCTAGGCAGAATCGGCGCAACACGCGCCGCAATCGGACACAGTACGACAATTACGCGTCGTGTACAGCAACGTATGAACGGGCGCATCATCGAAATTAACACTGGCATGCTGAAATCGAGCTACCAGGGCAGCGGGTATGCGCTGATCATCGAAGACGACGCGCTGTCGGTAGTTGGCGAGAATGGGGAGACAGATTTGTTGCCGATTGTGCCGCCAAGGCGCGTTGGTTATAGAACCCGAGCGATCGATGACGATGCGCTGGTGAGTATTCTGACCAATGGCACTATTGTTGATTCGATAACGGACGAAGCGGCCTGGAAACTGGTACAAATCGCGGCCGACGACAAAACTGTGTTCGCCTATTTCAATGCGCTACCGCGGAAAAAAGGGTTCGTGCCCGAACTTGCAGCGTACAGGCTTGACCGCATGCTGGGCCTCGACATGGTCCCTGTGACGGTTCGCCGTGAGATTGCTGGTCAACAAGGCACGCTGCAGTTTGTCCCAGCAGCGACGCTAAGCGAACGTGAACGAGTGGTCGCCGGAAAATGGGGCAGCGCATCATGTTCACTGGAAAAACAATGGGGCGCGATGTATGTCTACGACGCGCTCATTAACAATCCTGCGAGAACGCCGCTGTCCATGTTGTACAGCCCGGGCAACTGGCAGTTGATGCTGGTCAATCACGAGAATTCGTTTAGCACCAAAAAGGACCGACCGACTTACCTCGAGAACATCGAGCTTACAATCGGCGATCAATGGCGAACCGCGCTCCTCAAGATAGATGACGGAAAACTAAGCGCAGAGCTTGGCGACGTGCTCGACAATCGCCACTTGTCAGCTCTCGCCAATCGCCGAGACGCCCTGATCGAAGACTCAAACCGCTGATCCCAGGCAGTGCTCTTCCGGCAGTTGCATTAATTATTGTAACGCGTTACAATAATTCAATGAAAGGTACGCCAAATAAGCGTGGCCGGCCGAGAAAAGCGAAACCATTGACGGCTGCTGAAAGAATGCGTGCGTATCGCAAACGCAAGCATGATGCGGGATTCAAGAATGTGAGGCGGTGGGTGCCTGCAGCAGGCGAGGGCGGGCACAGATATTCCGACCATCGCATTCTCGATGCGCGAAGTCTGGCCATGCATTGCAAAATCGCTCAAAAAATATCGCGCGATCCGGACCTGCTCAACATTGCAGAGCAAAACCTCGCGCGTTGGGAAAAAAAGTCGACTGGCTTGAAGCGGGGTTATTTGCAGGAATGGCGTGAAATTCTTGATCAACCGTGGCCAGAGATTGCCGAGATGATTACGAGCATGAATGAAGAATCGACGCGGCTCAGATCATCTTCGCCATTTGCTGGCATTCTCACTGACCAGGAACGCGAGAAAATCTATGCAGCGTTCAGAGCTTGAACATGTGATTCGCGCGAGCGGTGAAATTGCCGACGACGATGAGTTCATCATTATTGGCAGTCAGGCGATTCTAGGTCAATTTCCAGATGCCCCGGCAAAGCTCTTGATGTCGATGGAAACTGATATCTATCCGAAGAATTCACCGGAACTGGCAGACAAGATAGACGGGGCCATTGGTGAAGGCTCGCACTTTCACGCAACGCACGGTTACTACGCGCAGGGCGTGGGTCCGGAAACGGCGATTCTGCCGAAAGGGTGGCAGGATCGACTCCTGCCCGTGAAGAATGAAAACACAAACGGCATTACAGGCTTGTGCCTCGAGGTACACGATCTGGCGATTTCAAAATTGGTAGCAAACCGGCCGAAGGACAAGGCGTTTGTCTCTACCTTGGTGTATTACGAAATGATCAGTCACGGCACAATGTTTCAGCGACTGTCAGAAACTGATTTGACAGATCCAGAGCGCGGCAGAATTAATCTTAGAATTGACTCAATGTTCGATAGTTAGACGGGAATCATCGCTCGATTGCAGTTCACGGTACGATTATTGACTGTACACTTTGGTTAAACCGAATGAAGCGAAGGCAATCAAATGAACAATAAACCTTTGGATCCAGCATATCTGCGACAACAGATCGTTGGTGTCGACTCAACCTTCGAAACCCCCTTCGGCGAGCGGTTGATGACTTACTGTGATTACACCGCATCCGGACGCTGCCTGAAGTTCGTCGAATCGTATTTGCAAAGTTTGCAGAAAATCTATGCCAATACGCATACAGAAGACGACATTAGCGGGCGTAGCATGAGTCAACTCCTGCACGAGGCTGAAGAAAGCATCAAGAAGTCCGTAAACGCGGGTCCGAACGGTCGCATTATTGCCTGTGGTACAGGCGCTACCGGAGCCATTGACAAGTTACAGCAACTCATAGGTGTCACACTGCCACCTGCTACACGCAAGAATATCTGCGAGATGCTCGCGGGGCCCGAGGCGACTGTGTCCCGCGAGAACATTGAAGAGATCTTTAATAAGCGGCAACCGGTCGTCTTTATTGGTCCATACGAACATCACTCGAATGAGATTTCCTGGCGGGAGTCGCTGGCGACAACAATCGAAGTGCAAATGGATCCAAGCGGTAATATCGATTTGAATCACCTTGAGGAACTTCTAATGGAACCCGCCTATCAGCACCGCCTTCGCATCGGATCCTTTTCGGCGGCGTCGAATGTAACGGGCATGCGGACCGATGTACGTAGCATTGCAAGTCTGCTGCATGCGCACGATGCAATCGCGTGCTTTGATTACGCCGCCTGTGCCCCGTATGTTGAAATCGATATGAACCCTGAGCCGATCAGCGACGAGGACCCGTCAATCGATGCGATTTTCGTATCGCCGCATAAATTTCTTGGTGGTCCTGGTTCGAGCGGCATCCTGGTTTTCAATCAGCGAATCTATCACCGTGAACTCCCGCCCAGTGTCAGTGCCGGCGGGACGGTTGACTATGTCGGCATCGATACCCAGGACTTTATCAGCAACATCGAAGAACGAGAAAAAGCGGGCACGCCAGGCGTGTTGCAGACGCTAAAGGCCGGCCTTGTATTTCAGATCAAAGACCGGATTGGCGTGAAGCGCATTGGTGAACGGGAGCGCGAATTGACGGAACGCGCGTTCAGCAGATGGGCAGATAATGACAACATCGAAATACTCGGGAACCCGGATCCCACACAGCGTGTCGGCATCATCTCGTTTAATATCAAAAACCCGAACGGCGGTTACCTGCACCACAAATTTGTGACCGCATTGTTGAATGATTTGTTTGGCATTCAATCCCGGGCAGGGTGCTCCTGTGCAGGGCCGTATGGTCACAGGCTTTTGGACATCGACCACGATACTTCAGAACGCTATCGCGACGCCGTGCAGCACGGCTACTGCGGCATGAAACCAGGCTGGTGCCGCGTGGGTCTGCATTGGGTTATGGACGATGCGGAAGCAGATTACGTAGTTGACGCCGTATTATTCATTGCCCATCACGGTCACTTGTTTCTAGCTTTGTACGATTTTGATTTGTGCAGCGGAACATGGACACACAAGCACGGTTCAATTACGTTACAGACATTCTCTCTGGATGCTGCGCTTGACAGCGACGATACCGAACCTGCAGTGCTCACAGAACTCTCGCTCAAGCAACTCTACGATCAGTACATGACCGAGGCGAACCGATGGGTTGAGAAACTCAAGAGTAATGCTTCCCAACCCCTCGAGACACTTGAAGGCGAGCTTGGTGAGCTACAGTTTTTCTCGCTGCCGGTTAACGCATGTAGTGAGCAAGAACTCCATTGATGTTGTTAAGCAGCCCATTGGTACACATGATGCAATCCGGTAGGGCGCAAAAAACCTTAGGGGAATGGTCGACGTGGTGCACTCGGCTTGGACTTACATGGAGTCGAGAGCTGAAATTCTGATCCTGAAACGCGGGCTAAGTGATTGATATTACTGGTCGGGGTGGGAAGATTGACTCGGGCCTTTGGCGCTCGCCCTGCGGGCGCACTTCGTGCGTCTGTCGTCACGATTCGAGTTCCTCGGTGCGAACTTCCGGCCCCTGCCTCCCGAATCCAGATCTCGGATGTTAGCTGATTATTTTTATTGATCGATCAGGAGGCGTTCACGGGCAACGCTGCAGTACAGTGCATAACCTTCCAGGACTTACTCTCGCAAAGACCCCTCGGCATGCTCAATCAGTTTGCGTTGTTGAAGGGTTCTTCTTTTGCTTCAAGCGTGGCGTGCTCGAATATCAAATTCCAGACCCTCCTGCTCCTTAAGTTGTTTGATTACGCTAAACAAATTTTCCGCAGTGGGATTGCCTGCGGGTCCGAGCATGCGCATAAGACTCTTCGGGTTCTTGCCCGTTCTTTCTGCCAAGGTCTTGTAGCCGACCGTAGCGTTGACATAGTCCCCGAGAATACTTAGCCCACTTTCGACATCTCCATCAATGAGCTTTGCGACCGCCTCGCGAATCAAAGCAAGACGAAAATCCGGATCGCGCATTGCGCGAGCGCGAACGGTCTCTTTGAAGCTTTTCGTCAATGCCATTATTCCTCTCCTTTTCGTCGCCGAGCTTTGCAGTCTTTCCATCGAGATTGCGAGATTTCGATGTCCTTATTCTGGCGTTTCTTGGTTCCACCACCGAGCAAAATAACGACCTTGATCGAGCTTTCTTCCTTGATCGAACCAAAATAGACTCGGTAACCAGGACCAAAGTCGATCCGCCGCTCAGAGACCCCGCTACCAACAGATTTCACATCACCCAGTAGTCCGCGTCCGATACGGTCAATAGCGATAGCTACCTTGGCGGCGGCAGCTGCCGGAAGATCGTCAAACCACTCGCCGAATGGCGAACGACCTTTTTCGTCAAGGTATTCCTCAATTTCTGTAGTCATCCGTAGTAACGTATACGTTACCTTTTGTCAATGGACAGGGCGGTGGTTCGATGACGAAAGAGTGGTCGCTTGCCGTGCCGATGTCGCACGTCGTTTCGAGGCATTCAGGCAGGATTTGAGAAATGATTAGTGTCCTCGCCTGCGGCTAATCAAAGAGAATACGTAAGCAAACGTGACTCCCGTATTCCCCACAGTAACCCCACAAACCGGCCCCGCAAAAAGACAGTGGCCTGCTGTGGGATGAGAATCTACTGTATTTCAAGCAATGAACTGTAGATTCGAGCTGTAGAAATGTACGACCCTATTGGACACTTCGTGTAATTTGAATAACACGGAGGGTTCAGCTATGAAGGCCGATGAAAGAGAAATAAGACGATTACAACAATGCGATGTTACGGATTGGTGCACTGATGGATGCGGTACCTGGTACCGAAGAAGGCGCCGAACTTGATGTTCTTGCAACATTGGTGGAAGCCTATGAGCGCGATCACTTTCCGGTCAAATCGCCCGATCCAGTTGAGGCAATCCTATTTCGAATGGAACAAATGGGAATCGATCGCAAGGCGTTGGAACCGTTTCTTGGCGGACGCAACAGAGTATCGGAAGTCTTAAATAGAAAGCGAAACGTGTCGAAGAGCCAAATTCGTAAGCTGCACGACGGACTCAATATCCCGCTGGAGAATCTAATAGGCGCAAATTAAGTTGTTACGGACGAAATGGGCTTCAAACCGCTACCGGCAGCTGAGACAAATTCTAACGTATCACACGCGCATCGATACTACAGCGCACAAATTGGTCGGGGTGGGAAGATGGGCTCGCGGCTTCGCCACTCGGTCCTTCGGACCGCACTTCGTGCGTCTGTCGTCGCGCTTCGCGCCCCTCGGTGCGAACTTCCGGCCCCTGCCTCCCGAATACCGTGCCACACCCGTTTGTAATCAAGGGTTTACAGAATATCACGAATTAAAACATTCACATAAGATGTTTTTTGATCACGTTACGTCACGTTTGATAACGTTTTCACTGTGACAAAAGTGTGACAAGTAGAAAGTGGCAATACGGTCAAAAGCGCTTAGCAAAAGCAGGCGCTACTCGCTTGACTTATTATCGAGTTACGATAATATGATAATATGGTTGAGACCTTCGGGAATGCTCTGGCGGAGGACCTGTTCGATGATAAGCGAACGAAGGCCACAAGAGCATTTCCGCCTAAGCTTCGCCGGGCAGGCAGGCGAAAACTGCTCTATTTACATGATGCGAGTGAGCTGAGGGATCTGAGAGTGCCGCCCGGCAATCGGCTGGAGCGCCTCAAAGGGAGGTGGAAGGGATTCCACTCAATCCGGATCAACGATCAATGGAGAGTGGTTTTTCGTTGGGAGGGAGGAAATGCCCTTAATGTGCAAGTTGTAGATTATCACTGAATTAGGTAGCAGCAATGGCTAGACAACCAAAAAACCCGTTTCATCCAGGTGAGATTTTGCTCGAAGAATTTCTTGAGCCAAAGGGTGCCACGCAGGCAGCCTTTGCAGAGAAGATTGGCTGGACGAAGACTCGATTGAACGAACTCATCAAGGGGAAGCGAGGTATCACAGCGGCAGCGGCGCTTGACCTCGCTGACGTACTAGGCACATCGCCGAAGCTGTGGATGAATCTTCAGGCCACTTATGATCTGGATAAGGCGGCGAGGGTGAGGCGGGTTGCCTGAGCAGACCCGTAAGATCAGAAAATAACTGGTCGGGGTGAGAAGATTGACTCGGGCCTTTGGCCCTCGCCCTGCGGGCGCACTTCGTGCGTCTGTCGTCGCGCTTCGCGCTCCTCGGTGCGAACTTTCGGCCCCTGCCTCCCGAAGGCACCTAGGCGTTTATAAGTTATTGTTATAATAAGGCATACTGGAGACGCGCGTGGACGTAAGTTCCCAACAATTCATAACGGGTCTGAACTGATTCCGGCAATTTTCCGGCACGCTGCAAGCGGCGATTAACCTTAGGGTGCCGAGATGGCCAAGTACACAGTGCTCCACAGCTGCGCCGCGTTGGACTCGGTTTTATCGCCGGAGCGCTGACCGAAGGGCTCTATGCGATAGTCTCCTTGCGCATAGGACCAGGACCAGAGCTCGGAGTTCTTGACCGCATTGGTGGCGGATATCACTTGCCACAAACGTGTTTGAGCATCGGTCAATTGCTGGCGTGTGGCGGCGGGCAAGTCGGTGCGTTGTAATTGCCGTTCCAGCCCGGCGGCCAGAAGCGCCTGTTGCCAGGACCACACTACCGCGCCGTGGTAATGGTTGTTGCTAAATAGTTGGCGCAGCTCCTTTGACGCGTATGCGGGATTGGCCACCACCAGTCCCACCGGGGTTAATAAGCCGGCTGGAAATGGCCGCAACAGCATCCTCGCCGAACGTTCAAGTTCCGCCGCTGAGAGATTACCAAACAACATTGCGAAGCCGTCATCTGAATTGAGTATGGGAATCGCGCGTCCCAGTTCATCCAGGGATACCGCGTTAAAGGTTAGGCCCGCCTGGCCGGCAGCAGACCCGTCCGCCAATGACGCCAACGCATCTTGATCCGGTATCCCTGTCTGCGCAGCATAGTCGGCGACCTGTCGCCGCGCCTGCTCGTAGGGAATGGTCACGGCAAACAGCGGCGGCGCTTTGTTCATCCACCGCGCCGCCAGGCTTGCGGCCTGCGTAAAGCTGTCCCCCGCCGCCGCGTATTCGGCGAGTAAGCCACTGTTATGCAGACGGGTAATGGCTGTTAATGCGGCCGGTACAAACACGGCGTTCACATCGTAGGCGATCCTGCCGTGTCCCAGTCCTTCCCTACTGTCGCGCCATTCGCCCGCTGGAACGCCGTCTTTGAGTTTAATCAGGTTGCTTGCTATCGGCTCCCGACCAAAGGGCTGGGCGGAGGCGAGCACAAAACGCAAATTGCTGACGAGTGCTTCGCCATAGGTTTGCCCATGTGCGGTTTGCTGTTGCAAAAAGGCTGCCGCGCGCGTTCGCCCTTCAGCGTGGTCCAGCAAATAGTGGGCGACGATGGGGGCCAGCAGAAAGTCGTCATCCACCATATGGTAATCGTAAAGGGGTTCATCGCTTGCCTTGGGGCCGACACCGCCGCGCCGCAACACTGCAAACTCACCGATATCCTCCTCGTGCGCCACTTCGCCATCCGGGTTCAGGCGCGTCAACACCGAGCCGATACCCGCTTCAATCGTGGTGACTGTGAGCGCCGGCATCAACAGGCGTATCGACAATAGGGTGTCGCGACCGAAATAGGTGCAAAAGCGCCAGGACCCGGCCAGCAGTTTTTCCTTGTAGCTCAAAAACGCCAGAATTTTCTTGGCCAGCGGATCCTCGACCGCATCAGGGGTCAGCAGCTCGCCCATCTCAATCGGTGTCAGCGGCTTATCCCCGGATAACGCCAACACGCGCAGGCGCAGGGCCTGATCGGCTGGCGCCCTGAAAATCACAGGCGCGTCCTGGCCGCCCACGAGGCTGCCCTGTAGCACTTCGATTGCCAATTTATAACCGCCCCGCCCGTCGAGGCGGTCGCGGTACCAGGTCGCTGTGCGGCCGTCGACAGATACTTCGCTTTGAATAATGTCAGGTAATTTGCGCGTGTGTAAATAATCGCGGATAACGCGCACATTGCTGAGCACGGCTTTGTCGACGGTTAATTGCGCGGCTTCGACCGCGATCTCGGACTCAATGCCATAGAGCGGCTCGCCGTCGCGGTTGTGTTTATGCACTCCCCGAATTGCGTCGACGGTGTGCCAATAAACCTCCGATTCCGTGGGTTTAAACCACAGGCTTACGCCACTATTGCCGGCGGGAAACGCCACTACCAGACGAGGCTGCGTGCCCGATGTCAACACGGTATGGGCGGATACGGGGCCCTGGCGGAAAAAGTGGTTGTAAATTTGCCCCTCCCGAATGGAGAAATCCAATATCTCAGCGTCGTTGAATGTCTCGCTGGGTGTCTTGGCCACAGAGTTCGGGATGGAATCATTCGGGGCCTCGGAGCACGCATTCAAAATAACGCTCAACACTATGGGCAAGGCATACAGGTTGGTAACATTTCGAAGGGGCGCATATCCGAATATTGTAATTTTCATCTCGTTTACACTGTTTAGTGGTATTTTTCTTGGCGACGGCTTTGACAAAAAATCTAGTTCACAACCGTTGTCTAATACCTGTTTAATTCAGATGTGAAATACAGTATCTACTCCAAGCCAAGGTGGTTCATAAAATTGAGCAGGACAGCGTTCGTCCAGCCGAAGCCGTCCTGTACGGCATACTCGCCCCCGGTCGCCAGTGCGCCGATGTGCTCGACGTCATATTTCTCAAGCAGCCTGCCTGTCTGGCTGTAAGCGTTAAGATTATTCTCTACCCAACGTTTCGCACCGACTTCGGCTTCGTCGGTGAAACCATAGTTCTTAAGGCCTGTGAAAACGATCCACTGCAGCGGTGCCCAGCCATTCGGTGCATCCCATTGTTGACCGCTATTGTTTAATGTTGATACCCAGCCACCGGGCTTCAGGAATTCCCTATGAATTCTCTCGGCAACCCGTCTTGCCTGATCTGGTGTAGCAAGTTCGAAGAAGAGTGGGAAAGCAGCAGCTAGCGAGAGTGTGCTACTCGACTTCAGATCGGGCAGTGACAGGTCAACAAAAAAACCCTCTTCATCGTCAAAAAACAAAGATTGTATGATTTGCTTGCGATGTTCTGCACGATCTTGAAAAATATTCGTGCGCTTCACGTTGTCGGAAATTCTGAACGCATCGGCCAGCGTGGATTCGAGTCTGTACATTATTGAGTTGAGATCGACCGGCACTATTTGACTGGCTTGAATTGATGCCAGGGAGTGTTGATCCGCCAGCCACCGCGAACTAAAGTCCCAGCCCGATTCACAGGCTGAACGGATGTCCCGGTAAAGGCTCGAGGCGTCACGATCGCAGTATTTCGCCAATTCCAAGTCTTCAACGTGACTTTCCTGCCTCGGCAAATCGCAGTCATCCCAATACCTGTTGAGGTAACCGTTATTTACCGCTGTTACGCGTCGCTCCGCTATCAAGTCATCACCAAGTTTCTCTGAACCGGACATCCAAAAGTCATACTCCTTCTCGAGTTGAGTGAGATACGATGCCAGAATGCTCTGGTCTTGTTTTACTTTTGCGAGCAACTCCACCATCAGTACAAAAAGAGGCGGCTGCGATCGCGTGCAATAGTAAGTCCTGTTGCCGTTCGGTATAAATCCGACGCGATCAATCAAGAAGGCGAAGTTGTCGACCATGTTTTGTATCAATTCAACCCTGCCGGACGCAGCCAGCCCCAGCATCGTGAAGTAGCTATCCCAGTAATAGATTTCTCGAAATCGTCCGCCGGGCACAATATAGGGTTTGGGGAGCGAGATCAGGGAGGCGTTAGGAAGTTCCGCATCTGCATCCCGCTTGAGGACGTCCCAAAGCAGCTCGATGTGTTGCCGCACTGGACGTTCGGCGTCCGATTCGAAGCCTTCTGCTTCATAACGCGGTATTTCAAAGTGCGAGGCTACAAATGATCCCAGCTCGAACCCTTTATCGCGATAATTCTCCCGAAAGGCTTTCAGGATAAGGGCCGGATCTGCCTTCGGCAGCGCATCCACAAAGGTTTTCGAGTCTTCGAAAATCCCACCCGTCTGTACCGCTTCAAACAGTTCAGCATAGATCGTATCTGGTGTGCTGTATTGAAACATTTAATGTACGCGCTGATCATGCTGTGCCAATCTCTGGCGCGGTGTGCCTCATCCAAGATTCGTTGAACTCTGGTGCGATGATTAGGCGATCAATTCCTCACTACTCATTGCTGACAATTCATCGGTATTGCGTTTAAACAGGTACAGAGCGAACAGCAAAACGGAAATAGGTATCAGGGAAAAATAGAATGCCGCTATTCCTCCGAACGTTTCAAACAAGTTACCGGTAATAATCGAACCTGTCGTCCCCCCGAGTGCCGAGAACACGACAATCAGTCCGGCCATCGGCGCATGCTGCCGTGCTGGCAGGGACGAAAGAATCACCGAATTTATCGCTGGATACACAGGCGCTATGCAAAGACCGATCAATGGAAAGATAAATGCCGCAATGGGAGCGTTTAGCCAACTGGTAATCTCCTGATCGCCGGATTTCCCCGCCAACGGCAGGACCACGATCACGAGAATGGCTGCCAACAACAGCCCGGCAAACAAGAACTTGAACCAGCTTAGTTTTCTAAGAACAATACCCGCCAGAAAGCGACCCAGCGCGGTAGACAGCGCAAGAATGCTGGTCATTTGTATGCTCAGTGATGCCGACAGATTGAGGATCTTGCTATTAAATGTTGGCAGCCAGGTCATGATGCTCTGCTCTATCAGTACATAAAGAAACGCGCAGACAACAAAAATCAGCACCAGAGGCTTTATGGCTAGTGCCATCATGTCGATAAAATCCTCAGTCGGTGACTTGGACTTGCTGGGCGTGACACGGGATTCGTCCAGTTTTGCGAACAAGAGTAGAGCGAAGGCCAAAAAGGACATGGCAGCTAATACGTAATAGACATTCAGCCAGCTCGTTGAAGCAGGATTCACATCATCGACAAACGCGCCAAAAATAAAATATCCTGACAGCACGCCGATCATAAAGAACGACTCGAGAAAATTCATCAGGCTTACATGTTCTTTACTGTCATCCGTGACGAGACCGAGCGTCGCATATACCGATACTTTAACGAGTGCAAAACCCACTCCGGTCGCAGCGAAGATGAGTTTGGTCATCCAGAAGGTTGGAACATGCGGCATTACAAGGCTTACCAAGCCAATGAAACCCAGTGCCAGGAGCATGCTGCGCTTGTAGCCGATGCGGGCGATGAAGGAGGCAATCAGGAAAGACGTGATTGCAATCGGCAGGTCTTTAAATGCCTCCAGAATACTGGCAGCGGATTCGCTCACCTCATAGCTGCGTTGTACCTGCAGAATAACAGTACCGACACTATTGAGCAGGATCGCGAACACAAAATAGTTGATGAACAAAGATATCTTTATGGGCCAGTGCTTCATGCGTGGATCCTGATACGCGGAGAATGAACCAATACCCGGACGCCGAGCCCGGTATTCAAGTGCGCACAGCGCGGCAACATTGAATCTTAATTCTCATAGTACAGACCGGGCAGACGTCGATTGATCAGTCTGCCCGGTCCGGAGGACACCTTCGTTAGCTATCAGCTATTCAGAATTCGTATCCCACGCTGAACTTGAACGTGCGCGGCATGATAAAGCGGCCATTAGGCGCCGTGATAGTGCGCGGATCGCTCTCGGTCACGGCGTCTTCGTCGGTGATGTTGTCGGCGGACACCTGGACAACGAACGCCTCATTGATCCGGACAATGACGCCGAGATCGAGTTTTTCATAGCCATCCAGCCGATTGACATTTTGCGGTTCGCCCCAACGATCATCGACCACGCTGATCGTGCCGTACACAGTGCCGGCCCAATTGCCGGTTTCAAATGCGTAGCTCGGCGTCAGCCGTAACTGCCATCCGGGTTGCCGTTGCGTCTCTTTTCCGTTATTCGGGCCGCTCTTGATTTCGGTATCCTGGATAGTCGCATTCGCCGAGACCGAGAAACCCGTATCCGTGTCCCAGATGGCATCAAGCTCGACGCCCGTTGACTCCTGACTCACGATGTCAGCCGGCCCCGCGCCAGTTAGCGCGATGAAGAATGTCGGATCGACTTCCGTGAAAAAGCCGGTCGCGTACAAGCTGATGTTGTCGGTTACCCACTTGAAGCCGAGTTCGAATTGGTCGACCTCCTGGATCAGCAGATTGCCTCCATTGAAGGCATCCCGGTTGTCCCGGAAGTCATCAAAATACGGCATCTTGCTGCCGCTGTTGATGCGAGCAAAGCCCCCCATCGAGTCCGTGAACAGATAGTTCACGGCGGCCGTCCACGACGCCTCAGTCTCGTCGAACGACAACGCCAGCGTGACTAGACCGTCGAGGCCTTCGTCGACGGAGTATTCGACTTTGTGGTTCTCGGCACGGACACCGATGTCGACAGTCAGCCGATCGTTGATATCAAACGTCGTTGCCCCGTAGAATGCCGTCGTGGTGGCGTCACCGGTCGCGTCGATATCATAGTTCCAGGCGCAGCTATCGATCGTCGGGTCGTCATTGCATTCGATCCCGGTAACGACCTCGCCGCCGACCTGTACGACTTCGTATTTGTGATTGCCGAGTGACCAGAACTCATCTGTCGACGCATTGGCTGAATAGAACCCGACGGTCACCTTGCCTCTGTCCCACACCTTGGCAATGCTGAGATCGTTGGTGAAGGCTTCGATATCCTTGCGAACCTCCCAGGCACCGAATTGCTGGATGTACTCAGAATCGTTAATCGCGCGGCCGCTGACGCTGCCGGTAATAGGGCCGGTGACAACCGCACCTGTATCAACGGTCGGATCTGCCAGAAGCGCACTGATCTGCACGGCGCCGCCGTTGGGTACCAGACCGAGTGTATTGGCATCGCCCGCCGTATAGCTGAAACGATCGGTCAGCTCCCATTCGTCGGTGATCTCGAAAGTCACTGATCCGCCTGTTATCGAGCCGTCCCAACCCCTGCCTTCACCGAGGTCAACTGTTTTCGATGAGGGATCCGGAAACGAGTTATCACCCTGATCATTTGCAAACAGGATTCTCCGTTGCCGGTTCAATGCGCCGATCTGGTTATATTCAGCGTCCACGCCCGGTACATTGAGTGCGACCGGCAAGTACCAGGTACCGTGGTCGTCGGTCTGCCGATGGAAGACATTGATTGAGCCGTTGTCGAGATCCTTGGTCAGGTTGATCGTGAACTGATTGCCCTCATCCGAATTGAACCCGGAATCGCGGATGCCCGGCGAACTGCTGATATAGCCGCCGACCATGTAGTAAAGCTCTTCAGCCAGTTCGCCGCTGATGTAGCCATCGAAGCGCCTTAGGTCATAATCCGAAGTCGTATATTTGACGAGGCCTTCGGTCTCTTCGCTACCTTCGCGGAGTATGAAGTTGGTTGTCAGGCCCGGCTGACCGTTGGAGAAGACCGGGTTCGGTCCACCGCGCAGCGCTTCCACCCGTTTCACGGTCTCGTCGATGCGAAACAGCGTGGTGTTTTCCAGGAAGGACAGCGTTGGGGGTGGAAAAATCGGCACCCCGTTTACCTGAAGTGAGTAGAACGGCGCATCACCGCCACCCGGAAAACCGCGCACGAATACATTCGCACCGGAGACGCCGCCCGAGCTTTCCGACCAGACGCCGGGCACGAGTTTCAGCAAATCCGCTGTGCTTTTCGGCGAGAACTTGCTGATGTCCTCGTCGTCCATCGTCGTGATCGCAAAGCTCGCGTCAAACTTGCGAAGCTCGCTACCACCCGCCGTACCGGTTGTGATTATCTCCTCAATGTATTCGGGTTCTTCGTACTGAACCCCTTCCTCCTGCGCATTGGCTACGACCGCAAGCGCTAACGGTGCTGTTATCGCAGCGAGGATACCGAACAGGGAAGGTTGCCGATGTTGATTTTTGAACGTGTTCATAATTGCACCATCCTAATCGTAATTTGCCCTGATGCCGTATCTTGGCAGCAGGCTATCTGCAGATATATTGCTTGGTAACGACGCGATTGCGTCCAAAAGCATTGGAAGTTCTTTTTGTTAGATTCCCCCTAACTATCGCTAAATTCGCGATTACCGTACACCCGAATGAAATGCATTTCAATAACTTTGAAATGGATTTCATGAAATCATATAATTCCCAGTTATAAGAAGTACTTATCGACGAATCGGGGACGCGAGACGCCACCCGATGCAAGCCTTCGAAAGCAGCCTTTTGGCCGGACCGGGACGTGCCAATTTCGCGGCAACGAGAACGGCGGATAGCGGCTTATGGAGCAAGAATTTGGGCTGCTATGATGTAATTCATTGCGAATCCAGGATGAACCAACAAATGCACGAAGGCAGATCCAGCGAGGCACAATACGGACTATGACTGTGAAACAAACAATCACAATGGACGACATCGCGAAGCTGGCCAAAGTGTCCAAGCCGACGGTTTCGCGAGCTCTCAGCGACAGCCCGCTGGTCAAGCCGGATACAAAAAATCATGTTCTGTCGGTGGCAAGAAAACACAGCTATGCGGTAAACCGCAATGCGCAGAAATTGCGTCACAAGCGGACCAATACGATTGCTGTCTCACTGGACTTTCGGTCCCACAATCAAAACCATATCTCTGATCCTTTTATTTTTGACCTCCTGGCTGGCGTTTCTGAAGCGCTGGGCGGCCATAGTCAGGACCTGTTGCTTTGCGCGCCGAATCACAACGATTCGGAATCGTTCAATCAGATACTATCATCGAGAGGAGCAGACGGATTAATAGTGCTGGGGCAGGGACACCGCGAGGACATGCTAGGTGAACTTGCTCAAAGTGGCGCGCCTTTCGTCGTGTGGGGCGCAGGGAATAATGAAACGCCGTATTGCGTAGTAGGCAGCGACAATTACCTGGGCGGCATGTTGGCTGGCAGATACTTGCTCGAATGCGATCGCAGCAAGTTTCTTTTCGTCGGCGATACTTCTTTTAGAGAGATATATCAGCGACGCGCTGGTTTGCAGAAGGTAGCCGAGGAAATCGGGAACAATGTTTCGTTTTACGACGTAGTGCTCAGCAACTTTTCCTTCGAATCGGCGTTCGAAGCGGCTACTAATTTTCTTGCGGTTACTCGCGAGCCACCCGATGCCGTTTTTGCATTCAGCGACACAGCGGCAATGGCATTTATTCATGCGTTTCGAGCGGCCGGACTCGACACCCCAAAGGAAGTATCGGTTGTTGGCTACAACGACATTCCTTCAGCCGCTTATTTCAGCCCGCCGGTGACAACGATACGGCAGGACATATATCAGGCGGGTCGACTACTGGTCTCGAATCTGATGCAAATGCTCGATGGTTTACCGGCGAAATCATCCAAGATCAAAACGGAGCTGATCGTCCGCGAAACATGATTTTTGATGCTGCCGATCCCAGGCAGTGCTCATGTGCTAAGCACTCCAGTACACATGCGTTGCAAGGATTGACGGTTGTAGGTGCCGGCAATTTGCCGGTTAGCGGAGTCCGGCAAGATTCCGGCAGTGGGAATTTCGTCACTGCATGTTAGCTGCCGGAAGAGTAGCAACTAATTGATATTATGAAGAA